>Ga0307982_1000920_pt1 | contig 23551 bp, 16 predicted proteins | sample OrgLakmetagen989_FD_201847 | JGI IMG/M metagenome (GOLD analysis project Ga0307982, IMG submission 201847) | Saline water microbial communities from Organic Lake, Antarctica - #989 | ecosystem: Environmental > Aquatic > Non-marine Saline and Alkaline > Saline | place: Antarctica: Organic Lake...
AGACCGCCTGGTGGTGCGTAGAGGGGGCACCGGCAGCCTGCGCAGCCTCCTCTCAGTTTCGTCCTCGCCCGGGGGTGGACCCACGGGGCTGGCCTGCGAGGGGGGTGTGGACCGCACGCACTGGATGCAGCACTTGCTGCACTGGGCAGACGATGTTGGTGCAGGCTGTCTGCGCCAAACCTCCAAAGTTGTCGCCTCAGGCCATGTGTCCATGCACGATGCCGCCGCCATCAGCGTGCTTCCAGGCGCCCACTTGAAGGTGCAAGTTCGGGGGGGGCTGCCTGTGCTGGGTTCCGCAGCGCATTCCTCAGAAGTGGAAAGCACTCGGCAGGCCGCCGAGGCGCTGCTGCGGGAGGCGGCAGCTGCAGAGGAGGATGCGTTTTGGCGGGTGGCGGTGGAGGGGCGACGGCGGCTGGACATGCTGCGCCGGAACAAAGATATCCCTGCAGGGCGTCTTGTGGCCGTTCCGGCTGGCATGATTAGCAGCGGCATTGTTGAGTTCCCCCCTATTCGGAGTGTTTCGTTGCCAGTGCTGTCTGGGCATGCGTAGTACTCGCGATCGTAATGTGTACCATTGTAATGTGATTTCATTCAGTACCAGGACGCCACTGCCTGCATGGCCTTGTGCTGCAATTCTTCAATAGAGCCTGCGCTGTTGTCGATGCTCTTGTTCGCAACACGCTGCCGGTGTTCCGGTGGGGCCTGTACAGCCACTCGGGCTTTGGCTTCGGTTTCTGTCAAGCTGCTGCGCTGCATCAAGCGAGCCACCTGCACCTCTGGCCTGGCATGAATATTCAGCACCTGTGGCCAGCACACCATCCAAGTTCCGCTTTCTGCCATGAGCGCTGCGTCATATACTATGCACTGTCCCCGGAGCAGTCCATGGTACACCAGCTGTCGCAAGCACTCAGAGGCGATGGCGGGGTGCATGATGGAGTTCAATTGCTGCAGGGCCCACTTGGTACTGTCTGATTTTCCGAACACCATGCTGCCCAGAACAGTGCGGTTGATCGTCCCGTCACTGCTGAGTACAGTGGCCCCAAAGGCTGCCACAATCTTCAAATACGCTGCCTGCCCAGGCTGCTGCACCAGACGTGCCACTTGGTCGGCATCAATCAAGTGGCAGCCAGATGCTTGCAAAACTGACGACACGGTGGATTTTCCGCAAGCAATTCCGCCTGCAGGGTCTGGTGAGTGAACACAGCAGCACAAGCAGCTTGTTATGTATCATGGTGGCTTTCTCGTTTCCATTCAACATGTGCTCACCTGTGATGCCAATTGGAGTCAGCCTCCATGATGCGATGAACCCAAGGAGAAATACATAGATGTAAACTTGGATTGACAGGGGGGTGTAACCTCCGAAGCTTTTGGTGCTGTTGTCTTGAGTGGACAAGTACACAGAGAAGGCAAAACACGCCACAATCAAACAGCGCCTTGCCCAGAATGCAAAACTAAACAGAGCCAACGCCCTGACTACAAAAGCAGCAAATAATAGGTCGGCCACCAACAAAGCCACTTGGAGAAGCTGTGAAGCCATTCGGTTGGCTGGACAGCAGAGCAAAATGACAAGAAATGTCTGTGCCTCTCCAAGACGTGCACAGCATTGGAGGTTCTTTTTTCGTTGATCAAACACACAGAAATTTGATTTATGCAAGTGCAGTTTGATTCTCATCCCGTAGCACCAGTGCAAAAGCTATTATTCCGCCCCATACTGAACAAACCTGACACACGGGGGGCATTCAAGGCAACCAGTCGTGTCAAATACTGACCACGGCTACTGCAATTGCCACACTGAGAGTGAATCATATAATTTTCCCTAACAAGCAAACATACTTAGTTAGCATTTCACGGTCAAGGGTCGCCCAGGCGACCGGCCTAAGGCAATACGCACCCCGAACCGCCTAAGCGCATTCGCCTTGCCAGCGAAACACGCAATCAAAAATCCAAAGCCCGCTGCGCCCCTGGCCGTCCATCTCCTTGCTCTGTTTGTGCAGCTGCATCGGGTTGGGTGGGGCTCACTACCCCCCCCTGGCTGCTCACCATGGGGGAGGCCTCCACAACAACAGGCCCCCCCTCGACCCCCCCAAGCCCGCCATCGATGTCACTGTCACTGTCAGACTGATCGTCTATGGCCTGTCTAAGAATGGCCTGTGCATCTGCAGGGGACATGACTGCACGGCGCAGAGGGCTGGAGCAATGGGCCGGTGTGGCACCACCCCCCCCTTCAACAGCTTCAACGCCCCCCTCCGCTGGAGCACAGCTGCTGGGAGCACTCGTGGTGATCTCATTTTGGTCTTGGATCAAAGGGGGTGCAAGGGGGTCTTCTCCCCTAGCGATGGCCTTGAGGGATCGGTACGCAAAGGTGGCGGCTGCCATCAGCTGCCGAGGCCCAACAGCATACCCAAGCCCACTCGATGCGACGAGAACAATCAAATGAAGTATGCGCTGTAACCAGGTCAAGCGCCGCGCTGCAGCGGTGTGGTGCCCGCCTGTGGAGCCCGCAACACCCCGCAGCGCGTTGTACCCTCCCAGCAACACCACTAGTCCAATGCCCCAGCGCAGCACTCGGCGACGCTGCATGCGGTGGTGCTCTGCATCAGCTGCAGCAGATGGTAATCCTGCTGAACCTGATGTGCGTGGAGCACCAAGTACGCCGGCGACCTCCCCTGCAGCTTGGCCCGCTGCCTCAAGAAGGCCAAGAAATGCCGTGGAAACTTGCTGTACGCTTTGGGCGTTCACACCGACCAACTGCGACGGCACAGGTGCAGTTAGTTTCATCAAATGTACAAGAATAAGAATATCGTACCTGGATGATACTACCTACAGCGCCAACAGCTTGCTGCACGTTCATCAGGCCGGCAAGTGCTGCAGGCGGTGCGCCAGCCGAATATGGCGTGCTGCCGTAGTAAGGCACAACACCGGGGGCATATGGCTGCATTGGCGTGCTGTAAGCTGGGTATGGTGCCATTGAACTTTGAGGCGCAAAGGATCCGGGAGCTCCTTGGGGATTTCCCTGACTCTGAGCCATGGCAAGCAGTAATCTTGAAAACTACGTTTTGTGAGAGTTTCAGTTGATTTACAGCCAGAGTAGTAGACGCGGGGAGAAGGCGTCTACGAGTTCAAAGTGGATTATTTCTGGCCTTCAAGTAAAAGCAAGCCGAATTGCTGCGTCCGCCAGCACCTAGTGGCCCCAATGGACAGGCCTGTCGTGAAGCCCCCTGACGAATCGCATTCTGCAGCAGCCAACGGGAAATGCCAACCATGGAAACGCAGTTCATACACCCCCAAACACCGCAAGCTTACGCAGCGCATCCACTCGCAGCTCCACATGCTGATCTTCCAGCTGGAACCGCCCGTCAGCCACGCCCTGCAACGCCAGCCGCGTTGCCATGCCTGCCAGCGCTCGGTGGTGGGTGATCTCCTGGGCATCGCCCCCCGCTGCCGCACCACCAAAATCATGCGGTGCATCCACCTCGGCCTGCAGCAGGGCCAGCTCGTGCTGCGCAAAGCTCTTGGCCAGGCGCTGTGGCGGGACAAACCACTTCCCAGGAGCAACCGCTGGCGCCTCAGCCGCATACGCCCTCTTGCCCACAGCCTGCTGTGCCGCTCGCAGACGCTCCTGTGTGTACTCTAATGCGTCGCCCAGCATCGGCTGCAGGGCACCTGGCGCCTGCAAGGAGGCTGTGGCAGCCTCCAGCACCAGCTTTGCAGCTTCGACGGCGGCGGCTGACGGGCGGGGCAGTCCCCCCTCCCGCGCCATGAGCCCCCCCCCCGACGACAGTGGCACACCCCGTGGCATAATGTGCAGCAGACTCACATCCCTGGCGTGGTCTGCTGGGGGGGGGGGCAGCTCGGGCCAAGCGCGCCAAAGGGAGGCCCAGTCCTCGATCAGGGGCAGTTTTGCTGACTGGAACAGGTTGTCGTGGGCGCCGCTCGCCAAGCCTCGGTGAGGCTCGTCGTTCTGGGCGGCTCGCAGGTTCTTACGCCCGCCCTGTGCCATGAGTCGCACCTGTTGCGAGTTCAGTGCAGCCAGCGCTGGTGCAGCTAGCGCTCGGATGAGAGCTGCATCAGGCAGCAGCGGAGAACGCATGATGAGAGTCTGCAACAGTGGCATCCAAGCAGCCTCCCCTGTGACGCCGCCTGCTGCCTGCAAAATGCACAGGCGCACGATGCTCTCTCCTGGTGTGCTCAGCGCATGCCCTAATGCGTTTCGCCTGAGGGAAGCTCTGGCGGCAGACAAACCAAACATGCCCACTGTTGCACCCACAGACGATGCACAGTGTGTTGTTGTGAGATGGGCTTCCTGACCTCCTGACAGCACATCTGCTGTCTCGTGCAGCATCAGGCCAGCCGTGGCCAAGTCGGAACACAGCGGAAGTGAGGACAGACGAACAGCTTTTCCCACCCCCTTGCTGGCGCGTAGTAGGAGCACTGTTGTAATTGATAGGGCATTCCGTGCCCCCTGAGCGTCCCCCCAGGCCTGTCCCCTGGGGTCAGCGGCTGCGGCAGACGCCAGTTGCACCAGTCCCCTTGCGCACTGCAGTGACTCAAGGGGGCCGTCACGATGGTACTTGACCGAACCTTGATACTCAATCGCGAGATTGCGCCAGGCTGCCATTTGCTCGGCTTCACTTCCCCACGCCTGAGCGATGCAGGCCAGGCCCTCGCTTCGCTGCATGTTCAATGTGTCTGTATGCAACGGAATCCTCGCCAGCGCCTGTGCAACCGCTGCCATGCAGCCGCTGGTGTCTAGTGTGGGGTGCCCAAGCCCCAGGGGGTCGCTCTGAACCCGTGCCGCAATGAGACCCACCACTTCAGAAAGCTGCCGTTGGGTCAGGGGGGGTACCCGCGGCAAACCAGTTGGTGAGCGCTCGACGCAGCCCAATGAACTGAGTACCACGAGATCAGTGATGTGCTTCTGCACCTCTGCAGCGCTCACGGCCGCGGCAGGCCCGGCAGCCTGTGCCAGAGCAGCCATTTGGCTAGCCCGGTGCGCAAGTGTCGCCACGTAAGTGGGGGACAGGTGGCCTGTCATGCTCGTCATAGTCCTTGAAAACAAGCCCATGATGGTGGTCCAGGCTTGCTTTTCCGTAGGGGTGAGGTTGCTGACTCGCAGAGACTGCAAGTTGTCCAGGGCAGGCCGGAGCTCATCCAGACCGCAGCGGTGGTGTGCAATGCCGGACGAGACACTTTCAAGACAAGCATGCACCACTGTATCAGCATCTGGCACAAGCAGCTGCGCGGTCCCTTCGCCATGCGTTGCCTGCACCAGGGACAGCCAACGCACCAGCAGAGCTGGGGCGTAGCGGAGGGTGGTGCCCTCAGTATCATTCTCCAACGCACGGCACAGCGGCTGCTGCAAACGCACCAGAAGCTGCAAAATATTTTCGTCAACAATAGTCTCTGTGCGGTGTGCTGTGGCAACGAATGCTGCCAGGTTTTGAGCCAAGGGCATCAGGGTCTTGACCGGCAGCTCAATATCCCCAGGGATGGAAGCGAGCTGAGCGGCAGCCTCTGCTGCACACGGGTGTGTAAGGTGGCGCAGTACGCTGAGGGACCGAATAATTTGAGCTGTGGGGCCAACAGGCGCTGCCCTGCCGGCAATTTCGTGCAGCTTGGCTTGTGTGTGCTGGAGCAGCAGAAGTGTCTCGGGCCTTGCCGCAATAGCTACTTTGTGAGTAGGCTGCACACGCTTCGAAACAAGCATAGCCAAATGGCGCAAAGCAATAGAACATTCCTTTAAATTCATCCTGTGCAAGCTCTGCATCGCTGTTGACAATACCTCTACCTCATTCAGCGCTGTCGTGAAAGTGAGTGCAGCTGGTCGAGGAACCCGGCTTGAGCTGGATGAACACATAAGGGGCATTGAGTTCGTGAACACCTGAGCACTGTAAACTGATGATGGTATCAGTGGGTTGCGCCATGTCCGAGCAAACCTTGGGCAGGACTGTTTTGCAAGGCGCACAAACCCAATCATTAGCGATGAAACCGCAGTGAAACGCTAATCTCATCAGTTCGCTGCTCAGCACGCTGCAATGCACAATAGAAAGCCTAGCGATGCAGTTAGGCTTAACTTTGTCTCCACTTGACAGAGCGTGGGATGTCTTTAGCTTGTGGAATGCCATGCACAAGCTCTGCGAGGCAAAGCAGTTGAAAAAACCCCATTATATCAGCCCCCTTTGCCCAGCATGGGCACGTCCCAAACTGCCTGCCACAGCAGCTTCACGCCGCACCGAGCTTCGAATGGTGGCATTTACATATATTCATGCCTTGTTATTGACTGCGTCATATTGGTGCATCTGAAATTCGGTCCTGAGCATTGCGGAATTTGCCTCGGTTGCCGTTTGCAAGCACCGGTATACTGAAGCACATCCTGTGACTGACTAGGCACAGCTTCAGTCCAAGTCATTAAGCTAGATACAAAGTACTGTTTGTGTCTCGTCAAATTGCCATGGCATCAGCAGCAGCCGACACACCCGCGACCTCAGATTGGAATGCCCCAGTCATCATCCGCAGCGACATGCCACCTGATTATTGCGAGGAGCTGTTCGAGTTCACTCGCAAGGGCCTATCTGATAATGAGCTTGAGAAGGATTCAGCCATGTTCATCAAGCGGGCGATGGAGGGCAAGCTTTCTGGCATTTGGCACTGTGTTGTTGGGCAACACTACGGGTGCAGCCTGACAAACCAGACTGGCCATGTATGCTTTTTCAAAATCGCAAAGACTGGCCAGAAGCCTTTTTTTGTGGTGTGCTTCCAGTCTCTTGACGAAGAATCCAACGCCATGGCCACGGCCCCGGAGGGGGAGGAGGAGGAATTGCTGGAGAGCAAAGTCGGCGAGGTGGATGGCGATGGCCCCTTGGAAGGAAAGGAGGGCGACGATGAGGAGGATGAGGGCAAAGCGTGAAACACGATTTCTTGACTTGCTATGCATTAGTGCTGTGTCTGCCTTTTCAGCCCAAGGTTCGGCGGTATCCACAACCGGAGGCACTGCAAAAGCAGAGAAAGTCTTTTCCACGCCGTGCAGCAAGGCCCCCTGGTGCAGCACACTGATCCTCTGCATGTGGCGGTGGGCAGATGCTCCCCCAACTAAACATAACAGTTGGCGCTTTTTCAAGTTTCTGGTGAATCGAGTACTGAATTTTCCACTGTGCTTACATCTCATTTGCTCCTTGCTCATCTGCACTTCTGTTGGTCAAGTGGAGCTTGCACACGAAGCATTTATCTGCCAACTTGCTGTGTGTGCTCTGCGGCAGATAAGCTAGATATTCACAATGCGACTGCTTTGCTTGCTGTTGGCAGTGTGTGCTGCTAACTTTGCTGCACTGGATGCAGCTTCAACAGTATCTGTTTCTGAGCAAACTGTAGCTCGATTCGCTCTACCGCGACCGCCTGCACGTGCTCGACAGACGCTGGCAGTCCACATGACGCGCCAAGGACGCAGAGTGCAGGCTCCAATTCTTGCTTTGCGCGTGCTGGGAAAGCTGTCTCACTTGCACAAAGTGCGTGCTTGTTTCACAGCACCAGCAACGTGGGGCGATCAGCCTGTCGTGCAATGCACCTCGCAAAACGAGAATGGAGTGCATAAATTAAGTCTGGAGTATGCAGCAACGCTGATGTGTGGAGAATTGCAGATATCTACCGCGCCGCATGTTCAGTAAGTCTACGTGCTGTCCCAAGAATATTCCCGGCTGCCGTTGGCTGAGTGCAGGCTTCACAACCACTTTGCACGCAGACAAAGCACATGCAACATTGAATTGCAAATAACAGGAACTGTGGGTGCACCCATTATTGTGGAGCTTCATGGCCCACACATTTGGGTGGTCCCTCACTCACAGCCAAGCTCACACCCGCACTCAGATGCTGCGCGGGCCTTGGCTGTTCTGTCAACTGCGCCCCTCGCTGCCCATTGGACCCAAGTGCAGCCATCGAGGTCCCTGGATTCTTCCTGCTCGTCCAACCTCGCCCTGTTGGAAGGCGGGGCCCCAGATGCCTACAGCCTCGCCCCGGGTGGTCTCCCCGTGTGTGCCCTGTTTTCAGTGCCAGTGGGCAGCGACGGTGGCGACCCGGTGCTGGAGCTGACACCTACCATTGGTGAAGTTGATGTGTACATGTCTGTATCCACCACAAGCGGCGGTGCAACACAGCCGACGCCGGCAAGCCACCAATTCAGCTGGACTGGACGCCAGGCCCCGCTAGGAATTACACTCCGTCAAAACGGCTTAGCGCAGCAGTGCACTGCCAACCAACAGTGCTTCTTTTTTGTGACCATGTATGCACCAGCCAGCATGCAGGGAGTCACTGTGGCTGGTCGCATGCGACTTCTGCCCCCCCCTGGAGCTGCAACCGCCACCCCCATCCCGCTTGTTCTTGACCAGCCGCTGACCGACACTGTGCGGGGCGACACAGCAGGTGGCAGCATCTTGTACAGGTATTATGCGATCACAACTGCACCAGCCAGCACCTGGCGAATCTCCATGTCTCCCATCAGTGGGGACCCAGACATGTTCGTGGGCGAGCTGGCCTCAATTCCCCGGCCAACGTATGCCAACAATAACTACTCCGCGCTGGCCATGGGCCTGGGGCATGAAGTGATTGACGTCCCATCGTGTCGTGGACTTGCTCCTTGCCAGTGGGTGATTGGCGTTGCTGACGTCAGCAGCAACCAGGGCGCTTCTTTCGAACTGACTGCAACGTATAACAATACGGACTACGTGCAATTGGAAGTGGGCGGGCAGTGGATCTACACCAGCGTGGACGAAAACGCATACACTTACTTTGACCTCACCGTGGTTGGGTCTGTTCGTGGCGCTGAAATCGAGATTTTGAGCGTATCAGGCGACCCAGACCTGCTTGCCAACGTGAACGGGCAGCGACCCACGCTCCCCAATGCCCAATATGCTTCACGGGAGCCCGATGCGTGGGATGCAATATCAATCTCCCAGGACGATCCTGCCATGCAGCAGAGCTGTGCGTCGGTCACAAAGCCTTGTAGGATCCTCGTGGCAGTGTACGGCTTTGGCAGTGCATCGACGTTTTTGATTCGTGCAGTGGCAACATCCGGCAACCCGCTGCCCCGCCAGCTGGTCGAAGGTGTGCCCGGCTATGGCGCTGCAACTGAATCCACATACGCGTACTTTCAATTCACGCCTGCCAATGTTGGACAGGTTGACTGGGAGTTTGCAGTATCGGCAATCAGCGGCGACGCCGATGTGTTTGCCCTGGCGGGGGCCCCTGACGAATCAGTGCACCCTGGGCGCTTCCATTATACATGGGCCAGTGCAACACCTGGCAGTGAGATTGTCATCGTTCAGCGCACAGACAACCGTCTGCAACCCGGGCAGTCTGTGTACCTTGGGGTGCACTGTTATGCAACGGTCAATTGCACGTTCATCATCGAAGCGAAAGAGAGTGACGTGGAGGTTGCATTTCCCATGTCCATTGGCAGCACGTATCATTCACTTTTGTACCGCGACACGACAGACTACTGGCTTGTGGAAAGCAGCGGCACACAAGCGTTCAACCAGCTCGTTTTTGGGGCCTCACCTGTATCCGAGCAAGTCGACATCGCGCTCACATTCTCGCCTGGTACGACACGGAATGCCTCCAACCTGCGATTTCCGCATTGGGGATGTCAGAGCACTGATGAGCTGCCCCCACCAAGCACCATGCCACTGGATGACACCTCCGTGGCTGAGCTCGGCGTCCCGGGGCAGTACTGCCACTGGAACTACTGGTACCGCCTCGGATCACGGGATGCCGATGGCGACTCAAGCATCAGCATCTCGGCATCTACAGGCTTGCTGAACAGGGCATACACCTTTGTTGGGGGTGTGGTGGGTCTCCCAGCTGAGGCACAGTCACAGTACAGCGAGTATTTCGCGTTTGTGGACGGAGTTCAAATGGGTTCAAATGCGACAGTGCAGCCTGTGTTGCCCGGAGTGCGCTACCCGTTGCTGGTATTACCTGGTGATACCTACTTTTTCGAGGCCACTCTGCATATGAACTTGGACGTTTCTGTTCACGTTGACTCAGAAGTGGGAGTAGGGGGGCTGAGCTTCATCGCCTCCGACACAGACCCCCGCCCCACAAAGGACCATGCGTCCGGCCAAGGGAACTACTTCCTGTCTCAGAACTACCTGGGCCCCAAGGACACCACAATCTTCATCCCGTTTGCCGATCTCACGCCCGCGTGCCGGGATGCCGCCGCCGCAGAGGGGTGCACGCTGTATTTTTCAGTTGCCCTGGCGAGCAGCTCGTCCAAAACAAACGGGTTGCCGCTGGCTGTGTCACTTGGGGTATCCGGCACGCCCGATACTGCTTCCCATCTGCAGCTGAACATGCCTTCCACTGTGGACGTTCCTGTGCATGAGCTGACCTATTTCCGAGTGAAGCTGCCTTCAAACTTGAGCACATCTGTAGACATCTCGATGAGCTTGAACGAGCAGGCTGCAGCCGTATATGTTGTGTACAATACTTCGATGTTCTACCCCTCTGTGCGAACACATGTGAGAACAACAACGGCGTACGCCCCGCGCACCGCGTTCCTGTCCATCAGCCAAAGCGACCTGGCAGACTGCCCCGACTGCGAGCTGCATTTGACCATACTGCCTCGCAACACAAGTGGCGTGGTGTCAGAAAGGGCGGTGATCCAGGCCACCATCACAGTAAGCGGGAGCAGCCAATTCACCGACATTGCAGTCAATGCTGCAGCTCTGGACTGGGAGACACCAGCGATGGGTGCATCGTATTTCCGCCTGTATGAGGCCAGCACGTACTCGCGGCGCAAGGCTGCTGATGTTGTGGTCGAAGTGCTGCCAGCAGCAGGCTCTGTCAGTCTTGCCATGCTTGTGGACAGCGGCAGTGGTCCCCAGGTGATGCCCAGTCCGCACAACTACCAGTGGTACGTAGGGCCTGGGGACCCCCAGAAAATCATCACCATCCCAGCAACTGACCCTGCAGCTTGCTCAAGCCAGGACCAAAACCAGCCGTGCACCTACATGCTGGCGGTCACAAGCGCAAGTGTAGACGACGCGGCATATTCTGTTTCAGCTTGGCGGCTAACCTCGCCCCCCTCCGTGCGCACTCTCACAGAAGGCCGTGCCTCCCTGCAGTACGTCTCCTCGTATAGTAGCTCCAGGTGTGTATACTCCCAATTCGTGCCTGGGGCAGCGGCAGCTCCCTCCTCGCCCCGCTCCATCTCACTGCTGTTCGACCAGTACTACGGCTCAGCTGCTTTGGACGTGTTCGTGGTGAACACGTACGACAGCTCCATGGGCCCATCGGCGCTGCCAGGCCCCCACAACAAAGACCCTTGCCAGCTGCGCCAGAGCGACCCTGACGTCATCACCATCGTGCCAACACCAGGGGGGGCTGGCCCGAATCACTGCTGGGACTCTGCTGCTACGGCATACACTTTGGCCAGCTGTGTGTTGGCTGATGATTCGGGCTCCACCAGCTTCCGGCTGTATGCGCAGCGGGGCAACTTGGGGGACATCCTTATCCCTCAAGGCCAGTCATCCCCCCAGCTTCAGCTGCCAGCGGGACAGGTGCAGTACTTCTCGTTCTTTGTGCCAAGGCAAGCGATCTCAGCCTCGGCAGGTGGCAGTGTGAGGTTGACGTTGCAGTTGACTGGAGGCGCTGCAACAGCATTTGTGTCCTCAAGCGACAGCATTTCAACTCGGCTGGGGCTCACAAGTGACCAGTTCATGTGGAACATGACGTTTGGAACAGGACCTGTCGATGTTCTTGTTGTGGATAATTCGTCTCCGTGTTCTAGTCAGTCTCACGGCACCACTGCAAAATGTCTCTACGTGGGAGGTCTGTGGCAGCTGGCAGTGCGTGCAGAGTCCAATGTTGAGCTCAGCGTTCTGTACGATATCTCGTACGGTTCAAGCAGCAACGCCCCGCAGCCCCAGGACATGGTGGCAGGGGGGCGAGCAGCCGTTGTGCCCAGCCACTTGGCACAGATTTGCTCCAGCCGTGCCTTTGATGGGGCATGCACTGCCCCTGGCCAGGGCATCGCGCAGGCCGCCTGGCTGTCCATCCCTGTGTCTGCGGGCGCATTAGATAGCAACCGCATCCAAACCGACATCTCACTGGACCTGCTGCAGCTTTGTGGAGATGAGACAGTGGACCCCAAGTCTCGCTTGTGTCCTGATGACTTTGCAGCCCTGGATGCCAGCACCGTGGCTGTGGGCCAGCTGTGCACAGGGGGGTGCACTGACTCAAACAAGCTGTGGCCAATCCCGTCCCAATTTGGAGGAACCCCACTGGCTGAAGTGGAATTCAGGGGCCGGAACAACATTCTGCGCGTTCCTGCTGGGTCGGAGTGTTCCGGCCCAGCCTCCCGTGATGGGTGGCAGGGCTGTGTCTTGTACGTTGGGGTGTACACCCACGCTGCCGCCACCCCGGCCACGCAGGCGACACCAGCCAAGCATGTGCTCAACGGAGCAAGCTCGGCTGACGGCAGACGGCTGTCGTCGGTGTGGGCACCTGCGCATTTCACGGGGGGGTGGGACATCCCAGCCAAGAACAGAGTCATGTGGCAAGTGAATGTGGCAGTGCAAGGACTGCCCTTCAAGCTTTCAGAGGAGAACACGCGCAACGTGTTCTCGGTCGTCACTCCTGCGCTCTTCATGCCCATTTCAAGCGGCACGTCTGAAGCTGGCATGGCGGCCGTCTGGGGGGCGGAGTACCCAGGAAGCTCGCAAGGCCTGCAGGCAGCGGTGTCGTTTCGGCGGTGCACTACTGATGCATTCAAGGGCTACGCGTGCCTCGACTCCACAGCCACGCCCAGCACATGTGCTGACCAAGGAAACCCTGGTCCAGGGAACTCTGACTTGAGCTGGGATCAGGGAGCTAGCGCCTTTGTTGAAGTTGGAACAAGTGGCCTCGCACTGACTGCAGCTGCACGCGTGTTAAACACGACAGGGCCATCCAACAGCCACATTCCCGCTGTACAGGCTGTGCTGCGTCCCCTGCTCACTGGCCTGCCCACTCCTGTACAAATGGGGTCGCTGTTGCAGGTTGCAGCAGACGCCGCAGTCCTACAAGTGGCCGTGTGGGCTGGCACAAATGTGACGTTTTCACCGCCGCAGCCTTTCCAGTCGGCACGTGTTCAGCAGCTCCCCGCTGCCAGCATTGCCTTCAGCAACGCCGCTTTGCCCGCAGTGCCGGCGCAGAACTTAAGTTTCATCCTGCACGCCATGACAGCCGCTGCTGTGCCTGAGTGGGCGCTGTTCCAGCACAGCTGCGGCATTCAGCCTGCAGCCGCAGCCGTGCTGGAAAACGGAGGGCAGTACTGGGCCACGGCACTGAGCTCTTGGGACGAAGCAGTGGACTACAGCGGGGACGAGCCGCTGCTGTTTGTGCTTGAGGCTGTGTGCAGCTCGTACGTGTGCATGGTGCCTGGCAGTGCCCCCAGCCAGAGTATCGTGCTTGGGTCTACTGCCACCGCCCCTGTGACACCTTCGGCGATACCACCAAAGCACCACCCCAATGGACCACTCATCGGTGGCATCATTGGGTCACTGCTGCTTGTGTTGGCAGCTGTTGCTGCTGCACTGGCATATCGAGCAGGGAAGCTGCCGCTGCCCTGCATTGCCTCAAGTGCCCACGCCGGCGAACAGGCACATACAGGACAAGAAGGGTACGCTGAGCTACAAGACGGGGGGGGCTCCTTGAACTCTGCTGCATGATGAGCATCCGTGTATGCGTGTGTATCGTGCGCTGTATATTATTGTGAAAGCAATGTGTTGAATTCATGCCAACGAGTGAGAACACATGTGCTGGAAACGGCACACTGCACACTTGAAGGAGGAGGGCTCCGGTTGTAAGTGGCCCTCTTGGACTGACTTGACAGCTTGGATGATTTCGTCATCTACGCCGGTGTCGTCGTTGTTTGTGCGCCACAGGACTTGGTCTTGAGAGGCGAAGCGCCCATTTCTGCCCCTGGCAGCCGCAAGCAGTGCACTCCCCTGCACACCTAGCGCTGTAATGCGCTCCAAAGATGCAACTCGGGCATAAATGGGTTGTGACGCGTCCAGATTCAACTTGCAGCGTACCAATTTACTGTATGCGTTCAGCTGGTGCCGGGAGGTGGCGGCAATGGGCAGGGGGCGTGCTTTTGGCACAATGGAGGGCCCACGCCACTGCTGGGCGCACTTGAAATCTGTGATGCACAGCACGGGATCTGACTGGGACACGTGCTTAATAGGGAAAATGACGTCAAGCCTGTCCATGACACCCAGAAGGTGCAGTGGCAGCCCATTTGTGCCCGGCTCGACGTCACAGCTGTGCAAGCAGTCCTCAAGCGCGGCGCTGATGGGCAGCTCCACGCCCAGCGGAAATGACAAAAGCGTTGAGTCTGGACGATGCAGGTAGCCAAGTTCGTGCTGGAAGGCGTGCACCATGTGAATAATGGCTGAGGACATCTCCGAGTGCAGGCGCCGCGCATCGCCGCCATCGTTGCTGTCCAACTCCCACTGCGAGAAGGCTACGTCCCGCAGTCTCGAGTAAAGCATGGCAGAGGGTGCGGAGAGTAGGTTCCCGTGGGTGCTTTGTAGCTCTGTGGCGATCAGTTGCGCCTCTGTGCGCTCTGTTTGTCTCGCCACCATGGATGGGAAACGCCCAACCAAGTCTCGAGCAACTCCCTCCAAAGCACTTTGCATGGACTGCAGGTGATCAAACTGGACCTGGGCAAGACGAGCTTCAGCAGACTCCATTGCATGGGACTGAAACATTTCGCCCAGGATTGCTGCCGCGTGGTGCAGCGCCTTACCATACTTGACAACAGGAGGCTGGTCAGTAGTTACGCCCCACACATGCCCGAGGACATACTTGTGGCCACAAGCGCTCACTTCGTTCACACGCGACATTGATACATACGGCATCTCCATGGGCTTGCTTTTGCTAGTTTGCTTTGAGGCAGTTTGGACTGCGAGAGCGGGAACGCCAGCATGTTGGACCGAGCTTGACCCTGCTGCAGGTGAAGCGGGCTTACTGAGCGGGAGCTTCTCCATGTTGAAATGCGACGTAATGAATGGCGACATACGCTGGAGCCTGGATGGGCTAGCCTCGAGACTGATGTCCTCTGATACTCCGTGCAACTCGGACAAGCCAGCAGCCGTGTAGGCTGGGCACAAAAACAGCAAGCTTCCACGTGACAGCACGCGCAGGCTATCCAAAAACATGCCTTGCCGTGTTTTCCAGTCCAGAGCTGTGTCACTGGTCGCCACCTCGGCAGTGGTGTCCGACACGGTTGGCTCCTTCAGCTGACTGTTGTTTTCCACATCCTGGGCAGCCTGAGACACACTGGCAAGTGGGGTCCACCGGGTCCCAAAGGCCAAGCCCTGCACGGGGGCCGTCCCGAGGGGAAAGGAGGGCTGAGAGCCAGGCAAATGACGCGCAGATGCATCCAAGTACACAATGTTATCAAAGTCGATGCCTGCAGATAGGGCAGAGCGAGCAGTGCCAACAAATAGACGCGGCTTGTCCATTTCACGGTGGGCGTCACTGGCCAGCGTAGGGCGGTGGTGCTCTGTCACAAACATGTCAAGGGCCCCATTTCGCTGCGATAGGGAGTGCACCAGTGTATGCAGAGCATCTGCAGACTTGCCCCAGTCGGTAGACCGTGCCCGCCCTGTGCCGTTTGCTTCCATGGATTGCACCAAGCCGAACAACTCCTCTGCTGCGGCGCTTGGCTGGGCTCCAGGGAAAAGCAGAGCGTGGGCCTCAAAGGCAGCTGTTGAAGCAGGAAGACCAGCAATTCCAATCAACAGCTGTGTCATACATTCCAAGGCTTCTTGGATGTGTGGCGGCTGAGAGGCGGCTTGATCAGAACCATGGGTAATGCGGTGTGCAGCCAGTGTCCACGGAAGGTGGCTTTCCTTGGCTGCAGAATCAATGGAAATCGCCAGGTTACGGGCTTCAAGTGGCGTCAATCCGAAATGCTCTAATAATGTGCGTGCAGCTTGTGTGGGCTCTGCTGTTAGTGCCAGCTGCAGCGATGCAACTACCTGCAGGACGCACCCATCTTCAGATATGCTCCGAGGAAATAACGAAACAAGTTCACATCCGGACGATGTGCCAAGCTCAGACTGAAGCGCCCCAAAAATGAGTCTTGCATCATCCAGGGAGCGGCAGATGACAGCAGATGCGGTCCCTTCGCCGGCTGCAGCCAGCTCTTGCGCACAAAGCAGCACAGCCCCAAGCTGAGCACGGCGGTCGACACACCAAAGTGCAGATGTGCTGTGCGCTGCTGGCCCAGTTGTGAAAGCACCATTGTCCATGATTTCCACTTTGCTTGCGATATCGGTGGGGCTGAGGGTCAAGCTGCAATTTGGTGATAATCCACCTGGCTGAGCGGCTACTTCGCCCTCGGCTTGGTGCGCTTGCCACTGCAATTTATCCCAAAATGCTGGTGTAGCAAGCCCAGAATCTACTACTGCAATGCCTTGAATGCTTTTTTGAATGCAGTGCAGCAGCTCCTGCTCGCAAATCGACATGGAGTGCGGGTCAACAACAACAGGCGCTGAGTGAGATTGAAGTGCCTGTTGAAAATGTTCCCGCAAGGCTGTGAGGTGCCCGACGTCGGCTGTAGAGCTGGTGGGTGGGTTGCCGATACTTGGCCCACGAGACGTCGACAGGGCAATGGCCGTAACGTCGGCAAACTCAAGAACCCCCACACGATCTGCAGACATGCGCAAACACAATGACCAGTGCAGAAGTCATCAACTGCACAGGGGCATACCTTTAATGTTCCACCAGCTGGTGTACAATTGCCAGGTGTGGTCGGGGATGTGTTCCGGCTTGGCATGCACCCCACCTGCCGGCCCAATGGGCACAAAGCCCTGCTCTGCCAGGCTGGAAAACGCACGATGCAGCGTGCTCACGAACCGAAGGGAATCTGCAGGGGGGATGAAGGGAGACTGTGGAAATTCATGGATTTGTTCGGCAAGTAGCTTCCGCGCTTTCTGCTGAGAAAGCAGGTTTGGGGGGATGTCGCCTGGGTGACTCTGGCGCAAGCATGCGGACGCCAGGCTGCTGCCCCAAGTGGCAGCACCTCCATCAGGAGAACCAGCTAAGTACAACAAAGACAAGCTTGACGCAGATAAAACGTTGACCTGACTATCTGGATGCGGCCATTGGGCATCCAGCATGCTTCTCCAAGCCTTGACAGACTGCGTTGGAGTGACCAGAAGCTGTGAGGCAGCTTTAGCAACTCTGCGCTGAGCTGCCAAATGGTCTCTGGCCTGCATGAAGCGGAGGTCAAAGCTCGTGAGATAATTAACAGCTGCATGAAAGTTGGACATCCTTACGCGATTCAGTGCTGTGTGCCATCCTCCGCTCGCAGCTCTGTGCATTTCGAAGTCAAAATTTACAATTTCCGCAAAAGCACGCAGTCAAGTGGCGCAGTGCGACCAAAGATATTGATGCTTGCCAAGCCAACCAGCAAGAAATAATCATAATAGTCGCGCTTTGAAACTGCGGGGATCTCTGTCTGCTCCGGTAATAGCCAGCTATACAAGCTTCTCAAAGAGGGGGCTTTCAAAAACTTCACAGCTGCAATGCTCCTGCCTCTAGCTGGCCTGGTTTTCTCATAACCAGAGTATATTCCACGCATCAACCAAAACAACATGAGCTAGACATAAATTGAACGAAAGCCTCTGTCGCTTCCTCCTCGCTGAAGCGGCGAACAGCACAAAACCATGCCAAGCACCATTTCTTGACGGTAGCACTAGCAGCATGTAGCGTCGACCACCAGCATTGGTAGGCAATCTATAATGACAGATTCAAAGCATTTAATTCTTTGGTCGGTTGTTTAAACCGAGCTAGCTGATGTCTGGTCGTGACAACCGCTCCACCGCGGCGATGCTTGGCCTGAGAAGCCAAAGACATTTCGGGCAGACACCCTTGGCTGGCCTGCACGCGCAGTCGCTTGAAAGTCAAAGAAAGGAGCATAACCACAAATTATGATGTGCTCTAGCATGGTTGCAATCTCTGCTTGGTGGACCAGTGAGCTGCCAAGCTGCTTGACCGGGTTGCCTGCTGATGCGCTACGGTATGCCACATTTCGCACGCTCAAGAGCTTCAACAAGCTGTCAAAGCCAGCAACCAACGGCAAGCGCACGTTTTTCAGATCAAAATGGCTCAGCATGTTGTTGTATTGGTGGATTTCTTGTTACAGGTGACATGTCAGCTGCGTCTGAATCATCTAGTCAGAGGATGACGGATACGTGGCCAGCCTTGCTGTCCAGCCCCCGTTCTGGGCAAGACCATTAACGTTGCAGCTACACGCCGCACAGCAGTATACGCAATTCAAGTGCAGATGGGTCTGGTCCCCCTCTCATCTCCCGCCTCCCACTGCTGCGCGGCCCAAGCCGACTCTGGCCCGAGGCCTTGCACGCCAACCTTTGTAAGATGACCTCACCACCCTGCCTGACTTCCATTCTCATCTCGAGCTCAAAGCATCATTACATGGTCCACGAAGCACGCCTCATAGTTTAGATGTGCTCGTGTGTGTGCCGGCTGCCCGTCCACAGATACAGACACAAACTTTCTGTCACAAGCTGCAGGAGCCTTAAAGCAACTTGATACCCCTGGACCCACAAGACAGGACAATCAGCATCTTCCCCTGAACTCGATTGAACGGTCACTTGCACAGTACTGTAGCTGTGCACTTCGTGTGATAGGTGCATCACACCGATGCTGCCAGCCTTCGGGAACTCACCCCCCCAAAAGCTGCCCGCACTCAATATGTGCAGCTGTGCAGGGGGCTGTATCATCATTACTTGCATTGTAGACATTTTCAGCACGACCCCACCTCTGGATCCTATTTGCAGTGATTGCGTGCCGTGCAATGCGACAGCTGTCTGGCAACCGGAGCAGTTGGTTGAAGAGGTCACTGATGCAGGCAAGCCTCTGGACAGCAAAGGAGCATTGTGTGAGAACACAAATGCAGTGTCAAACAACTCCCAGAAGTGATCTGTGCCCTCGTGGCACCTGCACACTGCCACGTATGCTTCAACGGGAGACTTGCCTCCGCCCATGGCTGGGAGTGCGTGCAAGAGGGAGGCGTGATGCAGGGGCCACTTGCCCGCCATTCAAGCTTGCAGCAGCGAATTCTCGCGCAGCCACTCCCAAGAGTACTCATGCGGCGCTCTTACTGCTCTTGGCATCCAGCTTCTGTGGAGACGTTTGTCACGCGATTCGTCAAACAGCGGCCAGCGACCAGCAGGGCCGATGAGCAGCCCTAAGGGTATGGCATTTCGAGGAAATTCTGTGAATTCTCAGCAGAGTGTGCCTGAGAAGCTTATTTCACGGGGCGTGTAACGAAGAGGTGGGTCGCCTGTTGGGAGGGGCTCTGCCACCCATCTGAACATTTGACGAGCCTCAGGAACGTCTTGCCAGCAACGACGCCCCCCCACCGGCAGTAAGACATATGTAAGGTGTTGACCAGTTGATATCGCCAAGACTGGTGCTTGCCCCAGCGCATCCCCCCAACGAGATTCCATGATGCGCTGTGGGGTGCTGTGGCGTTCCAAGGCACTATCCCAGCACCACACAGAGCTATCAGACAGCACGGCGCAAATGTCAAGTGCATCCACACTCACTGATTTGACTACCAACTGATTGGCTGCGTCAAGCGTCGAAGGCTGTCCTGACCTCCTGTTCCCACGTTGCTGAACTGGTCACGCCTCCAGCACCATAAGGAGCCATCAGAGATGATTGCACATGTTTGCTCATCACCTGCAGCAACATGTACAACTGGTCTCTGTCCTGGCCCGCTGCCCCAGACAGCCTCTTTGACGGGCTCAGCAGTTTTATGAGGATGCGTCCAGCACCAAAGTGAAGCGCCTGAAACAATTGCACACACATGATGAAAAGTGCCTGGGCGTAGTACTATCATGTCTGTGCAATCATGGGAGGCTCCAGTGACTTGCCAGGGGGGGGGGGCCTTGACCCACCCCTCTTCGACGGCATCAAGATAGGGGGCAGTGCAATTTGTGTCATACATAGGTGTCTCCTGCACGGCCTGCTCACCGCATTCATTCCAGCTCCTGCTCCGCTCTCGTCCGCCCTGCTTCGATGCGGCTGGACTGCAGGTACTCAGGTGTACTACGGCCGGATCGCCCTGAGCGCATGGTACAGTCGGGAAGTAGCAGCACCAGTGAATACCTGGAACGCACATGGAGCAGGATCAGCAGCGTCAGCGATGGTGCCTTCGCAATTGCTGGGCCGTTGCCGCATCACGCAGTGCTCAGGTGGTGGGGACGCGGCCTGTATCACAGCTGCATTGGGGCGTGGCTCTGCTCACGACCCACCCCGCAGTATGACGCCACATGTCCAGAAGCGCTGCCCTGTGCAGCAGCCCGTGCTGGTGAAGCTGTGCCCTTTGGGCTGTGCTACCACCTGAGCAGCTGGCAGGGTCCAGTGCAACACACAGCGTCGCCACATTGTATTTTGCTCCGACAACCTTGATGGAAACATGCTGCATGAGATAAGAACAATGCGGTGAAGCTCGAATGCGTACTTGCATGTCTGGAGTAGTCTTCAGCCACTGCACTGTTGGACGCCGCTGCAACAGCCTTTAGGATGAAAGCTTGCCCATCCAAGAGACCAACTTGGCGAGGCCAAGGTAGCTGTTGCCACAGGAATAGTGGAGCAGGAGGCCCCACTGCATGCCTGAGGGCAGGGCAGCGCACATACATCAGGATTCGCTGCCCCTTGAAGCAGCTGCACGACACCACCTGCTCGACTGGGGCGGCTAACCAAATTAGCAGAGGATGCCTCAACCAACCCTAATACGACAGCAAATTGGGTTTGGTTCGAATGTTGATGATTTGCTTGCATCCTGCAATTACAGACGAAGCATGAAGGCCGGTAACTTATTGTGCCCATCGATGAAGTTTCCACCCAGACTGCTGTCGTTGTGAGAGGGAAGCGCTGGCTCCCCGGCAGGTAGTGTCAATGGGTGGCATATACGATTGGGTATAATTATCGCATGCCTGGGCTGGCTTCTTGGCAGCTTGTGCGCTCAGGCCACAGCTTCCAGCCGCATGACATTTCTGCAGTAGTCAACATGAGCATGCTGCCGCAGGATGCAGAGGGTAAGAAGTGTGGCTTTTGTGTCGTGTCCATCAATAGCTGCAATCTCAGCTGGTTGGTAACACAAGTCAATCATTGACCTGCATTTTGACTCGTCACTGCTGTGCACCGTGGTGCAGGCGCGTGAGCTCACATGCAAGCATCAATTGGTGTGTATACTACAGCAGCTAAAGAGGCCATTCCCCTCCTCTATTTTGAACCAGAGCTGTGACAAGATCCCGAAAGCGGCAATGCAGCCTCTGGCAAGTGCTGCTATGATAGACTTCTCTCAGCGGGCGCGTCGTGGTGCCCGCTGGCAGCCGTGTGCCCGCGTCAGCGACAAGGGAAATCTGTGAAAAGCACTTTGCTCAGACACTCCAGGTATAGCCAGATGAAGATCGGATCACTGTCACAGTATGCTCTCGTGCAGCAGAAATGAAAAGTGCCTGCACGTTGACAGCGCGTCATGGAGGCTCTTGTGACTTGCCAGTGGGGGGGGGGAGGGGAGACCCCCCTTCCTGAGCCACCCGTGACTGTACACTTCTGAAGGCCCATTGCATCGTGCAGGGCACCATATTGTGTGCATGCACCGCACAGTGTGCTCGTACCTCCAGGGCTGCTGCTGCTCGTGGCTTCCTTCTGCCCAGCCCTGGAGGTGCTCGACTGCCCAGCCCTGGAGGTGCACTGCACAGGTGCGCCCGGATCCTTCTGGGCGAATGGTACATCTAGGAAGCAGCAACACACCTACGAAGCTGCAAAATGTGCACGGAGCAGAGTCAGCAGCGTCGGGGGGCCCGGGGCGGGGCATTTGCGATTGCTGGCGCGGGGCTGTCGCCGTACCGTGCCCTGTCCGAGGGTTAGTGAAGCGGCCCTTATTGAGGGTGCCCAGGTGGCTCTGCTCACGAGTACTATCAGGTGCCCGAGCACGGATGTCATTGTCCCGAATCGATGCCGTGAGCTGGCCTGCATGCCTGGGGGGGTAGGGTGCGCCAAGGGGTCGAGGAGCAACATTGAACCGTACATGCCAAGATACAGTCGCCCCCGTATCGCAGGGGCCCGTAGGGGCCCAGCGTCGAGAGGCCCAGCCAGCAGGAGAGGCTGCGAAGCAGTGCAGCGTGCCATTCTCGGCACACAGTGAAATAGTGAAGACAAAATGTTCGTCGTTTGAGTGGCAGTTGGCCCATCCCGCCCACCCGGGTTTGGGGTGGCAAGATTGACCCCAAATTTGATTGCCATTACTTCGACCCCACCTGTGCAGCAGGGGGCTCTCCTGTGCAGCAGGCGGACCAAGAGGTCTGCTCGTCCGTCTGGCGCAGCTGCAGGGCTCGCCCCAATCAATCAGCAATCCACAGCAAAACCATACGACATGGGCGGCGTCGAATTGTACGCATACTGGTGCCTTGCGCTGAAGCGGCGGCAGCTTTCTTTGCCGCTTGCAGAAGTTTCCATGCAAGCTGCTGTCGTGCAGATGATGAGGTAGAATCGGCTTCCCGGCGGACAGTATAAGCGGGCATCACATGGAGCTGGATGAAATCCTCGCATCAAGCAGTTAGCTGCTTGGCAACCTTGCTGGCTGTGCGCTCTGGCGACAGCTACCAGCCGCATGACATTTCTGCCTGAGCTACTGAAGCCAGCAGCGCGCGCACTGCCGCTGGATGCGGTTGGTGTGAGGAGTGGTACATGCTGCACAATAGCTTTCAGCGGCTGCAGTATTTGCTGCAGCACCCAGCGCAAGGTGTCTCCGACAGCACCGAAATGCCCGCGCCAGATGCGCTTATGCCCGAGTGGCTTGTGCTCCAGCAGGCCGGACTCATGCGGCAAGCGAGTAAATCATGTATGTTTTTTCAGGAGCTACGGGGGTTGGACCCCCCTAGCATACGCCCTCGCAGCCGCTTACGGACAGATGCAAGCAGCGCAGTGCTACCGACGCTAGATGACACTGAGCTCACCACGAACCTGTCCCGACACGAATTCCGTGTGCAGAGGACGCCTGCTGGCTGCGCTTGACTGCACCGGGGACATTGGCAGTGGCCAGTGATACGGCACCAGCTTGGCCTTGTACCTGATTTGGAGTGGGTGCTTTCGAGTGAGAGCTGAGTTGGCCAAAGCTGTCAGATGTCGGGTGGATGGAGCCATGCTGAGCGTTGACATGGGCATCGGAGTCACTCACGCGACCGGGACCATCAGCCGTGTGGAGCTGGCCATAAGTCGCACCCATCTTGCCATCGGCCGCTTCATATTGCGGAGTAGCCGACTTGATCCGCACAGGCTGCCTATCTCTGATTGACTGAAGGTCAGCAGCACTGTTGGTCGGGACGCTGATAGAGCCGGCTAAGCGATGGTCAGCAGCACTGGTGGTCAGGGGGGTTGTATCGCCGGCTGACTGATGGTCAGCAGCACTGTTGGTCGGGACGCTGATTGAGCCGGCTGACTGATGGTCAGCAGCACTGTTGGTCGGGAC
>Ga0307982_1000921_pt1 | contig 23528 bp, 15 predicted proteins | sample OrgLakmetagen989_FD_201847 | JGI IMG/M metagenome (GOLD analysis project Ga0307982, IMG submission 201847) | Saline water microbial communities from Organic Lake, Antarctica - #989 | ecosystem: Environmental > Aquatic > Non-marine Saline and Alkaline > Saline | place: Antarctica: Organic Lake...
GGACGTCTGGACTCCAATCAGGAGCTGGTGGGACTGGGCATGGCGAACTTGGTGGGTGCTCCCTTCAACACCTTCCCTGTGACTGGTGGCTTCAGTCGGACGATTGTGAACGCGGATGCCGGGGCCAAGACAACCCTTGCTGGGGTCATATCTGCACTGGTGCTGCTCTTGGCTGTCTTCGTGCTGCTGCCGCTCTTCGAAAACCTGCCCAGTGTCACGCTGGCAGCGCTGATCGTCTTTGCTGTGTCCAAGCTACTAGACTTTAGTGTGCCCATTGAGCTGTGGAAGATTGACAAGGGCGACTTCTTTGTGTACTGCGTTTCTTTCATCGCCACTGCGCTGCTGGGTATCGAGGAGGGCATCATGATTGGTGCAGGTGTGTCCTTGGCCAAGTTGCTGGCGCAGGCGGCACGCCCCCACTCAGTGCAGCTGGGCCAAGTGCTGGACCCAAAGAGCCAGCAGCCCACAGACATGTTTCGTTCTGTGGAGAACTATCCCGAGCTCACTCGCAAGTTCCCTGGTGTGCACATCGTGCGTTTCGATGCTTCAGTGTTCTTTGCGAACGCTGATTACTTCCGAGACGTGGTGCTCAAAGCTGCAAAGCCAAGCACGATTCGATTGAAACATGGACAGACTACATTTACACCCACAGAACATAACGAGCCTAAGAGCATTGTGGTGGATTTGGGCAGCTGCAGCTCAGTGGACTCCACTGCGCTGCACATGATGCACGAGCTGCCAAACGAGCTGCAGAAAGCCGCCATTGCGTGGCGCCAGCACCACTGCGATACGCTTAGCAAACAGCTGCAGGGGCTGCATGCACAGGAGACGTCCAAACAAGCTGCAGGCGATAGTGCCGGCCAGGAGCAGGATCTTGGAGCAACTGCGCCACATGCCTCAACCTCATCACCACTGGAGCAAGAGATCAGTCTGCTCCGACAAGAGGCCAGCGAGCTGAAAAAGGGAGTCCGCCAAGCCCCCAAGCTGTTCCTTGTTGCACTGCGTGGGCCAGTGCGCGCCGCATTCGCCGTGGCTCACATGGTCGCCAGGAACAAGGCAGCCAAGGCTGCTGCCTACACAGGGGGCTGTATGCACTGTGAAGCAGCTAGGGAGCCGCAGAGCCCCCCTGCTGAGGATCATGATGTGCAGCCTGTGCTCATGCATGTCGACTTGGCGCAAGCCATGGGTACAATTCTGCAAAGCACTGCACAGCACAACACAGCCGCAGTTTCTCAAGCGGCTGAAGCAGCAAGCCAACAAGAAGGCATTCCCGGGGACACCAGTGAAGTTGTGACAGCTGTAGCTCCTCCCAGCATCCCCCATGATCAGCAGGCGGGAGAGGAGGAGCATGCGGTGTAGTGCAGCGGCAGCGCCCGGGAAGGGCTGCCGTTACAATTCCCAATTTATTTGAATGTATGTTCACTCCAGTTTGATGTGGCTTTTAAGTGTGCATGCTGTGTGGTGCCACAGCGCTTGCTTCAGTGCGAAGCAGTCTGGTTTTTGCTGGGCCCGCGAGGAGCTGAGTACAAAAAGCTGAGACAAATCCAAACGAAATTTTCAGATTTCGCCCCGCAGGCAGCGCTGTGCCATAAACTCGGTACTTAGTGCAGAAAAATGAGTCGGGCTCTAAATTTTTGTGCCATTTCGGAACCAGGCGAGTGAGCTGCTGATTTCAAATGTCAGCAATCCGAGAGATCTCTTTTAGCTACACAGTGCAACGGCTTGACCAATCTATGGCAATTACAGCAAACAAAACCCCCCTTTTCGTTAAGTTCGAAGTGCAAAAAAAACACAGTCGAGCAGAAAGCTTGCGCAAGGCTTTATTGAGAGAGTTCGCTTCTTAACATTTTTTTACTCATCTCTGGAAATTAGAGTTGGGGGGGAGGTATTTTGCAAATACTATTATTGCACATTGCACAAAACGCGCATCTCAATCTCATTTTTTTGTGATACAATAGGTTAAGGGTGTGAATTTTGCTGCTGGGGCCGCTTTGTGTGCCATTTACCAAGCAGCAAGATGCAAGGTGGCAGCAGTGGTGACAGTGCTGGCTTGCGCAGGCGTGGACATGCCGATGAAGCAGCAACTGCTGATCAGACACATGCTCCAGTAACAAGCGACTCAACACAGCAGGCATTGAATGAGCTGAAAGAGGCCCATACCAAACAACAGAATGCAGCCTTGGCGGCACAATTGAACGGGGCTGTTGCTGCACTTGACACAGTGCCGGAGTGGCCTTGGATCCCTTTGGTTTTGACTATCGTGGCAGCCTTCACCCGATACTGGCGTTTAGATAGACCCCCAGCAGTTGTATTCGACGAGCACCATTTCGGCAGGTTTACCAACCAGTACTGGAAGGGAGAGTACTTCTTCGATATTCACCCACCTCTCGGTAAGTTCCCAGCTATTTCCGCAACTCTGGGTTTTGTACTTCTTGCCACACACCTCGTTCGCTCAACAATGAACTGCATTCACAACTATTTGCCACAGGTAAATGGGGCTTCTTGCTGACAGCTTGGATCATGGGCTATGATGCCGACGTGTGCGACTACGTGACTCTTGGGCAGGCCTATGACCCTCAATGCAATTACTTGCCCCTGCGATTCATTGCAGCCCTGTTCGGGACACTGACTGTGCCTCTATTGTACAGTGCAACTCGTATCCTTGGGGTGGGCCGCTGGGGTGCCATACTGACCACAGTGCTATTCATTTTCGACATGCTGAATCTCATCGAGTCTCGGTTGATTTTGATGGATTCCCAGCTGATGTTTTGGCTGACTCTGTGTCTGCTGGTGGGTGTCATGTACATCCGACGCAAGCAAGAGCATGCTGCTGCTGAAGCAGTTGTCATGCAGGCCGCTGAGCTGGGCATGCCCCTGGCAACAGCTGAGGCTGCGCTGCCCCAGGCCGTGGTGGTGGCCGGGCAGACCGGCGTGTCACGTGCGGGGGGGGATGACGACGTGTTTGACCACGGCTCAGATATGCTGCTGGGCGGCATCGCGTCCTATGGTGCCTTCCCCCGGCAGTACCTCCTCAGCGTGCTGCAGGGGGGGAAACGCGTGCGAAACCCCCACGCCTCCCCTGAGGCAGCGCAGGCCGCCGCCGCCGCAGGGGGCGCACTGGACAGCATCAGCGCTGATACAGTGCAGCTGGAGGTTGCCCCATGGCCGTGCACATTGGCGGCGCCCCGTTTGCTGAGCCGTGCAGACAACGCACTGTGGTGTGCCTTCCTGGGGCTGGCTTGCGGCTGTGCCGTGAGCGTCAAGTGGACTGGCCTGGGCACCCCTGGCCTAATCGCGTTGGAGTGTTGGCTGGGCTTGTTCTTCCTTGCGGAGCCGGTGGCGTTCCTGGACATGCTGGTGATGCTTGCCACTGCGTTTGTGTTTTACCTGGGGAACTACTGGGTGCACTTCAACCTGCTGCCCAACACGGGGGATGGGGACGCCTTCATGCGAGTGGAGTTCCAGCGCACACTGGTGGGCAATGAGAACTACGACGCCAACGCGCCACACCCCGGGTTCATCCGTGTGTTCTTCCAGCTGGCGTGGGAGATGCTCAGCGGCAACGCCCGCATTGACCAACGCCACAACTGGGAGAGCACGTGGGACCAGTGGATCTTCAACCAGCGCGGCGTGCTGTACCATTCCAACACCACGGAGCCTATTCGGGGGCGCACAGAGAGCGTGTACCTGATCGGCAACCCAGCGGTGATCTGGCTAGTGGCCGCGGTCGTGGGTGTCACTATTCTGTACCTGTTTGCGCATTACCGCTGCCGCACAGTGCGCATGGTGGCCAAGTCTAGCTTGTTCCGCGGTAATGGCCCTGCCCTCAGCATGATCGCGTACTGCCTGGTGGGGTACTTCTGCAACCTGCTGCCGTACCTGAGTGTGTCTCGCTCCTGCTTTGCGTACCACTACATGCCGGCGCTGCTGTACGGGGAGATCCTGGCCGGCATCATGCTGGAGCGGCTGTTCGGGAAACGCCTGCGCGCGGCGCTGGTGGTGCAGTACATCACCAGCGCCGTGTTCTTGGTGTTTGTGTTCTTTGCACCGTGGATCTACTCGCTGCCGCTTTCAGCGGAAGGGCACGAGCAGCGGCGGTGGCTGAAGACATGGAACTAAGCGGGGACGTGCTGCTGTGGTGTGGTGTGGGTGAAGGGGGGTGCTTTGGAAGCAACAGGTGTGTGGGTGTGCTGCTTCAGTGCATTGCACAGAAGCGGCAGCAAGCTGCGATGAATACCCGTATGCATTAGCCCGTCATGCTGCCCTCTGGCTTGCCGGTGCCTGGTGGCCATGTGAGCTGCTGCCCTCCAATGAGGTGGATGTGCAGGTGGTCAACGGATTGGCAGCCATGCTTGCCCTGGTTCACCACCAAACGGTAGCCCTCTTCCAGGCCCTCTTGCTTGGCAATACTGGCAGCAGCTACCATCATATGTCCCAATACTGCTGCATGCTTCTCCTCCGCTGCGGCGATGCCAGTCAGCCCGTCACGTTGCTTGGGAATGATGACGATGTGCACTGCAGCTGCTGGAGCGATGTCTCGGAAGGCATACACAGAGTCATCGTCGTAGACCTTGGTGGATGGGATGTCGCCATCAAGAATCTTTTGGAAGATTGTGTTCGGGAGGCCATCTGCGTGCAGGGTTGAAGTCTAGGACTGCAGCGACGAGCATTCGGCGTGGTGGCTCACCTGCCCCAATATCCGCAGCTGTCGTTGAGCTAGCCATAGCGAAGTGCAACGAAAACAAAGACAAGTTAGAACAGTGCAATGTCACAGGAAATGTACCGACAAGTTTGTTGGCCTGTGAAAGCTGTTTTTGCAAGGAGTGGTTCGCTGCTCTGCGGAGACCAGCAAACATCAGTCACGAGCGGCCTCAGCAAAAGATTCAGCAAGAAAGCGAATAAGAAACTCCCAGCAAGTTGGCGTGGACAAAGATTGCACAGGATTCATTTCGCAGGAAGCAAATCCAAAACGAAATCTGCAAGGGGGGGACCAGCACCCATCGAAGCGCCTACATTTTGATGAATGTGCGCACTGCAAGCCGGAAGCTGGACAGGTGCTGCGAGAAGCGGTCCCTGTTGGGGCTGTCCAAGCTGCGCGTGATGTCCTTCATGAGCTTGCCCAGCTCCTCCACCAGCTGTGCCTGCACCCCCCCTGCCTCCGGCTGCGAGGACACCAGTGTGCTCTTGAACGCCTCCCAGGTTTGCGCCTGCACGATGTCGGCGGCCAGGATGAGCGGCAGCATGGGCCGTGACAGCGCCCACTGCGTGCTGGCCTCCCCGAACATGAGCAGCTGGAACAGCAGCTTCATCAGCTCGTCAAACACCCCCGGGTCCCCCGCCACCTGCGCCCGCAGTTTGGTGCCTGTCTCGTCGTCCTTGCGTGCGTGCTGCACAAATGCGGTGGCGATGGCGTCCACTGCGTACGAGGCGTGGTTCACCACGGTTTGGTCGGTCACCTCCAGTCCCTCTCGCATACAGGTCATCACGCGGCGCCAATGTGTGGGGGGGATGCCCACCAGGCTCTTCAGGTGGTTCTTGCTCATGACGTGCATGAAGAAGTAGAATGCCCGGGATAGCTTGGGGTACGCCTGCAGGTCGCTGTCGGGGATGCTCAGCGCCAGCTGCAGCGCCGTCTCCAGGGCGCTGCTCAAGGAAGTGTCTGAGTACAGCTCAAACACGCCATAGTTAACATAGGAGCCGTCCAGGATGCGCGCCAGGATGGTGAGCAGCACCGACAGCCCCTTGTACCGCCTGGGCCACTTGGCGTCCTCAGCAGGCATGGGGGACTGCGCCAGGGCTGAGCCGTACGCCACCGTCACCCGGGAGATCTGGCGGAACAGCAGGATGCCGTTGGGGGAGGACGCCCCGAATGAGATGCGGTGGGCCCTGTTGTGCACCAGCTCCGCCAGCATCTTGAGGAGGGGGGTGGTCACGAAGGGCACGTCAGCCCAGGCGCCTGCCACCGCCACCAGCATGTCGAAGTACTGCGGATACAGCACCTCGAAGATGAGTTGGTAGGTGCGGGGGTTGTGTGCTGCGGCGATGATGCCTCGCAGGTCGCGGCACACGCCAGCGACCTTGGCAGCCACCGCCTCAGACTTCACCCCCATGGACGCCTGTGCCGCGTCCATGGCGGCAGCAATGGGGCTCATGAACTTCTCGAACATGACATCTGGGTCCTCTGAGATGTACAGCAGGCGGGCCACACACATGTAGAAGCGTGTGCGCAGGCGGCCGTTCTCGGGGGGAGACAGGAACTTGTAGTGCTCCTCTGTGTGGTGCAGCAGCAGAGAGTGCACGATGTCCAGCGCCAGCAGCAGCTTGCCGCTGGAGTACGAGTGCGTCATCTCCTGGAACACATCCAGGGTGTTGCTCAGAACAGTCTCCGAGGCGGGCCAGTGCGCCAGGTTGTTGGCCAGCTTTTTGATGAAGTTGGACGCAATCACCAAGTGGTCCCCAAGGCCCATTTCTTCGAACATGGCGTTGAATTGGCGGGCCTTTTGGGTGACGCGGGAGGCCCGTGAGGCCAGCACGCCGCTGCGGGCGGAGGCGACGGTGCCCCCAGGGCTGGCGCCAGTGCCGCTGGCAGCAGCGGCAGCAGCCGAGTCGTCCAGCATGGGCTGTGTGGAGGAGCTGCCGATGGCGGGGGGGGGCGACGGCATGCCCCTGGACTCCACGAAGTACGTCCGGCGGAAGCTGCCCAAGAAGTACAGCGCCGCCATCTCCAGGCGGTAGTCGCACTTCACCACGCCCTGGGTGCGTGTGAGGCGACGGTCAATGCTCATGATGAGCATGATGACGCGCCTGCACAGCTGCGCATCCCGCTTCTCGTCGCCCTCCCCGTGGGCGGAGCTGCCGAAGGGGGCGTCCCCAATGATGGCGCCCACGATGTACACCAGCCAAGCCAGCTGCGCCTCCACCACGCCCAGGGAGCGCTTGGCTGCGGTGGCGTTGGCGTCCCCGCCGTACACTGCACTGGCGCCCTGCTGCAGGACAGCGTTCCCCACCACGTCAGCCAGGCTCTCGTGCCGCTGCAGCAGCGTGTCAAGGGCCCCGCCAAGGGTGCGGCACGAAACGTCGTACTGAAACCGGAACAGGCCAGGCAGCTGTTCCACCTGCATCACAGCAGTCTCTTGGTCCTCCAAGTCTGCGTTGTCGCTTTCGCCCGAGGCCACCATTTGTGCCAGCTGCAGGCGCGCCTCCAGGTATGCGTTGAGCACCTCTGGGGCGTACTGGGACAGCAGGGTGCTGCTGCGTCCAGTGGCTGCTGCATTGGCAGAGGTGGGCCCATCACCCCGCACAAACGGCACCGCAGATACCATGCGGGACCAGAGGGTGAGCAGGTAGTGAATGGAGTTGCTCAGGGCATGCAGGTTGCCCAGGCTCTCCTTGGTGAAGTTGGCGGTGAGCTCCAGCCACTGGGGGTACACGTCGGTGCGCACCAGCTCAGTGAGCTGGTAATTTGACTTCATGCGGCCCAGCAGCTGGCAGAAGCGGTGATAGCAGTTAGAGTCCCCCAGCCCCACCCGCTCCTTCAAGATGTCCACAACGCCACTCATGGAGAGAAGCAGGAAGGACTTGCGGGCAGAGTCGGAGGAGAACATGCTGCGGCGCGCAGAAATGAACAGGGTGAGCACCTCCAGCACTTGTGCTGCGCGTCCGCTGGACTGCAGCATGGAGGCAGAGGCGCCTTGGCCGGCAGCAGCCCCCCGCAGGCGAATAGTGCCTGTGGCTGCACCGTGGTACAGCGAGAACATCATACAGATATGGTCTGCTGACTGGAACTTGTCGCGCCAGGTGGAGGGCACTTGGATGGTGCCGACGTCCTCGCTGGACTCGTCGGGGTTTGTGCCGATGAAGTCAAAACTCAAGCACTCTGAAGCCAAGCCGAGAGCTTGAGACAAGATTTTGTCCTCAATCATGGTTGCCTCCTGCTGAGACATGGAGCCCAGGCTGAGGCTGCGTGTGGCCACCTGATTCAGCACAGACAGGGCCAGCTCGAAAATGTACAGGAGGTTCAGGTCCCGGAAAGAGACGGCAATGCGGCGGTGCTCAGTGACGGTACGGCGCTCAGATCGTCTGTTGATCTCCTCCACCAGTTGATTCAAAATGCGGAGGCCTATGATGCAGTGCAGCATGGTTGCCTGCAACAAACGTATGAGGCAAGTGCATGTGAGCCGTCTCAAACCGCGTGGAGTTTCGCCAACGGACGCGGGGCAGAAAGCAGACAGCACCACAGCCCCAAGGCCGATCGATAGCGGCACGCACCTCCAGGAACTTTTTAACTTCTTCAACAAGTTTTCTGTGCCCATGGCCTTCATCAAACCAACCCAGTTTAGTGATGCGCACAAGAAGTTGGATCATGGCAGTAATCACATGCAGCTGCAGTCCGGGGCCTTTATTCGCAAGGAAAGAAAGAATGTAGTTGCCTGTAGGGGCAAAAGCGAAAATGAGAATCAGTTCGCACAGCTTGAGGCCTTCGGTCTTATTGTTGTCGGCGCAGTGCGGCTAAAAGCAAACGCTGCTCAGTGCGGCGTCAGCCGTCGAAACGCTGAGCACTTACGCAATTCGATCCGCTGCTGGGTACTGTATGATGTCCAGTAGTCATCCACAAGTCGTGTGAGACTGTTGCACGCAACCTGTTGAGCTGAAGAGTTGGTGCTGTGATCCAGCACAGCTCTAATCAACGGAATATGCGACACATTCGTTCCCATTTCATTCAGTTGAGTACGTGCAGCATTGCGCTGCTCCTGTGTAGCCGAAGACCCAGTCATAGCCTCAGCTAGCTGCTCCACCATCTGGATTTGTTGCAGCACATCCTGAGATGCTGGAGCTGTGGGTGGCGCAGCTGGCATCGCTGCCATGCCGGTGCCCTGTCCCTGCATGTCTGCTGAAGCGTAACGCGCGCGAAACGGGAGCTGTGCCGAGCGTTGAGCCTCCTGCAAAAACATACAGCACAATGCGCGACACGCTGAAGGGATTTCATTCTATACAGACCAAATTCGACACAACCAGGGTGCCTGGTCAAAGCTGGTGATGGGCTTCCCACCATAGTGCTGGGGGGCTCAACCACAATGGCTCCGCTGTGGACAACTTCCTCACATTACTGCATGCAGGGGCTGTCAAACGGTACCTTGAAAGACAAGCACATCGAACATTGCCTACATGATACAAACAATCATATGCGCAATGCCGCGTGCAGCTGCGTGGCTGCACTATCTAGTTCTGCCGGCGACCGTCAGCCGGCGTGCCACCACCGTCTGCCGTCATGAAGGAGGGCACCCGGAACAACCGCCCCTCGCTTTCAGCCTCGGCGCCAGTCTCTGCAAGTGCAGCGACGCCTGCAGCTGGGTCGTCAAAGTCTGCACTGACTGCCGTGCGGTTGAGGCTGGATGGCGCCGCAGGGCCCCCCCCCAGGCGCTCCAGCTCGAGGGGGGGGTGGTCCCCCTCCCCGCCCCCCCCCAGGGAAATCCGGCTGGCACCTCGGCGAATGACGCCCTGCACACTGCCGGCGCCCTCCGCGGTCTCCCATTCCAGGGGGGGCACCGTCACAGCTGCCTGGTCATCCATGTCAGAGGGGCTGTCGTCAGCAGCGTGCCCCCCTGCCCCCGTGCCACCTGTGCCGGACGTGAAGCCCTGCCCTGCAGCCGAAGGCATCAGCCGGCTGCCCGGCAGGCGGATGAAAGTGGGAACGGCGGGCGCCGTGAGGGGGCCCTGGCCGTTGAGCAGGGGGGTGAAGCCCCCCCCCCCACTGCCCCTCCCATCCAGCCCGCTGGTGGTGAAGCTGTCCAAACTCAGGGGGGGCACAGAGCTGCGCCAGGAGGCGCGGGCGGGGGCACTGCCGGTGGACAGGTCTGACGTTGACCGCTGAGGGGCAGGTTGCCCCCCGGTGCTGTTCCGAGCTGAAAGCGGGACTGTTCCCGGTGACGCCCAGCCAGCAGACACCGCGGTGGCACGGGGCAATCTCAGGTCCCCTTGGTGGGACTGTGACCGCAAGGCTGCAGTCGCGCTTTCCAGGGGGGGTTGCGGCAACTGCAGGGGGGGCAGCTTGCCCCCCCCTCCACCAGCTGCAATCTTCTCCTGCAGCAGGCGGACGCACTGTTCCAAGGCTTGTTCCACGGCACAGCGTGAGAGGATGAGAGACATTTTCGGCCATGTGCGTTTCTGTCCCCGCGCCAGTGCCAGCGCCATGAAGGAGCCTGTGGGGTTGCGCAGCACGAAGGAGAGCTCCCAGGGGGTGAGCTGGGAGGGCACGATAGTGATGTCCCCAGTGTAGCTCTGCCACACCAGGCGCAGGGCACGCGCCACCACAGAGGGCAGCACCCCCAGGCGTGTCCCCAGCTGCGCCGAGAACTGCACCCAGGAGCCCAGGGCAAAGGTGACGCGGCGGGCGATGCCTCCCAGGGACCACGGCATGTCCCCCACCGGCACGTCGCTGCGGGGGATGAAGGGAGCTGCCCAGGGGTTGATTTGGCTCACAATGGTGTGGTTCACGTTGAACAGTTCTGACAGGCGCTGCGTGGGCAGGTCCCCCCCCAGGGAGCCGTCGATCCACGCCGTGCGCGTGAAGTGGTACGGGCGCACCTGCCCCGAGGACGCCTTTGCCCACAGCTCCACGGGCTCGAAGATCCCCGGGATGGAGCAGGAGGCCAGCACTGCCGTCCACACAATCACGTTGGGGGCGGTGAGGTAGTTCAGGATTTGCCCCGTGCCGTCCCCCGAGTTGGACGTGGTGCCGGGGGAGGTCACTGTGATGTTCAGTATGCGGTGCGTGCGGCGATACGCCTCCAGGAATGTGAGATCTCCCACATTTGCCCGCAGGAAGCGCCCTAGCACCCGAATGTCGTACAGCACGCCCTTGGCGCAGAAGCGGGCCAGCTTGCGCTTCACGCTGCCGGTGCTGAGGGACTCAAATGGGTCCAGCACGATGCCAGGCACGCGCCCGTGCTCGTCCACCTGCAGCAGCTGGCTAAGCTCCTCGTCTGTACGGCAGCCGGCCACCGCCGCCACCACCGCCCCCCCAGAGGAGCCTGACATGACGCGGGGCATGACACCCCCGTCCAGCAGGGCACGGATCACGCCGATGTGAAAAAATGCCAGGGAGCCCCCCCCTGACAGCATTAGCGCCGTGCGGCCGAAGGCGTGCCGAGTCTCCCGGAAGAACAGCAGCTTCTGCATGGGGCTGAGCACTGGCGCAGTGTCTGTCTTGGCCAGGAACAGCAGCTGGTTCACTACTTCGTCCACATAGTCCTCGATGAGTGCCTTGGTGCCGCAGTTGCTCTGCTCGTACAAGGCAGGGTTGCCCATCCCCGCCAGGTTCCGGGCGAGGCCGGCACGCAGGGTGTGTGCCATGCGCTCAACCGCCTTGGCCCGGGCAGATGCAGACGTAGCGTTGGACACAGCGGCCCGCACTTGCCGCAGCTTGCGCAGGCGCGACGCCAGGCTGCCGTGGTCGTATGCCCCGTGCTCCGGCTGGTGCCGCCACGCCTCCACGCCGTTCATGCGATCCACAGCCTCAGCAGCCTCGCGCCACGCATCGTATGTTTCGGCATTTTCTAAATCATTTTCGGCCTGGCGCAAAGCAGCAGGCTTCAGGGGGTTTGCAAAGCCCCACAGGCCTCGCCACATAAAGCTGCAGACCCGGGAGGCAACGCCCAGAAGTGTAGCAATCAGGCCACAAAACGCCACGAAGCATCGATCCAAACGATCCCCATTCGAGGTGCGATCGATTTCATCTTGTGTTCGAACGGCATGGGGACCAGCAGGTATTGTGCCGATTGGCTTCGAGTTGTTTGCGCTGGGAGTTGCATCCGGGGCAGCCAGACGCTTCTCCAAAATCCGCATATCAACCTCGGCTGTGCTCACGTTCCTCCGAAAGCTGCTTCCAGCAGTGCTTAGTGGAGAAGATAAATGTGAGTTACTGTGGGTGCTTGCTTCGGGCGCTAGACCCCTTGTCAACGGGCTTTGGGCTGTGATATTGTCACTTTTTCGTGACATGTGTTGGCCATTTGCTGATCCTCCGGACGAAGTCTGGGCGTCCTGTTCGGCAGCAACTGGTGCAGATGCAGGCAAGGCTGAACTCAAAAGTTCTGCAGCAATCCCAGAGAACCTGCTGGTTCCATTCATTCCTCGCCACGGCACAGCGCTCGGCCTCCTCTCTGAGTGGCAAGAGCACTGCTGCAGAGCAAGGTAGTCAAACTAGGATGACTGTGACTGCGCCGAAGGCAAAGTCAGCTTCTCACACCACAGCAAAAAGCAGAACATTGCTGGGCTCTACAGATACAAGTTTGGTTTGATCGCAACAGTGATAATCTCTTGCCACTCTCGTGCTCGTCAAGAATGCGGAGCCCACACACCCTCCCCGAACTCTCGGCGGTGGGTGCATCTGACAAGAGTGGCTCACAGTTGGAGAGCACTCAACCCTCAAAATCCTAGCCGGTAAAACATGATTTCTCTTTTCTCCATGTGAACACCTTTCTCGCATCTGGTATTGCCGGGCTTCCCTTTTCTGGAGTTTAAGCTTGCCTTCTATCTCCCTCACTCACTATCAAGGCACTTCTACACGTTCACCATAATCATGGCAGCTCGGAACACTTACCAACACAAGCTTGTTCTGTTGGGTGAGAGTGGCGTTGGCAAGAGTTGCCTTGCCCTTCGCTTTGTCCGCGATTCATTCAGCGATGAGCAGGAGGTGAGGCTGCTGCACACACAGAAACGTGGCCGCAACGCTGAGCTTATCTGCGGTGATTTTGTGCAGCCAACAATCGGTGCGGCTTACCTTTCCCATAATGTTCAACTGGAGGATTGTACAGTCAAATTTGAGGTGCGCACAGGTATTCACGCGAACTTGGCTCAATATGCTCACAACTTCCTGCCCTCAGATCTGGGACACAGCAGGGCAGGAGCGCTACCGCAGCCTTGCTCCCATGTACTACCGTGGAGCAGGTGCTGCAGTAGTTGTTTTTGACGTGGGGAACATGGAGACCTTCAACGGGGCTAAGCGTTGGGTGGCTGAGTTGCGCTCCAAAGCTGATGCCAATGTGGTCATTGCGCTGGCTGGAAACAAATGTGACACGCCGTACTGCAAAGGCCTGAGCGCTGATGCGTGCGCAGAATACGCACAAAGTGCTGGCATTTTATACATGGAGACATCTGCCAAAACTGGTGCGAAGGTGAAAGACGTCTTCAACGCAATTGCGCGAGCCCTGCCCAAAGACCAGAAGGCCGCAGTGCACGCTACCCCTCTAGCACCGTCAGCATCCACCTCAGGCTCCTGTTGCTGATCTGGCTACCAGTGTAGCATCCACAGGATGCATTCATGCTTTCCCGTGCAGTCACTACAATCGGCATTGCGCGGCATCGCGGCAGCAGCACTATTGCCGTGTGGGGCCCGCTGTGATGGTGGCTTGCACGCCGCAGGGGACACACAATGCGACACATAAACAGCTGTATGAATGCACACTTGTATCAACTTTGTTTCTTGCCAGCACGTCCGCGTGTTCGGGGTGCAGAGGGCCCTGTCGTACCGTCCTCTGCTGCAGTTTGCATCGGCTTGCCCAGAGCTGCAGCCGCTTTGTCCGCGTCCCGCTCCGCTGGTGTGGCCGGCAGGGGCCCCACGCCCTCTTCTGCCGGCGCCACGATCTGCCCCCCCTTCATCACCAGCCCCCCCGGCAGCTTCTGCCCCTCCAGCTCCTCCGGCGTGAGCGCCCCAGGGTCCACGCCCACTGACAGCAGGATACCCCGCTGCATGGCGGTGCCACTGCGAACAAAGAACAACAGTGCCAGCAGTGAAAAAATCAAGACATCGCGTAAGCAATCTTACCCGTCCACATCGCCGCTGGCAATGAGGCACTCTGAGATGTTGTACTTGGTCACCAGCACGTCCGGGTGTGTATCCCCCACTGCCCCCATTCGCACCTGTAGGGCCGTACCATACGCCTGCAGTGCCGCTTCAAACTTCCCTTGGTCCTTCATAAGGAGACCATACCCGTTCTGCGCATCCCCGTACGCTCTGTGCTCCTTGCCTGGCTTGTCTGCCAGCCGTGCAATAGCGGCCTCGTACAACGCCTCGGCAGCTGGGTATGCCTTTTGCAGCCGTTTCACGTTACCCAAGTGCGTCATGGTCACACTTACAATGGGCGCTTCCTCGAAAAAGGCCTCTTTCCGCAGCTCAAGTGCGCGCTCAATGTAGTCGTGTGCAGTGTCCAGTATGGTCAGCCGCTCCACCCCACGAGTTGTCTCCGCCATGCGGGCATACAGAAGCCCCGTGTTGGCAAGCACAGCAATGGTGCTGGGGTGCTCAGCCCCAGCTGTTTCTTCATACACTTTCAATGCCTCTTCGTAGTAGTTCAAGGCCTGAGCTGTTTGTCCAGATTCCTTGTACACCAGGGCCAAATTATTCAGGGAGCTGGCAAACACGACGTGGTGCTGCCCGAAGTGGGCTGCCGATACACGCGAGCACTCTCGTGCTGATTCCAGTGCACCTTGCATGTCAGAGTGTGCCAAATACATTTTAACGTCTTCGTGTAACTGTGGGGGGCAAGGGGCGGTGGTAGGACACAGAAGTAGTAGCTTCAGTCAGTGGAAGGTATCTCACTGCACGAATTTCTCGCTCAATCACGTAAAATTGATCCATGGATCCAGCAGGACTGCTAGCTGATTTTTCAGACAGCAATTTCGAGCGTTCTGCGGGAGTGAGCTGCGTATGTGTTTTCAGGGGCTTCGCAATGGAGCAAAATTTGACAACGAAATTGCTGCGCCTGGGGCAAAATACCCTGAACGGAAGGTGTCGCAGCATGGCTGACGTGCTTGTAGGCAGAAAAGGGCTTCATCAAAGGAGGAGAACAAACAATATTGACCAATGCGCGAGTCTCACACAGCTGCAAGCTTAATTTGATAGGACAGCACGTTCGCGGTGGTGGAAGGGGGCTCTCATTTTGCCAACTTGCCAAAAGAGCCTAGCTCTCGCAGGCAAGCAATCCAGCAGTGACCTGTCGCCATTGTCAGACTCCTGCCACAACTTTCAGCAGCATGTTCCAGCTTAGAATGGTCTGCCTCGCTTGCAGCAGCTGCCACGTGCAGCAGCCGCTTGGCATTTTGAGGCCAAGTAGTTTGACTCGCCAGTCATTTGGGCCTGAGTTCAAGGCCTCACAACCCCCACAAGTCATGCTAGCAGGCAGCCATTTGCACATAATTGCAAGGACTTGGTGGCACATTTGTGCCAACGGCATGGGTCTAGGAGAGGCTGACCGTCCTGGCTGAAGGGGATGCTTCTGCTTGAAAAGCTTCTACTCAACATGCGAGCCACAATTACCCGGATGAAGAAGGGGATCAAGATATTATTATCAAATTGACATCACGCTGGTGGAAGCTGTATGGTTTCGACCGGTTTGCCTGTCAGTGATGTGGCATGTGCTGGCGAGTGAGCTGAGCCGTTGGATCTAACGGCAGCTGCAGGTGGGCTGCTGGTCAAGTGATCGTCAATGTCGCTGCCTTCAATGACACCAGCAGCCTCTGTTGTCACAGACGGGTAGCTCTCCACCACTTCCACCTGTTCTCTTGCTTTGGGGGTGCGCACAAAGCTGGACAGTCGCGACATTGTGCTGGACAGGGAGGTGATGAAGTTTTCACCTGCGCTGGAGAAGCGGCGGGTGAGCAGCCCCACAGCCTTCTGCGCAGACTCGGCGCTGTCATCCAGGTCTGGCAGCAGTGCATGGATGGCTTTCACCCGGGCGATGCTTACGCGGGTCTGCCTGCGCTCAAGAATCAGCCACCGCCCCAGGACGCCAAACTTGAAGCCAAAGTTTAGAAGGCTGGACACGGTGGCCAGGGCGAGCAGCGGGAACAACGGATGGGCACGGAATGCGGCAGACCCCACCCCTGACACCAGTGCAATGATGTTGACGATGCTCATCACCAAGTCCTCCAGCACCATGCCAATGATGAAGGGGGGCATGGAGGTGGTCTTCAGCCGGTCTTCTCGCAGGCCGCGGATGAGCTGCCGATGCTCGTGCTGCACTAAATCGCGCAGACCCAGCGTTGCTGTTTCCACGTCAGGTGCCATAGTGCCCGTTATGACGACAGGATTGGGTGACCCGTTCATGGGGCTGCATTCGCTTTCAGGCGACAGTTCGGCGCCGGCTGAGTGAGGGGGCTGTAGCGGCTGGACGTTTTGGTCAAAATCGATCACCTCCACCTTTGCTGCACGCTTTGTCTCAATTTGGGATGCCTTGAGACGAAGTGTATGACCTCGGTTAATGAGATTGAACACAGACGGCACCATGTGAGCTGCAACGCAAGCCACATAAACCGTTTTTAAACTGGTGGGGAAACCACCCAAATCACCAATTGCCAAGACAGTGAGAGCGACTGCAGTGTCAGATGCCAAATCAGACAGTTCCATGCAAAATGCCAGCACTGTGGGCATGATGCCACTAGCAAGCACCTCGAGCGCCACAAGAAGCGAGCCAGACTTCTTCTTGGCGTACAGTGTCATGCCAAGCACAGCTACCAGAGCCAAGGCACCCACAAAAATATTGACATAAGTACCGGGGTCGTCCCATATAGATGCCTTGTCATCGACTGCTGCTGCTGGCGTAACGCATTGTCCAGGTATGGAGCCTGTGCTGAGTGTCGTCAAGCCTGCAGGGCAGAAACTGCAGTCAGAGTTCCCAGTCCCGTTGTTCACAAACCCGACTGGGCACACCAGGCACCCCGAAAGCCCATCTTCACTGTACTGCCCAGCTGGACATGGAAGGCATTGGCGAGGGAATACCTGCTCGCGGTTGTATCCGGGATCACACTTGCCGTCTTTGTAGTGGTCGAGAGCCAGGAACAGCTGTCGGACTGGTTCATACGAAAAAGGAAAGGTGAAGCCTGCATGGTCTCCAATGACAGCTTCTGCTTGGTCCTTGTCCATTGTCAATAGCGGTATCGCGACAAGTTGCTCCAGCTCACGAGGCACGTGGGACAGGGAGGCAAGCGGCCATTCAGGATACAGGGGGGTTGTCAAGTACTGCGGGAAACTGTACTCAGCGCCTCGATCACCGATGGTGAACACATCAGTATCGTTGAAGTCACCAGCTGCTATCAGCCGCTCAATAGTTTCGCTTCGGGCGATGCCCAAGTCGCAGTGCCCCGTCAGAAGGCCTCTCAACGGGTCATTGTGGTTTCCCAGAAACTCTTTGGTGAAGTACTCGTCAACGTCAATCCCACCTCGCAGCATTTCCAGCCACTGGATGTGCCAGCCACCAAATGCGTTGGGATTGACTGCACACAGCCGCATGCCTCTGCCGTGCTCTTTCAAGTCTGCTATCGTGACAATGTTTGTGTAATTTCGTGCGCTGCGAACGATAACGCCCCCGAATCTGTCCAGCACGTTGTCTTCTCCAAAGTTTCTTCGAACACTCAAAAACTCATTGACACCATACTTATCCTTCAACTCTTGGAATGCTGTTGGGTTTGGAAAGACAAACTCTATCGCTTGGTTCTTGACCAAGTCATCGTATGTATCGAAGTCGAGCGGCACCAGCTGAGTTTGGCAGCCGTACTCGCTCAAACTGGCCGTCAAGTACGTTTCGAAAGTAGGGGTCCATCTATCGAGGATCAGCTGTGTCGAGCCACGGGTGACCATGCCAATCTTTACAGTGCTGTTGAAAAACGAGGCGCACAGTGCTGCGATTTCATCTCTGCTCAGTGCAAAAACATAGTCACTCAAGAGCACCAGCAAAAGGAAGATGACACTGATTCCTCTCATTTCCCTTGGAACAATTTAGCACTTTGCTGGAACTGAGTAACGAGCCCTGCAAGGATAGGTGCTTGTTTTCTGATACATGCAGTTTCTTGCATCAAAATTGGCACGCGCTGACCCACACGTAGGAATGCCAGGCACTTGCAAAGTTCCTCAAAACTAACAGTTCGAAAGTTCAAGGTGCTAGTAGCCGGAGACACGGGCTCTACTGCTGTCTCTGCACAACCTGTGACATTCACCTGATGGGTCACACACAACGAAGTTGCTGGAGGACAATAACTTTCAGTCAGATGCAAAAATTGCTCAACCACACGCTTGATTTGAAGAGTAGACGAACCAGTTGTAAATTTCTTCGTTCGTGTGCTTTAGCGCTGAATGCTTGTTTGCTGGCACTGCGCACTTGGGCAGAAGCTTGTCTGGCACAGAAATGCGAACTTCCCCCCCTGCCTATTGTGGCACCTACTTGGCCAACGACAGCCGGCTCGTGGGCATAAGTGAGACCACTGAAGCTCGGAAATCACGACAGCGACCAAACAACATCTTGTGTCAAGTGCCAGCGCTCAGCAGCTGACAGCAGCACTCTCTCAGCCACTTTGCCTGGCTCCGCGCAGAAGAAAGTCTTGAATTCTGCGATCAAAACGAGTCGGTTCACTTCACAGATACATGGCAAAGCAGTACACTGGCGCACCCTCATCTCCAATATCAGCCTTCTCAAGGCTCCATTCGATCCATGGATTCCATACGACCATATCAGCGTTCTCCAGGGTACTCTGTGAACATGACATCGCAGCGTGCTGCATGCATTCGAAGCATTACCAGTCGCGCAACGAACAGTGGCTTCATCTTGAGGTCCACAGCTAGCTGTCAGTTCGGCGCGATACTTGCCGCTTCCCTCTTTGCCTAAGGGAGCCACGCCAAGGTGCGTCAGCACAAGGGGGGCATCCTTGGGCCGGCTCAGATAAATACGGTCCACGTTTCGGTCAAAGGTGACGGCCTCCTGCTCCTCGAGGCACTCTGCACCCCCTGCAACCTTGTCCAGGTACTTGAGGCCCTTCAGGCCTTGCACTTGCACCCGGGTGACGTCAGGGGTGGCGTAGTACGTGTGCTGCAGGGCGTGTTGCCAGAAGGTGGCATCCTCCCCGCTGCCCAAATTCCGCACACTCAGGGAGGAGTGCAAGCGGTTGTCCCACAGCTGCACCATGAATACCAATTCAAAGTGGCCGCTCCACTCCTCGGCGGTCTCCTTTCCCTCAAGAGTGAGCTGGGCAATGGCTGGCTCGTCAACCGTACTGCCGCTCTCCAGCTTGCTCACAGCCCATGAACGATTTCGAGCAAAGCCATGCTGCTGCAGTGGCCCCCCTACACGATAATATGTGAAGCTGCTGTTCGCCGAGCGAGCACTAGGGCGCGCGTTGCATGCCTTACCTGGCCCGAACTGCGGCCACACAATCGGGATGCCTCCTCGAATTCCCTTGCTGCCGTCAAATACGCTCCTCTCTGAAATAGAACATATGACGCGATGCCCAAAGCGCAATCTTTACGCACATACCGGACAGAAAAATTAGATGGACTCCTGCTGAATTTGTCAACCGGGTGAGTGTTGCACCGTGCAAGTAGATCTGCGCCCGAGGCGTGTTGAGAGTTATTATGTAGTACTAATGGCTCTTCCGATTGTCCTACATCTGCTTCTGCACCAGATGCATGTTTCAGCGTGATGAAATGCTGTTTACCACGCCCATTTTGTAGTTGTATCTCAGGGACTGTTGCAGCCATGCTGAAGTTGTTCAAAGGATCTAAAGCAATTTCGGCCACCGTTCTCTCAAGACGGTGTAAACTCTTTAAGTAACTTGGGGACGCTGAGTTTGGGGCCTCTGTAGGTTAATTTGATGTGGGGGCGATCCTGCTTCTGGCCCATGCACTGATGCAGGTGCCTTAGCATCATGAGTGGTTTTGCAGGGGCCTGCATTTCGATGAGAGATTCCGTGATTTGAGGGGGCAACTATTTCACAGTTGGCAGCCACAATCGAGTTGCTGCAGAACTGGCAAATGAAGAAAGCAAATACTGCAGGACTGTCAGTATTCATCGTGCTCGAGAATGTCTTCCTGCAATTGCACAACCTTGTTGAACTAGTTTGTGGGAAACGACGGAGCTTTCCCTTGCGCCATCGGTGGCAATCTCAGCATTCGTTTGCGTCCAGACTTGCAGCTTTAGGAAGGACCTGCAATCCAAATCCATCAAATCATGCCAGAGTTCCGAGTGCGAATTCACAGCCTGAGCGCTGCTGGGCTTACTTGTGGTAGTGATGCCGAGCAAATTCGTTTGCATGCAAATTTCGACAGCTACAAGGAGTTTGACAGTGAGTGCCTTTGTCATGAGTGCTTTGTTGCAATACATGCCTACTTATGTTTTGGGTCGTAAAAGATGAAAGGCATCATGCAGCCGACAAAAGCCAGGACCAGCCATCCTGTTGCCGCAAGATTATTTTCCTCGGCTGGATCACAGGCACACTCATTTGCAGCTGAGGACCGCCGTGTAGAAAGCAACCCCTCATGGACAGAGGATGTTTCTTTTATGTATCGCACGAAGCACCCCGATGCATTGGGCCTCAAAAAGCTCACGCTGACCGTTCAAAGCGTCTCGTCAGGCTTCTTCCGCACCTCAACGCGTGACTGGGGCTGCGTGCAGGTGGACCTGCTAACACTGGCTACAGGCCCAGTGCAGCACCGCAGTCTGCGTGTGCTGGACGGCAGCCGCCCCAACGGCACTCTCTCCTTCAGTGTGGAAATGCAGGAGGTGGTGGATGCCGTGGCGAACCTGGCAGACGTGGAGGTGAAAGGCGTGCAAGCGGCTGCTGCCGGCGGCGCCGCGCTGCAGTATGCCTTCACGGGGCACGACAACTATACCGAGCGCACCGTGGAAAGTGCCCAAGGAGGGCCCTGCTTCCAGTACCTGCCCCAGCTGCGCCTGCGCACGTACTTCGCACAGTTCACGGCGTCCCACGTACACATGTGGGTGCAGGGCAGCGGGTACACCGTCGCCTCCTGCCACATCCCCTGCGCCAACACGCCGCTTTTCACGGAGGGGAAACCTCACACGTTCGACGTGCCCCTGTACAGCGTGGAGGGTAGCAACCTGCAGGTGGGCACGCTGGGTGGGCGCATGTGGTACACAGGCTGTCCCCGCTTCCTGCAGATGGTGGGGGGGTACCACACCGATGGAGGCATCTACGGCGCCACTCAAGCCATCCCTGGGCTGAAAGACAAGCCCCGCTGCTACATCCAGCAGTCCACTACGCACGCCGCCGCCAGCCAAAGCACCGCTCGGGGCAACGGCAGCTCCATGGCCCACATTGGCGCTGCAGTGATGGCAGGGGGGCGGGGGGGATACAGGGGGAGGGTTACGTCCAGTGCAGGGGGTGGCACCCAGTGGGGCCATACAGGCACACCCCAGGGCTCCTCTGCAAGAATGGGGAGCTACGCTGTGTCTCGTGCCCGTGATGCTGCCACCGCCATCCGCGCCCGGCAGAGCAGCGGCAAGCCGGGTCCTGCCCGCACCACAGGCGAGCTGGGCGCCGCCATTGCGCGGGCCGCAATGGGCAGCACCACCTCGCCCCGCAACAGTGCGGCTGATGGGCCCACTGGGGCCACCGTGACCCTGCCGCACTGCTGGGAGCGGCGCAACGACCCCCGCACGGGCGCGGTGTACTTCTACAACTGCATCACCGGGGAGAGCACGTGGGAGCTGCCCACCCTGGGTGAGTTTGAGGTGACGCTGTCCCACGCGGGGCCGCTTGGGCTGGAGCTGGGGCGGAACTGGTCGGGGCAGCAGCAGCAGGGACACCCCAGCGGCCGGCGCTTCAGCGGGCAGGACAGGGGGGCTGTCGTGAAGAGTGTGCCCAGGGGCGGGCAGGCCAGTCTGATCACCACTCCCTGCAGCATCCAAGCCGGCATGCACTTGGTGGCTATCAACCGTGGCACCACCCTGCAGTGGGGCGTGAGCACCACTCTGGATGTGCTGCGGCGGGCGGGCAGGCCGGTGCTGCTGACCTTCCACAACCCGCACGCGGTGCCGCCAGCGGTGGCTGCAGCTGCACGCAGCGCCAGCAACACCATCAAGGCGGGGGACACACCAGCTGTACAGTACGCGTACGAGCAGGTGGCTGCCAGTGCGGTGGCAGCCGCCCCAGGCAAGGGGGGGGCTGCGTCTGCACCGCCGGACAAGGACGACAGCAGCGATGCTGATGCCGGCGGGCTGCAGGGTCTGGACGAGAAGCTCATGTGGGTGGAGCAGCACGACCGCATCTCTGGGAAGCAGTTCTGGGTGAGCAATGCCACTGGAGCTGTCAGCTTCACGCGTCCGGCAGGGCTGTGAGGACAGCCACGCACGTCGGCAGCATGGAGTGCTGCTGCATGTATGGCATCATGCTCGCGGGTGTGTCGTCACGCCAGCAGCCGGCAGGGGCCCTGGGGTAGGGTGCATGGGGACACAGGATGTGAGCTGTCGCGCCAAGTGGGCCGGCGGACCCCAGTGGGCACAGTGCGGAGAGCAATGAAGGAAGCGCGCTATATCAATGCACCATTCACATCAATCACGCCCGCATCCAGGGCCGAGCAGCGCACTACCTACCCATCGTGCTTACGTGGCCGCGTTTGCACTTCCTGGCGAAGGTAGCGCGGTGCTTCGACGCGCACAGCTATGGCATCCAGCTCAGTGGTGTGCATGGCGCCGGCAAGAGCACCACGCTGCGAGCACTGGTGGGCATCCTGACTTTGGGGGGCCAGTGTGATGTGATGTTTGCGCCCCAGGCTGGTGCCCTGGCAGACTTGGATCTGGCGACTGTGCTGAGCACTGCGCTGCACGGCAGCAGTCAGCTGGCAGTACAGCTGCACGATGGGCAGCTGGGGGCATCCCCCTTCGCCTTCAGACATGCATGGCAGAAGCTATGGCAGAAGCTATGGCAGAAGATGGCGCACCTGTAGCACTCGGCGGATAAGGCTACCATGCACTTCATCAACGAGATGCTGCGGGGCACCATGACCACACAAAGAGTTGTCGTGCTTGATGAAGTCCACAAGCTCCTCAATGCAGTCAGCTACTTCAAGCCGGACGAGTTCCTGGGGCTGCAGCTGACTTCTGGAGAAAATGGCTGCGATGGAACGTACACGGGCAGCGGGGCACCTTCCGTGTGCTGCATCTCCACAGGGGAAGCGCGAGCCCGCCGAAACTACAGTGTGTGGCGACGTGCAATTTGAGCTGCGGCCTGCTCCGTCTGACCGCATGGCAGCAGTCATGCACTGTGCCCCGGAGTACCTCACGAGCACGTCAAGCACAGCGACGCGCCGGCTGTGCCCATTGACTCGGCTGTGGGTGTGTGCATCGGTCTGGGGGGCTATGCGCGGTACATGGCGAGATTCATGCAGATCCTCACATGCACGCCAGGTGTGGCATGGCTCAGGCACACACAGCCGCTTTCGATGAAGCCACAGGGGAGCTCCTGCAGCGCTTGCTGGCTTGCTTGGAATCCAGCAATGCACAGCCTGACAGCTTGCTGCCCGTGGCGCTGAAAGACGCATCACCGGTAGTGCGCACGTCTGCACAGCTCCGCAACGACAGCAGGAGCCGAGTGATTGCGGGCCGCCCAGCGCACGCGGCGCTGCTTCGAGCAGCGGCAGAGGCAGTAGCAGGCAACAGCACCATACCAGCAGGGATGGCTGATAGCATCATGCAAGCCATCACAGCACACTCACATATCCACGCCGGACGTGAGACATACTACGA
>Ga0307982_1000922_pt1 | contig 23523 bp, 21 predicted proteins | sample OrgLakmetagen989_FD_201847 | JGI IMG/M metagenome (GOLD analysis project Ga0307982, IMG submission 201847) | Saline water microbial communities from Organic Lake, Antarctica - #989 | ecosystem: Environmental > Aquatic > Non-marine Saline and Alkaline > Saline | place: Antarctica: Organic Lake...
ATATACTATATACTATAATATACTATATACTATAATATACTATATACTATAATATACTATATACTATAATATACTATATACTATAATATACTATATACTATAATATACTATATACTATACGGTGTGGCGCGTCAAAACGAAGTTTTGGTAGCTCAGTTGGTAGAGCACAAGGCTGAAAACCTTGGGGTCGCTGGTTCGAGTCCAGTCCAAAACACTTATTTTTTTAAATAAAAAGTTATACCTCAAGTACATTCTAAACGGCCTAAGCTTCTCGTTCATAGAAAATCTTTCTCAAAAATCCAAAAACGTAAACCTAGTTTTACCACAAAATGTGCTAACGTACCTAATGCTGCACTACCGCCTATCGTCAGTATTCTACGCTACACAACTAGTCGACATTTTCTCTTATGAAGTTCTTTCAAAGAAAGCTAATACCGACCTTTTTCGTAACGCCGGGAGTGTGGCTGACTCAAGCGTACTGGTTTATAATTTGCATTCCATGTATTCCCAAGACCGCTACTTCGTTTTTACGGTTGTGGGGGGTTCCCATTCTGTAACGGGAACTCGCTATTCCGTATACGGAACTCTTTCAAGTATTGCGGAGTTATTCCCCGCAGCCAATTGATTGGAGAGAGAGGTATCAGAATTGCATGGTGTAAATTTTTCCGGTAAAAAAGACCTCCGTAACTTAATGCTACAGTACGGAGACTCCACCTCACCTTTCAAAAAAAGCTTCCCCACCATAGGTCTCAAAGAGATGTATTATGACCCCCTTAACGACACAGTTATTCAGTCACCGGTTTCTGTTCAGCTGTAACTATTTCACCCCCCCCGAAGTACTTACTTCGGCCTAAACGAGCCATCGTCTAATGGTTAGGACATTAGATTTTCACTCTAAGAATGTGGGTTCGATTCCCGCTGGCTTGATTATTAACAAACTTTTTACAAACACAGATTTTAAACTCAACCGTAAACGTCTGATAATTGCCTCCAAAATTATAAAGCGTGATGATATAATTCGTTATAACCTCAACTTCCGCTCTCTAATACGTCCGACCTCCCACGTCAACACTCAGGACATGTCCTTATTAGAATCCGTGGGTACTCAGAAACCTTCAGGTAAAAAATTACTTGTTAAGCAGTCCTATCTACTACTAACTTGGATATTTTTTATAGCGCAGTCTACGAAACCGAAGAAGAAATCTCCTAGTGGGGAGTGGGTTTCTCAAAAACCACGCTTCTTCGTTAAGCCGCTAAGAAAATCAAAATTTACTATTACAAAAGCTCCTATGGCTCATAAGACTTTTTCACAGGAACAGTACGGTTTTCGCATCTACAGTATAAACGTTTCCTTCAGTATCGCAGTTACTAATACGTCAGAGGGATCTATTAGAGGGCTATCCTACAACGGAGCCCTATTTATGTTGATGTTACTACGTTCCGAGCCCTTTTTTTTCGAAACCAATCTCTTTATGCTTCAGCGTATCTCCATAAGACTCCCCTCTGCTGACCGACAACTGTTAACAATTTTTTAAACTAAAGCCTGTATGATGAAATTGGTAGACATGCAAGGCTTAAAACCTTGTCCTTTTTGGGTCCTGGTTCAAGTCCAGGTGCAGGTAATAACTTGTGTCCCCTTACCCCCCGTACTATTATACTCTCCGCAGTCCTATATTATATTCACGGTCGGGTTTCTTTACTATCTAATTTCCCTCTATGTGAGACGCTTATAAACATTACAACCCTCTTTAACTTCTGGTTAATTCACGTAATATTTATATACCTTTTGGGTTACGTAGCTATCAACGTAATTATACATCTTTTTATGCGAGTAAAATCTTAACCCAATAAATATAATATGTTCTTCGTTTCGTTTGCATCCCTTTGAAGCTTTTCCTATTTTTTGTATATAACCTATTCAATGCTGGTACTGTCCGTTATAATGTACCTCGTACCCGCCGTTAAAACTAACGTGTCCTACTCCTTCTCTAAGAAGAAAATAATATCGGATGTCGTTACAGGCTTCGACATATTCCCGGTGTTAGCTTTACCTTTCGTAACGGTGCTACTACTAAATTTAATATGATCATCTCCTGAATTTTCAGCCTGATTCGGTCATATAATTTTTACATCTTTTCAGTATAAAATCACCTACCTAGTAACTTTATTCTTCCTAGTGGTCTCGTTTATTTTTCTATCAGTGTCTTATTTCTCTTCTCGAGAAATATACGATTATTTGATCACCACCTTCGGTTTCTGATATTGAATTTTGCTACTTTTTTTTTCGAATTCGATATTCACAGCTATCTTTATAATTGAAGTACTCTCGGCTCTGATTTTTTTACTACTGACCACTTCAACCTTCTCTACGACCTTTTTCTATAGAAATCTTAATTTTTCCTTTGGTGGATTTTTTCAAAATTCTACACCCAGTACCCACCTAACATCGATAATCTTTTTTTTTTGGACTTCCCTACTCGCATCTTTAAGCCTTTTTATCTTCTTGATACTTTTTTTCATGAAGATATCCACGTTTGATTACTACCTAATGGAGCACATATTTCTATATTTAGTACAGATATCGCACTATCGAGACATGTCAGCCCTTGTCATAGTTTGATTTGTTCTGATGTTTAGTATTTTCCTCAAGTGTGGTATAGCTCCTTTATTTTTATGAAAACCCACCTTCTTTAAAGGTCTACCCATATACACAATCTTTTTCTACATAACCTTTTTCTACTTCTTCATATTTCTCTTCTTCATAACACTACTATCTTCCTACTTCGGCGACATCTTAGGCTTGTTTTCCATAGTGAGCATGTTATTTGTTCTTTCCGGACTACTCACGCTATTGTTTATAATGTGCGAGGCGTACTATCTGAAGTCGTTTATGGCAATAAGTAGTATACTTAATTCCCTTCTGGTACTGTTAGCTCTTTCGGCGTCACATACGACGGATATAGCGCTTTGGTTATAATAATAATCTATATTTGGCAGTTGTAAAAAGTCCAAAAAATAATAAAAGAAAGAAAATGTGGGTCAGATTTTTTTTTAAAAAAAATCGATACTCTCTCACCAGACCTAAAAACCAGATTCTAGGGAGCTTCTCCCCCAGAAAACTTCAATCTTGAAAAAAAATAAAATGCCCACACACTACATTTCAGGAGTACGAAACTCTTTTTGATGACGAAGGTTTATCAGAGGGTGACTACTCGGGATGGTCCGACGAGGACACTAATCTATAGTTGTTAACTTCTGGCCTTTGCTACGACCTACCCCTATACCTCTATACTTATATGTTTGTCTACACGTCATCACTTACCATACTCTTCTGAGTATTATTTAACACTATAGTAACTGAGTTTAAAACTCTTTACTCCTTTTCGAACCTAGGATTTAACTCCTTTTTCGTGTTAACGATAACCGTACTACTCTTATCGATGGCAGGCGTACCGCCTTTTATAGGTTTTTTCTCTAAACTGTTTATTGTAATACTCCTGCTCACTAGCTCATTCTTCCTACTCTACTCACTACTCTTTGTTATCTTATTTTTAGGTCTATATTTTTATGTTCAAAACATAAGATTCTTACACTCCACAAACCTTCGAACCTCCAACTACCCCTTCCTAGAATCCGAAAGGGTTATACCGTCGTTTCACTACTTTACAGTATTTTTTCTAAATTTTACCCTTTTAGGGGTTGTTTATATCGATGACGTTTTAATTGTGTTCTCTTGAATACTTAATTAACCCGTACTCAGTAAAATACTATCTATACTTGTTACTTCGACCTCGTAAATTTCCGCACAAAAATATACATAAACGCCGCTCTTTTCGATTCTCGGGCGGAACGAAGTTCCGTTTTGGTCAAGTAGGTCTTGTAATACTGCAGCCTCTGCGGTTAAACAGTAAGCAGTTGTATAGATATAAACTTTTTTTAAAAAAAGCATCAAGACGTTCGGATAGAACACTTAGGTACGTCTGATTCAACCTCTTCCCCCATCTACCTATTAGCCGTAAAGTCGAGGGATCTCGTATGGGTAAGGGAAAGGGTAAGCTCGCAGGATGATCATCTGAGGTTCCCGCAGGCCTTAACATTATCGAATCTAAAAACTTAAGATCCGGTAGGTCAATCTATTTTCTAAACCAAATACGTTTTAAGTTACCGGCCCAGTCCCGAATTGTTTTTAGGACACAAAGGCGTATACCTCTAATTTTAAGATCGTCAAAATATGTTAACTACGATGTAGTATGGTAGTCCTAATTCAAATATTTTATGCTTTGGTACGGATATATCTATTATTTTGTATTTAACATTATAGTCCTTGTACTAACCTTATTAGTACTACGACTACTCTTTATATCATCCCTAACTAGAATCAATTTCCTATTATATGCGAATAGGATCTTTTTATCTATCACGCTTTTTATATTTCTTATCTCAATGGTGGCCTTAAACAGCCTACTTTACTATTACCAGGATTTGATATATATGGCTTCGTTTTCTGGAAATCTAATGTCTACCGTCTCTCTCTTTAGTTACGACAACTTATTACCTAGTAATGCTCTAAATTTAAACTTAGTACAAGTCTACTGTTACCCGTTCATCTATGTTTTTCTACTTATTACCCTCCTGTCAATCATATTCTGCCTTTCGTATAACACGGACGAACTTATGAGTTTTATGTTCTACTGTCAGATAATCCTAGTCTCTGGATATGTTTTATTTTTTACTGACTCTCTTATTATATTCTTTTTTGCATACGAGATGTTACTAGTGCCTTCATTTTTTATACTCTACAAGTTCGCTAAAACACGTAGATGTGTTGAGGCGGCCTATCTAATGTTTTTCTGAACGCAATTCGGTGCGCTATTTTTAATATTCGCCTTTGTATATGTGTTTTTGGTCTCTGATTCCTCCTCATTTTCATTAATATCTCTAACCTACTTCTCACCATTCGAAGTAAATTTCATATTTCTCTGCTGCCTTATAGGTTTTGGTGTTAAGTTACCGATATGACCTTTCTACGGGTGATTACCTAAGGCGCACGTCGAAGCGTCTACCAACTTTTCTATATTTTTGAGTGGTGTTTTGGTTAAGTTTGCGTTTTTTGGTTTTATGAAGTGTTTATTCACGCTGCAGTTAGAGCCCACATTTATTTACGTATACCCGTTCCTAACTATAGGTATAGTTGACGCAGTGTTCAAACTTTTCTACCAAATTGACCTTAAAAAACTTGTAGCCTACTCAACCGTTGTAGAGATGCATTGACTAACTATGTGCATTGTAAGTGGTCAGTCCAACCTAATGTTAGCAAACTTCTGTATGCTAATTAGCCATGCATTACTCTCAACGAATTCTTTTTTACTAGTTGATGCTATCGCTCGAAGATTCAAAACCCGCCTAATCACTGAGGTTAGCGGTCTCAATTTTCTATGCCCCAAACTCTTCCTAGCTGCACTTTTAAATTGCTTAATATTTTTAGGTTTTCCCGGATCTATTTTTTTCGTCTCTGAGTTCCTTTTTTTCTCCTTCTTTTTTGACCTTTTCCCTGTAATGGCTCTTTTCCTAATAGTACTACTTTACTTACTAGCCCCGTCGTTCTTTTTCCGATCCTGGGTTAATTTAATGTTTGGTAAGTCTAAAGCCTTTGTGAGATCGGCTCCTGCGGATCTTACAACCCGCGAATCGATACTTTTTTTCGGTGTGCCTGGTCTTATGTACTGGCTTGGTATTTCGTGACAATCGTTTATTCTGTAACCGTAATTTATAATTGGCAACTTTGAAGCAATCAAGCAGTCGTAAAAGGAAATTTCTTAAACCAGGACCAAAATATAAAAACCCTACCCTCTCCAGAACTTCTATCCTAAAGAGATGTCCTCAAGCAAAAGGTATAGTTACTCGAGTTGTAACTAGGTCACCTAAAAAACCTAATTCAGCAATTAGACATGTCGCTAAAGTTGACCTCAATAACGGCCTAAGGTTAACTGCGAGGCTTCCCGGTATAGGGTATTTATGTGCCAAGTACAATCGTATACTCGTATCGGGTGGACGAGCTAACGATATTCCCGGTGTGGGATATAGAGCAATAAGGGGCGCATATGACTTTTCTCCGGTTGTAGGGAAAAAAAAACGGCGATCCTTCTACGGTGTCTCACGGCCAAGTGGATTCTCGGCTCATATTAGACGGTCTCTTAGGAGATAAAAAGTTTAACTGATCCGCTTCAAAAATATTTTATGCGATTAGAGTGACTTTCTTCAAAAGTACTTTCTCTAGTTAGTTGAGCACGCGCTGGCTCACTGTGACCATTAACTTTCGGATTAGCTTGTTGTGCTGTTGAGATGATGCATGCGGCCTGTAGTCGATATGACATGGACCGTTTCGGTATCATTTTTAGAGCTTCACCTCGCCATTCTGACCTAATTATTGTTGCAGGTACACTAACAAATAAGATGGCACCATGTCTTAGGCGTCTGTATGAGCAGATGACTGAGCCGAGATGGATACTATCAATGGGTAGCTGTGCGAATGGTGGTGGTTACTACCATTATTCGTATGCCGTTGTTAGAGGCTGTGATAGGATACTCCCGGTGGATACTTATGTTCCCGGTTGTCCTCCTACTGCTGAAGCCCTAATATTCGGACTTATTCAGCTACAAGGTAAAATTGGGTTTACATTATCAGAACTTGGTAATTTATCAGAATGGTACGGAAGTGATCATATATAAGTCCTGTTAGTATAACCTATTCGCCGCAAAGTGCTTATATGGATTCTTTATACACTTTTAAAGTTTTCCGTATGACCACCCGTTTTAAAAAATTTAACCTCGGTCACACAGTCTTTGTAAGAAGAAAATACTCTAAACGTAAACACCGCGCAAACTGAGTACAAATGTCTTACGTAACGAAGTCGTGATCGATGTTTTTTTTGAAAAACAAACAATTTGTGCGATTTTACCAATCTTTAGGGCTGTTTAATACAGCTCTACTCTCACCCACCGCTCAATTTTTTCTAAACCAGTATATGTTAACACCTGAGGGCCGAGGCGCCAGTATACTCTCATGCTCAAGGAGTATAATTAGTTATTTTGGTATTGACCAGCAGGTCAATAGTTATGTCTCCCCCTTGTATAATACCCCCGCAACGCTGGGTCATGTTAGATCTATAGAGGACGCACTGCCTATAACTGATTCCAACCCCGGACTTATGATATATGACGGTCTTTACTACCCCCATAACGAAAAACTACCCAGTAACGTGAACGTGACTACTTTGTATGGAGGTTATTTACCTCTGGTGTATGATTGACAAGTGTCTTATTTATTAAGTTATTACAAGGTACTTATACATTTATCACTCATACAACTTTTTAAATAGTTTATGAATTTCAATCACAAAAAAAAATTTTTATTGGAAAATTTTAATTATAAACTCGTGAAAAAGGGTGTAACCTCTGGTGGTAGCCGTCTTAGCTTCGCTATTAAGCGTAAGCTACCTATGGAGATAAAATCTAAAAAACTTTCACTCACTATAAGCAATACCGCCGGACGTGGTAGCTCGGGGCGAATAGTAGTTTACACTAAAAGATCACGACTTTTTAAAAAAACATCAACCTCAATCAACTATGCATTTAGGCTAAGATTTATTAGTTTTGTGGGTGCCGTATCTATACTCCCCTTCACACATAAAATCGTTTCAACCTTATTTCTCTCTACTGGCGGTATTACTTATGTACCAGCCACGCATAAACAATCATTATTTAAATTTGCACGAATGTATAATCTTAAGGACGATATGTTGGACATGAGAGAAAGGTATATCCTAAATGGTACAGCTTATTTCATTAGTCAAGGATTTTTCTTAATTAAAGATCTACCACGTAACCAACCCGTAAGTCTACTCGAAACCGTTCCTGGTGTTGGGGCAAAGTACGTACGTTCTCCTTCCGTGTCCGCTAGAATAACAAAGATGGAGTTTAAATCGAACACCGCGCTAGTAAGACTTCCGTCAGGTGTCCGTAAAGTTTTTTCTGTTTTCTCAATAGGCTCTATGGGACCTAATCCACTACTTGAGAATAAATATTGAAAGTCTAATAAGGCGGGTTACTATAAGAACTTCGGAAAAAAATCAATAGTTCGTGGTGTCGCTATGAACCCGGTAGACCACCCAAACGGGGGGCGTACTAAAACTCTAAGTTATCCTCGTACTCCTTGGGGTAAAACTACCAAATACAAGTAGTTATAATTTTTAATATACTATGAGCCACGTTTTTCCTAAAAATATAAACCTCACAAAGCGCGATAAAGTTAAATATTTCTCATATAAGGTATGACGATCTATGTACCTAATATCCTTAAGCTCCGTACACCACACTTCCGAAAAAAGACTAAGAACCCGCTCCTCAACACTACCAAACTTATTTAATGACACCGATATCATTGTCCATTCGGGTAAACGCTGACATATTAAACGAGTCACCCCCTGAATGATAGGCTTTAAAGTTGGGGAATTTACATGAAATCGGCGACTAGCTCTTTATAAGGCTAAACAGTTACGGAAAAAATTAAAAAAGAAATAACATAAATTATGAGATACGAACATGTTCTACAGATATACTGAACTAAGGGTTTTTTCTTTGGAGGTAATTTATTCTACTTTGATAAAACACTCAACGACATAATATTTCTAATCCCAGGCTTCAACAGATTTTTCCTTAAGAAGATTGTTGAGCGCTTCGAATTGACATTTTTTTTAAAAAATAAAAGTCAAGAAGTTTTAGAATATCAAGATCTCACGTCTAGGGTGATACTAAAACCTCTAAACGTTATTTTTTCCCAAATCAATAGCGTTAACAATCAGCGCCACGATTTACACCGACTTAATGTGATACGTCTATACCTAATCAAATCTTACAGGGGCCGTTGTCACGCCCTAGGTAAACCTGTTAGGGGTCAACGTACATGATCTAACGCGTGAAACTCCTATAACGGTAACAAAGTTTTAAGGGGGTATATAGCCGAAATGAATAACCAAATCAGGAGTAAGATGAAAGATGAGAAGATAAACTACAAGGTAATAAAGAAGAAATACATGTCGAAGAAAAAAAAAAAAGATACTGTTAAGGAGAGAAAAATAATATGATTCTAATAACCTAATACACTATGTCCTCACTTCGACCAAAAAATTTTCGGAAAAAGATTAAAAATACACCAGTTAAAAGGATGCGAAAGTTCTCCTGAAAAAAACTCCCACTTTTCTTTGCTACTAAGATCGGTAAATCTACTAACCGATCAATTTTTTTCAAAAAGTTACCGTCAAGTCGCCTAAAATTCACCTTTCAGATCAAGTCAACGTCGTTACGTAAACGTTTAACGTGGTCGCTACATTCTATAATTACCCACCGCCCTAACTCATTACACTCTATCGGTAAATTTGTTAAACGACGTGCGGGCTCACAACTTAAAAAACTTGTAAAAGCGTATAAATTCCGCAAATCAAGTAAACTAACAAAGATGTTCCGAAAACGTATCGAAAGTTTTGCAGAAAAGATCCGTTCAAGGGATATAAAAAACCTCTCGTCGAAGAAGAGGCGAAAACTAAAACCTTTACGTACCTCAAGGATGAAGAGACTATCTAAGTCTATTAAACGCGCACGTGCTGGTAACTTAGGTAGGTTTAGGCTTGGTCAATTACACCGAGGTGGTTACTTTTTCCTAAAAAGACTTTTAGGTGGTTCACGCAACCAACAAACTTTTAGTCATAGACTTATAACTCTGCCCCACGTAGATAATAATATACTAAGTAATTCTTTCTCAGATTTTAAAAAAGTGTTTCTAACATCGTCATTAACGTTAGTTGGTGGACCATTTAATAGGGCAAGTTACCAATTCCTAGAGGACTCAACTTTTGATAAACTGTCTAAATCTGCAACCAGCCACTACCGCGGTCTCGGCGACAAGTTCGTTAAAAGACTTTTTTTGAAAAAAAGTAACTTTAAATTTTTAAAAATTAAAAGGCCCAAGTTTCGACGGAAAAGGTTTAGGAAAAAGTACAAAAGTCTGAGATCAGTTGTAAAACTTTTCCGTGTTTTTCAGTACTACATGTCCCAGTTGTCTTATAAGGACTATGATGTTAACCACGCCAAACTTTTAATATTAGCCGGCCTCAGTCCTAAGCTTGATGCTAGTTTCTCGGTCCGTGAGCCGATGTTACGTCTATCTAACGATAGTGCTGATAGACCTTACCTTTTCCTAGGATCAGCGGGTAGCACCTTCAGCCCCTCTTATAACGACCTTATAAGTACGTCGGTGTTTTCTAGATTAGATCCGGAATTTAATAAAAGCCGATTTTTGGGTAAAAGATTGAAAAAATGTCTAAGTAGATTCCGTAAGAATATTGCTAAAGTTCGCTCTCTGCCGCTACCCAAACACAAGTTGAAGATTAGAACCTCCACCACCCGAACCACCCGAACCTGCACCCTCTTACGGAGGTTACCAAACCTTAAGGTTGGTAGGTCCGATCTTCAAAAAAAGCTGCATACTTTAGGGCATAGAATGAAGAAGGCGAGAAAATCAAAACTTTATTCACGGAGAAACAGGAACGTTTTTTTAAGTGGAAGCCTGGATTCGCTCTTCCCTGTAAACCCTCTAAATTACACATCGGAAAGCTTTTTATCGTTCACTGACCCGGTGTGTATTACTTCAAAAATAAATAAGCCGTTTATTTTTCGTAACTCAGGACTATTTCTCTCAAGCAAGTACAATTTTTTCCGTGTTATGAAAAGTGATATGAGGTTTAAATTTAGGTTTAAGAAGAAATACTTCTCGTTCTTAGCCCCTAATGAGATTAAAAAGGCGGTATTGACTAAGAAAAAAAAGATTACACTTTCTAGATTCTTTTATAACCGTAGACGTTCGATCGAATCCTACGATTCGAACTTTTTCTCAGTCAAAGATACACTTTTCCGCTTTAGAGAATTTTTTAAGAAAGAATACTCATCCGCTACAACGTTACTAGGTGTTAACAGTCAGTATCGTAGGTCGTATGGTGACGTTATATATAAAGATTTACTAACTCGTAAGGGGTTAGATGAGGCTGATAGATACGGCGAAGTGCTGATACCTAGAGTAAGATTTAAGCCCGGTTATCAACGTATATGGAGGTTAGCTCGGTCCACTCTAAAGGAATCCTTACGCCTAAAATACGCCTATCAGTACCGACTGACCAGGTATGTTATGCGTTTTTCACGGAAAATAAACTCTTACTTTACTTATTTTTCTGAACTCTCCGTGGAGCGCATAGTTATGTACGCTAAATTACTACCCGACCTCAACACTCTTAAATTTTTTATGGAGAATAGATGAGTTTACATAAATGGACGTGCTAGTTACAAATTAGATACTATAATATACTTGAACGATTTTATCCAACTGATGGTATCTAAGTGATACTACGTCTACTACCGCTGATTAGCTAATTGGACTTTCCTTAGGACCAGAAAGTTTAAACGGTTAGTTTTTCGTAAAAGTAGAGCAAGTAGTTACAAGCTAATGAAGACTCGTAAACAGAGAAGTCGCTATACACCCAACTGGATATTTAACGTACGTTACGACTTAATGGACGTTAGACCTTATCTAGAAGTTGATTACTTTACTTTATCCGCGTTCTACATATATGAGCCCTACCTGATAAGTAACTACCCTATGAATGAATTTTTTGAAAATCGACAGCATATATATAGGCTCTATAACTGGAAATATATAACTTAGTTTATTAACGGATGTATAATAACATATGAAATCTTCAATATTTAATTTCTGACAACCCCCGTTTCCTCAAAATTCATATTCCGAAAGGAAAGTTAAAAGCTTCGTACTAAACTTTGGGCCTCAGCACCCTGCAGCACACGGAGTGCTACGCCTAGTTGTTCAACTAAGCGGTGAGTTGGTTGAACGTGCCGATCCTCATGTCGGATTCCTACATAGAGGTACCGAAAAGTTAATTGAAAAACGAACATATTTAAAATCTATCCCCTATTTCGACAGGCTAGACTATGTTTCTATGATGACGCAGGAACATGCATTTTGTGTGGCTGTCGAATCCCTACTTAAAACAACATCTCATACAGCCTTATATGTCCAAGTAAGAGTCCTATTTGATGAGTTAACACGGATCATGAATCACCTTCTCGCCCTATCGTGTCATTCGCTAGATGTAGGTAACATGGCACCTCTATTTTGAGCTTTTGAAGAACGTGAACGGCTTATGGAGTTTTATGAACGAGTCTCCGGTGCACGCTTTCATGCTGCCTTTTATAGGCCCAATGATTTGGATTGAACAGGCCTCAATCATCAGTTCTTTCTTGACGTAGCTCTCTTTGCACGCGACTGCTTTAAGTCATTGACGGAAATTTTTGCAGTTTTAACAACAAACACTATCTGACGTAGTAGATTAGTAGGTGTTGGTAGTATAAACCTTAACGATGCTATATCCTATGCCGCCAGTGGTCCGGTCGTTAGAAGCGTTGGTATACGTAAGGATATGCGATTTCTCAGGTCAGAGACTTACGCCTCGTATTGGTTCTTATCGCTCCACAGCTTTTTAGGTAAGCGGGGCGACAGTTATGACCGTTTCCTAATACGTGTCCGTGAAATGTATGAAAGTGTTAATATAGTTTTCCAGATACTCACGGTACTTACCAATAAAAGATCCGAAATGGTATCGGATAGCTCTAAAAAAGTTGATTTTTTCTCATTCTTCGATTTCCTATACAGATCGAAAAAAAACCAAATAAATAAAAAAACAAAATACACCTCCATGGAGAATTTAATACAACACTTTAAGAAGTACAGTGAGGGTTCGAAAGTACCCAAGGGTTTTGCTTACGCCGCCGTTGAAGCACCTAAGGGTGAATTCGGGGTATCATTAATCTCGGATGGTACATCTAAACCTTATAGATGTAAAATACGTACACCTGCGTACCACCATATGCATGTAATACCTCGTATGGTGCAGGGCCACTACATGGCGGATCTTGTCACTGTTATAGGTTCGCAGGACATAGTATTCGGTGATGTGGACAGGTAGTATTCTTAGATGCTAATATTTTATGGATAGGCATAACCTCTGAATTAGAATGGATGATATGAAGCGTAAATTTTTCCTAAAAAACGAAGTAAAACGTTTAATACTGAGATCTGTAAAAAACTCGCGCAACACTCCACTTATTAGAAGATATATGGCAAGTTACTACCTAACAACCATGCCGCGCATAACGAGCTCTACATTCTCGGTTAAACGTTGTGTAGTCTCGGGCCGAGTCTGAGCCGTAAATAAAAAAACTTACTACAGCAGATTTGTTTTACGTAATGAGATCGCAAAGTCGAACATTCCAGGATGTAGACGTGCAAGTTGATAACAAGCACTTATTTCCACAAATACGTGCTTTTGCAATCGCTCCTCCTTAGTTTTCTAACCGATGCTTATCACTATATATACGAAAACCTCGCTTGTCTTCTTTACATAGTCGACGTAGCCCCTGAACAAGCAACTTACTTCACGGCCTACTTCGCATTGATAAAGGATATATCCGAAGCCTACGGTTCTTGAACTGCATTGTTAATAGTGCTCCTATCAGCACTAACTACAATGATTGTTATTGAGCAGTTGGTTGTCTACGGTTTAAACTATTTTTGTTTATCTGGCCAAACCAAGGTAAATAAAAACCCTAATGAATCATCGTCTAACCGATTTTTCGCCAAATATAAACTCTTTAAAATATTCAGAAAGTAATTATCAACCTGCCTTAGAGATTTATACATCTCTGGGCTAGGCGTATAACGTTCTTCAACCTCCTAACTACATCCTTAACTTACATAGTAAGTGGGTAAGTGCCGACTCGAAGATCCATATCCGCCTCACCACCCTCATCTCCCTAAATACCTAACCCCAATACTACCTCTAAAGCTTCTAAAAAAATTTTAGTTGAGTAGTTTTGAGAATAACCTATGGTATCCTATCTCACCTTTGATTCACTCTTCCTTAGTAGTTTTTTCCTAGAAAATAGTTTAGAAAGTCCTAAGCTTTTAGCTTCTGTACTATTATACTCACTACTCATCTCTTTAGTATCGCTAGTGCCCTCCTCAGCATTAAACGTTTTGTCACTATTTACGATAAAAACCTTACCATTAACATCCATTGTATTTGCGTTAAAGTTTTTATCACTAATAGCCCTATTCATATTTATTAGGGGGGGTATACCCCGTTATAGATATGACTTTTTAACTAAAATGGGGTGAATTAAGTTCCTAAGTCTTATACTAGTCGTCTTTTTAAGCACCCTACTACTGACATACATATATTAATATCTAATGCGTACCTCTCTAAATAGATTCTTTTCCGAAAATATCCAACTCAGTACCGTACTAAAGATCTCTCAAAAATTAAAATTCCGATATGAGTTCCTACTCAACACAACTAGTATTGTGCAATTCCAATTCCCACAAAAATTCTTTTTATGGAAATCTTCAAACTATGCCAATTCGTACTGGTTTTTATATGATAGAAAATTAAGTAAAATTACTACAAGTGATCTACGCCAGTAGAACATACATATATGGAAACTAGCTTAATCGGTAAAGCCTTAGGTTTTGGGCCTAATGAGTGTAGGTTCGAATCCTGCGTTTCCAACTATCTACTATGATGCAAACAGTTACGTTATATCCCACGTTAATATAGCTATATCTCGCAAATTACTAAGCACCCAAATAATTTATTCACGACGTGTTATACAGATTGTACGAGCTTTACAAAAACTCGGGTGCATAAAAAACTATTTTGTTTATAAGAATAAATATAAATTTATTAAATTTAGCCCACTTTTTTACAAAGGTAGACCCTACTTTACCAGTATACGGTTAATAAGTACCTCCTCGAAAAAGTTCTACATATCTATTAACGCTCTCCGCAAACTAAACAAGTCTGTTAAAGCCAGTGTATACCTACTATCTACTTCCAGAGGAATTATACCCCATACACAGGCTCTCGAGTACTCTATCGGCGGTATCCTACTATGTACTGTAGGGTAAACTCCGCCAATATTTTATGTTTTTTTTAAAAAAGCTACTAACATTACTACGTACGAACCTATCAAGCCTAAAGTCATCTATGTTAAATCTTATACGAAAACTCCACGTTTACTCGTCTACTTTTTTTGCAAAAATACTCCTACTCTTCCCTCTTAATGACCAGACAAAGTCTGCTCTCGTCGAGGGGTTTAACAACCACCCCCTAAAAGATACAAGATCCCACTCACCCATGAAACTTGCTTATCCTGTTGCTCCCGGAGTAACTGACATGAGATATTCATCGTTCGCATTAGATAAATTTATGCAGCGAATTCTTTCACTACGATATTTCTATGCAATCACAAACTATGTTCGTGATTTGCTATGACAAACTTGCGGCTTTGCCTACCAATATAAGCAAGGTGTAGTATTTCTACTCTTTATCGATGCTTGCTTGACGGATGATGAGCCTTTATGAGAACCTATAGAATGAAGTCTCGTACAAACGTGAATACTCTTCATCTTTCTATTCGGTTGAATAGGGGAGAATTTGATAGTAAGTCGATACGGGAGTTATACCGGTCGAGACAAACGCGTATGGATGTCTTGATTTAAAACATTCTGACTCCTCGAAATATACTATATACTAAATTTCTTAATAGTTGCCTCTTTCGTAATAACACCTTTCTACTTCGAAACGAATTATTCTCTACCTCTCGTCTATAGTTGATGAAATTGGTACTCGCGGGCCTTTTTCCTGCAGTTTACTTTCGTCTTTACAATAGTTCTAGGTCTTGCCCACGCCGCCCAACTCAGTGTAAGGTGGGTTAACTGAAAAAAAACTCTACTAGTCGTCACTTTGATAAACTTTTTCTTGGGATACCTACTCTACACGCATTTTATAATGTCATTCTTTGGTTATTTCACTAACCCTCTCTGGTACCAAAAAGTTAAACCCGTCGACTATATACAATTGAGTCATGAGCCCTCAAAGTGGGGTTGAGGTGTCGCTAAGCGTGACCACTTTACCTACCATCAGTCTAAAACAGTCTTTTGGTTTAAAAATGATGGTCCGTTTGCATCAGCATTTCTGTTATTCCATTTATATATATTTCTATCCCTGTTCTTCGTATATATATACTGGATAGCTTTATTTAGGAGAATCTTTTCAACAAAGGAAGTACCCTTAACCTACCTAACTTACTGTGTTTCTGCCCTAAAACAACTATTTTACTGTTTTTTGTTTCTTTACGCTTTCGTATTCTTGAGTTTCTTAACCGAATACTGACGCCTTCCTATAGAGTTCTCTTCGAGTTTATCGAATCAATCTTGATCAGTTAATTTTTTCGAAATCGCACTGGATTACCCCTCCTTTATTATTTCCATAATTATGCCTTAGCCCCTGACTATACCCTAGGGATAATACACTATGTCTTCTGTTTCAGATTCTTGAATTAACATTTATAAATCAACCTCGAACCAATGAGTGATGGATTCGCTCAGTTATGAATATACGGATGTACTATTTATAAATAGCCAGTCCCCTATATCATTTATAGTAAACTCTTCGTTCGTTAATCAACACTTCGCAGTGGACTACCTTACCAAGCTATCGTACCTAGACACCATATTAATTAACAGTAACGTCTATTATTATAATTCGGTACAAACACTGTACATGGCATTCACTGACGACATAGTTCTTCAAATGAGTACCTGCTTCCTTCCCTTTTCTGCTCTGTTACAATCCGAATATCAAGATACATTCACTATAATGTTGATAGTTTCCCCCGAATTAAGCTCTATGCTGAATGACTATGTTTATGTCTACGTAAACCCCAGCGTGTTTGACGTAGTGCCCGCAGCAGTTTTTGACTCTTATATGAGCAACTGAACATTTTATACAGGTTCAAATGTCCTTTATTTCTTATTCTTTGGTTTATATACTTGAGTAATTGTTTATTCCTTACTAACTACCACGTCACTACGATGATCTGCGCCCATTAGCTTCCAATTCGTTAGATTCTATTACTACGTCTATTCTATAGCAAAGGAGATTAGGATACAACTAGATGTTGTATTCCAAACAATTATATTCTTTGCAATATACTGAATAACAACACTTATGACATTTGATGACAATCAAGAAGAAGTTATCGAATTTGTAGATGGTAGCTTTTTTTATTTTTTTATAGGTATAACTCTTTACATCTGTGCCAGGTATTCTATGCACTATTTTGCTTTCCTTGAGGCTTCTGTCTCTGACGGAAGGTCTGTAGGTTTTATTGCAAAACAAGTATTTAAAGACTTTTTGAATACCTTATCTCTATTCTTAAGATTTTATATCTTACTACTTAGGGTAAACGTGTATGATACCCTTGATGATTTCCTTGATTCATATTATATCTTTATAGGTGACTTCGATGAGGACGAATACTTAAACGAGGTGTTCCTATCTATATATGGATCGTTACTATTTTTATCAGAAAATGACTATGATACTTCCTATTTGATGGAGGACGAGCACGATTTTTTCAATGATTGATTTCATATGTATTTTATCGCCTGAGGTAAACTGTTCTACTTCACCTTTTTTATGTTGGAGGAGGCCGCACGTCTCAGTTTAGCATTCTACGTATGTTATTTAATTATTTTTGAAGTACACAGTGTGAATTGTTCCTATAAAGAGGATAACTTCTTCCTCTCTAAAAGGCAATTTTCGCTATAAAATATGCTATGATTCTAGGTGAAATTAACTTCATACTAATACTTTTTTTCTTCCTACTAACCACCATTGTTATAAATGTGAACACCGCTGTGCACCTCTTACTAACCGCAGAGTTCCTGTGGATCACATTATACGGTTTAGTGTTAATCGTTGGTATGGTCTATGACAATGTGAACCTCCTCTCCCTTACATTTTTTTTCCTAATTCTCTCTGCTGTAGAATTTGGTGTAGGTTTGGTTCTCATACTTTTACAAAACATATTTAATAGATCCATAAACCTTAATGATAATCCGACAAACATGCCTAAGTTTTCTTCCAGATTCCTAAATAGAGTCGGTTTAAATCTGTATAAATTCGTGTAACGATGACCCCACCCCCTATTATTAATATTTTATGTCAATTTTATTAAGTTTCGATACACTATTTTTTACAGTTGATAGATACCTATCACAGCTTGAATTAATTATGATGCCTATAGCATCCACATTCTATTGAATTAAAATCCGACTAAGTTATTCGGTAAAAAGTTGAATATATACAACGAATCATAAACGTATCGCAATAAATTACTTCTCTTTTATTTTTGTCTCTGGTACTGCAGGTATGGGCTTAGCCACAGTAATACGTCTAGAGTTTGCATACCCGGGTGTAGGTGTATTTGCGGGTGATAGTTTACAATACTTATCGATTGCGACTGCACACGGAGTAATAATGGTATTTTTTATGATAATGCCTACACTATTCGGGGCTTTCGGTAACTTCTTACTCCCTACACAGTTGGGAGTACATGATGTTGCATTTCCTCGATTGAATAGTGCCGCATTCTGATTTCTACCCGGAGGATTAATTATGCTAGCGCAGTTAGTTTGTATTGACCGCAGGTACCAACGTATGAACTGTTTTAATATTCGTGAGCTACAATCTATGCTAAAGAAAAGATTTTTCACTGACTTAGTAAACTCAAACGACCATCATACACTGCTTAACAACTCTATGATAGGCCTCCGATATAAAACTAATTCGTCTAATTTGGTAAACTCAGATATTACCAATTTCTATAACTTAGGTACTACAAATTCCCCAAAAACACGTAATAACGTCTTTATAAGTCAGTACGTTTCAACCGAGAATGAATTTGTAACGAAAGCTACTAACCTAATTTTTCCATCCGCCGAGTACTTCGTTACTTTTTCAAAATCGCTATTAACGGGCTTGTTAAATGCTGCATACTCCCTACCCTCAGTACTTTTAAGTATTAACCCTCTGTCTATCTTATCCTCAATCAGCGCAACCTTTTATCTTCCTGAGCTACCTCTTTTCCTCCCTAAACCATCTTTTAAATCCGGCCTTATTAATTCCGCTGCACCTGCGGGAATTACCGGTACCGAACTACACTATACCACATATGATATGGATTCGTTATCTGAATCCTCGCTATATTATAGTCTAGAAATTTCCGACTCTGTAAGATTTACGAGATTTTTTAACCCCATAGTTAGTTATTCGTACAAGTCTGGACATTATCTAGGTATTTGGGATAAAGTTTTTCCTGCATTGATAACCTCATTTATAGAGCCTTCTAAAAATATAATCAAGGCTTCGTGATTTTTTTCGATAGACTTTTCTGAAAAATTAAATACCAACTATAAAGATTTTTTAACCTACTTTTCCTCATTTAACTCTTTAAAGCCTGGTAACTTTGACGCTTGGTATACTAACCACATACAGCCTATGTACAATTACTTTAACACCTTTGATGTGTTAAGTAATGATACCTACATAAACTCGAGGTGGGTATCTCTCGGGTCATTAAATCAAAAATTTAGCCGAATGTTTACGTCTGTCTCTACTCAGCAACGTACCTTAGCTAACTGACGTCAACTGAAGTTTACCCGCGAAGCCTGAAGGTGTAAATTGCTGGCTGCTAGACACCAAAACACGGTTTATAGAAGATTCCTTGGCGAAGAGGGGTTAATATGATCTGTGGACCGTAACGCTAAAGACCTGCTTCCTGGGTGAGCCATGATAACGCCGTTCTCAGCTAGAACAAGGTACACGGCCATTGGAAAGACTGACATAGGTCTAATGGGCGTTGCCATAGTCCTAAATGCTTCGATTGTAAGCTCAGCTAATTTCCTAGTCACATATCGTTATCTATCAACACTTAATAACAGAAAAATGCGCGATGCTCGTTCTTTTTTCGCCGAAAGTTTGATTGTAGCATCTTGAATGATGATTGCGGCCAACCCTATGCTAGTGATAGCCATAGTAATGCTACTTTGTGATCGTCATTGACAAACCTCATTCTTTGATTATTCCGGGGGAGGTGATACTGTGCTGTTCCAGCACATGTTTTGGTTCTTTGGACACCCCGAAGTCTATATCATCATGATACCTGTTTTTGGTTTTGCCAACACAGTCTTATCTTATTACTTACGTAAAAGGGTATCTGCAAGGTCGAGCCTAATGTACTCGTTATACACAATTGCATTCCTTGGTTTTTTTGTATGAGGGCACCATATGTATATGGTGGGCCTTGCACACACCACTCGTATGCTTTTCAGTACGTTAACTGTTATGATTTCAGTACCGGCAGCTACTAAACTTATGCACTGATCAGTCACCATAGTTAATAGCTACTTTACTATGGAAGTACCTTTCTTATGAACCTTAACATTTATCTACTTCTTCGTATCAGGTGGAGTTTCTGGTATGTGTGTAGCTCATACAGGTATGGACGTACTATTCCATGACACGTTTTATGTAATTGGTCATTTCCACGTACTGCTTTCCGGAAGTGGAATGATGGGTATATTCTCCGCATTCTATTTCTACTTTCCCGCTATGTACGGTGTGAAGTACAGCCGTATATACGCCTACATCCACTACGTATATTACGTAATTGGTCAGTTCCTTACCGTAGTGCCTATGCTTTGATTAGGTTATTGTGGTATGCCTCGACGTGTACTAGATTACCCCTCTACTTTAGGCGGTTGACACGCCATAGCTAGCGCTGGTCATCTGCTCAGTGTCTTTGCTATGCTGTCGTTCTTTATTATGATATACGATAGTATAAGACAAGCTAAGCCAACTATTCGTTCGAATTTTGGTGTTGGTAGGTTTAATACCCGTTTAAATTTCTATCTATTCGAGATCGGTAGGTTAAGCTTTGTACAAAGAAAAAGTTTTTATAGTCATAGGTTAGTAAAGAATTCTCAATCAACGAAAACTGACCTGAGCCTATTAAACTTATCTTATTTTGATTCAACACTGTTCTCCTATAAATTTTTGAAGAAAAGATAGTAATAAATACCCTATGTCGTCCGCATCAAACATGGCAAATTTGAACAAGACATCGTCTCTTACCCAGGTAAGTGAACCAATGTTAGAAGGACTCACGTCTTTCATATCACCCGCATTAATTCTAGACTGCTTTTACAACGATACATTAGACATCTACCTTTTCGTGGTAACCAGTCACTATTTAAATACTTATACACGCAATTTTACTCTGTGAAACTGAGAAATATCACAAAATGAGTATTGTATTGTTATTCAGAACGTATCAGATTTCCTGTCGAAAAAAAACCCTTTCCTCGACTTTTTTCAGCTTTTAGCTGATACAAACCTCTTCGACGTTAGTTCGTCCATTTCCGAAGAGATACACGTTTTAACGCCTCCCAAGACCGAACCTTACGGCCTAATAGAAATGTTCCCTAAACACACAAGAACTCTTGAAATATTCGAAGTCATTTCGATAAATATTGACAACTCTCTGTACGATTTCATACATCTTCCTAGCACTAAGCTATACTACCCCGAACCTTTTATCGCTTCCCCCTCATTCAACCACGAACAACTCTGATTTATTCACATACTTCACTATCAACACTGACTATGGTTCTTTTTTATCTCACTCGTAATGTTATTCTTTATAACTTTTATTAACACTGTACATGCTTGTAATCCCCGTAAGAGGCCTAAGCGTGAGACTCGTGGTGTGAGTCGATCTAAATGTGCTGATCTTATTACCGCCTGTGTACCTGTTTCATGGGCTATAAGTATTCTAATTAGTGAATCTGTTGATGCTACTGATTATTATGACGGGTTTGGTACCGGTGAAATCGTGGTAGGTATTCGTGCATACCAGTGAGGTTGAGAATATTTCTTCCCTAAAAACATTGATCTAAACTATAGCGTAAATCCTACTTACGCCGCAGTGACAGGTAACTCTCTAAAGTATTCTAGGGCTTCCGAGAAAACAGAAGCACTGGGCCATACTTGAAAAACTGCTAGACTTGCAAATAACCCTAAACTCACGTCAGCACCCGCACATATATTGCTCTCTCCTTCCGAAAATAAGTCCATATCTAACTTTATTAATTTTAATTCTATCGGATCATCTACAATTCTAGACTCTAGCGCCTTTAAGAAAGTACAATCATCGTCAAAGATTAACACCGCTAACCTTTTTAATACTCCTGAAGATTTTACTCTTCGCTACAATAAGCTGCATAACTTATACATGTCTGATTTATCCCTGTCCGATAGCCTGTCCTACGGTATTAGAAGGCAACACGAATACTCCTCTATCAATTCAGTAATAAATAACGGTACTACTTTACTAGACCCTAAATCCTTAGACGCCCTCTTTGGTACATTGATTCCCGAGAAAACACTACCCGATAGTATCGGTTCGTCCTCTTCAAAACCGGACATGTCCTTAAAGGGTACAATCGAGTCATCGCAAAATGGCGATACTCGCTATAGGAATTTAGTTCGTTCCGAAGCCGTTAATGAAACCCAATGCACTAATTCGTCCTCCCAATTTAAATATTCGGTACCTGCTGATTTATCAACTACTGGTGCAAATTTCACCGGCGCACGTATCTTCACGGAAAATTTTGCAAATAGCACTCTCCGCAGCAGTGCACTGATAAGTGGAAATTTATTTTGGTATAATAATGCTAGTAAATCAGATTTAGGCTTTAGGTCTTCTAAAATCACAAAATTCAATGACTTAGCTGTGGGTAATTCTATCCCCACTATGGTAGAGTATAGTGAGTATGACTTTTTGAATTGACAAACCTTAGAACTTCTTGAGGATGCGTTTTGGGAGTCAACCTTCTCTGGATATTCACAAAATGAATACGAGTCTTTACTTATAGACGCGAGTACTTTTTACGAATTAAGGAAGAAAGAAAAGGCGTTTAATATCAGAAATAGGTCTTGAAATACTAACCCCTCGGCCATAACAAATCCCTTTTTCCGTGATTTTTTAAACACAACTAATCTAACTTCCCTACCTCTTTATTCAGAAGATTCATTCTCAAACCCCGCACTAACTCCGCAAAGCGACTTTGCTGGTTACGGTACAGATTTAGAGTCGGATACCTCCGAAGAGTCTTACGTTTCAAATAAATTTGTAGGTTACCTACACTACATTAACTACCTCAATACTATTAGCACATCAGCTTATTCAAACCACCCACTATCGTACGCCCAAGTACTGAACTCGTTCAGGTCCAACTTCGACGAGCCTATTAACTCTGCAGAGCTTGGTAGTACTTTTGTTGGTAACGGGGATAATCTAACCTTATTCGGTGACGAGACTTTAAGATCTTCTAATGCTACAAGACTAAGGTCGACAGCTAAGAACTCTATAGTAACGTTTAATGCTCTACAAAAAGTATTTAGATCTCGTTTTGATGAAGGACGATCGAACGTG
>Ga0307982_1000924_pt1 | contig 23512 bp, 7 predicted proteins | sample OrgLakmetagen989_FD_201847 | JGI IMG/M metagenome (GOLD analysis project Ga0307982, IMG submission 201847) | Saline water microbial communities from Organic Lake, Antarctica - #989 | ecosystem: Environmental > Aquatic > Non-marine Saline and Alkaline > Saline | place: Antarctica: Organic Lake...
TTCGCCCACAGATTTGGATCCCATTTCGCCGTATGTTTGTTGTGATGCCCCAGCTTTTGAGTATTGGGGTGATTCAGCTGCGGTGCGCTTTTGCTTGTGGCTTTGCAGAGATTCGCTGCGGCGTCCATTGCCTTCGGGAAATGCAGCATTGTGAGCTCGCCGCCCGCCTCCAACCTGAGTCGACGGCGCTCTCACCCCATTCACAAAAGCAGCCTGGGCCATTGCAGCCGCTGGGCGACAATTTTTGTCCGCAGATGTAAAGTTCAGCTTGGCAGACTTCCTGCCTTTCGGCTCGAAGCAATGAGTATTACTGGTACGCAATTGCCAGGTTGATGCCAAAGCGACGAGTATTTATTGCGAAACAAACTCATGGCCCGTGCAAGTTGCCTTACAATCTGCATTGCAGCCTTGGATCAATGTTCATATGAGTTTGGAGGGGCCCCCAGCCCCCCCAGTCAGAGTTGAAAGTTATCAATGAACATTATCAATGTACACAAACTCGCCTGTCTAGTCATCCAGCTGCAACAGCAGTGCCACACCCCTCCTAATCCAATGGTGCTGGTCTTTCTCCGAGGGCATCTTCACCATCATGACGTAGTTGCTGCTGTGCCCGGTCGTGCGCAGGATGCCGCGGCGCTCTGACGTGACATACATGGGGCACTCGTAGTGCGAGTACTCTCGCAGCTTGCTTTGGTGAGCAGGCTTGAGCCACATGACTGGGGCTGACGAGAAGAGCACCTTGGGCGCTGACTCCGCCAGGCTGCACCGCGCTGCATCCCACCGACAGCCATCCAGGAACATACCGTGCACATATACACCGTCCTGGGGGGCGGCGTGAATATCCTCCTTTGTGCCCTGCACCATGTCTGTGTTGAAGTCCACTTCGTCAATGGCAACGGTGTACTTGCGCGCGAAGTTCTGCAGTGCCGCTGTCAAGAACGACTGCGTGAAGAAGAATCCGCTGATCCAGAACTGCTGTGGAGTGCCATGCTTAAACCAGGCATCGAAGAAGTCTAGCCGCGCCACTAAGTCGCCAATGAACCCCCCCAGCGGCTTGAGGGACGGGTATGACCTGGGACGCCACAGGGCTGGCACCCGCCCGAAGAACAGGTCTCCGCCCAGCTCCTCCAGCTGAGAGGACATGAGCACCAGGCCACGAATGGCCTTTTGCACAGATGCCAGTGAATCATGCACCAGCTGCAGTAGGCGGTTATACCGCGCCAGCTCCTGTGTCAGTACCGTGTTCATGCTCTCAGACCATTCCACGGGGAAGCGGGCAGCCACAGCCTCCAGGTCGTACGGCTTGCGCACCTTGGCGGCGATGTCAGCCGCCACCTCCCCAATGGTTTCCTCCCGGGTTTTGCCGCCGCTTCCAACGCTGTCCCCTCCGCCACTGCTCTTGCCGCGCTCCGTGACCAGCACAGAGTCGAACATCTCAGTGGTCTCGCGCTGGTCCTTGCTCAAGTTGGCGTTGCTGTGCAAGCCAAAGGCCTCAGGCAGGGCCACAGCAGGCAAGCTGTCGATGAAGGCCAGGTAGTCCTGGTATGTCCTGGCGGATTCGGGGGGGGTGTTCCACGTCTTGGAGGGGGCCAGGCCCAAGGAGGGCGTGTGGATGTCCTCCGAGTAAAACTTTGTCAGCAGGGACATGAGGGTGCGGCGGTCCTTGTCGTCCGTCACCCGACCCCCGTAGTTGCACTGGCCAGTCAAGTACTGCAGGGCAGAGTAAGGCACATCCCGGATAGAGCTGCCCTGCTGGCCGGCGGGCACGGGGCAGTAGTTCGTGTCGTCCAGGAAGATGGCCAGCTGCTGCACCGAAATGCGCAGGTCGCTCTCGTTGAACTCGTAGGGGATGTTCCATCCCAGGGGGCCAAACTCGCGGCGCTCCTGCACCAGGGCGTGGAAGAAGCACAGGCCGAACAGCATGCGCTTAAAGCGTTCGCTGTTCCGCACGCCGTTGAAGAACTCGGGGTTGGAGATGGGGTCTGAGAGGTAGGACCGCTTCAGGTTATTCCGCAGTCCTGCGGGTGGCTCCAGGGTCATTTTCACGCCGTTCTGCAGCATGGACACGGGGAAGTCTGCGCTGGGGTAGCTTGTGGTCCACAGGCGGAAGCGATCATGTGGGGGCAGCTGGCCCTCCGCTGCAGCAGCCCCTGTGCCTGCAGCAGCATCTGCCAGGTCTTCGCAGATTTTCTCCAGCCGGGGCATCCAGGACACAGCCAAGTGGCAGTTCTGCAGCACCACCCAGAAGCCTTCCTTGCGAGCAGCTGTGATGAGGGCCTCAGCCTTGGGGCCCTGTCCCTGCCCGAGGGAAATGGGCTCCACCCGCATGTTGATGCTTGCAGCGAACGCCAGCAGCTCCGCCATGGGGTCCGACCCGGGGGAGAGCACAAACACAAGGGGCTGCGCAGGCACAGAATCAGCGTGGGAGGCAGCCAGGTTGAAGGGGGGTGGCGTGAGGAAGCGCTCGCCCATGGCGGCGCCCACAAATTCCTGCACTGCCGCCAGCACCTTGTCTGGACGAATGCAGCGCAGCACCAGGATGCGCTGCAGGCGAGTCAAGTAGCCCAGGGCTCCCCACTGCCCGGGCAGGCCTTCCTGGTGTGGCATTTCGGCATCGTAGATCGCCTTCCAAGCTGTGGGGTTCGTCACCATATCATCCTTCAAGCCGCGGAAGGTCTTCAAGTCGCTCAAGCGGCACAACTCAGCCCACGACTTATCACTGAGCCAGGGGGCGCCGGGGTTGGCATGTGGGTTCTCCCCAACAGCCACGCCCCCCGTGAGGAGGAAGAACCACTCTGCGTGGTCTACCTCGCCCCGCCCCTGCATGATGCGCACAGTGAGCAGGAAGGAGAACAGCAGCTTGTGGCGCTCAAACAAGGAGCGGCACACGTTCTGATAAATAGAAAATGTGAAGTGGTCGTTCAAGGCCGCAATGCGCGTCTTGAGGTTGTCGCTGCGCTTTGAATTGCCAATGGAGCCCAAGAACAAGTTATTGAACCAGCCCATGGAGTACTGGTACATTGGGTCCACTGATCCCATGTCTGAAATGCAAAAGAATAGCCGGGAAGCGTGTGCTGCCACCGGGACATACCCCAGGCGAGTGCTATCGATCTTCGTCTCTGTTTCAGCCGCCACAGCTTGCTTCTGCATGATCTCGTTGGACAGCACCTTGCTCTCATTCAGCACTGAGATTGCGGTTTCGTCCTCCAGAATGTTTCCGTCTCGGGACAGCACTTCCAGAATGCGGTCCTCCAGCTCTGCCAGGGCGCGCTCGTTTTCAGCACCTTCTACCAGCAACCGGGCCTTTTCTGAAGCCAAATCGGGGCGCTCTTGCTCCACAACAGTGCCCAACAGCTGGTCTTGCAGGCCAGCAGGCGTGATCATGAAGTTCAGAAGCGAGACCTTGGTGGACACCTCGGGGAGGTAGTGCGGGTTGCGCAGCTTGGTGGTGATGTACAGCTTGAAGTTGTCATCGTACTCCACATTGCCGTCGCCCAGGCGGATGTACGGGGTGCCCCCCTGCTTGAACACCTGCTTCAGCAGCACCGGCTCAAGGGCTGGGTCCAGCTCCTCGCCCACATTCTCCAGGCACACAGGGAGACCCAGCTGGATGGCGTTCTCCATGGTGCGCAGGAAATTCCCATCTGTGAGCTTCACCACCTTCAAGTTGTTGCTTTGTTCCATGTTCTTGACCCATTTGTTGGCTTGGCCTTGCGGGTCAATCATGAGCGGCCACCTGCGAGCATTTGCCACAATGACGGCATTGTCTGCAGAGAACGCGTCTGTGGGCAGTCCCTTGAGCTGCCACTGCCGAATGGAAATTGCGTCTCCCATCACCTTGGACAGGGAGAACTCCACCTTGGGTGCCTCCTCGTCATCAATGTTGCCGCCGACTTTGCCGTCGCCTGCAGCGGCACCGGCGCCCGAGGGGTGTGCCACCCCTGCGCTCGGGGAGGCGCTGGCAGCGAGACCTGCTGCACACAGCAGATCCACCCACTGCTGCACTGTATCGCGCCTAAATTCAATGGTGAATGCCCCCAAGTAGGACATGACACCTGCTGACAGTAGCACGTCGCCAGTCAGGGCGTCGTACTTTGTCTGCAGGGACGCAGCCTCCGCCGTCCACCGCGCCTTTTCGCCCCCCAAGCCCGTGATGAGCTGTTCAGCACGCACCAGCTTCAGTTTGGTGAGTTCCACTTCCGCCTCTAGGTGCTGCTTCTTGTTGTTAGCGGCCTCAAAGGCATCTTGCAGTTTGCCCAGCTCCCCCTCCACGGCAGCCAGGCGGTCTTGCTTCTCCTTCAGGGCGCTCATTTTCACCACCAGCTGGCTCTCGGCTTCAGCCAAGGCGATGCGTTTGGGAGCCACCACCTTGGCCACGCGGTCGTACTTGTCCATGGCGTGGCACCAGGACGCCAAGCCGGCGGCCGCTGAGGACGCACTGGCTACGACGTCAGGGTCGAAGTTTTCGTCGTCAATGTAGCGACCGCGCAGCTTCGCAATGACCCCCGGGTCGATGTTGTCCTTGTCATAGTCCTTGAGCCGAGCCATGAAGCTCTTCACGTCGCCAAGCAGCCGCTTGGCTGGCCCCCAGTAGTCCTCCACCTTTTTCATGCCGCCGTCTGGGTCCTTGATGCGGTCAGGCTTTTCTTTGAGCATCACGCACACCGCCTCCAAGGCAAGCTTCACCTTATCGGGGGGCTTCTGGTATGCACGGATGGTGTCAAAGTCCTTCTTGGTCAACGTGTCTAGGGATGCTAGTGCAGACTCAAGGATGGGCACGGCTTCCGCAAGGTCTGCCTCGCACTCATCTTTCTGCCCCTGCACGATGGCAGCCTCTGCATTTGCTGCCTCTGTCTCGGTGTTCACCACTGCCCGTGTCTCCTCCACTCCCGGCAGCTTGGCCTGGATGTCCACCATGAGTGCATCGGTGTCCTTCTGGCTTTGCACAAGCGTCGGCTGCAGCTCCTCCAGCTGCTTGCGTAGGACATTCACAGACAGCGTGGCCGACTCCAGCTGTGTGAGACCAGCACGGTAGCGGTCGCGAGCCGAGGCCACTTGCAGCTGTTGCTGCCCAAGGGATCGTGCGAACTGCGTCAGCAGCTCCATGTATGACGTTGGCGTCACGTAGCTGAAGCGCTTGAGCTGGGACGCGAAGGCGTTGGATCGCTCACGGGCTGTGCGGTGGAACTCCCTGCACAGGTTGGTGAGGTTCTGCAGGAGTGCCCCCTTGCGGTCGATGGCATCGGGAGCATCCCCGTCCACAGCCTTCACGACTTCCAGTTGGCTCAAGTGCTTCACGGCCACTGCAGTCAGGGCATCACGGGGCCACGCTGTGAACCAGTCCACTGTGCAGCAATTCACTAACGAGGGGAACTTGCGCAGCCGGTCTCTGAAGGCCTCACCAATGGGTGACATGGCCAGCACAATGTGCAGGTTTGAGCGGCAGCGCTCCACGAAGAAAGCCCACAGGTCGGCGGGCGATAGGTCTTTGCCCTTGCCTGCTTGTCGTGCAAGCCCTCCCATTTTTTCCAGAATCTCTGGCTTGTCTTCCATGCCAAAAAGGTTCGGCACTTCGCCAGAGTTCAGGACATTGTTGATGTCCTCAACCATGCCTGGCCATTTGATCTGGGTGTCGCTGAAGAAGAAGACCACTTCACCCTGCCCCGTACCCGCCTCTGCAAGAATTCGCTTCAAGTCGTCTCTCCACTCGTCATTCCCGTACGACTTTGTGAGCTCAATGGTCTGCAGGCGAGCCCCTACCATGCTTGTGGCAAGCCTGGCAGCGCATTGCCGCCCAGATCCGCCCACGCCCACCAGCAGCGCATGGCCGCCTGGCATGGCAAGCACTCGGGCGACACGAGACACATGCTCCACGAAGAAGAGGAACATGACCAGATCCATGCGCTTTTTGCTGGTGGCGTTGTACTCAGCCAAGCACTCCTCGAGGGAAAGGGTCAGCTGCTCTGCGTCCTGCGCTTCTGAGAAGTCGCCCTTTGCATCATTGTACCGCCCCCACAGGATCAAGCGAAGGTCGTCTTTGGAGAGAGCGCCTTTCTCCAAGTCACCCGTGTGGTCGGCGCCGCTGCCCAAGTGAATGCGCATGGCATCCAAGTGCTCCGTCAGCGCCGCCAGGTCTGAGCCAAAGTGCTTTCGCACAATACGGGATACCAAGGCAGCAAACCACGTCCGGTCTGCATCGTCCACCAGGCGATCGCCGAAGACGCGGCAGGCTTCGTGCGTCCACAGCCGGGCGAGGGAGGAAGCAGTCTGCACCGTTCTGGGCGTGGCCAGGGTGACACCTTGAATCACCCGCGCGAAATCGCGCAAGTTAAAAGTGTAGTGTGATTTCGCTGGAGTGGGGCGCAGGTTGGCGACTGCTTCGACAAAGACATCCTTCGTTGCGGCGACGATGGCAGCCTGCGAACTGGACACGTCGCTTGCCCAATCAGGGGACGCAAAGTGCCAAGCTGCGATGGTGGAGAAGATTCCTGCCAGGTTTGTATCATTGAAGTCGGGGAACACGACTGTGTTGAAGTGCCGTTGGATGCGAGGCGAGATCTGGTTTCGCCCGCCGTCTGGGGGCCCCATGGCTGCCAGCAGCATGGTGTCCTCAAAGCTCTTGAAGGTGAGTTCAGTCAGGTCATACCAGCCGCCTTGGTCAGCCATTTGCCGCAGCAGCTCCAAAGGAGGCTGCGCTCCATATACCTCGGGCTCTGGCATGTTCAGGTCGTCCACAAAGATGGTTGAGGTCACGCCTGGCCTGGGCCCAAACACACCCTTGCGCCTTCGCTCCAGCTTCTCATCCACAATGGACTGTGTGGCATTAGCACTTGTGCGGGCAGAGAAGGACACCAAGATGGGCTGGTACTTATCGGAGGGCAGGGTCTTGAGCAGCAGCCGCTTCATGTATGCGCTTTTGCCGGTGCCTGTAGGACCCACCACCAGCGTCTGCTTGCGGTAGTGTGTCAGTAGGCGCACAAGATAGTTGAACTGCAAGTTGCTCTCAGTCGGCACGATGATGTCGCTGAAGCTTGCTCCAGGGTCAATTTCGGCCTTGGGCAGGGCGCTTTGCCAAGACATCCACTTGTGTGACTCGACATTGTACCAGTAGTCGTACATGGTGCCTTTGCTGGGCCACAGGCATGCCTGTGGTAGACCGCCATCCTCAACTTTCGCAGCTTCTGTAGTCCAGCCACGAATTTTGATGAAGGCTGCGAGGGGGTGTGCTGTCACTGAGTTGGGGTCACTCAACACCTCAAGGACAAACGCGTGAACTGCCTCTCGCGAAGAGTCGCGGACTATTGTGGCCACTGACCACGCGGTTGCAAATATGAACAGACAGGCCCAGTCATCTGTGCTGAGCTCCCTGTTGCCCTTCACTGCAGAAGCTCCAACATGGAAGACCCCAATGCTGGCATCCTTGCTTTTGCTCTGCTTGGCAGCAGCTGCATCTGCACTATCTTGTCCTGCTTGGATGCTTTCTGCAGCTACGCACTCGAGTACGGCCAGGAGGGACGACACCAATGAGATATCTTGGGTTGGCAGCACCTCGGATACCCCACCCTTGCGGATAAAGGTCAACAGCGGATCAACCAGAAGCTCAAACATACGAGATATGGCTCCCACGCTAGCCGAAGTTAGTGTGAATGGGCGGCCATCCTCTGGAGGTGGGACACCACGGCTTGCAGCCTCAGCTGCTGCCGCTGCAATGCTCTCGATTTGACGCTGCAGTGCTTTTGGGTCACGAGGGTCCGCAGCCCGGAATGGGAATTTCGGGTTGTCCTCAGCAAAGTGCTGCAGCCAAGATTGAAGAAGCGGGCGCCACCCTACTGAAACAGGCTCCAAGTATACCATTCCACAGCGCGAGACTGTTGCAGGAGACGCAGCAGCCAAGTCTTGAGTCTCAAACACCATTGACATCAAGTCAGACATGGCAATAATTTCACCTGACATCAAGCAAAGTTTCTTGTTGTCATCTAGCACTGTGTTCATGTTCTCGATCCAAATGGCATCAACGGGCCCGTCAAATGTGACCCAAGTCCTGTCGTTCGGCCCGCCTATTTTTGCTTCGGTGCACATACGAAAGTGTCTTGACAGCACACCATCGCGCCATTCTTGTGTGACTTCATCGTTTTCACCATAAAGCTGGCCCATTGTGACTGATTTAGGGTAAAGTACAACGGGCACGATATTCTGCCAGTCTTCAGACTCAGGCTCCTCCTGCAGCAGAATGGACATGGCGCGAGAGAGCACTTTGAAGCTGGTGCTCTTGCCGCTCCAAGGCAGTCCAACCAGCATGAATCCATGACGAACAATCATCATTTCGTACACTTGCAGCACTTTCTCCAGCAAGTACGCATGCGGTTGCAGTCCCATTTCTCGACATGCTTGGTGCATTGCGCGGTTCAAGTCATCGCGGTCAGGAGGGGTCACCTCCACACCAGGGAACAGATCTGACACAATTCCGTTGAATAAGGGAATATCATGAGCCAAAAACTTAGGCAAATTAACATCCACAATGGAGCGCAAAATGAGCTCAGGCTCTGGCTTCTCACCCTCCTTCTGTTTCAAGTTTGACGCTGCACGCAAAACTGCCATCACCGCGCGCATACCATAGTCATAGTGATCTTGAGAGGAAAGCTGCTCTGAGCAAAGTTTGTATGTGGTCACAATTTTACGAGCCATAGGCTCTGCTTTAAGGTAACCATTCGAGTACAAGATAATGGTCGCAATCATTGCGTAATCTGGCACCATCATGGCCACAGAGCGGAACAGGGCCTTCAGGTTATCAGGCAGCTCTGAACGGCCAGCATAACCCGGATTCATTGTAATGAAGCAGTTGGCCGTGCGCGTCAGTTTCAGTTCTGTCCCCTCGAAAACGAACTGCTCCTTGTTCGCCCTCTTGGCCAACTGGATTGTCAGAATCTGCTGAGCAACAACTGACAAAACTTCCAGATGGATTCTGTTAAACTCATCGAAACAAGCCCAAGCTCCAGATGCTGCTAGTCCTTTGAAAAACTTAGCCATGGCTGCAGTATCAAGCTGGTCCGAGCAGTTGTAAACAATACACATCATGCCGGCTGACTTGGCTAGATCTTTCACCGTCTCAGTTTTACCAGTCCCAGCAGGCCCTTCGGGTGCCCCTCCGAGTTCTAGATACAGTGCGCCAATCAAAGTGCGATAGCATCTGTCTGTCAGGGGAGTAATGACTAGTCGTCCCGCTGCGCCCAAGTACTCGCCGGCATACTTGATCTCGGCGTTGATCATTCGCATGCACATCGAGTGGGGTTTGCCGGTGCATGCAGATTCACCATCATCAGTCCAGTAGTATCGTAGTTGCGAATTCCACTCAAAATCATACGCCGATTCAATCCCAACTCCAGCTAGCTTTAGGGTAACATCACGCGAATGAACATCAAGCACCATCAGTGTGGACAGGACCTTTCGCTGCAACTTAGCCAACTTGCCGCGCACCAACATGATGATATCCTGAAGCTGTTCTGTGCACTTGTCAGCATACTCCTTCACCGTCTTTGCACCTCCCTCAGCTATAGCGGCTTCCACCTCGTGAGTCCACCACATTTGTGAAGCACCTAGGACAGACTGTGCAGACCAAGAAATGGCCCACTCAGATCGACGCTCAGCAACTTTGTAGGCCTTGATCGCATCATCCATACACCGAGCTACCGTCCGTCGCATATTTTCCTCAACTTGCAGCAGCCACACCTCGACATTTCCATTTGCTTCTTTTGGGTTGATGAACCCGCCACCAGCAAGTTCAGAGATGGCAACCTTCTCGGACTCTGGAGAAATAATGCCCACAATATCCAAGTTTTCAGCAAAGTCTAAAGCGGCTATGCCTTCGAAACACTTCTTCATGTGTCGCTGAACGCGCAGAGGGTCCTTCGTTTCGGCCAAGATCTCGAGCAGCTCATCATTTGACAAAAAGAAAAACCGCGGAAAGTACAAACGTTTGGTTTCCAAATACGCGTTCAGCCCCTTTGCAATTTGGTCCAGCAATGTGTTTGTCTCTTGCAGCTTCGGTAACATTCCTGGCTGTTGCAATGCATGCATTGCTCGAGGGTCCGACGCCGACATTCGCACCAGCTGCCTCCACGTAGCATCAACAGTTTTGAACTTCTCGCCCTCAACAGGCATTTGCCGCATAATGTCTTCAGATCCAAAAATAGGCTCCAAATATAACCAGCTGCCCTGCACTTTGAGCCACTCGTCGAGGATAGCCTGAACGTTGTTCAGGGTTCCAATCCACGCCTTGATGCGGCCTTCAAGAGGACGCGCAAAACGTGATGCTTGCATGGTGGTAGATTTGATGATGTGATCATCGAGTAGTAGCTGAACCTCATCAGCTGTCACGCCTGTCATGATGTAAGTCCCAGTTTCTTTGTGTGGCTTGAGCTCCAAGGTAATCGGCTTCCACTCAACTTCCATTTTGTCCAGAGACCGCTCCAAGTTGAATTCCTTGCTGGCATTTACGCAAGTGTCTTCAATAGACGAAATAAAGGCTTCCAATCCAACGCGAAGGTAACCTTCGAGCGGTGTGTCTGTCTGTCGCGGTATTGCAAACCCAACTGCAGCATCCATCTCATCCCAGTGGCGCTCTTTGAGCCCAGGGTTTGCCAGCAATGCAAGCAGAGGCATGTGCTTGGACAAGAAAAGTTCCACTTCGGCACGAACCTTTTTTGACACAGCGATTGGCCCTTCTGCATCGTCAGGCAGTTCTTTGGCGACTCGAATAGCAGATACTTTGAGTGCTTCTGATGCACGCTCACACTCATCTGGGCTGCTGGATGCAACAGGCTGGTGATACCACTGCTGCCGTGCATCCAAGTATGTCGCCACAGAGCTCCAAAGGCGTTCAAAGGGGCCCAAATTTTCAAGGAGCATGCGAATGCGGCTGGCGTAATCTGCTGTGGGCAGTTGCAGGCGAGTTTGCTGCTCTGCCAGCTCTGCTGCTTCGATAAGTGCATCTGATAGTATGGTCGTCATGGTGGAGATCTTCTTATTGAGCTCGACCACGTGAATCATGCTGCCCTCTGTGCTGAGGCGGTCAACAGCTGTTGTTACTGAGTCCAAACGTCGTTCAAAGTCAGCCACTTTCGCCTGAACAGATGCAACCAGCCCCTCTTTTTCTTGGTCTAGTGTCATGCGGCAGGCCTCCAAGTCATCTCGGATACGATCAGGCCACATCAGAAGGTCTCGCGCTTGCAAGGATTCAGACCGGGCCAACGGGAGGGCTATCCCTGCTGCCCCGCCTAGTGAGCCAGAAGCATTCGCAGCTGCATTGCGGCTCAACATAGCAAGGTTGACACCTGGGCCATTGGCCCTACTTGAGCCTGGAGTCGTGGGCTGGATTTCAGTGAGCAACCCCTCAGAGTACAAGTAGCGCAGCATGGCGCCCACCCCCACACCTGAGTACACAGCTTTCTGCATCAAAGCCAGGTCGTCAAACACACGCGAAGCGAACTCTGACAGCTGCACAAGTTCAGCGCTGTCTGCAGGTTGTGCAAGCAAGCCAGCAGACAAAAACGCATATCGCGCATTCAAAATTCGAGTCGCTGCAAGCGCATTTGCTCGCAGCTGGTGAAGAAGAGTGGTGGCTAGCAGCTGCACGCGCGCACACAAGGTGTCCTTCAGTTCCACTGTAGACACTGAAAAGAATCCGAAGTTCACAAAGTTCCCGCTGGTGCTGTGAATGTCGTCACGCAGTTTCTCCAAATCATCCAACGCATCTTGTGTTGACTTGAGCGATACACGGGGGTCACTTTCAACGACAGAAGTCATTGACTCCTTGAACTTCTTGGCAAAGACCTTGCGGAACTTGGTATACTTTGCAAGTAGGGCTTGGGGTCCAGCCATGTGCTGATCAACGACCTTTTCAATCAAATGTCGAACCTCCTTCAAGCGCCGGTCGTCCAGCGACGTGGATGAAAGAGTGGTCTTCTTCACACGCCCACCACTATCTGTTGAGCTGCCAGTGGAGGTGTCATCCCCTGCTTCATCATCAGCGCCAGGCTCCTCGCCCTCAATTTCCACTTCAGGGCGCTCTACGCCCTGAGCAGCAGTCACCATGTGTTCCAGGGATCGGATGAGGGTGTCCTTGATTTCGTCTGCTGAAGGTGAGAACTCAATGGTGACTGGGCCTGCCCACACGGCTGAAAGTGCGGCGCCCTGCTGGGGCGAACCAGTCAAGTCCACGTCCTCGATGCTCTCAGCGTCGACGCCAAGAGTAGACAGGGGGGGTGGCTGCGCAACTTGCGGGGCAGGAGGTGGCGGGTGGCTGGACTCCACGCTATGCCACGAAAGCTGCAGGCCAATTCGAAGACAAGGCAGCACTTGTTGATCAGCTGGCATGTCCTTCTCTGCAGCTCGAGCAGCTGCGGCACCGGCGCCCATTTGCACGGCATGCTGCGAGTCATATCGCAGCAGCAAAGTGCGGAACTGCTCAACACCCTCCATGACGATGGTTTGCAGTTGCTGTGAAAGCAGCACAGCACCGCTTTCAAACACACCGCGAAGACGCCGAGCTACTGCCTGCGTGCCCCTGAAAGGCCACAGCCTGGACAGAGCGGGGATACCCTTCGTGGCAGCCACATTGGCAGCTTTGACGGCATTCAGGCCGAAATCGGCACCACCTGCGCGCCCTGCAATGGGGCACACTTCTTTGAAGCCGAGCCCAAAGGAGTTCTGCTCTGTATAATTGCCTGCAAACTCGCTGCCGGAGCTGCTTGCACGTGAGCGAAGCTCCTGACTCTTGCCTTCTGCAAGAGGCGGCAGCTTTCTGCCCTGGGTGGTTGACAGCAAGCCACCCATATCTGCCACTGCACCAGACCGACTCAACTTGATCGACCCTCGCGTTGTCAGAGAGTCTCGCAAGCCCAGCCCATATCCCAACTGGCTCGACCCGGCTTCAAGTTTCATGGCATAGTCATATGCAGCGACAAACTCAAGCAGGTCTTCTGAAAGAGGATCTTTCGTTGGATCGTGCCCCTTTGCATCCGTCTCATCTTCTTGTAAGTCAATGATAAAGCCAGCTAACAGCTCTGTTGCATCTCGCCGCCAATTCTCGTTCAATGTCTCCATAGTGCTCTCCACCGTATACTCGACCCTCGAAGCAAAGTCTTTCAGCGGAATGGGGAGACTGCTGATAAATTGTTGAGAGCTGATATCTGCCAGCTTCAGCTTGTGGTACTGAGCTCCAGGCTTCCACAGTAGCGTCCACAGTTGCTGAAGGACCCTTTCAGTGATGTGCACCCGGGTCACAAAAGAAATTCCACGTTCAGGAACAGACGCCATCTCCAAGTCTCCGTCTGTGCGTGTGAACACTGGCTTGGGTACAAAGCGACTTGCTTCAACAGTGTAGAGATGCAGCCCAAAATGCTGAGCTGGGTCATTGCTCAATAATTGATATTCCAGAATGGATTGCCGAACAGCAGAGAAGTATCCAGACTCAACTTCGTGCAGCATTTGTTCAACCATATCAGCAGGGTCAAAACCAACAGCACCTGACGCTATGTCGTCGGAGTGGGCTGAAAGCAGCTCGTCTTGCTTTGTCCCTCCAGGTGGCGCAAGATGATTTGTAGGTCGCACAACCGTGCCTTCTGTATCCTCCCATAGTTTTCTTGGTCCCTCTGTTATGCCAAGGCGGTCCAAAATGCCTGCCTCCCACGCTGAATTCCACGGGGCAATGCCAGCGTTACTCAGTACGTTATGCACAACGTGCCAGTATGCTTGTATTGCTTCCTCTTGCACATTGCCTCGAGTACGGGGAGTAAGCTCGCGATACATCTTAGTTTCGTTGAAAGAAGCCTCAGAAGTGTGTTTTCGTGAGTGCAACTGTGGTGCAGAAGCTGTGTGAGCTCGAGGTGATGACTCTGCTGAGGCATCTTCCACCTCAAATGTCCACTCCTTGCTCTCAGCTGCACCAGCCCTAGCAGGGGAGAAGGCAGGTTGTCGCATTCCAGGTGCAACAACAAAGCCCAGCTTGCGAGAGGGGACGGGTGAAATACCAACGGCTGCGCCAACACTCGCTCTGCGTGGTGCTCGTGCACGCGAGCCCACATCGCGCTTCGAGCCAAGCTTCGGCTTCGCGCTGGCCAGGGAGCCGCTAATCGCAGAAGGGCGCTGAAGATCTGACAATTTACTCATGGTAAGGCCTTGCGCAGTGAGCGTGTAGTGTTTTGCAATGCGGTCAACTCGCGTGTCCGACTGCTCAGCAGACGTGCGGGAAAAGCTGCGTTTCATCAAATCCCTCACGCTGGCTACATGGGATTCCTCTGATGATAAAAGCGACGGAAACTGCTTCAATGGGCTGGAGGCACGCTTGAAAATTGCTGCCGGTGAAAAATGAGCCGCAGACAGTGGCTGAAGCGTCCTGCTCCCACCGCTGCGGCTCATGACTGAGCTCGCAGAGTGGGATGGATTCATGGTGGCAACTTTTGCGGAATTTGTTGTACCAAAACTTACTCCACTGAGAGATTTCAGGCTTCAGCACACTAGGGCACGGAATCAAACAACAATGGAGCGTTTTGCGTAGTATGCTGTGCAGGAGCCATTTGCATTTGCTGCTGCTCTCGTCTGGCGGGACTAGTAACCCTTGCATTGAGCGAGGGAGTTTCATGATATGGGGGGGCTGACCACTTGCCGAATAGGGCAAAAGGTGCTTGGCTCAGGCTTCTGAATGCAAATCAATTCATTTACGAATACTGAGCAATGGCTTCTTGAAGGGCGTCTACTTCTGCTCCGCAATTCACAGGGGTCACACGCAGCACAGAGGTCTTGACGCGCTCCTCGTCGTTCACATTCTCCACCTTGACCCTCAAAGTGAAGAGCCACTGGGAGAAGATAGGCTTGTCGAAAGTGGCATTCCACACTGGGTCCTGGATCTCAGCCCCCTCAACGGCCCCACCGGCGGGTATGGAGGCAGCATACACTGCATGCATCTCTGCAGATGGGCAGCCCATGAGAAAACGATTAGCTTGCACACACACAGCAGTGCATTGCGTCAACTTACCCTGTGCCGACTTGCCCAGCAGTTGCTCTGCAACCTCATTGAAGCAGGTTGCATACGCGCTTCCTGACTCGTCGCTCAGGCTAACGCTCAGAATGTATCGCCACAGGGGCTCGTTATGGCGCTTGCCTGTTCGCTCATCGATCCATGTTCCGTCGCCTGCATCCGTCAACTGCAAAAGCATAGTGGTGTGGGCCAAGCACTTGTGCTGTGCAGCACATGCGCGTCTCGAACCTTCTTGAAAGTCTTGCGGCCAGTCTCATCGGCGTCCGGGTTGGCGGGGTACCAAGGGGGGCGCTCCACATTCTTGGCCACAAATGTGATGTGGGCCTTCACGGTGATGATGTCACCCTTATCGCCACGTCCCAGCCCCTCGTCGTGGATGGATGAGATTGTCTTGCGCAGATCCACCTTGCTGGCAGCCGCGGTGGATCCCGCGCCTGCGGACCCACGCTCAGTCAACGCGGTGATATTCCCCGAAGCAGCACCGGAGTCTGCCCAAGTGCGCACACGGGTTGTCTCTGCAATCTCAGGGTTGAACAGCATCGTCGTGCTCCCATATGTGCTCATGCTACGCCCGTTGTAGTCACCCAGCTTCGCCCCCTTGAGTGCGATAATCGCGTTCTCGAACGTGTCGCTGGGCTGCTTGGCTTTCTCGCCCCACAGAGTCAACGCAATGCTGGCCATAGAGTCATCTACCAGTGTCAAGTCGCGCTTCTCTACCTCCCGCCCGGCCTTGGTGGTGATACTGACCACCTCGCCAATCTCCTTCACCAGCCCAATGATGTCAACCGTGGTGTCTGGGGCCACTGTAGCCAGGCGCGCGATGGGCACAAAGTCAAAATGCTGCTTTGCGATTGCACCTGCATCCTGCGCGCGCTCAATGTGTGCGCGGTCGTCAAATGTGACCTCGTAGTCGTTCTTGATGCTGGTGAACTTCTTGTTCGCGATCTTCAACTTGCCGTTGGAGAAGTAGTAGACGCCCTCCGGCTCCACAAGTGGGTGGAACTTGTCCACTGCGTCGCGGAAGAAGGTGGCTCGGATCTCTGTTCCGTGTTCATCCAGCAAGTCAACGCTGAACAGCTTTCCCTCACCACGGTCATTGGACCAGGTGCGGATGTCTGACCGGTTCGTCACACGTGCCTTGATCATCCACTTGCTACTGTATGGATTCAAGCTTGCAATAGGCTGGTGTGCATATGTCACCCCAGTGCTCTGCACAGCCCCAGATGCGCTGGCGGCGGCAGGAGGAGCGATGGGTCCAGCGCCGGCTGTACTGGGAGCCTGCGAGGTTTGAAAACGTGATGCACCGGGAGGAAGCGAGGAGGGAGCATTTTCGTACTGTGTGGGGTTGTGGGTTACCAATCTGGCTACCCGGGTTGGAAACGGGATCCATGTCGGTAAGAATGAAAAGTCTGAAAAAAGCAACGCCGTTGGTCAACACGACACAGCTTGGCACTGTGCTGCACTCACGTTCGACCCTGAACCTGCTGAACGATGTGAGCATCAACCTTGACAATTGTGAATACAGCAAATTCCCCGGAATTGCATCTCTGCACCAAAAACAATTGATGAGCTCAGGGCGGCAGTTGGTTCAAAAAACACGCGCACGCAGATATCACAACAAAACTCGATCCTTCGGCTGCTTACCTCGCTTAAACCAGCGGTGACCATGGCAAGAACAGAATGAGTTCCATCTGACACCATCAACCTGAAGTAAGGATCATTTGTGCTGACAAGCGTCAATTGCAGCTTGCATGCATTTGCTTGTAGCGTGAATTAAAAACTGTGGCTCTGAACTCACTTGTGTCTGTCACCGCCACTGTTGTTAGAGCCCTTAACTTTCTTGACGTCCAAAATCTGCAGTACTGGCTTGATATCTTTGCGCTTCGCGACCATAGCCGCGATGGCACCGGTAGTCAACGACATTTGCGGAATTTGTTTTAAGTATTTGGATGCCTCATCAACTTTGCGCAGTCACATTCGTGTGATGCTGCTCGTTCATGTATATGTGATTTGTGTTTGCTTGAATTAAGCAATGAAACACTGTTGTGGTGCTCAACCTTGGTGCCCCCTCGCACAAGCTTTGCTCGGCATGGCCACTTGTGCAGTGGCTAGTCAAGCCCATCAAAGTCTGAAGTGAAGCTGGTAGAGCTTGCTCGTGAATCAGGCCGTGCTGATGCCGCACTTTCACTGGGCACAGCTGTTCCACGCAGCTCGCTGGCAGAGCTGTCTGAGGTGTACCCTGACCCGGCAGCAGATGCAGCGTCCTCCTCGTCTGCGGACGCCTTGGGCAGACCCATGGCGCGCATCTTGGCAGCAGACTTAGGCTCAGCCATGCGTGCCGCGCCGGTGCTGCGCTGCTGCAGCAAGCTCTGCATGATGTCATCCCTGGACAGGGGGGTCATGGGAACCTCGTCGTCGCTCTCGTCGCTGGCTGTGCCGCTGGCAGCCGTAGAGCCTGCTGTGCTGCCTGGCTCCAGCATGCTGGGCAGGGGCTGGGCCACCTTGACGTACTCGTGGAACTGTGTCAGCTCAAAGTCGCCTTGAACGAGCTGTGAGATGGGCTTCACGTCGGTGCCATCAGCACCAGCCAGGGGCAGCAGGCTACGAGCCGAGCCAGCTGCAGCTGCAGCAGCCACTTCTGCGGGCTGTGTCAGCACCGTCCAGCGCAGGCGGCATGCTGTGCTGGTTACCGCAGCAGACACCTCCGCCGGAGCCATAGCGTGGCCAGCTGGCACAGGCACCACAGACTTGCGCACAGCAGCGGTCAGGGCCTTGGCAGCCTTGTCAAAGTCGAACTTGTACCGCTTCAGGGCTTTGCTCAGGGCTTTGTCAAGTGCAGGGAACCAGGGCGTGCGCTGTGCCTTGCTTGCGGTCTTGGATGGGTCCACTGCCCGACCCTTGCTGCCTGAGCGCTGAGCTTGCACCAATGCCAGGGACTCCCGAACGGCATCTGATGCTGTGGGAAGTTGAGGGGGCTTTACAATCGTACTTGCTGCCACGGCCTCATCAGTAGCAGCGAGGGCTGCAGCACCTGATGCAGCTGTTCCGAGCTGTGCAGTTCGGCGAGCCGGAACAGCCCCGGCCACAGTTCGGCGCACACGTGACACGTCAGGTTCAGCCTCGCCCTCTTTGAACTCTGCCACGCCGCCGTCGGCTGCAGGAGCTGGTGGCGGCGTCCTTGCAGCGGCAGCCGGGGCTGCACTGCGGCCGCTGGCGTACTGTGTTCCCAGCTGTTGAAACTCCTGCTGGTCCACTGCCCCGCTGCCCTGCTCGCCGAGCTGTTCAATGCGACTGACAATGGCATCCACACGGGCATCCTCACGCTGCGCTGGTGTCATGTCGCTTGCGGGCAGCTCACTTGGGTCTGCCTTTCGGTAGCTCACGTGGCTGACGCGAGGAAGCGCCGCCAATGGCTCCAGGCCCTCCTCGGCCCGCTGTCGGTTCAAGTCCACCAATTCAGCTTGCTTACGCTGCTTGACACCTTCTGCCCAGGACCAGAACTTCTCCATCTGCTCTTTGCGCTCGGCGACTTTGCCATCACGAAAGGCGGCTCTGGCTTTTGCCTCGGCATCCCGGCCACCCACAGCCCAAGCTTCAGCAGCCACACGCTCGCCATCAAAAATGGGGCGATCATCAAGGTATGTGAGATTGGGCACTTGGGTGATGAGCGTTTTGCGGTAGTAACGAGTTGCTTTGACGAAGGGGTTTCCTTGCAAGTCCAAGACTGCTAGCTTGGGAACAGCAGCAATCACTCCCAGAATATCATCGCCATCAAGTTCATTGTGTCCAATCATAATCGTCTTGATCTTTTCGCACTCTGTCAAGTGTGCGATGGACGCAGCCGTGGCCAGGGCGTTTTTGCCCACGTCGAGGGTCTCCAAACGAGGCAAGTGTGCGAGCCCTTGCAAGTGGGTCAGCCTGTTCCCTGCCAAGTTGAGTGTGACAAGATTTGACAGTTCTTCTGTATGGGAAATTTCGGAGATCAGGTTGTTTTGTAGGAATAAGGAGGAGAGTGCTTTGCACGTAGAGAGACCCTCCAGCGTTTTGATAGCGTTGTGCTCCAACCACAGCGCTCGAATACCGGTGTAGGCTTCCAAATTATCAATGGAGCGAAAACCTTGGTAATGAAGGTATAGTTTGTCATTTAGCTCTGGCGTTTCGTAGCCATCATGCTTCAGGCAGGCGTCTGGGATTGCGGAAAATGATGTCAACGGTAGCACACCTGTGTGATGCAAGCTGTCAACGTACACAAGAGTCGGTCTTTCGACATCTCTGCAAGACCCAATTCTTTCTCGAATTCTTTCTCCATTTTGGCAAGCCTCTTGGCTTTCAGTGCCTCAGTGAGGCGATTGAATTGGTCATCCATCCTTCAGGACAAAAAACAACGCCAGACGTGGCACAGCACTCGTGCCGAAAAAAGCTCACAGAGTCTCTCGTGTTAGTTTTGGTGGTATAATGTATATTTGCCGTCGGCTGATTTTGTGTGTGTCGACTCGCACCTGGGCGTGGGGCCGCTGGGGAGCCCGAGGGGGTCCACAACAACAGCCCTGCGAGGCAAAGCAGCGTGGCAGCAGCGAGAAGAGCACTGAAGCAGTAAATTGACCAAATTATGACAGGTGATTCAACGTGAGAATAAGTACCTCATGTCTTGCTCAGTCAAGCGAGCAAGGCTCTTGTTGTCCTGGCCAACAGTTGCTTGAAACACAAGCCGTTTTTTCTCCTGCAGCGCAACCACCTTTTCCTCAATGGTGCCAGGCACCACAAACCTGACCACTTGGATGGAGCGGTGCTGCCCCACTCTATGTGTGCGATCCATGGCTTGAAGCTCCGCAGCTGGATTCCACCATGAGTCAAGAATGTACGCTCTGTTTGCCTCAGTCAGGTTCAAAGCCACGCCGCCAGCCTTCAAAGAAATGCAGAATGCAGTGATGCCAGGGTCAGACTTGAATGCGGAGATAACCCGCCCTCGTGACTTTGCGCTCATGCGGCCGTCCAAGCGAACCGCTCGAATACCAGCCAGGGCAAGCCGGTGCTGAATCAAATCCAGAAAAGACACAAACTGTGAGAAAATGATGCACTTACTGCCTGGATCAGCCGTGCGATCAGCATGAATGCACTGCAGCAGTGCCTCCAGCTTCGTGCTGCTGCGGAACCCGCGGCCAATACGGTCGGCGGGAATACGAGATAGGATCGTGGCCCGGCTCGCTTTGGTGAGGGGTGCTGCATCCAGTGGCGCCAGGGATGGCAGTAGTGTGCTGCTGGTCTCTGTAGAAGTGCGTGTCTGCCGTCTACCGGCTGGCTTGGCCAACTGCACTTGGGAAGCATCGCTGTCGTAATCTGTGCTCTCAGCACTGCCTTCACTGCTGGAGGTAGCCGCCTCTCTGGCAGAGGGCGCGTGTTTGGGCGATGCAAAAGGCGTGTCTGGCTCCAGCACTACGGATAGTGGAGCAAAGCACGCTGGGCAGTTAGGTGCAGGGGTCGGTCCTTCAGCTCCCGCCTCTGCCTCCGGAATGGCATCCAGCAGCTCACGAACACACTCAGCACAGAACACGTGCCCACAAGAAGATGCAACTGGACGTTCTGCAGCCTCACCACAAAGTGCACATACGTCAGCTACGTTGGTGCTGGCTGTGGGGGGCAGAGCGTCGCCGTTGTCCAGCCCGGCGGCAGCCCGAGCAGCAGCCATGGCAGCCGATGCAGAATACAGCACCAAATAGGGGTGGTCCACTGCTTGCCTCAGCCGCATGAGCAGATCAAAAATTGAGGCATAGTTATGCAGCACAACACCCTTTGTAACATACGTGTCGAACTTGCTGATGCTGCTTGTGTAAAGCGCTTCGTAGAAATCAGCTTCAAACGCATCCAAGGGTGCACAGCGGAAGGTGATCAGGCGGGGAGGGAGCGTCAAATCAGCAGACCTGCCTTGTTTGGTGCGTCGTAGCAGCAGGTTTTTCAGCACTTTGGTGCGCAGAAGGCGCATTGCTTCTGTGCCTGCGCCGCTGTAACCATCTCTCAGAATGGGGTTTTGCACATGCCGGTTCCACCAGCAAAAGTGTCGCATGGGTGACTCGCCACAAAAGCCGCAGTTTTTGTAGTTTCCACCAAACTGGTAGTCCAGGCTCTTGCAGCCACACGTGGTTGCAAAGTAATACGCGTAAGGGAACACCCTGAGGAAACGAATTTGAGAGTATAACTCACCGACTCGGTTCTGCAAAGGTGTTCCTGAGAGGCACCAGCGCCGCTCAGCTGTGAGATTGAATATTGCCTTCGCTGTGCCGCTGCGTCTGTTCTTGATGTAGTGCGCCTCGTCAAGAATCACACGTCGCCACGCGACCTGCTGCAGCACTGAACGCGGCCCCAGCACAGACTTGCCAATGACTCCCTCAGCCTGTGCATCATCTGAGTCACTGTCGCTCCCCAAGCTTGCTTTGCCGTCTGCATCGCTTTCGTCGTCTGAGACAGCCCCCCCCACTCGTGTCCGTTTGGCCCCCTTGCTACGCCCTGGAGGGGGGGCACGGGCAGCCTTCGACCTCCCAGCACCCCCCACACGCTTGCGAGTCTTAGCGACTGCCCGTCCCATGGCAGCGCGTGCGGCATCAGCAATGCTGATCCCTTCTTCATCGCTTCCTTCACAGCTGTCGGCAGCCGCCGCCGCAGAGCGCTGTCGGGAGCGCTTGAGAGGTGACGGGGCTGCATCCTTGTCACTTTCAGACTGCACTACCCGTTTTGGGGGTGCTTGCTTGCCCTTCTTTGCGCTGCCTCGTGCCCGCTTCGATTTGGGGGCCTTTCCAGTGTCGTCCTCCGAGTCACTGCCCAGCGAGTCATCCACGACGACCACGATGTCATCTGCACCCGCCCCACTTGCAGCTGCAGCAAATTGCTTGGGTGAAGGCCCCCCCTTTTTTTTCTTGCCCCCCCTTGATGTAGGGGGGGCTGAGCTGCCGCCCCCGCTTCGCTCCGTGAGGCTCTGAGCTGCAGTGCGGTGGGCATTGGGACCGCAGAAGTACCGCCAGTGGATCTCCAGCTTCTCTGGGAAGAACATCTTGCTGCAGTACTTGCACTTCACCTTCGTGGTGGCCACCATTTTCCTAAACTCCGCCTCTACCACAGAGTATGACGTCAGCACCACGTCGTACTTGTGAAAGTCCGCAGCCATGGCCTTACGCTGGGCAGGGGTGCCGATATACACACACACAGACAGCTCCCCTGGCTGGGTGTGTTTTTCAATTTCCGCAGCCCACTGCAGCACTGCCACAACTGGGCAGATGACCAGCGTCGTTTTGGTGGCCTTGCCCATGGGGGGCCGAAAGCCCGGCACAGCTGAGGAGCGATCAGAAGAGGGGTCTACACCGCACCATAGGTGCTGCCGGGCTTGCTCTGTATCTTTGTATACGTCTGGTGGGGCGCTGTGTCTGCATCCTTGAAATGCCACAACGGAGCCGTCGCTGGCAGTGGAGCAAGCGGAGTGTGGGAATCCAACCTCAGAAGTGCTGTCTTCTTCAAGAAATCTCATTTCGGGCGGCTCTGGCGGAGGAGATAGACCCTTCTTCTCGGCCTTGGCAACTTCTCGAGCATACTTCTTGGCAGCCTTCTCCGCTGCAACTCGACGAGTTTTCTCGAGCTTCTCGATGCCGACACTGACATAAGCAGCATCTCCTTGAATCTGCACTGGTCTCACCTGTTCATCTTTGTTCCTCACCATCAATCTGCAAAATGTCGATGCTAGGGTCCTTCAAAACATTTGCTCAAAGCAAGCAGCTGAGAGTGTGCTGTCGTCACACCGAAATCCGCAGTCACTTACGCAATAGCCTGCAATGTCTTTCCCATCCCCATTTCGTCTGCGAGTAGCCCCCCCCTGAAAACTGTGTGTTCCTGCTTCGTCATCCAAGTCAGAGCCTCCAGCTGAAAAGGTAGCATTGGAGTTGTGATTCCCTTGGGCTGTGGAGCTTCAGCCAGCTGGGTCTGAATGTACTCAGTGTCCTCTTGCTCATCTTCATCTGGGGCCTTATTCAATACTTTAAGGCCTCCCCACGTAGTGTCATTGCCCTTTGATGCACTTTTCACCCCGGCTGTCGACTTGGGCTTTGATCTGCGCTGTGCTGGGCTCTTGCCGCGCTCTTTCTTGGAAGCGACAATGGAGCGGCTTGAGGCAGATGGGGCCGGCGATGCAGCCTCTTGCTCCACAGATTGTTCAAACGCATCATCATCTTCACTTTGAGAGGCGCCTGCAGCCCCCTCCCAAGCACTTTCGCTGTCACTCATTTTCAGCTCACACGTGTGTGTTGCTCTGCGTCACTCTTGAGTTGCGTCTTGTGTGAACTTCGAACACAACGAAGCCCAACAAGAGCTGGTGCCATTTGAGCGTACTGAAATATGTCAGGGCTTGTGTATGTAATGTATTTTCTAGCGAAATCAACTCGACCGAGCTCGAGGCACGCAATCCCTTGACCCCGCTCAGAGGGGGTATGAAAAAACTTG
>Ga0307982_1000925_pt1 | contig 23463 bp, 20 predicted proteins | sample OrgLakmetagen989_FD_201847 | JGI IMG/M metagenome (GOLD analysis project Ga0307982, IMG submission 201847) | Saline water microbial communities from Organic Lake, Antarctica - #989 | ecosystem: Environmental > Aquatic > Non-marine Saline and Alkaline > Saline | place: Antarctica: Organic Lake...
TACGGGGGAATCGGTGTTCTTTTTGGTGGTGGGGGGTCGTCGTGTCTTCAAGTTTCATGTGTGGTGCGCTTGCCTTTCTCTTTATTCTCTCTTTCTCTCTTCGCGCCCTTTCCTCCCGCCTTGTGCGCGCGCCTTCAGCTGCAGTGTTCATCGCCATGGACCATGGTTGTGCGCATGCAGAAAAGTGCGAAATGTTACTGAAAATTTCGAGTAGATTCCATGATGACGTCACTTTATTCTGAGCCGATTCCCGTGACGGAAATCACGTCTGATTGGCGCAAATTTCACTTTCCGCGTGATTCCCGCGTAATTACGTGCGTGAATCTTAACCTAGTCATGACGTCATGCAGTTTTGCTTCTTGTGTTCTTGCTTCTTGCTCTCTCTGGGTTTTGTGGTCTTGGCGTCTTGGCTCTTGGGCTTGCTATGCAGAGCTGACAAGACGGTGGCGCATGGCTTGTGTGCAAGCGAAGCTACGAATAAGGAAGCCTCGTAACATTAGAACAGCTTTAGAAAACAATAACGACCGTAGTAGACTTCCTGCCGCAGTATTCTGATAATCTTTACTCTTGATGGTAGGTAGGAGATTGAGACTTCGAAGATGTTCTCAGAACACGATGAAGCTTCCCTGACTTCATTGAACGTGCTCCCTGATATTCACCTGCTGGTCTTGGGATTTCTCGACACTCTTTCATTGGGGCAGTATCTCGTTGCATCCAAGTCATCGGCCTCTGTGTTCCCAACCAGCAATTCAGTAGGTGGCGGAGAACTAGTCTTTGAAAATCATGCCCAGTTGGCAAGAGTGCAGGCTTTTGTCCACGCCATCGCGCCATCAATTCTCGCATCATTTCGGGCATCGCTTCTCCCATGGTCCGAGTTCTACGGTTGGACCGATCTCCGAAATACCTTGAGTGAGTTGAGAGCTTGGGAAACAGCCCGGCAGCGGTTGCCACGATCAAAACTCCCAAGTGATTCCAAAAAGACCAACAACGGAGGCAACCCACCCTCTCAGATCAAGGGTATGCCAAGATCACCCCTGCCTCAAACTACTTCGAATTATAAATGGTGGAAAGTAGTGCCCGTGCCCGACGCACATGTAGCACTGGGTTGTGCGCGAGGGCACACTATGCGTATGCGCGCATCTCTAGTTCGCCTCGCCGGTGCACCAACTACTGAGGTACATCATGGGAGTAGGAGAGCCATGGTGGTGGAGGAGACCGGAGCAGCAGGTCACACAGCAGTGCTTAAGTTGCGGCAAATTGCTATGGCATCAGCTTACGAGAACATGCGCACTCAGTGGCAGAGTTTGAGAGAAACCCAGGCTATTCGTGCTCTCGCTGCTCAGGCTTGCAACGCAGCTGCACAAGCGTCGGCGGTGCAGGAGGCAGCGCTATGGTACAGTAGTGGGAGTAGTTGTAACGCGCGATGTGTTGAAGGACACTTCCGCACGGAGACTTTGGACCGTCGCACAGGTGGTGCTTTAGCGTATGAAGCTACGGTAGTCTTGGCCCCAAGGCACCTTTCAACTGCTGCTGGTGGTAGCGCTGCTTCAAACAACAGCACCGCTACCGCAGCCCAAAGAGGCAACAACGAAACAATAAACGGTAATGACAATAGCACACACGCAGTTTCAACGAATAATCATACAGCAGCTGCAGTGAAGCTCATGTTTGTAGCTACGGCCAAATGCAACGACACTTCGATGCTAAGAGTGTGCGACTTCTCTGCGTCTTGCCACTACTATCTTCATGGCGACGAGCTCGAGCCTCGTACCCTGTACAATTTGCGGTCTCATGGCGCTGCCACTATCAGCGGTCCTCCTGCTGATTGGCCTCTGAGCTTAGTTGAAGAGCTCTCTACAGCTCTTTTTGGGCAACCAGTGGAGAAGCGTTTGCTGGCTGCATTCCTTGTCGCTGTGTTGAACCCTGGTGGCAGTGAAGACGGTGGCGCGTTCAGGTGAGATAAAGAGACAGCTTTTTCTCTCATTCCCGTATTCCGCCCCTTTGTGGTATTGTTTTCAAACTTCATAAAATCGAGTCATTCTCATAACTTTATTTTCTTCAAATGCCCTCACATTTGTCCGTATTTATCATCTTAAAGGAGCGTGTTAGAAGACGAGTTGCTCTTTGGTACCACCGAAGTTCACGACGACGACCTCACCATTTATCGGAAACTCATGGTGGGCTGCGTTTTCTGAGGGCTTTACGACGAGCTGATTGATCTTAGTAGGGCCCATTAATGAGGAACGAAGGACTGGCCTGCCTTTTCAGGTGCGTATCAATGCAATTATCCCGCGGGTTTATTCGGTTATTCCCTATTTGTATATACCCAACGCACATCAAAACCCAAAACGGTTAACAATTACAACGGCTGGATGGCGGTGACAGACACGGAGAATCAGAACAGGGGGATCTCGCGGTTCATACAACTCCACGTCTCTTAACTCCTAAGTCCAAGTTTCAATTATTACACATCACAGCGCGGGTATACAAACACGCACAATGGACAATGGGGCTTGTGGGTTGGGGGAGTGTGGGTAAATTTTGATCATCCCCCATTTGGTAGAAAGCTACTGCTGGAGATAGAAATGAGAAAACAAAATACGAAGCTGGGGCTTGCTATGTTTCTTCATAAATAGTTTGGATTCGACACAGCCAATTCAGGATTTAGTAATAAAAATGTGGACCACCCGCGCAAGGCCGAATCCCAAATAATACATGCCGGAACTGGAACAGCGATTATCTGCCCGTTGCAACAAAAGCAAATTATCGGAAGGCACCTGCCTTCGACCATGTTCTCAGAACCACGACGACGACGACGATTTCCCGAAGGACAGAAAGCGCTGCCTGAGCGAGCCTCCTCCAGCGCCGGCTCGTTTGGAAGCTTCGCTTTCAGCGGTTTCCCGCATCGAGGCCAAGACCGGGACCAGGCGCCGGAAAGGAGGGCGGTGGTCCGCATCTGCGCTCCAGGCGGCCTTTACATGTGTGTGTGTGTGTGTGGCATCAAGATACAAGTAAATGTGAAGCACATGGTCGTTACCTAAGATCGAAGGCAAGTTTACATGTGCTCGCAAAATATCGGGAAAAAAAACGGAAGGAGGCGAAACGAATGTGACGGGCACGGAAAGTAACGTAGAGCGATTTCTCCGCATGTACCTGAAGGAGAGTCACGAGGTCAGCAGGCGCTAATTTTTTGTCGAGCGGGGGCCGCACTCCTTGCACGCACACGGCGGTGCGGTGGGTCTCGACGTCCATGCCACTAAAAGGCTTCTTGCGGTGCACCATCTCCCTGGGGGAAAGATGAACAACAGAGATGGGTGTGAGTGTATGAAAAGAAGCGCGCAACACCCCCAAGAAAGCTAAGGCGAGAATGCACATCTCCAATGAGCGCGCTCGCTTACTGTTGCATACGCGGCGCAAATAACACACAAAAAAGCAAACCCGCGCCACTCTCCTATCCTATCTCATTTCTTACCACAAGATCATGGCAAACGAATAGGTGTCGACGGCCTGGTTGTAGGGCATGTCGGTCGCTACTTCGGGCGCCATGTAGCGCACCGAACCCGTGTGGCCCGTCATCCGGTACCGCGGCAGCACCACGCCGGACCCTAAGCCTACACTACCTCCACCCCCGCCTTCTCCTGCGCTACTGCTACTGTCGCCCCCTTGGGGGTCCGAGGAAGAAGATGGCTGCCTCGGCACCGACGTGGCTAACCCAAAGTCGAAGAGCTGTAAAGAGCCTTCGGCAAGAAACCCCACGTTGTCTGGCTTCAAATCCCGGTGCAGAATTATCTTGTTGGCGTCTGCTTCGTCGTGTAAATACCTAATAAAGTAGGAGGATAAAAAGGACAATGGAAAAGAGGAGTCAGCAACAGTAGCACCACCACCATCGGCAGCGAGCTGTGCACACGAGGAACCCTTCATTTGTAAGACGTGAGAGAGAGGGGAGTACCCATACCGTAAAGCGTCCGCGAGCTCTTCGGCACAGCGCAAAGTTTCTGCGTAGGACATGCGCTTCACCCAGGAAGCAGGAGACGGGGGCCGCTCGGCTCCTCTCGACGATGCTGGACCACTGGTCATGCTATTGCCCCGAGATGATCCCATGCGAATGTTGATGGGGCTGCCTCCGTGCATTGGCACCGGCTCGGCGATTGACGCTTGGCTACTCGTCGCCGGCTGCGGTGGAGCCAGCGCCTCCATGGCTGCTTTGGCTTTCTTGCGATGGGCTGCGTCAGCGCCTGCGACTTGAGCGGGTGACGTGGTGTTGAGCCGGTCGCTGAGAATCCCACCGTCGAGAAAACGCACCGCCATGAAGCCGACCTCTCGCTCGTCGCGCAAGGGGGCGCGGCCGGTGCCTTGCACTTTGATGATGTTCGGGTGGTTCAGCCGCTGTAACATTTCCGTCTGTACGAAAAGAAACCTTTGGCAATGGAGTTCATGCACTCACTACAATGCATCTCAATTAAAGCTACAGGTTAATATAGGTTAGAAAAGAAAACAGCAGTTGTCATTTTCGAGTGCTCTCCAAGCTGAGTATGCCTCTAATAGACGGTGGTACCTCCAAATTGTTCTCACCTCGTGCTCGATTTCTTCACTGACTTCACGCATTTCATCAGGCGAGATGCCCCACTTTGGCATTTTAATGACCACCCTCATGCTTTGCCCATCGCCTAATGCAACGGGTGCTAGCGTGGCTAAGTACAGCGAGGTACCCGTCCCATTCCTAGTCAAGCGCACGGCGCCCAAAAGAGCGCGAGTTGCGTGGCAACAGGTTGTCATAAATCAGTGTGGGTGAGGCATCAAGTTTTATCATCTCGACAAATGAACTATCATGCGGCGAGGCATACCTTAAGAAAGAGATATCCGAAAGCTCAGACCACGAAATCGTTCGCGGGCGTCCTACTGGCCTCAGTCCAGCATAAACAGTGTTAGCAGGGATGTGGCCATCCGTGTGAAGCCTTTCTGACTCGATCCGCAGTTGACCATTCTGAGCCGCCATATGAACAAGAAAAACACGCGGTGGAATAGAAATCTGCACTACTTTGCTAGGTGCACAATGTGAACAAAAATAGAGTTAATGTCTAGGCTCTAAGCACTCGTCGGCAGCGTGGAAGCAAAACTGAGTTTTTTTGTTTCGTAGGTCGCTGAAAGATGGCTTGAAGGTGTCAATGCGGATGATTCAGACAGCTGGTCAGTGTTGTTTCTTGTTGGCTGAACGCAAAGAACCTCTGAGATACCAGGTTCCTCCAGATTCGAGGGCTTGATTCAACGGTTACATGTTTGGGCTACCTCGAAAGAAACCCGGATGTAGGCGAATCTTGACACGGGCCCTAAAGGACCGGAATAAGATGGCTACTAACAATAAGAATCAAAAGTAAGTACAAAGCAACCCAAATGAGACAGAAGCCAGTGCCTCGGGTAGAAGTGCACGCTCGTGTGTCGCGCGCAAGTCAGAATCGTAAAGCACCCTCAGAGCATGAAGGAGCGCGCCACTTTGGACCGCCATCATCACTTCCGTGGCCACTTAAGCATTTGTACCAGATTCGCTTCTTAGTATTTTCAAGGCGGACCACACCAATACTTTGCATCTTATTACCACTACTCTTCACCACTACCTATACACATCAATTATTGGGGTTTTGATGGAAATTTTGAGACAGGCCCCGAAGGGCCGGAATTAGAAGACTAACAGGTAGAGAAGAAAAGCAAAGCAGCGCAAACTAGAACAAAAAAAAACTAATCAGGCGCACATGCCCGAGTGGCCATGGAAGTGATGGTAGCGGAACTTTTGGGTCGCATGGTTACAAGATACATAGCATTAGGTAGAGGTTGGTATGGGTTTGTATAGATTGATAGTATCGCCGTGGCAAATTCCTTGATGTAATATTTATGATAAAAGATGCATAGCGCATAGCATTCATAGTATTCAACATTTCCAGCATTTCCGTTTATATATTTGACAGTGGGTATATATCAAGGATATTTTTTTAAAGTGATAGCAATAAAACGCGCACCTTACCAGAATAGTGTCGATTGTCCGGTAAGAACGTATCGCCCGTTCTCTAAATCTCGCTAATACGGTAAGTCGAACCTCCTGAATCCTCGGCGTCTTCTGAGCCATCCTGCGCTGAAAAGCCTGCCTGTTCCGCTCCTTGGCTTGCGCTGAAGTGCTCTGCCTGTTCCCCGTCCCGGCAGTGTAATTTCTCGTCGTCCCGACGGTACATGGATCGTTCTCCACGGTTTCTGTACCAAATGGCACACAAATTGTTGCGCTTAATTTACCCATATTTATCATGCAATAATCCCAGACTGCGACGTGAAGTCGCGTTTACTAGGGCCCACCCTGTCGATTGTCCGGTAAGAACGTATCGCCCGCTCTCTAAATCTCGTTAATACGGTAAGTCGCACCTCCCCCACAAAGGGGAAATTCCTCAATAACACAACACCTCCCACGTACATCAACATAGCTACAAACGAAAGAGACATATCGGCTTTAAGAATTCCCAGCAGTAAATTAAATAGGTTTGATAGAGATGGTTGGCCAAATCAAGAAATTCAGATAACTCGTATAATATTTCCAACTAAAACAGAGCGTGTCACTTTGGACAGCTACCACCAGTTCCATGGCCACTCGGGCATGAGCGCCTGATTAGCTTCTTAGGTTTAGTTTGCGCTGTTCTAATTTCGGCACATCGGGTTCTGTGTGGCATATACTATCACTAATTGTAGTAAACCAGGCAAGTATGGGTGTTTGGAGGAAAAGTATGCATACTTGGAGCTCAATCCCTGCCTCGAGACTCAAGGCTGAAGTGTGACCCCCTCAACAAAAACAAATAAAGACCTCCGAATACGAGGCCTTCCAAATTAGAGGCCAGGATAGAGCGACACGTGGAGCTGCTATTGTGGTTTTTGGCGGTTGCACCACAGAAGTCTGCCATAGGAAGTAATCCTAGCAGATTTTAATGCATCCTCCTGGTGCAGGCAAGCAACGGCCGCTGCATAATTCATTATTGGTGTAGGAGCTGTGAGCGATAATGAGCTCTGCTCTTGTAGTGTGGAATGGTTTTGTCGCTGCTTAGGGATCCGTAAACGGGCATGCGCGCTGACGCGCTGGGAGTAAATTTTCCGCCGCGTTGGCTCCGAATGCAAAATTACTTGCATGTCACGCGGCCATAGCTGGGATATACGCACACGCCCCAATAATTGTACCGTCCAACAGTGTTATTCAACAGTTCAACAGGTAGCAGGTAGAGATAAAAATAAAAAGGAAAGCAGCGTAAACTGAATCTAAGAAGCTACTAGCTACTCACAAATTTATACTTCGAGTTCAAGAAGAGCAGTGGAGCAATTACAAATCGAGGTCTATTTACCCAATTTTTTATAAATTTATCATGCGAAATAGATTGCTCACAGCAGCTGTCAATTTACGTCGCCTTTTGAGCTATTTTTTCTTATTTCCGCTGCGAACCATGGCAAGTAGCCGTAACGCATTTTTGTCCACCATAGTTTTCTGCTGAGCCCTCTGCTTGTCCATCGGCACGATTTTTGCAGCCCTGCTTCCATTTCCAAAGCCAGTTGTTCGCATCTTTTTCGCCTCGCTAAATTTGGCAGACCCAGATTTGTGTTCTGTTTTTATTCTCTTCGAAGTCGCAGGCTCAAAGACTTCGGCGGGCTTCTCCTGTTCTTTCGGACCCAGGTTGTCATCAATTGCGCTACAACGCCGTTTGCTGCGCTGTGAAGGTAACTCTGCAGCATCTTCCTCCGAAGCCATTCTTTTTGCAGCCCATTTCGTTTCTCTTAAAGCTTTCTCTGCCGTGTCCTCAGCCTGTCGCTGTGCTTTGTAAGCATCGGGATCGCTGCGCTTCAGAAGCATGTCTTTGTGGCTTTTACCCTTCAAATGCTCAGTAAGCTGGGCTGGTGACGTGAACTGCTTTCGGCAAAGTTTACAGAGGCACGCTTTCTGGTCTCGGTCAGTTGCGGCTTTGTGATCGTCGCTTGACCGATGTGCAGCAAGATCTTCGACGCTCGAGCCTTGGAAATTGCAGATTCGGCAATAGAAAGGCTTATGCTCGCTCGGTTCATAGCCACGAATGTACGAAAATAATTCCGCCTGTTTTTGAGCTCTTGATACGACTGGTTCAGCGGACTTTTTGTCTTCTTTTGTTGGCTTCGGTCCCTTCAATTTTTTCGCCTCCCTCGTTTCCTTGCCAACACGAGGCTTTGCGAGAGCTTTGAAAGCAACGGTGGGGAGATAAGCAGCGGACAGTCCCGGTATACGGTCTTCATCAGTGAGATCAGACTTCAAAACTAGTGCTTCCTCGCCGATGGCCTCATCATCGGGCTCGTCGTTGTTGTCACTCGTGCTACTCTGGTCATCACTATCGCTGCCGTCGTTACTGCTATCATTTGCCTCCGCTAGCTCAGCTTCTAATCGAGCAATTTCATCGTCAAGATCCATATAAATAGAATAAGTTACTACTCAAAGCTGAGCTATAGCTTTGCAATCTCTTTCTAAAGCTCCTATTCTATCAACATGATTTTTGTGTCATGGCCATGGTGTTGCATTGCTCCAATTATTTTCAGCGAAACCGAAAATTATCGCAAATTATCGCGGACAAATTACAGTAGATGACAAACGGCGTCGCCGCTGCTGTGATGTGATGTCTTCGTCGGTCGGTCGTATCTTATTATTTCTTTCATGGAAAGGCCAGCTAAAAGCTGAAACATAGTAGCTACGTAGCTACAGTCGCATGGAGTTTATTCACATAATCTAGTGTTAAAGCCATCAGAGTTTTGCAAACACCTTTAAGAGCAACAGACGAATTTTATCCTGCTCTTATAAGGCTGCTACCAAACACGATCTACTCAAGACTAGCTCCAATAATTGATGGCACTTTCGCGGAGATCGTTTTGGGAGCAGTTCTTCGAGCAACGAGTCACACCTCCTGATCCTAATGTGCAATCTGAAGCTGGAGAATGGTTCGTTTCCGATGATATTTCTATAATATTTCGGGCCAGTGTGCTCTTTGAGCCTCATTCTTCGTCGAATGGTACTATTTGCTTCAATTTTAGGTATATTGGCGTCGAGAAGTCTTTAACTGTGTGCGCTAAACGCCTGGCAGCTCGAAATCGTGCCACTACCCGCATTCTCCATAACGGCTGTGGCAGCTCAGAATTGGGTGTGGCGCTCTCACAGAGAGGCAGCCCATATGGCTTTCAATTGGTAAGCAAAGGGAAAAGGACTATCATGTACAAATGTCTTCTCTCGCTGTAAACGTGCTATTAACCTAGGTTATGGATGGAGATTTCTCAGCAATGGTAGTGCAGCAAATGTCGAAGCGATTTCCACGTCAAACTTTTCTCGTGATAGATGCGAAAGCGATGCCTTTCGAAGAGGCTAGCCTCGATGTGATCATCTGCAAAGGCATGTTTGACTCCATAACTGCGGACGCGAGCACTCGGCCGGATTCTGCAGCAGCCGTGGTGGCAGAGGCAGCCCGTTGTTTATCTAGCGGTGGCGAGTACTTCATCTTTTCCACTTTTGGTCCTGAAGACCAAGACAAGGACATGCGCGCCCTGCTGAGCCACCCCGATTTAGACGTTGAAGTGGAAGAACTTCCGTGGCCACCGCTTGAAATTCCGGACCAACCGAGTTCATTCCTTTGGGCTCTCAAAAGGAGACCTCGTTCATGATCTGGCTTTATGGTGGACGCGTAACGTGCATTGCCCGCTAGCCGCTAGGAATCAGTAAAGACGAGGCCCTTTTCGATTCTGAGCTGAATCGATATATATATAGAAATGTTGAGGTTAAAGCGCACAACGCTATTGTATTCTGGTCTTAGCAACGACTTTGCAGTTCAATAGATTTTGCTATGGATTCATTGAGATATTGTAGCACGAGGCGTAATAAAGAACAGCAAATCCTACCTCGATATAATTTTAAGGACCTAGGACCTCAACATAGAGTTTTGATAGACATTATCCTAGTAACCGTGGTGTTGGGATCTATTTTTTTGAAGTAGCTCGGTTATCTAAGCTCCTTATAATGAGAAAAACAAGTCAGCGAGATCGCTGGTGCATCCTGAGTCCGGTGCGCCTCAAGTAACCCTCATTGTTCTGCAGCTGGCCGAGGAGCAGAGCATTTGAAGCAGGTCAAGCGCCTCGCATAGTTATGAGCGGAGCACGCGCAATCCCAATCCCCGGGCTTCCATCCTGGTCTACAGTGTTATCAAATGGGAAAGCAAAGAGGAAGAAAGGTCGTCATCAACAGGTGCGTGACAGCTTCCATCTTTTGTTTGCATTCACCCGGCTCTTTCTAGCTTTCGTTCTCACAGCACGCACCTCGACTCCTTCGGGTGGTCCATCCACGGCGCTGCAGCGCACTTGAAACAAGTGTGGCGCCACGAGAAGTTGTGCGTTGCGCAAGACGGGCAGCTCCAGTCCCCTTGCCGCCGCTCGTGCTGCCCTTCCACCCTATCAGAAACACGGCAAGAGAAGACAGTCCGTAACGGACGTTAAAAACACGCATCAAATTAGTGGAGCCTACGCAAGCGAATTGGAAGCATAAACGCTCCAACAATCTCCTCCTCAAATTGTCGAAATGCGCTACGAATGCGAAGAAGCACTGGCACGTGTAAATGGACAGCCTTCATGTCTCCTTGAACCCGCAGATCGATGGAAATTCGAACTAATTGAAAGCATATTGAAAACGGATTTCCAATTGAGGTTGCACGCACAACTTGGGATTTTTTGGCGCGGCACATATGTGGCATTGGGTTTTCGAGGCGTAGTTGTGGGCGTCACATGCACTGCAGAGCCAATCTCCAGGTTTGGAGTGGTTCACCATCCTGCGCTTCAACTCTGCAATCAACTCCGATGCATCCTGCATAAAGCAAAATGAAATAGAAATGTAGTGTATCATCCACAGCATCGTTGTACGAGTGCTTCAACAAAATGACTTGCATCCCTCTTTTGCGAAGTAAATCCTGGTATGCACACGTTCCACTAAGTATGTGTAGGCCCAATACCTTTTCTGTCTCCAGTCGGTTGGCAATGGTATCCATCTTTACGCCTTTCTTCGCCGCGAGCGCATGAGCATACTGCAGTTGTTTCTCGGAAGGCGGTCGTCTGGCACGATTGCCGTATCACACATAAATAAACGTGAAAAGGCACGAAAAGAGAATGAAGAATTAGATGTGCTGATTCATATCTAAAGGAACGACACAGAAAAGAAGAAATAGTTGGGCTCAATTATACCCTACGTGTTAACACTACGGACAGCGATCAACCACCACCTTACCTCTTTAGAACCATCTCAATGAATTCGTTAGCTCCATCGTTCGTCTCTAGAGCTGCGGCGGGAATATCACTTTTACTCAGTCCTGCCTCAGCTGCAAGATTTTGCACCATAGCTACCTGCAACCATTCGTGTGTTCAGTTCCTGATTTCTTACACCTTGGGAATTAAAGTAAAATAGCAATTGAGCTCAAACATTTGAAACCTGATGTTCGCTTGCCATTTTCGCATTCCCTGAACTAAATTGCCGAAGACTTTGTCTTGCGCAGGTGGGAGCCTGCCAACCTGCTAGCCACAAGATCTGCCGTGGTTGTCGGCGCGGTACCAGCAAATGTCTCGCGCGAAGTCCAATGTGGAGGAGGCCCATCTATTATCTAGTCTCTAGACTGGGACTTTCTGCAAAGGTGTGACACTACTAGTGGCAGCAAGGATATATTATCTATCGAGCTCCTCGCTACAGTTTATATCTTAGCTTCAAGCTTTTAGGCTTCCGCAGTAGGCTAGCTGTAAAAAAGGACGTGAGAGACCCAAAAAAAGGAGGAACAAAAGGAGCCCAACGGATTTGTACGTACTATACGTATTTTTATGGGGATATTCCCGTAAATGGCCAATAATATGTCCGTTGGGCATCTCTGAATTTGTCCGTTGGGCTTCTGTATTTGTCCGTTGGGCTATCATTTTGTCCGTTGGGCTCCTTTTATGCTCCTTTTTTTTTCTCCAGGAGCTGGAAAAAAAGCTCGTCCTTTTTTACAGCTAGCCTATTCCGCAGTGAAGTGACTTCTGTAGTGGCAAGAAGGCAGAAGGTTTCCCTGCTGCCTCATCACTCATCACGCTGCTTCTCTGTACTGTACTGCTGTACTGTAACAAGACTGACTTTCTGAAGAGCAAGTTATGCCCCAACGGAATGGCTGTTCCAAAATCCTAATACTTATGTGAATGAAATATCGTTATCGTTATCATGAGTGGTTTTGGGTAAGGGTGCAGGGTGTGAACTATGTACTGCCATCTGCCACTCCCCTATCGTTCGTAAACCGGAGGAGGCACCAGCACAGATTTACGTGCGATAGGCGATAGGTATTGGTATACTGCAGTACAGTAGCTATAAATCTGGGCTTATTTGGCCACATGTCCTCTGTCCTCTTTAATCTTCTTCATGGGATTCCTATGATTCCTATGGCACAAATGCATTCGCATTATTATGGACTTCCAAATGGTGAGTTGCAATAAGGGCTATGGCGATGGCGATACACACTAAATGTCAACTACAAGGAGGCACAGTGCCATGGGCTTGTGTCTACATATGGAGCTAACTAACTTCCTGAGCTTTAATGAATTAATCAACGTGGCTTGTCTTCAATTCCAAAGAACCGCGCGCTTGTATGTTTGTGTGCGAGGATATATTCACAAGTGAATTTGTTGTTTAGATGTGTTAAGTACTCCCTCGAAGCCAACACACGAGCAATAATCGGTGTAACTGCGCTGCCTTTCCTTTGCGAACTCCCTTCTCCTTGTGCGTTATCAAATGCTTAAGAAGCACCGTTCGCACCTGTGTCGACAAGTTGAAGCTCACTGCCAAGCCAGCAATCATGATCTTGCATGACTTTCCTCTTCGTTTTACCCGGGAAGTAGTTGAAGTGTATGAGCATCGGGTTCTCTGGTGGCGGGTTTCTGATGGGATCATGGCCGTCGTGATACTGGTATGGGGATCCATTTGGAAACAGTGTCGTGTCAAGCGCAGCATAATGGAGACTGGGTTTCATTACAAGGTTGAAGTAGTCCTGATCATGCATCTCATCCGTGTACCGCGGGTCATTCAGCACCGTCTGATATTTCAAAAGAACGTTAGAAATGGTTAGGAATCATAAACAAATAGTGAAGCTTAAAATGTATGAATAATTCACTTACTCCCCATTCAAATCGAATACTCCTTTCCTGATTGCACCTTACCTCTGGCTTGAATAAAGCTTTCGTTCGCTCATTGCTTCGAACCATTAAAAATCCACTGCAGAGATAATCCACAGCTCTTCCTGCCACCACTGTGAAACAAGCCTGGTCCTTCACAGCAGGCCCCTATAGCAAAGAAAGTTTGAGACTTCGCTTCTTCAAGAAGAAAAAGTAAGTTAAGTAATCTCTTACCATGAGGTCACACTGAGCAGCAAGGTCAAGATTAGGCTGCAAATCCATGTAACTCGTGAGGTAGTCAAGAAAGTCGGGGCGAAGAAAAGCGATATCCCCGTCAGTGAAAATGACATACTTGTGTGTCAAAAGAAAGTCATGTATCACGACAAATTTGTACCGTGTAATTGCATTGAAGCCACTTGACCGGTAGTTGGAGAAATTTGAGAAGGTTGCACCTTTCACATCGTCGGTGTCAAAGTCGGTTCTTAGAAGCGTGACAGTTTCTGGGCACTCTGTAACCTCAGAGCTGGCCTGAAGGGTACTCATACAGCCTGGATCTACACAAACTGTTCGTAGAAAGCATGGCATACCGCAATTTATTCGAAGTGTAGCCATTGCATTGATCGTGTAATCTACGTAACCCATATTTGATATCGTCACAAAAGCGATTCGCTCTAAGACGCTTGCTTTGGAAGATGTGGGTGCTTGATAAGCCAGGCTACCCTCAATTAACTCCTGCTCTTGAGTTTCCTCGAAAGCTCGCACTGGCGCCAACGAAAATTCTCGAGAATCATTGAGCGTCTCTGCAAGGGCAGCACGTGCCAGCAAACTACTAGAGCTATCATTTTCAGCTGCTCGTCGTAGCCATGCCGCAGCTTCCTGAGAACGCGCAACCCCCAAATGAGCAACAAGTTCCATCGTGGTCCCCTCCAAGTCAAATCCAACCTCAATTGGACATAAATTGTCCACGCGATGATATAAGGCACCAAGTAATGTGCGGCCTGCAAGGATAGGATCATCCCATAGGTAGACTCTGCTTGGTTGACCTAGCGCATACTTCGGAGAAATCACATCGTGCTCTGATTGCATCCACGCCGTTACCACCGCTAGTCCCGTGCGATTATCAATGGGCGAAATGTCGAGGGTTCTTGAAAGCTCACTGGAGCTTGAGGCTGCATCCAACATTGGATTACAAATGGCACGAGTATCCGATTCTGGCTCAACTGCCGCGTGCAAAAGCGACTTATTTCCGTAGTAGCACACAAGAGTCGAAAACGGGCTTGCTCTCACTGCATCCGCTGCGACCCCATTTCCCACTTCAACGTCTAGCTGAGGAAACATCTGAGGACTCCAGGCGCCTCCAGGTTTTGGATGCAGAATGTGCACGTAGACTCCATCATTTTCGTAGCGGGAATGTACAGATTTGCACCACAAGAGCAAAAGAAGAAGATTTGTCATACCTAAGGAATGGTATATTGTGCTGACCGCCATTCTCTTAAGCTACTCGACTGATTCGTGGCACGTGAAAAGATTATCTATCGATACCAAAGCATGCTTTCTGTAGCTACTTAATTGGACGACTCGTAGGGAAGGAGAGTATTCTTTATTCAAATGCATTTGGCGTCCTTAGAGACGTGACCTTATTGCGTACAGGTTAGCATAAAGCAGCCACTCTGAGCATAGCTTCGTAATCTAGAAACGACGTACTACTGTCTGTCAGTGGCAAGTAGCTTGTTCGTTTAGTAGTCGTTCTCGAATATGCATGGTAAAATGAGCCCGATGTTTGTGCTGCTGCGTTGTTGCTGTACATGTATTGCTGTGTTGCTGTTGTTGCTCCTTTGCTCTAATATAAGCGCGAGCTGACACTTGTGTCGCTGTGTTGATGTAAAGAAAAAGGAAAAGGAATAGGAGTAGCGCGAAGAAGAACCAGACGATCCATTGGGACAAGGGAGCTTAATGTCTTTTCATGGGAAGCTCGATTTACTGGGCTGTCCTGTTCCTGTCTGCTGTCTTGACTTATTTTTATGTTAAGTTTTCTAGTTGAAATACAAGATGCAAATCAAATGCCCAGATGCGAGATGCCCAGGCCATCTTGGCCAAGCGGTGCTGCAAATCCATAACGGAAGGGTTCATCATCTGTCGGTGGCCCGGAGTTCCTAGGAATCCGTTTGAGATCCCGGTCGCACTCAAAGCGTTTCGAAGGAGGTGCTGGTCCGCCGCCCAGCTACTCCCGGCATTCGCCCATTTCTTGGAAATAAAGGGAGCAAATAAATAAGGGGATGTCCGGATTTCAACTTCAATTGATTATCATTGTGGACTAATCCCGCTGAAATAGCTAAATTGGTCCGTACCCGCAAGGGGGTGTTTTTGGGGCTTTGGGCTTTTGGGGGCGCCGCTCGGCTTTGTAAATTGGCTTACTCGCATTCCGATTTTTTTGGAAATATCCCGCCCTTCTCATTTTAGTTTAATTTGGCATCTATAATAAGAATTCCAACACACTATTCAAAGGACTTGCGGAATACAGAGAAGTATTAATTGGCCACATGGCACAACTAAATGCCTCATCTCCTAGAAGAAAGTGGTCTTGAGAGGCGGGCATTCATTCTCAAATTCGGCGATGTCAGCTGTCGTTAAATCATTGGCGCACCTATGAATAATTGCAACGAAGATTGATAACAAGAGCAAGAGTGTATGACTGCAGAGTTCTTATAAATTGTTCATGACGCGTGAATGAAACGATGTCAAATATTTTTCGAGAGAGAGAGAGAGAGAGAGAGGGAGAGATGAACGCACCCCGAAGCGAAATGGTGCGCTATGCTTGGGCAGTAGGTGTTCAGTTTCGCGATCCAACGGTCAGTCATGCACAAACAGTCCTTGTAGCCTCGAAGCGCCGGCGTGGGCAACGGGGAGGGCACGGGGGTCGGCGCTGGGGTAGGCTCGAGCGTGGGCACTGGCGTAGGCGCCGATGAGGGTGACGGCGAGGGCGCAGGGGTGGGATCTAAGGTAGGCACGGAGGTAGGTGTCGGCGTAGGAGCTGGCGTAGGTGTGGCAGTTGGATTCAGCGAAGGCACTGGTGTGGGCACTGGTGTAGGTGACGGAGTGGGCACAGGTGTAGGGCTCGTGGTGGGCGGCTCGGTTGGTACCGGCGTGGGCGCATAGGTAGGCGCTGGCGTGGGCACCAGGGTAGGCACTAGGGTGGGCACTGGTGTGGGGCTAAAAGTGGGGCTTAGAGTTGGCAAAGGCGTCGGGGCTGGCGATGGAATGGGGGTAGGACGCAAGGTAGGGTTCTCTTTCAGTTGCTGCAAGTCTACCGATAGGGCTTCAACGGTAGCACAACCGCAAGATTCCTGTGGGCACATGCAAAAGGGGCCAACAAAGGTGGTGTTTTTTTAAGTTCTTTAAAAAAAAAAGAGCGAAACGCCATCTCTCATTTGGCAACATTCACAAACGACACGAAAAAAAAGAGAGAGACAATAAAAATACGAAGGCATTTATCCTTTTACCGCATAAGACGCCGTAAAGGTGCCATCTTCGATCGTGGTCTCTAGATCCGCGTTCAACGCCGCTTCGAAAGTGTCCGCGCTCGCATACCCCAAAACGTCCAACTGCGCCATCACTATGAAAGTCACAGTGGCGGTCCCCAGCAACCGGCGTTGCCCGCCGCGCACGCGTTCCGTTGCCTCTACAGGGGAACGCGTGACACTCCCATCGCTGTTGTCGCCATTGCTCTTAGAATTGCCACCGCCATTAGAAGCAGCGTTGGCCGCTGCGTCGAGTGCGACTTGCATCATTAAGAGCCGCCGCCTCGCCCCTGAATCTTCAGTAAATTCCACAGTGAAACTCCGCAAGTCCGAGGAATCTGCCCCTGCTAAGTGGCCCTCAAGAGCTGCTATAAAGGAGGCCTTGGTCAGGTCTGCAGCGCTGCTGGCGGAGAGGGACATCACAACCGTCACCCCGAAAGTGTTGCGCGTGGTCGGCAGAGGAGACGGCGATGGGGTAGGCGCGAGGGTGGGCACCGGAGTAGGCACTAATGTTGGCAAAGGAGTGGGCGATAAGGTCGGCAGTAGGGTAGGCAAGGACGAAGGCAGCGGGGTTGGTGCATAAGTGGGCACTGATGTCGGCACCAGCGTGGGGAGGGATGTCGGAACTAGGGTTGGTAAAGGAGTGGGCACCAGGGTGGGCACAGGAGAAGGTTGCGGTGTAGGCAGTGATGTAGGCGCAGAACTAGGAAGGGGCGTTGGCTGTGGCGAGGGGATAGGAGTCGGCACCAGCGTTGGCAGAGGCGACGGTGCTGGAGTTGGCACATGTGTTGGTCGAGGCGACGGAATCGGCGCTGGAATCGGAGTCGGCTGTTGGGTAGGCAAGGGTGTGGGTGATGGCGTAGGTTCCAATGTGGGTACTGGCGTTGGTTCTGGAGTGGGCACAGCTGAGGGCAGCGGCGTGGGAACCACGGTAGGCACCGGAGATGGTTGCGGTGAGGGCACAGCTGAGGGCAGAGGTGTGGGTAAAGGGCTAGGAAGTGACGTCGGTGACGCAGATGGAGTTGGTGTGGGCAACAGTGTAGGTAATGGAGTGGGTAAAGGCGTTGGCACCGGCGTTGGCGACGGAGTGGGCAATATGGTAGGCAATGGTGTGGGCATCAGCGTCGGCACTGGCGATGGCAGGGGTGTCGGCAATGGCGTAGGCACAGGGGTTGGCAATGGAGTGGGTAAAGGCGTAGGACTTGGTGTGGGCATTAGAGTGGGGACTGGTGTTGGCATCAATGTTGGCACCGGAGTCGGTGACGGAGTTGGTACCATCGTTGGCACCGGCGTGGGTACAGGTGTTGGCAGTGGAGATGGCAACGGTGTTGGCTCCAATGTGGGCACTGGCGTTGGTTCTAGGGTTGGCACCGGCGTGGGCACAGGCGTGGGCATCATTGTGGGCACCGGAGATGGTAGCGGCGAGGGCACAGCTGAGGGCAGCGGCGTGGGTAAAGGGCTAGGAAGTGGAGTAGGTAATGGCGTCGGCATCAAGGTGGGCACTGGAGTGGGCTCCGGCGAAGGCACCGGCGTTGGCAGTGGCGTGGGCAAAGGCGAAGGTGGAATAGTCGGCAACTCCGTTGGCATTGGAGAAGGAGCGGCCGTACAATTTAAGCTAATATCCCAGCTCCCAATGTCATCAATGCCGCCTGTCGCAGCTTCTATGGAAAGCCAGTAAGCGCCAGCGGGAGCGCGCACCACATTTGGACTCTCAACAGAGGCGTCATCAGGCCCCAAGAGATAGAAATCGATGCGCAGGGGGATGCACCTGCATCAAACACGCGCACACAATGAAGTAATATAGGTGAGACGCGGTGGAAGGAGGGATCAATCAGGTTAAGACTCAACCGCAACATACCTTGTGTCGGTGTTGTAATTGGTGAGGTTGAGAATTTCGGTGGAGGAGTTGCGAGAAGGGCAGCCGTCTCGTATACTGACTGCTAAATCAAAATTGTTCACGCTGCAGAAGGACAACTGCACACTCACTGGAGCTTCTATCGGGGCGCCGCTACGCACGTCCAATAGGTAGTTCACTTCAGGGCTAGGATTGCCGCTGAACGAGCCATGCCCCTCTGTAGTGCCGTTATACACCTTGTTACAGAACAGTGCATCTAATGCTAGGGCACATTCACCTGGAGTCGGCTGTGGAGTGGGCAGCGGTGTTGGCTCTGGAGTGGGCACAGCTGAGGGCAGTGGCGTGGGAACCACGGTAGGCAACGGAGTAGGCTGTAAGGTTGGTACTGACGACGGGAGAGGCGTAGGAACGAGGGAAGGCAGCGGCGTAGGTTGCAGCGTTGGCACTGGTGTTGGCGCAGGTGTGGGTATGAGAGTAGGCACAGGAGTGGGCATGAGTGTGGGCACCGGTGAGGGTAGCGGAGTGGGCGATAACGTCGGCACAGGTGTTGGCATTAACGTCGGGACAATCGTTGGCACTGGTGTGGGTACGAGCGTAGGCACTGGCGAGGGCACTGATGATGGCAACGGCGACGGCAACGGTGACGGCAGCGGAGTGGGTGAAGGCGTTGGTATTAAAGTAGGCACTGGTGTTGGCGAAGGAGTGGGTATTTCTGATGGTAAAGGCGTGGGCACCGGGGTAGGAAGAGGCGTCGGCAGCGGAGTAGGCAGCGGTGTAGGCGAAGAGGAAGGTAGCGGTGTAGGCGCTGGTGATGGTACTGGTGTTGGAGATGCTGAAGGCAATGGAGTAGGCACAGGAGAGGGCAGAGCAGTGGGCACAGGTGTCGGCACTGGCGTGGGCATCAACGTGGGGACAGGTGTAGGTGCTGGCGTAGGCATAAGAGTGGGCACTGGCGTGGGTATGAGAGTGGGCACTGGAGAAGGTTGCAAAGAAGGAGGTAGCGTGGGCAACGGCGTTGGTTCCATAGTCGGTACAGGCGTCGGTGATGGCGTGGGCATAAGTGTTGGCACAGGTGTCGGTGAGAGGGTAGGGATTGGAGTGGGCGCCGGAGTGGGCATCAACGTCGGCACGGGAGTCGGTGTAAGAGTTGGCACCGGAGTGGGGTGTGGCGTAGGCTCAGGATATGGCACGGCAGTTGGCGCTGGCGATGGAGCGTTAGTACACGCTAAACTCAATTCAAAGACGCCTTGCTCGTCTGCATCTGCACCCGTGACTTGCAACCAATAGGTACCTGCTTCTTGGATGTCGTAGCGTAAATAACCTGGCGATGAAGAAAGATTCAGAGGCAGAGAGCACGAGAGATTTAAGCGAATAGAACAGGATAAACGATACTTGGTGGTTATGGCTTTCACGGAGTCATTTTGAACACTTGGTATCAAATAGTGGACAATAGCTAATTCGTAGATATGTGCTGATATTGCCAAAAAACTGAAAATATCAGTTTGGGTTCTTAGAATCTTTTACCGCAGAAAAAGTTTGGGTCTTGATCTTGAACGGTAACTCTCGTGGATTGTGACGGGCAGCGGTCATACAAGGTCAGCACCGACTCAAATTCAGTGGTGCGAAAACAAGTGGTGAAGATCATGGTGGTCGGTTGGTAGACTGCCATCAAAAAGTTGCTGTCTTTGCACCCCTACCACCAACAACACCATTAGAATAACAACACAACGACAAGAGAGATGTTAAGAGTTCGTAACATGAAACAAAACATTTTCCTGTAGTTGCCTATGCATTTGAGCTCAAAGTACCACAACTTACACAAAGCAAAGATATGATTTAAAGGTAACAAGAGAAAACCAACCAAGCATAATCCTGTTGTAAGTACACCCAGACGATCTACAACTAACCTTGCCACTACAGTCACCCTTGATAGTTGTGTCAGTGATGACATCGCCACAGGAAAGGAAAGTATACGGACATTCGCCTTCTGTGGGCGCATGCGTCATCGTTGGCACTGGCGTAGGCGATGGAGTTGGCATGGACGAAGGTATGGGTGTTGGCAATGGTGTCGGCTCGGGTGACGGTGACGGGGTAGGCATAAGCGTAGGCACAGGTGTAGGTGAGAGGGTGGGTACTGGAGTGGGCGCCGGAGTGGGCATGAGAGTCGGCACGGGAGTTGGTGTTAGAGTTGGCACTGGAGTTGGTGACGGAGTCGGCATCAATGTCGGTACGGGTGTAGGCGCAGGCGTAGGTGCTGGTGTTGGCACAGGGGTTGGTAAGGGAGTTGGTATTGGTGTCGGTACGGGCGATGGCAATGGTGTAGGGACTGGAGTAGGTGACGGTGTGGGCATAAGTGTTGGGACAGGAGTGGGCATGAGCGTGGGCACCGGCGTAGGTGTAGGTGTAGGAAGAGGACTTGGTACTGGTGTCGGCAGAGGAGTTGGCATCAAAGTGGGCACTGGAGTTGGGACCGGTGATGGTAGTGGTGTAGGCGCAGAACTCGGAAGGGGAGTTGGGGAAGGTGTAGGCATTAGCGTGGGTACTGGGGAAGGCAAAGGCGTTGGAATTGGCGTCGGGTGCAAGGTAGGGAACTCTTGGTTAGCAACGAGTTCTCCAACAGATTCAGCCTCTACGTCACAACCGCAACTCTGTTGTAAGCTTACAGTCAGGCTGCCGTCAGTGACAGCTTGATTCAAATCTTCTTCCAGGGCCACCTAAAAAGATTGAGCAATAAAAACAAAAAAAAAGCAGGTGTTCACGAAATGACCTTGATTGGCAAACAAAAAAATAATCAAAAATGATGCGTTGCCTCAGTCTTCACTTTTGTTCATATTTGAAGAATAATAATAAGATCTTGCTTCTCTTAAAACCACCGGCGATTCCTGTTTGATGATCTGATGCTCACCTGAAAACTGTCCGCTGTGGCATAACCCAACACGGCTAAGGAGCCAACCACTTCAAAGGACACTTCGACGATGCCCAAGGTTGACAGTTGTCGTTCATTGTTTGTTGAAGAAGCATCATTGTCAGTTAAACGTCGACCGCCAATAGTCACAGGTACTGGCGTGGGCACTGAAGTGGGCGCTGGAGATACCGTTGGTAGTGGCGCTGGTACCAAGGATGCTGTCGGTGGAGGTGTTGAAGTTGGTGGCGATGTTGGTGCCAACACAGGCGTATCCGTAAGCGTGAATTTAACAACGTAGTTTTTAATGGTACCAGGTTCGGCTGAGTCAGCGCCTCCTAGCTTACCCGACAGAGCAGCCGCAAGCGTTGCCTCATCGAGCCCATCTGCTGACGAGGCTTTGAAGATGAGGCTTACTTGGATGCCCACCGTATCAATGGTGGTTGGCACTGGCGTTGGCACAGGTGTCGGTGATGGCGTGGGTGTCAAGGTAGGCACCGATGTTGGCATAAGGGTGGGCACAGGCGAAGGCAAGGGTGTTGGCACCAGTGTCGGTACCGGAGTTGGCATCAGCGTAGGCACTGGTGAGGGCAAAGGTGTAGGCATCAGAGTTGGCACGGGCGTAGGACTAGGAGATGGCAATGGACTTGGTACTGCTGAGGGCAGAGAAGTTGGCGCTGGCGTTGGCTCAGGCGTGGGTACCGGCGTCGGCAACGGCGTTGGCACTGGAGAGGGCAATGGAGTGGGTACAGGGGTAGGCGTTAGCGTTGGTACAGGTGATGGCATCAGTGTGGGTACTGGCGTTGGCAAAGGTGTTGGCAAAGGTGTTGGTAAAGGTGTTGGCAATGGAGTCGGCGATGGAGTAGGCATAGAGGATGGCAGAGGTGTCGGTACCGATGATGGCATCGGCGTGGGAGCGAGAGTGGGTATTGGTGTGGGCATTAAAGTAGGCACTGGTGTTGGTAGCGGAGACGGCAATGGTGTAGGCACAGCTGAGGGCAAAGAGGTTGGGGTAGGTGACGGAAGCGGCGTAGGTGCTGGAGTTGGAGAAGATGTGGGCATTAGAGTAGGCACAGGCGTCGGCGACAGAGTTGGCACTGGTGAAGGCAAAGGTGTGGGTACTAGAGTCGGCACCGGTGATGGCAATGGTGATGGCAATGGTGTAGGCACAGCTGAAGGTAGAGGAGTTGGCACAGGTGATGGAAGAGGTGTTGGCGCTGGCGTGGGAGTTGGTGTAGGCAACAGTGTTGGCACCGGTGAAGGCAACGGTGACGGCACAGGAGTGGGCATTGGTGTGGGCACAGGTGACGGAAGTGGTGTAGGCGAAGATGTGGGCATCAGGGATGGCACAGGCGTCGGTAGTGGAGAAGGCAATGGCGTGGGCAAAGGCGTAGGCAGAGGAGATGGTACTGATGAAGGTAAAGATGTTGGCAATGGAGAAGGCACTGGCGTTGGAGGTGGTGATGGCATGGGTGTAGGCATAGGAGTCGGAACCGGAGTAGGCACAGACGATGGCAAAGGTGTCGGAATCGAGGACGGTAAAGGTGTTGGTAATGGTGACGGCAAAGGTGTAGGCAACAACGTTGGGGACGGAGTAGGCACAGACGATGGCAGAGGGGTGGGTATCAGAGTTGGCATAGGCGTGGGTGCTGGCGATGGAGATGGCGTGGGTGCAGGTGTGGGTATTAGGGTTGGCACGGAGGAAGGCAAAGGCGTGGGCATTAAAGTCGGCACAGAAGTCGGTGACGGTGACGGCAAAGGCGTAGGTGCAACTGAGGGCAAAGGAGTTGGCACAAATGACGGTAAAGGAGCGGGTATAGAAGAAGGTCCCGGTGTTGGTAGCGGTGTGGGCGACGGTGTTGGTGCCGATGTAGGCAGTGGCGTCGGAATTGACGAAGGCAAAGGTGTGGGGAGTGGTGAAGGCATTGATGTTGGTAGTGGTGTCGGCACAGGCGAAGGTACAGGCGTAGGCACCGATGTTGGTACTGACGACG
>Ga0307982_1000926_pt1 | contig 23462 bp, 20 predicted proteins | sample OrgLakmetagen989_FD_201847 | JGI IMG/M metagenome (GOLD analysis project Ga0307982, IMG submission 201847) | Saline water microbial communities from Organic Lake, Antarctica - #989 | ecosystem: Environmental > Aquatic > Non-marine Saline and Alkaline > Saline | place: Antarctica: Organic Lake...
ACCGGACACAATTCAGTTATGTTAGTTCTGCTAGAGAGAGACAACTTTTGTGTGAACTCTGTGATTTTCCTTACCAGTTATGCTGTAGTTTGCTCTAATGTAGTAGTCCATTTGTGAGAGGACCATACCTCAAACATCCACTGTGTCATTACACCATTGCATGCTTCAAGGGCATAGGCGCCACCAATGGCCCTGGAAAATAATAGTGATACTGTTGGGTTTTTGCAGGCTTGCCCCGTGCGAAACCAACCATCACACACATGACTGCGCGATTCGCAAGTATACGAGCGTGCCTTTAAATATCAGCGATGTAAGTTGTGCATCTTCCCGCGGTTAACTCATTTTCAATTATGGTCAATCAAGCTTATCTTTCTGTAATAATAACTCTAATAGGTTGGGTTTTACGTCCAATGCCGAAAGGAGTCGACAGCATTCTTGGCTCAAATGCTCGCTGGGATGAGATACTTCTACCCGACTTCGCCTATAATACTCTACTCAGACAACGGTGCGCAAGAACGCTATCTCTCAAAACTTAAAATGAATGGGCATAATTTCTAAACTTAATTCATACTCTCATACGTTATCAGGCAGGGCCGAGCACCGAGATCTTTGTTCTACCTTTCACTGCATATTTAAGTACGCCAATATGACCATACATGATGATCGCAGAACTCCACCTCATTCGTTTACGTGCCCAAAGCTGATGAAGCGCATTCTAACAGCTATTCAGCGTACCAAAGTTCGTTATATCTTCTATTGGGAAAGCGATACGAGAATGCTTGGTGCAATCAAACGTGCCCCGACGCATGATGTGATGCAGCAAGCGAATAATCTGTTGCCTTTCCCTACAAAAGAATTGAAAGCTACCGTGGATGAGCTTTTCCCCCAACTATGTGGACGTGATTTAGGCAGCTCATGCACGGGTGGAACACTCATTGACGGACAGAAACTTGCGAATGCATTTGAAATGGTAACTCTCGATGGTTTCTTCAAGTTGAATGCTTGGGTGAAGCTCAACACAGTATGGCAAAATGTACCGAGTCGGTCAGCGGATGCTTGCATTCATGCATCAGCCATGGTGGCTGGAATGACTATAGGGCAATGGAAAGAGTTTAATGAAATTCCTCACTTAGAGGACTGGCTTCATAACGGCCAGATAGATAAGTGCAAGAGATGCATCCAATCTTGCCAGCGGCAGCATGAAATATCAAAACATTGGGTGATCTCGATTAAGCCCCCCGATGTTGACCGATGCATATTTGATGAATGCGGTGAGACCAGGTTATGCCCAGCTATTCTCCATCGCATGAGTCATAAATGGGAGGTGCATGCTAGCACGGAGGAGTTCGACGAGCATGCTGGCATTATTGGGCGCAGATTTGCCGGGCCAAACGATCAGCCCTGGGAGAGATATTGGTAAAAAGAATGAACACAGAAGCCCGCGAGGACTTCATATACTCCCTCTTATCATTTGTTCTATAAAGAAAATAAGGTGGCTTGTACTCCATTATAGATCCAGCCAATTTATCGTACTAAGAACACATATTCACGGAGTTCTGGAACAATGCCACTTGGTGTGCGGCCGTGAGGTCTCTGCGGAAGAGTGCCCCGTCTAGTGCCTATGTGATACATACCTCCTTCATGTGTTCATGGGCCGGTTTGTCTTTGCTGTAATCAGCTCCGCATGTACAACAGTACAACAAAAGTGCACTGCAGTAGCAGTAGAGTAGGTACAAAAAAAGACAACTACCACGAAACACAAACGAACCACGAACGTAAGAAATCGCATTTGATAGATAGGATAAAATGGTTTCAATCCATAGCACCCTACTAAGTATGCACATTCACTTTTTGTTTTGTCTTTGGGTAGTTATGGGAGCTGTGGAATGCATCAACGACGAAAACAATTGCACATACACTGCAACTTACTACTTTACACGTACACTAGACTAGACTTCAATTCACTTCCACACACAAATACAAAGTTAAAGTCCACAGTGGCCCAAGCCCAAAAACCAACAACCAAGAGGCCATTGATGAATTTCATCTTAGTTTTTATAGGTTCTAGAATGGGAAGAAGCTGTGCGTCCTGTAGATTTTCCTATATACTAGGATATAGATTTGCAATGGAGCGACATTCGGATTTTTTGATCAGTTGAGACTTTGATGTATAGAAGGCTGCGCAGCGATAACGCCCCATACAAGCCCGGCTAGTCTTAGTCTTATAGTCTTATACTAGTCATTGTACAAAGACAGCAAGTAAATGTAGAAAAGGACAATTGGATATGCGATGACTTTCCTATCGGCAGCATAAAAAAGCCAATCGGCTTCTTTTCTGAAGTGACTGCTTGATGGTGCATCTTTAATGTCGCCTACTGGGGCTAAACGACATTCCGCCTGAGATTGAGGCACTCTTCGCGCACTCAAGACTACAGCAGCGGCGCGGCTGGCCCATACAACACCAACGAATTGTAAAGTGCACGAGACAACGGCTTGGTTGTGCTTCGCGCGAAAGATGCTGAGGGAGCCTACAACAAGCGTCAGTGGAAGAGAGCAATACGCGAGAGTGCCCATCATTTGCATCATTGAGATATGCTGGTTTCTATCGCGATTATCATCAATATCATTTTTGCTCTCATGTTCGGTGGTGCCGTTCAAGGTAGTCTCGTCATTTGATCTCGCTTGATTTGCCAGAACACTAGAGTACGGCGGCTGCGCTCCAGCACAATCTTCAAACTCAGACAGGCTTGTGGTGCTCTCTCTTTCTTTCGAGGAGCTCTCGGCAAATGAACCAAAGTTGTCGGTGCTATGACGAGCGAAGAAATCAAATTTGCCATTTCGCTGGTTTATGATCCCGGGTCCCTTGGCTCTTAACTGGTGCTGCTGGCTGTGGCGTGCTTCAATCAAGAACCAAAGCAGCCCCGAGCCCGCTGCCCACACCAGCAGAATCCATGGAAGTACTTTTAAAGAGCCACGATGATAGTGAGCGATAGAGTGCAGTAAGAGCATAGTAAACGAGCCCCAGAAATCGTTCCCGCGCGCCAGTATCGCAGGATCGTAGTCGTAAACCCACAATGATGGTTTCAGTCCTGTCGTTGACGGGTTTGCCTCAGTGCCATAAGTTTGAGGGCGCCATGCCCCTAAAAGTACCCACGACACTTTAGCCAACGAGTGGCTCGGATCCATGTTTAGTTCTGCAAACAAGCTTCGCGCAGAAAAGTCTTCAGGTAAGTCCTCATCGACCACCTGCGGGAGAACGAGGGAAGATTACAATGAATAAGGCGTTCCTGACAGCAGTTTTCGAACAAGTGTGTTCATCTTCTCTCGCATTATTCAGAAAAAATAAGAAGTGAACCCAAAGTATTATTTTGTTCCAACCTCGAAAAGCCAACTCGGTAGTGTTATAGGAAGAGCCGCTGATGCCAAGTCCGTCGCATAGTGTCTGCTGCTTACGCCGCGTTGCTCGTGTGCTTGGACATGTAAGGATGCAGATGTTGACTCATGGTGCGTATAGCTTGCGCGATCAAGGTATCCACTATCACTAGGCATACCTAGGGAATCGGTCCCAAAGGTGCCGAAAGCATTCTCTTCGTCTAGGGTTACCCGCCGCGTCGCACGAGCAGGGCCAAGGTTAGGCGACGCTTCCGGGCTGCCATTACTGGGCGCTCGAGGAAAAGAGCTTCCCTCGCCGTCAGCAGTATACCTCCGGCTCCGACGATGCAATGGGCGCGGTGGCGTCTTCTTCACGGACTTCTCATCAACTTCATCTTCGGAAGAGGAGGATGATTGGAAGGGTCTTGATGACAATTCGAACCCACGGGAAGGTGCAGAATTAGACCGCCGACGCCGACGCCGCCCCTTGGGCGAAGCTAGAGAAGTTGTTGGCATCAATGGGCTCTTTTCGAACTTGAATTGCGACTATTGCTCGAGGTCTACGCGTTGGGCCGACTTCAAGGAAGAATGTTGACACAGTAGGCGGCTGCTAAAAATCAGAACATCATCGCATCAAAAAGCAGAAAGCTCACACAGCAGAGAACTTCACTATATTTTTATCTCACTAAATTGGGACAGGAATACAGCATGCATTATTCATCACATCATCACTTCATTTTGGATGGTCAGAATGGCGGCGTTGTGGCGTTGCGTGCTTTGTGAACTACGAGTTGTTGCGAGTTCTTCTTCATTTACAAGCACCTGAACATAGATTGAAATGCTGATATAATTGGACACTGCAGTTTGAAGTGCTAGAAGCTAGGTAGCTACGCTTGGTGCCAGCGGTACTTTGGTATCATACTTATCGTGATAATTTTAGAACTAAACTCTAGGGCCTATCGTATCGTTTTAGGTAGGAATAAAAGCCTGACTGTGAGAAGCATTATTAACCTACTCTTAGAGTTCACTCTCGCCAGTTTGAAGTCTAAGGTATAGTCGGCATTTTATTCTGGGCGTTTAAGAAAAATGGTGCGCGAAGTAAAGCTGCCTCCGGTAATGCGACTGCCGTATGAACCACCTTCACCGGACAACAGTCCACCGGGGACACCAGACATGGCTTCGATGAGAAGAAAAGGCACGGAAGAAGTCCGCTCTGGCACCATTGAGTCAACAACGGGCGGGCAAGGAAAGCTCCAAAGTGAAGAGGATGTTGGACTAGAAGACGGTGGCATGAGCCGCTGCGACCACCGTGCCATTGCCGAAGTAAACGAGCGAGTTCTGGAAACGCGGCGGCGCGCGCTGCATGGCACCGCCTACGAAAGCGGAGACGTGGAAGTGATGGTTGCGGCTATGGCGGTGCGCGTAGACGACCCCATGTCAGACCCGCAAATTGAACACGCTTTCGGGTGGTTGAAGCGCTTAGGAACCACTGACCGCGGGATGCGCCTGTTGGCGTTCAACCTGAGAGCAATGCAGTCCTTAGCGCTGCTGTACCGGGACACGGGCGGGGAAAAATGGGTGCCTCACCAGTGGCCCACGAAAGACCCACGAAGCGGTGAAAATGCGCTACCTGGCGTAGAAGTCAACGCCATGGGGTCCGTAGTAGCGGTGCGCTTGACGGACAACCATTTGGTAGGCGTGCTGCACCGGGACTTAACCCGGGGCTGGGCGGCCATTCACGAGCTGGACTTGAGTGGCAACCGAGGCTTGCAAGGCCCTATCCCAGGCGCCATGGTACAATACCTCCCTATTTTATTACTTCAGAAGACTCTCCTATTATATTCACTGTTAGTAAGTTTTTACTGCAGCGTCTGACCTCTTTCCTTGCTATTGTTACTACCCATGCGTCTCTTGGTTAGGTGCAAGTTTTAACCCACTGCACTCGTCTCGATTTGAGTCGGTGCAGTCTGGAAGGCCCCCTGCCACCGCAACTGAGCCTCATGCGCGCCATCAAAGAGCTACTCCTCTCAGACAACGAGTTCTCCGGGCCGTTGCTCGCGCGACTCGTGGACTGCACGCGCTTGGTAGTGCTCGACTTGTCGCACAACAAGTTCGACGGGGAACTGCCGCGGGCGTGGGGGCGGCTCAAAGCCTTGCGAGTGCTGCGGCTCGCCAAGAACCGCAGCTTGCACGGGTTCATGCCCGACGATTGGGCCGAATTGGCGAATCTGGAAGAGCTCGACGTGTCCTATAACCACTTGTCGGGGCCCGTGCCCACTACGGTACTGAGCTTGCTTCAGCCTTCGGGCGAACAGCGGCGTCAGAGCCAGAACACCAGCCCGTCTTCAAGAAACAGCCCGTCTTCTCCTGGCAGCAGCTCTTCTTCCTCAGGCGGCGCCAAGCTGAAAATTGTGAAGCTGCGCGGCAACGATTGGGACCCAACCATTCCTAGATGGCCCGAGGTAGGTGTTTTACATTAATGCGCTAAGAGCTAAGCTATGGTGCTTCGTGTTTGTCTCTCTTCTTGCTACTCGTGTGAGTCTTCATTGCACGGCTCTTCTCTTCAGTCATTTCCTTCCCTTCCCTTCCCTTCCCTTCCCTTCATTTTATTATTATTATTTTCTCAAATAACGACGCTCACGAGGCGCCTTCTAATGCCGATTTTGACTTAATTTTTCATCGTTTTGCGCCTCCGAATCTCTTTTTGTACCATAGGGCATTTTACTGAACCAATGCACGGACTTAGCCTTGGTCGACCTTCCTGGAACTGCCTACATGACGTCGCGCGACGGAGCTCGTAAGCTTCTGCACAGCGTGTTCGTGGGTGGTGATGTCCCCTCGGATGCCGGCAAAGCAATCGTCGGAGGCGCCGGCGCTTTGTTGCAAGGAAGGCCTGCCACTGCACAGTCGCCGCGCATTCGGGCTTCGACTGCTAACCGGTTGGTTTGAGCTCTTGACCACTTTTTTAGGGTTCTTGACATGATGCGCACTATCTGTAGACCTATTAATGTTCCATGGAAAATGAGGTGGTCTGAATGGCTTATATTGGTAAGATCTCGAATGCATTCGTTCTTTCTTCGTTTGTTGATGTGGTGAATTGTTTGTATGGTCTTTTGCGACGGCACACAGGTACGTGGCCACCATTGGTGGGGGGCAAGTCTCGGGAGGCTTCGCTAGCCTTGTCCTAGAGCCTGCGCCGGTGCCCTGCACTATATGTGCTGGGCGCTACCCCACCTGCATGTGCGTGACCAGCTGCGCGGCGTGTGGCCACTTCAATGCATTGGTGGAGATGCGGCCGGCGCGCCCAGGGTTTGGGGCCTCCAGTGGCAGCGGTGGCCGTTGTCGCGGGTGTGGCTTAACGGAAGCAGACGCTTACAAGTACAAAGCCGCAGCGTCGAGTCGTGTTGCGAGTATTCGAGCACGCGCTGCAGATGGTGGTGGTGGTGAAGGTAATGCTGTACTTCGAGATGGAAGCAATATGGAAACGAGAAGCGGCGCTACAGGGGCGATGAGTAGCCGCAGCGGACGAGCGAAATCCTCAAGGGTGAGTGCGCGAGCCAGTCCATCATCAAAGGCACCCTCCTCTCTAAGCTCAGGGGAGCGAGGGCTTCGTATCTTATATCCACCGCAGCCCTTGGACCTTTTGAGGCCGCCTGCCTCTCAGGCACTTGATTCCTTTGACCCGTATGCAGACCACTTCCCGTTTTGATATCTGTATAGCTCGTAATTCTCTTGGTAATTCGGTGGTGGGGGCAATGCCGAACTTCTCCTTCTGGCAGACGGCATTCCTAAAAATGAAGATCAGGGACCTCGTGTGTGTGTGGATACTTGCGCGTAAATACTAAATACGGACGTATTCGAGATAAGATTACGTAATATTTTTCGGAGGCCTGATTGGTGCATATTTGCACAACATTGATTACATCTCAAATCCTCAAAATGTGGGTTCTGCTTTGCGAGGTGCTTGTGGCGGCGGCGATCGTCGTCAAGCTAGTGCCAGAAAACGCAAAAAAACACTTCGTCGCATTCGTCACTCCATTCCTATACGATTGGTGAGATTTTTTTTCCAAAACTGACTAGGTTTTGCCTGAGAATACCTAGACGATCTGTGTGAGCTACACTTGAGCACTTCTGACCCGTCGTTCCTGCTTCGCTAGTAATTTGAATTGCCCAACCTCGGAGGCTGTTGCGAATGACCTTCTTGCTGATTCAACTTTACTCAGCCAGCTCGAGGGGAAGGTAACGGTGCTTCCTGCCAAGCGACTTTCGAATCACTAGATGCCGTACCGTTCATTCAATTCCACGTGCACGAAGATCGTATGTAAGCAGTCTCATTCTTTCATTTGAATGACCTCCTGCCCCCCCCCCTCTTTTTTTTTTTAATTTTAGGTCGCCATCGTGACGGGATGTACCCTGGGTGGCATTGGAGCTCAAACAGCAGGCATTCTAGCGGGAAAAGCTAAGATGGAAGTGGTGTGCGCTGGGCGCACTCTCAGCAAATTAGAAGCTTGCGCAGCGAACATTAAAGCCACTTACCCTGGAGCCAAAGTGGCATGCCTCGTGCTCGACGTGAGCAAATTCGACAGTGTCCGCTGCTTTGTAACTGCATTCAAGAACCAGTACCCCACCGCACCCTTGGCACTGCTCGTGAACAACGCGGGCATCATGGCAGCGCCTTACGCTACTTCAGTTGACGGCTATGAACTGCAAATGGCCACCAACCACTTGGGCCCGTTCTTGCTGTCATGCTTGTTGGCGCCTCGCTTGAAAGCTGCCGCGAAGACATGCCCTGTGATTGGAAGCCGAGTAGTGAATGTGGCCTCCATGGCTCACGCAATTCCGAAGCCCTATGGGGCGAAGCCCTTGCCTCTGAACCAGAAGTACCGCGACAAAAACGGCCCCCAATTTGCTGCCTACGGGAGGTAAATTGACGAAAAGGACCTTCGTTTTGACGGAAGTGTGTACATGCATGTTCTGAGATTTTTTTTTTTTTTGGAAGATTAAGAGATAGCATGGTGTGCGTTTATTCTCACCCTGTTTTATGGGAAAACTGTGTTTCAACATTCGCAGATCCAAGCGTGCCAACGTGCTCTCTGCCATGGCGCTCTCCAAGCGCTTCGCCAACAGCGGCGCCGTGGCCCTCAGCCTCTGCCCGGGCAACGTGCGCACGAACCTGGGGCAAAACAACGCGGCCAGCTGGGTGGTGTACGAAGTGTTTTGGTTTCTGCACAAGACGTGCTCCCAGGGCGCTGCCACCACCATTCACGCGTGCCTCAACCCGAAACTCAAGCAACATTCTGGAGCGTACGTGATTCACGACCAGGTGCGCACCACGGCCGGCTGTTCGGAGGACGTTGCCGAAGTGCTGTGGCGCGAATCGTGCCAGGCCGTGTGTTTGACTGAGAGCGAGGAGGCAGCTGTCGCAGCAGATATATAATGTGCGAGTTGGCCGATTTTTACGCGTAAGACTTTGAGTTTTTAAGCGACCGAAGCAGGCACTTTTGCGTGGCGTCCTGCCTGCCTGTGCCGAATTGCCGAATCGAATTCAAATACAGGTGCTCCGTGAACAGCGAACAGAGCATGTCTTCATGTCGCCTTCGTGATAATTAATAATTAACAATCAAGGGCGAAGGCGCTAAAGAAGAGTGCCGGTGGGCTTTTACTAGGCTTCTACTTCCGTACGTCGCGGTGTAAGGGCGCTCTCACGCTCTCGTTTGTCACTAAGGCGGAGGCCAAAGCGCTAGAGCCAGGGGGCCAGGAACTAGGACTAGGACATCCTTGCTGTTTCGCGTTTCGCCAGTGTCTCCCTTATTGTCACCGCCATTGTCACCTGTTTGTATTTCTATATTTCTATACTTATAATGAAGCTAAGAGCTGAGGACTAAGGTACTTAGGTGTCTCAGAAAAACTGGATCTAGATCTAGTCTAGTCTAGTCTAGTTAGTACTCTCCCAAAAACAAGGAAAGGCAAGTACACAGCAGCCACAGGGGCATATACAGAATACACTTGAGCTGAATATTAAGGCTCCAACTGGCGCCTTTCCTCCGAACAAGTCGGCGGGACTGAGTGCTCGTTCGTGTGTTACGTCCCAGGTCCACGAGGCAATTCTCTGGGCTATTTTTTGCCCCAGCAGGGCATCGCCTCAATGTTTTTCTCAGGCGTCGGGCGCCAGCCGATCTCAGCATCACCTGTCCTCTTTCTTGCTAACGAAGTATTGATCACGTGGCTGTAATGCTGTAGGCTGTGCGAACACGAATGGTCACAGGCCTACGAACACCAAGGATAGCTTCTCCGCTCCAGAAGCGGTACTTAGCGAGGTCGAACAAAGATTCGATTGTGTTCAGGCTCAGACTCACTTGCTATCTGAGTTTGGTGGGGGGTTCTCACCGCTCATCCTGAACCGCATTCCTCTCCTCCAAGTCCGAGGTCAAACCCACTCCACCGATAAGATGCTTTCACCCATCGAGAAGCTGCGAGCCTAGGCCCCCTAGGATGAACAGAGACAAGGAAAAAGCCACAAAGCAGGGGAAAAACGTAGTGGATAGTTTCTTCCCAAGCATGCATAAGTTCAGTGGCTGCGCGGGTGACGGGAAACTCACCGTCAGCGCCCGCAAGCCCTACCGAGGAAAATTATCGATGAAAGGTATGTACATGGCCATACTGATTCGGTGCTCTCTCGACCATAAGAGCATTCTACAATAAGTCGTCGGAGACGATCGTAATGCACTGCCTCCTCTCTTCCACGGTAGAAACTGAACCCCGACCGGGCATGCTGTTGAAGAAGGGGTAAACGGAGATATGGCGGAAATGTAGGCATTAGAGTCCTGAACCCGATATCCCAATACTGAGCAACTGGAAAATTCTATAATTTAAATCGGGTTTCTGGATGTGAAATGGAATTACTGGTAGGAGGCAAAAAGGGCTGGTGGGTTTTGTCAGGCACGGAAACCAGGCATACAAGCAGAAATATATCCCGCTGGCGACCTGGAATCACGTGCCGTCATAAGTCTCTTCTTCACCCACTGGCATTGCAGCTCAACAGGTGAGCCACACTGGACCTTGGGCAGAAAAAGAAGAACACCGGCCTCAAGAAGCCTCGCTTCTAGCGTGTATGGAAATAAGGGAGAGGGCAGGCTCGTTGCGTTGGCAATTTCCTTCTTCGTGCAAGCAAGAAGAAAGAAACACACGAACGCAAAAGAGCGCAAGGCCCCCCGCTGCCGCGTGCCACGAATCATTCAAAAGCCGCCACACCATCCTTAAAAAAAGGAGTGCGGGACAGCGCTTTATGATTTCTGGCACGCCAGCAGCGGGGGGCTTAACCTCAGCAGCCGGCGGCGTCCGCCGACGCGCCGCTGGACTTGGTCACTTTCACCGTGGTGAACTGCTCCGAGGTGGTCGGGTGAATGCCCACGGTGGCTTGGAGGTCCCCGTAAGTGCAGCCCTTCTTGACGGCCACCGCGTAGCCCTAAGAAAGAAACAGACGGCCAAACAGACGTTCATAACGTCAAGACGAAGGCAACAATTTGTGATACAGTCGAAGCAATAGGTAGAAAGTGGGTTGAAATTCAAAATCCGCACATACGCAAGGAAAACAGAAACAAACAAACAAACAAACAAACACCACCAAGCCCTGCTGATGACACACGCACCTGAATCACTTCGCCGGCGTTAGGGCCCAGGTAGTGCATGCCTAGCACCGGCCAATTGTCCTTGTTGCCGCCCAGGGTTGAATCGCAGATCACCTTCACGAACGCCGGGTGCTTCTCCACGTCGCGCTCGTGGGACAAGCTCCATTCCAGCGGCGCGAAGCTGGAGTGGAACACTTCAATGGCGCTGTAGGCTTCCGAAGCCGCTTCCTCGGAGAGGCCCACCGCACCGTATTCCAGCGGGGTAAATACGGCCGTGGCCACTTTCTCGTATTCCATGGCTTCCTTGCCGCCGCCAAAGAGCCGTTGGGCCAAGAGGGCGCCCGCCTGGATGGCGACTGGGGTCAGCTCGGGCTTGTCCTGGAGCACGTCGCCAATCGCGTACACGTGGGGCACGTTGGTTTGCTCGAGGGTGGTCTCAAACTTGCCGTTGCGGGCCGACGCCTCCACCCCACATGCTTCCAAGTTGACGCCCTTGGTGTCGGCGGTGCGCCCCACGGCGGCAATCACCGTGTCGAACGAGTCCGAGGAGCCGTCCGAGTAAGTCACGAGGATTTGGCCGTTGTCTTGCTTGGCGAGGCTGGACGGAGTCAAGCCGCGCAGGATCTTGGTGCCGCCGTGCTCCATGTAGGCGCCAATCTTGTCGCAGCACTCGCGGTCGAAGCCTCGGAGGAGCATCGAGCGGCACAGCACCGTGGTGTCGCAGCCCAGCGCGGTCAAAAAGCCCGCGCACTCCAAAGCCACGTAGCCTGCGCCCACGCACAAGGTCTTGCCGGGCGCTTGCGGGAGCGAAAACAGGTCGTCGCTGGAGATGGCCAGCTCAGAGCCTTCGCAGCCGAGGGCCGTAGGACGGCCACCGGTCGCCACCAAGAATCGAGCTGCAGTAATGGTGCTCTCCTTGGGGACCTTATCTTTGCCCTTGAACTCAGTCACCGTCATCTCGTGCGGGCCCGCGAACTTGCCGAGGCCGTTGATGTACTTGACGTTGGCGTCGCGCAAGGCCACGCGGTACGCGAAGTTGAGGGACTTGATGTACCGCTGCACGTCCGCCACCATGGCCGGCCAGTCGTGCTTGGCATCCGCCACGCCTTCAGGGTACAACAGGGAGAAAAACGTTGAGAAAAGGTTTTCGAAGAAGCGAGAAAAGAAGATTATTCTGGGATTACGACACGAATTTGGACAGTGCTGCGGTTCATATCTATTGCTGCAAAAGGCATAAACTCAAAAAGTATCCAACCCCGGAAATTCCGGCAACACGACCACCAACGCTCACTCAATCAATCCTTCAGCCCCACAACACACCTTGCCAGCCGAAGTGCGGCGCGTCGTGCTTGATGGCTTCGCCCAAAATGGAGGCTTGGTGCATCAGTTTCTTGGGAATGCAGCCCACGTTCACGCAGGTCCCACCGAGGCCCCAGGTGGTGCCCAGAGGCGACGGCTTCACGTAGTCGAGCACGCAGACGCGGGCGCCGAGCTTCGCTGCTTCCTTCGAGGCCGCCATGCCGCCGGAGCCGCCGCCAATCACCACCAAGTCGTAGTCGTACGAGTTGCCGGCTTCGTACCCGTCGTTGACCATGAGCGCCGCAGGGGTCAGCTCGGGCGAGGCCCCGCCGTTGCCGAAGAGGCCGCGCGCAAAGGCCAGTGTGTCGTCGCAGCCTCCCACGAAGGAGCAGTCTGCAGGGTTGGCCATGAGGTCCTCGCCAATGGCTACGAAGGGCGAGGAGGTGTGGTTATGAGCTTTTGGGTCGGGCACTTTCGAGCGCACGTCGGGCCTGTGAACCACAAAAGTGGGGAGGTGGATGGGGAGGAGGTCAAAGGTCAAGAGAGATAAGCTTAGAGACAGGGAGAACACGAGGTGGGGTGCTGAGAAAGAGGGGCGCGGATGCGTTGACTGCAGGAGAAAAATAGTCTAAACATGCTGGATGGCATTTTCGCACTTCTCAAATGACGCAACTTAGATAACATGTAGAGAGCAGGGATGGAGGTGGTTTCGCATGCGAGGGGCTGTTGTTATTCGGTATGTCTCACATGACTTCGTGGTATTCATCCCGAGAGCTGGATTCGTGAACCACTACTTCGTATCGGTCAGGAAAGAGGGCTTGGAGCGAAGTTAGAACCGTTTTCGTCTTCTGGTAGAAACCGCAAGTGGCCCATCCTAAACGAGAAACAACATCGTTATGAGAGACAAGTTAACAGCAAGTCCGGTCTTTCTTCAAAATTCGGTACTGCTTCAGTGTCGCCTTGCACTTTTAAGATACGCATACATTGACTACAAAACATGCAGTAAAGCGAATGGGATGATAAATGAATAATCCACATTTGAGACGAGCTTAGCATTGTGTATTAAGTGCGCACAACAAGCATACATAGGTTTTATCTTCGGAGGGCGTAAACGAACCTGCAATTTGAAACTTGGTTTTGCTTGGGGCAGCTGGGGGAGTGTTCGCGGCGAGGGAGGAGCTAAAGTCCACCTTAAACGCCATAGTTGCTGCGCGAATTGGCCGCAGAGACCTGACAGCTCGAAGCGTATGCGTCTTGTTGAACGGGCAACCCGCGTGTACTTGCCGGCGGCGAGTATACTTCTAATTAGCTAGTCACTGCACCTAAAATAATGTACGATGAGTACGTAGATTCCTGATGATGACGACTGAAGATGACGAAGACTGTTGTGTTGTTGTTATGTGGCAGGTTTTTCTGGTGGTTTAACGGATCGATTTGGCATCGTCTGAAAGTAAGTGGGAGGAGAGTGAAGAGGCAGGCGCACAATGGAGCTTCTTCTCTTTGCGACGCTCGCATTGGCGGCGCAAGGGGCGGACGTTCCGAATAATGCGCCCATGAAAATAGAAGCCGATTCCGTGGGAGGGTTCCTCCAGCAAGCGTCCCCGTCCACCCTTGTCGCTGCCTCTCTGGAGCGGGAGGCGGCCTTAGTGGACAAGGCCTCCAAGCGCGCAACCGCTGGCGTGGCAGTCAACAAGCCCAACGTGCTACTTGTGCTGGTTGACGACCAAGGGCATGGTGATATCGACCTTGGCGTAGGCAAAGCTGAGTTTCACACTCCCACACTTGCCACGATGGCATCGGAAGGTGTTCGGTTGAGCAACTTCTACAGTAGCGCGACTTGCACTCCATCCCGGGCCATGCTTATGACTGGACGATACGCCATGCGGTATGGATTCCAGGACTCAGTAATCCATGCGACAGAGCCTCGCGGTGTGCCCCTCTCAGAAACGTTTCTTTCGGAAAAGATGCAAAAAGTTGGCTACACAACAGCCATGATCGGAAAATGGTGCGTGCCACTCGACTGTTCCCGCCTTGCTACCCACTTCGCTCTTCCTTTGAACTTATAGGAAAATTATCATTAATCAGTGTATTGCGGGCATTAGAGGGTAGCTCTAGAATTTGAACGCCACCCGGTGAGAAATAAAAGGAGACATGGGAGTGGATGAGCGCCATTTTTCGTTCTTCATTTTCTTTTCTTTGTGAATTCTGCTTCCACCGTCCGACTTTTGATCCGCCCCCGCATTTTTCGTGCCCTCCTCTCCATTGCCGCCCTTCTTCGCTTTTTCTTTTGTGCTGATTTTTGTATGTCTTCTTTTCCTCCATGCCCTTCGTCGTCGCTTGCCATAATTTTCTCTCTCTCTTCAAGGCACCTGGGCATGCACATGAATGCTTACGTGCCGCTCTCTCGCGGCTTTGACCTGCACTACGGCATCCTCACGGGCGGTGGCTCCCACACCAAGCACGTGTCGGTGTCTCAGAAAGTGCAGGCGCGCGGCCAGGCCGACTCGCACACTTTCACCGGCTCCAACCTGTGGGACAACGGCGAGTTCGCCATCGACAACCAGCCTGGTGAGCACAGCACCTCCCTGTACACGCGGCGCACCATGCAAACCATTGCCCACTTGGAAGCGAGCGAGTCAAAAGCCCCGTGGTTTGTATTCTTGTCGTACCAAGCCCTGCACGACCCCATTGAAGTGGGCGACGAAAAGTTCGTCACCGAAACCAACTGTAACGCCATTGCGTCGGAGCTCACGAACCGGCGCACCATGTGTGGGATGATGGCCGAAATCGACGATGGCCTCGCCCAAATCAAGACCCAGCTCCTGGCCGCGAAAGCCTGGGAGCGCACGGTGATTGTGTACGCGTCGGACAACGGCGGCCTCCTGAGCCACGGGTCCTCGAACATGCCGTTCAGCGGCGAGAAAGGCATGTACTTCGAGGGGGGCGTGCACGTGCCGGCGTTCTTTGCGGGGGGCTACATGACTGCCGCCCTCGCGGCCGCCGGCGGAGTCGCCTTTCAAATGACCAACTTGGCGCACTTGACCGACTTGCACGCGACCATTGCGTCCCTTGGGGGTGTGGATTTGACGGAGGATGCGGCGGCCACGGGGACCATTTTGGACGGGGTGGACTTGTGGCCGCAAATGACGGTGGCTGCGAAGGACGCGGCGTCTGCGGCCACTGCGGCTGCCAGTGTAGAAGGCGCGCGCACCGAAGTGCTCATCAACGTGAACTCGGCGCTCTTCGGGAACTCGGCTGCTTTGCGCGCAGGGGACTACAAGATCCTCGTGAACCCCAACCCCCAGGAGGCGACCATTTACATGAAGGTAAAAGCGCACCTCCAATCCAGCTCGGTAGAACTGACCGCAGACGAGGTGGCCGCGGTGGCGTCAGAAATGACGCACGTGATCGTGGACGGCAAGAAGTACATCTTCAACTTGGCCAAAAACCCGACGGAAATCGACAGCCCCAATTCGTGCGACGACATCGAAGCCTGCGGGAACCTTGCGGACGTTAAAGGCTACGAAAAGCTCCAGGCAGACTTGGAAGCTCGGCTCACGGCTTTGCGCTTGGCCGCGGCGCCGAGCTCGTTCGCGTGGCAAGACGATGGCATTTTGGCGAACCCCCAGCTGTTTAACAACTTGTGGACTCCCTGGCGGGACGACAACGGCAACCCGAAAGTGGTCTACCAAGGCCTCGTGAACGCGGGGGTGACCGGTACTCCTGGCGCTGCTCTGTCAGGCTTCGCTGCCCAGAACGTGGAAAATCGAGTGGCAGGAAGCGATGCCTTGACAAGTAGCTCACCGACACACGCGTCGGTGTTTGGGGCTCTGGTGGTGGGTGGGGGCCTGGTTGCCTTGGTGGCAGCCGTGGCCTTCAAGGCAGGCGTGTCGGCGTCTGAAAAGAAGTACGATCTTGCGTAGAAATGAAAGAAAATTGCCTTTGCTTTCGGCTTTGAGCGGCATATCCTATATCCTTCAATGCGAATGCCGCATTGAATTAATTTCATCCTCGCGCCTTTTGATATCAGAAAGGAAAAGGGAAATCAGGCGCAGTGCAGTGCAGTGCAGTGCGCACTGCGGCCCTGCACGCTGCACGTTTTTTTTTGGTCTCGTAAAAAATATATGAATCCAAAAGCAGGGGCTCTATTATGGGTTTGTTGGATACGAAATCCAACTCCCTGTTCGTATTCAGCCCCTTTTAGCCAACCAAAGCTCAAAGCTACCGAAGGTAGATATTGGAACCAGTTGCCTATGAAATTAATTGAGTTATTCTAGGTAGCTCTCAGCTCTCCAGACGCGTTTCGGTTGATTCGGTTTATGTTTTTACTCCTTGTTATGCTGAGGGGAGAAGACAAGACAAGCAAGGAAGTCCCAATTGCCCAGCAGAACCCAGGAGGGACGCAAGAAGGTTATGCGCTGCCAGACCCTCCGACCATCGACCAATAAAGCAAATCCAAGAAGGCGAACTCACCGTCTTTGGTCCCGTTTCTTTGCAGAGTTCGGTGGAGGCGCAAGGCTGGGAAAGTCACTCACACCCATGGCAGGCGGTGGCGGCGGCGGCGGCGGGGGCGGCAACTGCTGCTGAGGCATCACCAGGCCAGGCTGCTGCCCCATTGCCATCTGACCTCCCATCTGGCCGAGGTGGCCGAGGTGGCTGCTACTACTTTGACTCTGCTGGGAGTGATGGCTGCTATTGCTATTGCTGTGGATTCCTCCCGGTCCTAGCGGCCCACTGCTGGAGCTCGTCGACATCGAAGGCGAAGGGTGCGGGTGCAGGGTGCCTCCGAGCTGTAAATCAGCGCACAGCATCAAGTGGTCCGACGACTGCTGGGGATTGGGTAACGACACGCCTGCGCGCTTGAGCACGTCTTCTTTCGGCATGGAGGCTACAGCTAACGGGCGAATGTGCGCGCCCGAACACCAAATGTAGTCCAACACGCCGGTGAAACCTGGGGCATTGCCGCGCACAGGGGTATTATTGGATCAAGTCGCAATATTGAAGGAATGAGAATGAAACAGAGGAATGCAAATAAGGGGTCAAAAAGATCCAGGGATCTGTAGCGCATTGAACATCATCTAACATACCCCTGATTAGTAAAAATGAGAAGCGCGAAAGACGGCATAAGAGCTGTTCGCCACTCGCATGCCAAAGGTGCAACATCGGAGAATTATAACTTAACTATAGCCAATTCTTTTACCTGTTGTGAAATTGGTGTAAGGAGGTTCTTCTCCTAAGACGGTCCGGTAAGCTGACAACAGGTCAAGACCGTGTGACAACTCGGGCGCAGGCGGCAGCACTCGTAATGCATCCTCCTGAAAAAGCGCATGCAAGAAACGAGAAAAACATACGTCAAAATGTTGACATTTCACTTGGGGTCGTAAACACGCAATTTGATTTGGACGGGAGAAGCATTTGCCTCGCATCACAACGAGGCAAATGCAAGCGAAAATTAGAAAGCATAGCAGTTACCTGAAAAAGAGCACCAACACAACAGGCATAAATACACGACAAAGACGCCCGTACACAATGGCGCACTGGCAAATAAGCGCAAATTTCACATTTTTAAGGACGGAGACATACAAGCTCTCATCTCATCTCTTACTTGCAAATCAGGGTGTCCTTCGGGCACCGCATGGTGAGCCAAGAGGTCGTACACTGCCGACGACGGCACCGAGTTGAAGTCCCCACACACCACCAGCGGCAAGTCCCGCGACAACACCAGCTGCTCCAGTTCGCGAACCAGGCTCAAGCACTGCCACAGCTTCACGTCGGGGTAGTCTTTGTTGGAGTACAAGTGGGTGTTGGCCACCGCTACCTGTAAAGGGCCCATGCGGTTCAGTCGCCCCGTGCGCTGCGGGTTGCCCGGCAACAGCACCTCCAGCACCGCCACCATCCCCACGTTGTCCTTCATCAACCGCCCCAAGATGTCGCGCTCGTGCTCGTCGCTGGTGGCAATTTGCTGCGCTAAAGACCTCGCGCAGTCGTTGAACTCGACGCCGTAGTGCTCGGCTAGCCGAAACTTGGACCTGCGCCAGAAGATAGCGCAGCCGTCCACCTTTCCCGCAGGACCCATCGCATCGCGCGTCTTTTGTTTGTACAAGCCGTCAAAGCCCGACTCGTAGAGCCAAGGCTTCAGATTCTTCTCGAAATGGTCCGCTTGCACCTCCTGCAAGCACAACACGTCAGCTACTGCATCCCGCAGCTCACGTAACAAATTCGGTAAACGGTAGCCCCAGCCCAAGGCCCAAAAGTCGCAGTGGGGGTACATTTGCTGCGTGGCGTAAATTTCCGCAAGCAAATTGTACGAGAGAACGCGAAAACGGTAGCCTCCACCGTTGGAAGCTCCTTTCACCGTGACTACAGGCCGTTTCGGCGGTGCTGGCGGCGACGCTAGCGTAGGCTCCAAGCGGATCGACTTGGGCCCAAACAGCAAGGAGCCGTCAGGGTTGTAGCACGTGCACTCGAGCCGAAACCGCCGCCCGACGTCCGCAGCGGACGGAGTAAATACGCGGTCGCTGCAGACCTCGACCCAACTTTCTGCTCCTCCGCCGTTGCCGTTGTCGCCTGCGTCCGCAAACGAGTCAGCTTTTCGAGCTGCTAGGTCTGCTGCCGACGAGAGTGAGTGCGACCGCTGCATCGACGGAGGCCCCGATGTGCTGTTGCTACGCTCTCTGCTAACACCGCTGCTGCTACTTCTTTGCAATAAACTTCCTCCGTTACTGCTGCCATCCCCAACGCTGGCCTCATCTGCCGTAGCCCAAGCGTTCCTGAAGCAGCTCGTGCTGCAAAACACACAGGGAGGTCCCACGGGCAGACCCATGCGCCTCACCATGCTTTCGTCAATGCACGCTAGGCTGCGAGCATCTCCACGCGCATGGCTCGACCACACTAGCGGCGAAAAGTTGTTGGCCAGGCTGCAGCCTGCGTGCATGCACACGGGGCTTTCTGGCCCACGCAACCACCGAAACCGCAGCTCGTAGTTCCCTACGGACGGAGGCGGCGGCTGCGCAGCTTCTACAGGAATACCCGACTTATTCTTCTTGACACTCTTCTGGTAGAGATACGCGAGTGCGCCGACCTATACAGGAAAGTCCATTAAGGCGCAATTCAAAATTGGATGAGAGGAGAATTAGAATGCTAGTTACTGCAGTTAGTCAGAAGGACTTTCGAATCTATGCCCCAGCGGCCTCAGGAAGGCTCACCTCGCATCCTTCGACAGGGCGCTCGGAACGCAAACTCAAATGCCATGTGCCCATGGGCGAACGACCCACTTTCCTAAGCCCGCTTGCCCCCTTCCTCTGAGATGCTGTCCTAGTATTTCTGCGACTGCCAGCGAGGCAAAGTTCCACGTTCCACGTCGATTTGGTGACAAAGTGACGAACACGAAACACGACGAAACAAACGCACTAAGCTGTATTTGCTCATGTATTATATTAGAGACATGTACCCAGCCTGGACTGGACTACGTAGTGGAGGGGAATTCCCGGTTTTATAAAGTGGCCTTGGGAATTCCCAAGATTCCCGGGAATTCCCATGGATTCCCGGGAATTCCCGGTAGTTTTGGGAATCCAAGCCCGTTGCAGGAGCTCAAGAGAGGACTTCCCCAAGCGGGGAATTGAGGTCCACCACTAGATCTTTCACCTAGACATCAGTGGCGTGTGCGAAGTATGGCAATACAGAAAAGAAAACCACTTCCCTATACACTTCATACCGGCCCCAAATGGCCGCTTTTAGCGCCCGTTCCTGGCCCGTTCTCTTCTGGTTTTGAAGCCGCAAGTAACGATTTTTTTAGTGGCGCAATGAAGAGGCACCTCCCTGTAAATAGAACAATACCCCCCTGTAAGTAAAATCCCCCCTGTAAAGCCAATATACCTCCCCTGTATGGGAATTCCGAGGAATTCCCAGAAAACGCCATTTTAGAAAAGGGAATTCCCGAGGAATTCCCATCGATTCCCGAACTCGGGAATTCCCGGTTTGGGAATTCCCCCCCACTAGACTGGACGCTTGACGTTGACGCAGATGCCAGTAACAGTAACCAAGAAAACCGCGGGTTTTCCGGGGTTTTACCCACTTCGACTTAGCGGAAGATCCGGTAAAAGCTAACTGCGCTGAAGGAAACTTCAGCAGCTTCGTGGGTTTCGTGATTACTGCGCAGAACCAGAACCGACTGCGTTTGCCTTTTCATTAAAAAGAACCCTATTCCTATTTCCCTGATTCCCTTCCATGTTAGCGAAATATCAACGGCTTCCTTAGCCCACTATTTCCATCGGGATAAGTGCACCCAGAATACCATATCAACAAGGAAAGCAACGTCGCCTTAAGCCCGAAGGGCGGTAGGAAACTCGAGTTTATGGTTTACAGACGTGCAAGTGAGTCACCGGCCGTGGCCGTAACTCCCCGATCGCGGGCGCCGGTCACCACTACGGCTGCGGCTACGGCAGCTGCGGTCGCGGCTGCGGCTGCGGCGCCTGTCGCGGTCCCTGCTATCGCCTCCGCTACGGTAGCTATCGCGGCCGCCGTGGCTGCTGCTGCTGCGGTCCTTGTCTGAGTCGCCGTTGCGTTGCTCACTCCGCGCAGCTGCCCTTTCCTCGTCGCGCCTCGCGCGGTCAGCTTCCCGCCGCGCGCGCTCTTCTTCCCGCTGCCGCTGGTATTCCTTCTCCCGCTGCTGCTGCTCCTTTTCGCGCGCGCGCCGCTCGTCCACCATGCTCAGCCGTGCTTCTTTCTCCATCCGCAGGCCGTCTTTTTTCACCAGAGCATCGTCGCGGCGCCACCTACAACAACCAACAGCCAGCAGAAAGCGAGATTCAAAAGAAAGATACACAATATGTCAAATCGCCGCGGACTTCTATCCCTTCCAGTCCTGAGCACAACGCCTTATTCACAGAAAATAACTTGCTCGTACGTTTATGAGAACCCAGCGACGGATATGACAACAAATCACCTCAGGCCAATGCTTCTCTCAAATATCGGGAGCCGAACCAAGAATAACAACAGTTCTATCCCTATTGCGAACATACACCCTTAACAACATCATCACCGGCTCGGTCCGTTGAATCCGCCGGGCCGCGGCTTGTACTCCGGTGGCGCGAGCTGCACGAACAAGCGGTTGCCCATGAGGGCCACGGCCCCGCCGTCCATGACCGCATCGTTGGCTTCTTTGCTGGTCTCAAAGGTGACGAAGGCCTGGAAGAATCAAACGAAGCAATCGAGACGAAAAAAAGAAGAAAAGAGGCACACAAGAGAACTGATCTGCGAGCTACAGTAGGAGGAGAGCATCAGCATGCACACCAGGCAAAAAGAAGGGATTGCTTGAGCAGCGACTGCCGGTCGGTTTTCAGGTGAATTGCCGGGCTCAATTGGAATTGAAACAGTTGTCTCATGTTAACCTTCTTGCCCAAGAGGGACACTTCCACGACATCGCCAAATTGGTGAAAATGCGCCTTCAGGTCGTGGATCCGGGTCCGAGGGTTGTAGTCTTCCACTTCCACCGTCGTTTGGGTTGAAGCATTTTCCTCGCCGGCAGCGCTAGCATCGCCGGCAGACTCGCCTTGAGCGTTGTCCTCGTCGTTACCTCCAGCTTCTTGAGATGCAGCTGCTTCTGCCGCCGCGGCTGCCGCTGCCGCTGCGGCAGCTGCAAGTTCTTCTTCCTTTTCCTTTGCGAGGCGCTCGCGCTCTTTGAGTTCTTCTTGGAGCTTCAGAAAAGTTTCGCTTGGCGCTTGGTCGTCATCGTCGCCAACGGTCTCCCAGCTTCGCTGCTTCTTAGGCAGAGGCTTCTTCGTGCTAAACATTCAGTGAATTACTTTGTGCACCTGTTCTACAATAAGAAAGTACCATTGAGAATGTCATAACAATGAATGAATGAATTTGGCGGATTAAGTTAGATTTCATAATAGCATGGGATAGGTGTAGGATGACGTGTTTCCTGACTCCCTAAGGCAGTGGTAACTCGTTTGAAAAGATGGAGAGAAGAACTGGTTTGATGCTCTTGTAGTAATTATGAGTAATTCTAGTACGCATTTCTAAATGAAACAAGATGTGCCTACAGTCTACAGCTATGCTTCAGACGATGCTCTTACTATCACCGTTTAAAACAGTCACCGATGGTCTATGTTGGAAAGTTTTATGCTAATATTTAAGAGTAGGCTTTAGCGTCAAATCTCAGCCAAGAACCCGCTAGCTAGGATAAGAAGCCGGACGAGCTAAAGCAAGATGGCGCGGCGCAAGGGCTTAAACTGTGGCTTAAACTGGACGGAGGACGGATGACGAAAAAATGACTCATTCTCGACCTAATATAATATCTAAGCACCGGAGAACGTGTAGCGTGTGCAAAAAAATAGAGAAGCCTGTGCTGCGTGGAGGAAAGAGCTTCTCTGCCCAGAAGCGGGAAGCCACGTAGGGCATTAAAGCTCTAAGCCAAGTTATAGTTCGTACTATAATTACCACAAAAATTGTGTGTTAACCATGAGTTTCTTATGGTCACCTGCGAAGCCCGCGGAGGCGCCGCCAGCTGCTGAGGCCAAAGATAAAGTGAACGAGTTCGACGACATGCTTAACTCGAAAGATTTGGAATTACAGGCAATTTTAGGTGGCGGTGCGCCGGCTGACGATGCGAGTAAATCAAAGGGCACAGAAGATGCTAATCCGTACGTAAACTTAACGGTGGAAGGAGGCGCTATTTCTTCAAAAGAGGTATCATCCGGCTCTCGGGGTAGCAAAGCGCGAACAAAACCTGGCGCTGCACCTTCAGCGGCTGCTGCGTCGACGCCGGACGCGAAGCTTGCGAACGACCAGAAAGTTTTCGGTGTGCCGCGGAACTACATCATCGTTGTAAGCTTGGCCCTCATCATGGGTGCCTTCCTATTTGAGTACATGGGAGACGTGTGGGGAGACACGGAGTTAAACAGCAAAACGGTGGAAACTGAGGGCAATTGATGACGCCTGCGCAATACACTTGGGGAACAAAGGCATGTCTGAAGGATTCATAATTTTCTGCCTTGTAGGGAGATGCGTGTGGATATACGGCGATGTAGAGAATGGTAGCAGATGACACAATTTCTTGGCTGTTAATTTCAAATCCCACGTACACGCATTAATGTCCCATGCGCTATGACATTACTACAGACCCTCAATCGTCGCCCAATTAGAGTAATTTCAGATAAA
>Ga0307982_1000928_pt1 | contig 23356 bp, 30 predicted proteins | sample OrgLakmetagen989_FD_201847 | JGI IMG/M metagenome (GOLD analysis project Ga0307982, IMG submission 201847) | Saline water microbial communities from Organic Lake, Antarctica - #989 | ecosystem: Environmental > Aquatic > Non-marine Saline and Alkaline > Saline | place: Antarctica: Organic Lake...
AGAACAATAAATAGGAAGGCGCGCGAGCAAAGAAGCTCGTGACATGCGGAACACGAGGTCCACTCGGCAGAGGTCAAAGTGTGCCTTTCAGCGCGCAAGGCGCCTATTGTTCTGCCCCTGAGCCATTTAAGGCTTTGACGGGACAGGAACTCCTTCCTCGTTCGCGGAGTGGCAGTGAATAGAAAAGCCCCCCCTCAAAAATTCAAACAACAACATGCAAGCGGGCCGCTTGTGGCCTAGCGGTCCCTCCCTATCAAAGAGCTAAACCCATGTATCTTCCATCAAACGCCACGGACGCTAGTCGTGGTCGTCCTCCAGCGTATTTCGGGAAATATACAACCGAAACAGCCACAGCCAATAACAACACCGCTTTGCGCTTTGTTGAATTGTATGTTGAACTTGAACTCGAACTAATACTAATACAAACCCAAATGACACAGAAGAACATTGAAATTTTTTTTGAACCATTTAAAATTGTTCGGGGATATATTTTCATAAGTGCCCTAGCAAGACAGAAATCTCCGGAGTTGGCTCCTCAACTCAGCGACGGCCCTCGGTTAATAAGGTATCCAGCACGGTGGTTGGGCTGGCTAGCAGCTTGGCGCAGCGCAGTCTCTAACCTTCGCATTTCAGCATCTTCCAACCGCCTCATCTCCGTCTCGGCGTTGCACGGTACCTTCTTTTGGCCCTCTGCAAACAGAGACTCATAGGCCCGTGGCGCTGGCTGTGGCCGCGCAGCATTGACTGGTACAGCAATAGCAGCAGCAGTTGGGGCAGCAGCTCTACGGTAAGTGGGTGTGGTACTTGGAGACATCTGAGCGCTGGGACGAGCTCTGCTGGCAGACTTTGGGCGCGAATTTGTTGATGAAGAATTTTGTTTGGTACTGCTGGAGCGGCGCGACCGGCCAGCAGAGGTAGGGCGTGCCTTCGACGAGGTTGACGTTTTGTTGCCGTTGCTTGCAGAAGTAGCCATTTTATCTTCGGCCTCCGTGGGCACGACAGCTGAGGTCGACACCCGAGGGCTGAATTGACCAGTGCCACCACTCTTGCTTGATAGTTGATTGGCAGGATGAGTGTCCATGCTAGTTGTGCGGGCTTGCGGCGGCAGCAACCACTGCGCACCACGCCCCGGAGTTAAGATGTTCTCGTAAGCACTCACAACGCCACCCCTGGTGGTGGCGTCGGAGGTGGTGGTGGTGGTAGCACTGCTAGCGTTTTGTCTGTCCATGTGCGCTGAGCGCGCACCACTATTACTCGGAGTATCCTGAGATGGCACACGCAGTGATTGCGGCGATACGCGATGAGGCGATGGTTGAGCCAAGGATGCAGTCGCTGCTGGCGGTGGCGGCGACGTAGCAACTTCACATTGGTTGCGCAGCTCATTTCTGCCTCCTCCACCTTCTCCTTTGCCTACATTACCATGCCGAAGAGAAGGTGATGCAAGCGCACTCCTCGGAGTACGTCTAGGCGACGTTCTAGAAGGTACAGCAGCAGCAACAGGAGAAGATGGAAGTGAAGAAGCAACAGCACTACGAGGACTGCTGCGAGGTGACCTAGAGCTCTGTGAAGTCGGCGCTAAAGGAGGCAGCGGCGGAGATAGCCGCACGCTGCTGTTTTTGTGGTGGTTGTTTGGATTGGAATGAGTGCTGGCATAGCTGCTGCCATGACTCGAATGAGTGCTTCCGCTGTTAGTGCTGTTGTTATGGCTGTTGCGGCGTGGCTGACTCCGCTGGTTCTTTGCAGACCTAGGAGACGACGAAGCCGAAGAGTATGTGCCAACTGACTGCGCCTCTTGCTCGCTTCTTCTTCTACTCCTTCCTTCACTTGAAGTGTTGCCCTCTTCTTCGTCGTCTTCTTCGAATTCTTCGTGGCAGTTGTAGGCACCTCCAACACAACCTTCAGCATTGGCACTGGTTCTCTTGGCTAGCGCAATGGCCTTTTCCTTGGCCTCGAGAGCCTTGGCACGCAGCTTAGGGTTGATCGGAGCTCCTAAGGGGCTGTGCGCGTAGAGCTCTGCCATTCCCGCTTTGCCACCTGCCTGTAAGCACACCGCGCGAGCTAAAAGCACGTCACTGAAGCGGGGCGCCACGAACAGGGGCAGCAATTGCTTGCAGCGTTTCGCTTCGGGGTACAGGCGTTCGAAATGCCCGCAACGAGCGAACTCGTCGTCCGCGTCGTAAATCACCTGTTGGTTGATATGTGGTAGTTTGGTGGTTTCAAGGTGAAAGTAGGCCGAAGTGCGATAGAGAACGAAAGGACTAGTTTCTGTACTACAGTAGCAAAATGCAGAATATATGCAGAGGTACAACGCAAAGAGAGGTCGAAATAAAGCTAAAGACCGTGCAAGAGCCAACCTGCGAGCCCGCCAGAGAATCTACATTATTCTACATTTCTATTTTTTTCCCTATATTTTAAGCACACCTCCCAGTCCTCCCGCGTCAGCTCTCCTAACGCGATGGCCTCGGGTTGCCCACTTCTCCGCCACGCGTCTTGCCTTCGGCTCAGAGCAGCTTTGTGGGCTCCATCGCTCACGCCTCGGGCCTTGTTCTGGGCCGCCTTCTTCTCACTGCGCTTCAAGGCGGCGTCGTTCAACGGCTCGAAGCCCACCAAATGGAACAAGTCCGCCATCAAAGTGCCCTTCAAAAAACAGCAGGTCATACCAAGGGTGAGGTTGAGCGACGAGCTCATAGCAGGCACAGGAACAGTAGCAGTCTTGTTGAGTTGACAAGAAACGAAACACCAAAATAGGAAGAAGTAACCTTTGAAAACATCCCAGAGTCTATATTTGTCTATCCTGAGAATTTTCTCAGACCACACTCAACAAATCACCACTTCTTCATTCTCCCAACAACACCTCCTTTCTCAAACCTTCCCTTCAACATCTCCACTCCAGCCCACTCGCCAGCCTATACCTTGATCTTTTGGTCTAGCGGGCTCGAGCCCATCAAACTCGGTGACACATTCACTTCAATCAGCCAGGGCTTCAGTGCCTTGTCCATCAAGACGTCAAACCCAAACAACTCGTAGCAGAGCTTGGGCGTGCCTCGGGTGCAACGCGCTGCTGTAGCAGTCACCTGGAGGAAGTGTGTGTGTGTGCAACCAATGAATTAGTACCTCTAAGTAGAGCAACCACCATCATGAGTAACAATTGACGCACCAGCCCAAGCCACAAGGCAAAGAATAAAGGACAACAACAAACAGAAAGAGGGGCTAAAACGTAGCATACAAATGCACCTCGGAATCCGCCGCAATCAGGGTCTTCACAATAAGGTCGGAAATGTCGCGTTTCAATTTGGCGACTCGTGGCGCTCCAAATTCGGCCGTTAAATGCACCCAAAGATCGGACAACGGCCACTTGTGCCCACCCGCGGGCGAACTACTACTAGCTGCATTTTTGGCTGCCGCTGCTGCTGCAGGAGGAGGCGGCTTCTGTAGTGGTGCACTCTTGTTGCCATCTCCCCCTTCTCCACTGCCTTCGCCTTCATCTTCTATGTTATCTCTTCCAAGCTCTGGCGCCGCCGCACCTCTCAGCTCTGAAGTATTCTCGTCACCGACATTGGCCCCTAAGTCTCCTCCATCTCCACCTACTCCTAAGTGTTCTCCTTCTTCGTCATCGATGCTTGGTGCTGCTTGGTCGTCCTCTTCTCCGTCTACGTGCTCTACGAATTTGGCGCTTTTTTTGTTGATGCTGTAGTTGGTCAAATGCGCGAAGCGCGAGGTTAAGTTTTTGAGGGTGTATTTGGAGGTGCTGAACCGCACTAAGCCATGCTCGAACAAGTACACTCTGAGAGGGTCGAACGAGGTCACCACTACATAAAGCCGCAGGTCGTACTTGACCCCATTGATTAAGTGGGGTTGGTGCAGATACCGCTGCACTACCGCCTTTTTGTGCGGGGGAATGGTGTTCAAATTGTCTCGCGTGATGAGCCGAATGCCTCGCCCACAACTGCTAGCCTGAGGCTTCAAAATCCAGATGCTCTTTTCGGCTTCGGCTTTCAATTTTAAAAGTTTCCGTTCGTTGGGCAAATGCAGTACTTCCGGCTGAAAGAGCAAAATGAAGATAAAGAAAGAGAATGGCGTGACCGAAATGGCATGCGAGACTAGTGGGTAATTGGAAAACAAAGCGCATGAGAATCGAAGATTGAGATGGACTTCAAGTGTAATACCGCTTTGCGTACACTTGACAAAAAAATAATGCTAACGCTGACAGCAAGAATTCAATACAAGCACGAAAAGAGAGGAATGAAGCCCAGAAGTCGATTCTAGGTAGTGCTTAATATCATTTTTGATAAATTACAAAGCTCGAACCGCGAAGTCGAACGCGTTGTCTCCGCTGCCCGCGTTGGTGGTGCTCGCAGGCCGTCGCCGCATGGCTTGCATCGTGCGCGCAAGCCGGTCTTTTCGGCCGATGCACCACGACGCGGGGAAGTGGTTCACCTGTGGTTAGACATACACACCAGTAGTGGTGGTAGTGAGACGACAGAGGGCCAGCACGTGAGGTAGAGGAGGAGGAGCAAGTCCGGAGGCAATGATGATTATGTCGCTGTCTTTCTTCTTTACTTACCCGTTGGTATTTGTTCATGTTCGAAAGCTCCGCGTGCGTCGAATGGTGGCCCCAAAAAGCATTCCACCCGCCGTCCGCCGCGCCGTTCTTGGTGCGCACAAAGCCTGCTCGCGCGAAGGTGTTCTTCACGCAGTTGCGCTCCCATTTCGAAAAGTACACCAACCGCCGCGCTCCCAAGTCCTGGAGCTGCGAGTACGCAGGCTGCCGTACTAAGCAGAGCTCAGAGGGATAGTCGAAGAAAATCGTTGGAGGGCGCGCGCGGCCGTACAGCGATGGCACGAGTCGAACCTATTTGCACGGCAAATTATTCAAAAATATCCAGCATTTGAAAAGTAAACGAGGGCCGTGACAGTGACGACAGTGGAAATGTAAATGAAGGCAAATGAAGAAGGATGGCGGTAATGTTAAAGGCAAGCGTGGGAACCAAAGGCAAAGCTTGGGCTTTAGGACGAGCGATTTTATCCTCTACGATCAAATTCGTTGTTTTCAAGGACGAATGAAGCACGACTCATAATAGTAGAGCCCGTTGTGTGGTCTAACGGTTCAAACATCGCAAATCTTTCAAAAGAAAGCTCACATGTTGAAACTTCACACGAACCTGCCCTGCCACAGTTTCTGCTGGATCATCGTCACCGTCGTCTTCTTCGTCTTCTGAACCTTCTTCTTCGCCTTCAGCACCGCCCGAGTCCCGCCCCGTGAGCTCGCTGCTCTCGCTTGCTTTCGCCGTCTCAGGTTCCTCGTCCGCGTGGTGCAGCGAGTGCACGATCGCTTTCAGACGCGCTGCCATGCCTAAGTGTTTGAACAATTGTGAGATTGTTGCATGGAATTAGATGAGTTGGCTAGATTTAATCCGACTATATACCGCTTGGCGCCGCCGTGGGAAACTCTGAAACTGCCGTTGTTGTTTGGTCGAGAGTTGACGCCTCAACTGTCTTCAAGCTATCCTTGGGAGGTGCAATGAACGCACTATCATTTGCACCGCCCCTATGCATTCACTTGACTGTTTTTTTTATTAGTCACAGTCGCCCCGAGCCTACTACCGTTGGGCTTATAGTAGCTTGGCACAACGCACGCGAGCTAAATAAATGACCTCACAGCTGCAACGGGGAAATCCAAAAAGATGACAGTGAGAAACTACACTAATATAGTTTGAAGTCACAATATGCCATGTAACCCCTTCAAAATCAAAACGCATCGAACTGGCCTTGGCGGTTCACAGGGCACAACGTCGAAGCCCTCACCGTTAAGATGTTCATCTACTTGAGCAAGAAGATTGCCATTCCAAATGGCTCTCTTCTTCACGCTCTTGCGTGGAACCCTGACCAGGGCTGGATTGCATGCGGTGGCGAGTCTGCCTTGTTGAAAGTGCTTAAGCTTGAGAACACGGTTGGACAACCGAAGAAAGATGGTGCCGCACCTCCAACGTCCAACCTTTCCATGAATCAAACGCTCGAGGGCCACGAAGACAAAGTGATTTGTGCCGCTTGGAATGCTTTGTACCGGAAGCTGACCACCTCAGATGGGACTGGCCAGATCATCGTGTGGATGTTGCACAAGGGTAAGCATATATAAGCCCGGGGGTTTCCTTACACATTTCAGCGTAATAGCCACGAAAACGCTAGCATCTGATTTTGTAGCGTACGCTCAGCCAAATAGATCTGAAGTTAATTATTCTCATGCCACAATGTTACTTAAGATATGGTGGGATTTGTGGTACGCGATTTTAACAATGCATGACGATCAACCGCCTGCATACGATAATGCCGCCTGCACCTAGTACCGAGGAGCATGTTATTTTTTTCGCGTACTTGACTAAGTTTCGACATTTGATTTCTCATAATCTTCGCTGTTTTTTTGTCGCCTTCTGGCTTCTCTGTGTGTGTGTGCGTCGATGCCTAGGCATGTGGCACGAAGAGATGGTCAACAACCGCCACAAGTCGGTGGTGCGGGACATGAAATGGACCTCCGACGGGACCAAAATTTGCATCGTGTACGAAGACGGCGCAGTGATTGTGGGCGATGTGAATGGGAACCGCATTTGGGGCAAAGAGCTTGAGTTTCAGCTGTCGCTGCTGGAATGGTCCCCCGACAACCGGTTCATTTTGTTCGTCTCCGGAGACGCCAAAGTGTATGCTTACGACGCCATGGGCAACCGCGTCAAGAAACTAGAGGTCAATGAAAATGTCTTTTGGGAGAAGAAGAAGTGCGGGAATAGTGGGCATCGTTTAAATGATCCGCACATGGCTACCTGAAGTGCCAACATATTTTCTCCCGTTCCTACTTGCATCCTCTTAAACACGTCATTTTTCATTTACTCTTTCCATCCGCACTCCCACCGCCACCCCTCCCCAACCCTCCCTGAATACTAGCTCCCCGTGCTCGAGCACTGCCAGATGGACGCGAAAGGCAAGCCCATTGGGGCTGAGGTGGCGGCCATCTCGTGGTACGACGGGGCGGAGGGCACGGCGGACGCGCACGCCCCCACCTTGGCGATTGCGCTGACCAACGGCCTCGTGCAACTGGCGCGGAGCATCGACGACGCCAACCCGGTCGTGATTGACACCCAGGTATACATGTGTGGGGTGCTTAGTGTATGCGGGGTGTGTGTGTACAGTATATTGTGTGTGAATTGTGTGTGCACTGCGTGTTTAGTGTATAGTGTGCGTGGGTGGCGTGGGCGCAAAAGTGAGAGTTTGAAGGGAGAATGAGGATGTGACTGGCGGGAGGGAGGGGAAGGCGGGCTTGACCTATGCCCGTGGCTTTATTTTGTGAGAACTTCGTTTGCACATTTGTAGAGAATGTTGACTTGCACCTCTTTCTTTCCTTGCTCCTCCAAATGACTTGTATTTAAAATGCGTGTGTGCGTGTTTGATTGTGTGCCATTATCCACTATTTTTCTTAACATCACTCACAGCTCGCGCCGCTGCGGCACTGCAAATGGGACACCAAAGGAAGCGTGCTAGCCGTGGCAGGCCTCCGCACCGGAGGCGGAAAATACCCGTCGGTAAATATCATAGACACACACCCACTCACGAGGATAATACGTGCGCACTTACAAAAAAACTAGATCACCGAGACAAAACAATTCTTCTCACCCCACCGTATCTGTTCTATTCTGATGTTTCATAGCTTGCACTCTCACACCAATGATATCTAATTCTCCTCATGCCTCCTCTTCCGGATCTCTTCGCACCTCACCTATCTCATATTTCTTTCTCTCCACTCACACGCGCACACATGTGCGTAGGTGGTGCATTTCTACGACGCCCTCGGGTCGTTTCTGCGCACTTTACCGGTGGTCGGCGGGGGCATCAACGCGCTGTCCTGGGAAGGAGGCGGCCTCCGCATTGCGCTAGCGGTGGATGCTTACATTTACTTTGCCAACATTCGACCCGATTACAAGGTTAGAGGAGGAGGAAGAGGAGTAGAAGAAGAGGAAGAAGAGTGTGTGCGCGTGTGCATTTACGCGTTATGTATGTTTGTGCGTGAGAGGAGGAGGTGAGTGTATGCACAAGTGCGCACATTACATGATTACGTAGGTGTGCGCTCAGTGTCCTTATCAGTTGTGCTTATTGCTAGCAGGACTAATTGAACCGCAAAACCTCTTCAATTAGTCTCTTTCTCTGTCTCTCTCACTCTCTCTTATTTTCCTTCTCCATCAGTGGGTATATTTCGCGGACGGCGCGAGCGTCGCTTCCAACTTACTTGGCACTGGAGCATCACCAGGCAGCAGCAGCAGTGGTGGTGGGAATGTAGGGCCGCAAGCTCTCGCGACCGCGGCTCTGCGACAACAAGAGCGCGCTCCCGGGCACAGCAGCGGAGTGGTCGCCTATGCGTACTCCAAGCCGGACCGCAAGGACACCACCGTCATGTTCTGGGATCAGGTAGGAATAGTGGTGGTGATATTATTGGTGGTAATGGTGTTGGTGCTGTGCACCTTATTTAAAATCGGGCTCGTCTTTTGTCTCCGCTTTCAAGCGAAAGGCACTTTCTCATTTCACCAACTTTGCGAGCAAAACTTCCCTGAAAATATCTCACCCCTTCCAGAAACTGCGATTTGCAGACTTCCCCTTTCTTCTTTTTTTCCCTTACGATATTTCATATCTTTCTTTCTATCCACTTACATTTTCATCTTTTGTGGCCCTTCTCTCACGTGCGCTCTATATCAAGGCCACGGACGAGCGCACCTCGGTCAATGTGCCCGCTCTTCGCTTCCTCGCCGCCGCTGGCGACTTTTGCGTGCTGGTCTCGGTCGATCCCTCTGCCTCCGCGGCGGCTGCTGCCAGTGATAACAAAGGCGGCAACGGACCAATGAAAGGGCGCGGAAAGAAAGGAGGTGACAGCGGCGAATCGAAACGAGGCGAAGGCAAAGACGGCGAAGAAAAGTCGTCGTCGTCGTCGTCGTCGTCGAATAAGAGTGGCAGGAACCGAGGAGCAAACAAGCAGCCCCGCACCGGCAGTGGCTTGCGCTACAAGTTGCAGCTGTGCAACGCGATTGGCACGCCTGTTGACACCAAAGCACTGCCAGTGGGGATGGTGCCTCTGGCGGTGACCATGACTCCATACCACGTGATTGTGGCCGACGTTCGGTGAGACATGAGGAAGACGAGGATGAGGAGATTCGGTGATTATGCGCTTTGATTGCTAGAAATGATATGTGTTCACCAGTGTTGTATGTATTGGGAGTACAAGGGAAGGAGGGATGCAACAATTTGAGCATTATGTATTCTTTTGCTTGTCATTTTTGTGTCACTTCACGTACGCACCATGGTTTTTCAACCTTTGACACGCCCTCTTTCACCTGAACAATGATGTAATATCTTTCCATGCATTATGCCTTCCATCTTCTTCTCCCTAATCCTTTGTGTGCGTGTGTACTATTAATCGGAGCAGGTGTGTGTACGTGTGGCAATACAAGACCCAGGTCCTCAAACTAGCCGCGGCTTCCTCGGAAACTGCCGCTGACTCCTCATCCTCCTCCAAAGCCTCCAAGGCTTCTTCGGGCATGGGAAGCAGCGGAGTGGGGCGCGAGCGAGTGCTGGATTGCAGCCTGGCTGAAAGGAAAGTGCATGAGGCAGGCGGCGCCGACCAGGTGATAGGAGAACAAGGAGGGAGAGAGTCTTTTCTGTTGGAGACAAAAAGGGGTTTTGATCTCTTCTATCAAATTTAGAGCGCCTTTCCCGAATTTGTCAGCCTATTCTCATCTCATTCGTTCATGATGTTTTGTACAGGCGGTGGTGGGGGCACAAACCTTGGATGATTTCGTGTATCCTAGTGGTGGTGACGACGACGAAGACGACGACGAAGACAACGCGGTACGCGAACACGTAGTGGGTGGCTGCGGAATTTCATCATGAATAAGGGTTTACTAATACGTTTCAATCACGCTCATGCATAAACTCAAGCACCCAACTTCACATGTATTTGTGGGCACGTTTGCATGCACCACAACTTCAACCTTAGGCACCTCAAATTCTCAACACCACTGTACAGGTGGTCTCGGTCTCGGCCTCGAGTTCGATGCTGCTCGTGGGCCTCGCTTCCGGCGCCATTCAGCGCTATTCCTTGCCGAGAGTGGCCTTGGACGCGCGCTACGAGCTCAAAGCCACCTGCCCCACCACTTTGAAGCTCAACTGCGACTCGACCATGGCTGCGGTAAGTAGTAGTAGTAGCATAGTACTCTAGAATAGAATATCATATGCTATCTACACACCTGCGCCTCTCTCTCTCTTCCCCCCAATGCGCGCACTCTTTTTTATGTGCTACTGCTAACCATCACCCCTCTTCGGTCTCTGAAAACTCTTTCACCACTTTTCTTTTGGTCTTGTCACTTTTTACCTTGCTTGCTTGACAATGTTAACTCTTCTTCTTTTTGCTCCTAAGATGGTGGACAACGGCATGTTGAGCATTTTGGACTTGGCCAGTGGGAAGCCGATCCAGTCGCCCGACCCCAACGAGGGGGGGCTGGTATAACGTAGTTGACATCTGCACGTGTACACGTTTTCTATCAGAAACTACGCTACAACTTGAGCACTTGTAAAAATAGCATATTCGGTGCCTTGGAGTTTCCGTTCTTTGATTTCGTTTCTTAGCTATCCTCTTTCTCTCATCTATTCTTCACTTCTTATAATCTGCGTCTTGCACCAACCAACCATCGATCATCGATCCAATGAAGGTGCGCAAAGATGCTTGGGATTTGTGCTGGGCCTCAGACGCGCCCCACACGCTAGCGATCATGGAAAAGACTAAGATGGTGGTCCTCGACAAGTTCGTGCCGCAAGATCCGATCGTCTCCAGCGGTTACCTCGCCTCGTTCAGCGCCCTCGAGGTTAGATTCAAAACGTCAAAAATAGCGTGTACTAGAAAACACAGAAGAGGAGGCGAAACACTAGAGAAGGCAGGCATTTCAATCTTCAAGTTTTTTTTGAGCTATTTGGCCATTTATTTTGTTAAAAGGCGCACACGTCTTACGCTGCCTTTTCTGTTGGCATTCTTGTACTAGCACCTTCCCATCCACCTTTACTTCCAATTTTAGGTGAAAGCAGTGTTGATGGACGAGGTGATGGCGGCGCCTGATCGCCCGAACAAGGAGCATGTGTTAAGCTTCGACACCGAGCCTTTGACGCACGTGCGGTCCTTGATCGACACCCAAGGCTGCGCCGAAGCCTATGCACATGTAGAGATGCTGGTTCAGGTACAAAAATTCGAATGAAACGACAAAGAGGAAGATGAGGGTAAAGGTCTTGTAGCTTCTTGGTCTTGGTCTTCTTGCACTTGTCCTTGTTCCATTTTCCTTCAAAATTTCCAAAATTTTGATGATTACGTATGTATCTTTCACATTCTGGCCTCGTTCTTCTTCGACAGGCCGAGGCGTCTTCTCAGTCGACTGCTTTGGAAAAAGCCAGCAGCGACACGGGCGGCTCCAAGAAGACCAATTCTGCTACCTCGAGCAACAAAGCGTTTCAAAAGTTGTGGCGAGTCGTAGGAGATGCTGCTTTACAGGTACGGAACTTGAGCTCAATTTTATGTATTCATGGTATAGCTTTGCTTTCATGAGTCTGTGCTGCCCTTCTTAATTTAGGTTCCTTTCTCTTTCTATATTTTTTTCCATTTCCTTTTTACTTTCCTACCCACCCACCCTCACCTTCTCGCATCTTTCTACTTCATCAGGCCCTGGAGCTGAGCACGGCCGACCGTGCCCTGGTGCGGTGCAGCGACTACAGGGGTATAAGGCTGGTGAAGAAGCTCATGGCCATGGGCAGCGAAGGAAGCAAACTGAAACAGCGGGCGGAGGTTAGAAAGGGAGAGAGGATTGAAAATATGGAAATGTCTACGCATATTTATTTACTAGACTTAGGCTGTGCACTTTTCTTTTGAAATTGATCAATGGGCACTTGTCTTTTTCGGGTTCATGTGGTCTTCAATGGGCGATTGTGCTAGCGGCTTTTGTTTTACTTTCGTGTTGTTCGCGTTCTTCTCTGCTAATATGATAACCCCTTCCCCCAAAACACTAGGTGTGCGCGCATTTGGGCAAATTCGACGAGGCTGAAACCATTTACAGGGAGATGGACCGAAAAGACTTGGCGATCGACTTGCGGGTGCGCTGCGGAGACTGGTTCAAGGTACTACTGTCGGGGCACGAATACGACATAGTATCGGAAAGGAACAGTACTCTTCAAATTTTTGATAAAGAATTAGTCTAAAATATCTCAGCCCCCCTGCCGATATCTGAAGTCTCATATGATTTCAAGTCAACGTTTCTTCTTCTTCTTCTTTTGAGCAGCAATTTCGACCCTATTTCTGTCTGCTTCTGAAAACCCGTACATACATTTGAACTTCCACGACAGGTGGCGTCTCTGATTCAAACGGGCGGGGCCGGGGATGACAAGCTTTTGGCTCGCGCTTTGGATCAAATCGGCGAGCACTACCGGGAGCGCCGTGCCTATGACAAGGCGGCCCACTACTTTTCCCAGGTACTTGGATTTTGGTTTTTGTGTGTACATCATTATGCTGCGTAAGATAGAGTTTCCTCTTTTAGTTTCTTCATCAATTTTCAATAATCCGTTCTTGTTCTTCTGTGCCACTATATCACGACGCAAAAACACACTCACGGTCAACAGTCGAAGCAGTACGCGAAGCTCAGCGACTGTTATTATCGGCTCGGCGATTGGAACGCGCTCTCTCGCCTCGTGTCAGTAGTACCGGTAGGGATGGCCTCGGAAAAAGAGCCTTCCTTGCCGCTGCTCCTGGATTTGGCCCAAAAACTCGAAGCTGTAGGCGTACATCAGGTGATGCACGCACATGTATAATGTTGGGATAGAATTGGAAGGGGAGGAAGAAACGAGGGGCATCCGAAGCTCTTAAATGGATATTGTGCTATGAAAAAAGCGATCCTTAAATTATTTCTTACCTCTCACCCCCTTCTCTTCTTTTTCTTCTTGGCCCGTTCCTTTGTTTGTTGTTGTCTTCTTTCTGTTGCACCCCACCACCACCTTTATTATTCCTATCATTATCATATTAGGGCGCGGTGGAGGCGTACCTCAAGGCAGGGGAGCCCCGAGCCGCCATCGACTGCGCGGTGATTTTGAACCAATGGGCGGTGGCGGTGGACCTCGCGCAGCAGTTCGACTACCCGCAAATCGAGGGATTATTGGCCAAGCAGGCTAACGCGTTACAGGTACACTTTACTCGCGCATCTAGACGTACATGGAGTTTTGAGTCAAGTTGGGGGGGGGAATGTGAGAGAGACACAACTGACATTGCAACAGAAATTGAGAGGTAGGGAATGAACGAGTAGTAAATTTGTCGTTACCTATCGAATGTCTCCTGTTCGCAAAAACAAAGGAGCTTTTTTTTCTTCTGGATGCCTCACTCCCTCCGTAACTGCTGCCTCTGTCGCCTTATTTCCTTATGAAAAAACAGTCCAAGAACGATCATTTGGGTGCCGTCATGTTGTGGCGCCGGGCGAACAAGTCCACCGAGGCCGCGAGAATGCTGGCAACTTTGGCGGAGCAGGTGGCCGCGCAGGCCGTAGATCCCCTGCGAGCCAAGAAATTGCAGGTATACACACCAGGGGGGGTGGATGGTTAACGAAGAACATGCACTGCTTCTTCCCAATTTGACCATGGTCTTGGTCTTCTAGATTCCCACTTTTATTTCTCTTCATCACCGTCCTTCTTCTTTCCTTTGTTCTATTGCATTACCACCACCACCATAATGGGTCTATCCCAGGTGCTGGCAGCGTTAGAAGTGGAGCGGTTCCGGAAAGCAGCCTTGACCGCGGCCCAGTTGAACGGCGACACCACCGCTGGAGGGGACATCGCCCAGACCACGGCTGCCACTTTGGACACGTTGATGACCCTGGACACAGCAGCGGGTGGCGAGACCCAGAGCACGAGCAAACGATCCGCCAAGGTGCTGATTTCGTCTAGCATTCCTCATTTCTTGTGGTTGCTGCTGTTGATATGATCTGACTCTACACGGGCTCTTTCACACACCCTCTCTTTGTCTCGCGCGTGCATGCATCCACCACCATCTTCTCTTAGGTGCTCGACAACGCGTGGCGCGGGGCTGCCGCCTACCATTACTACTTGCTAGCCCAGAGGCAGCTGTACAAGGGCCAGGTTGATGACGCGATGAAGACCAGCATGCGACTCGGAGAATACGACGACGTCCTCCCACCGCGCGACATTTACAGCCTGATCGCCCTCACGGCCTACCACAACAAGCATTACGGGGTACGAGGGTTGACTTATGTCGAATGACTCTCAGCGTATACTCACCACAATTTTCGCTTCCCTCAACAATGAGTATGATTAGGCTTCCTTCTTTTCTAAAATGGCCACTTCTGTCTTTTGCAATTTCTATTTATTTTCTTCTTGTTTTGTCGCGCAACCTTTCTCTCTTTGTCTCCTCTTCATCGCTCTTTTGGCCTATTATTCCACATTTCTCTCGTTATGTTGCGCAATTACACCTATCACCACCCGTCTAGGTCTGCTCTCGGGCCTTCATCAAGCTCGAGACCATGTTAGGCCTATCCTCCGCGCAAGCCGACCAGCTCCAAACCCTCGCCCTCGCTGTTTTCACCAAGAACTCCCCCTTGGACCCCCAGGCGCTGCCTCAAGCCTACCTCGATTGCCTCGAACAGGTGTGTGCGAGCGAACTTACCTTTCTTTCACATTGAAACCTTCATATCTCTCTGTCTGGTCTCTTATGATAATTTTTCGTTCCCTGTCTCACCGTCGTCATCCCCTCTTCTAGGGCGCCCCGTACTCAGCCTGCACTGCTTCTGGAAGGCTTTTAGATGATGGGGGCCGTCGCGGGACCTTCGTGTGCCGCACCTGCCGTTACCCGTGCCTAGAGCGCGCGATTCAATCGTTGACCACATGCCCCCTGTGCCACACTCCTTTGGAAGTCGGGTTCACGAACCCGACGAAAATGTGATCGGACGGTGGCTTATAGATTGAAGTGTGCCGGTTTGGTGGGCAGTTGTTCTTGGTGTTTGAAAATTGAATATCGTCCTAGTCTGGGGGATAGGAGCAACATGGAGAAACCGAGGTGAAGGAGGTTGAAACCCCCAGCAGCATACAGCGAGATGTGCGTGTGCGATATTGTGCTTTCTTGATGGCTCATGATGGCTCGACTGAATTATACGTGCGATTTGCAAGTGGCGTCTCTAATATATGGCAATTGCCAATTGCCTTCCTTGGAATAGAACCCGTTTATAATATTTTAAAATTACACAGCCCCCACCATCTCCCATCTATAGTAAAAAAATTAGTCCCTGGAGTATAGTTCGCAGGTCCGGCACATACACATACAAATCCTACCTTTTCTAGACTTTGTTCCGAGTACTACTAGTGGTTTTGTGAACTATACGCCACGCCCATACCACATCGCTCACTGCGTTCAGCATTTCTTTATTATTATGATGGTGATGGGGCTTTATATCCGTTCATAATGAATAATGAATAATCGAGCGCAAACTGGCGTATATAAACATGTATTATCCGCCAGTTATTATGATTACTTCTGCACCTCAGTAGGAATATTAGCTGTTTTGCGTTCCTTCTTGGTCAAGCCCACGACCTTAGCCGAGTCTTGAAGCAGTGCTTTCGCTAACAGCGGGCTGGTGCCTGCAGGCGTGAACTCCGAAGTGCCCACGAGGTAACTGCCACTGCGCACACGAGGCGAAAGAGCAGCATACACCGACGCATGCGCACCCTGGATATGGTTTAATATGGGAAGAGATGCACGAAGCACTCGCGTTGTAAGTCAAAGAAGAAGGCACCAGAAGAAGGAATCATCACAACAGCATAACAGGTGCTAAACAGGGGCTATGAAGAAGGGATGAAAAGCAGTACTTGAAGAAGAGGTAACTTTGAAGCATGTCTTCACATCCAAGAACCACACACCAGTGCATGTGCCACTTACCTGTAGTATACTACTTCGTATGCATGCTAATTACATACCTGAGCAGGCGACTTGTGGAACCACCGGAACGGGAGCATCTCATACGCTAGATACGCCACGAAACTGTGCTTCCCGAGTTGCGTGCGCACGTTGCCCGGGCACACACTCACAAACGATACGCCGCCAGCTCTTGCCGTCATTGAAGCCTTGACATCGTCATCCGCGTTGCTGTCACCTCCGAATTCCAGCGCCCATCCCTGTGCGCTCAAGATGTTGGCTCGCTTGCTCCTAGCGTAGGCAGCCCACCGCCCCCACATGCCAGAACCGGTCGCGTTCAGCGCCAAGGGAGAAACCTCCAAAGAAGGAGACAGCGCCGAGAAGGACGAAGAGGGCAGAGGCATGGCATGTGCCATCGATGCGACGTTCACCACCCGACTCTCCGTCATCATGCTGTCTTCTTTCTTGTACTTGTCAGCGCTCTCCGCCAGCCGTGGCATCAGCAGCGACGTGAGCAGGAACGGGCCGAGGTGATTGGTCGCCATTTGCAGCTCGAGGTTGTCTGCGCTCATATTTGGAGGCGTAGCCATGACACCAGCATTGTTCACCTGCCAATCAATCACAATCGATAAATCAAGCCACCGCGTATGTTGAAAAGAACATACAAGAGAGATCTACCCACATACAAAATTAAAACCCATTTTGGACCACTTATATATCTATCTACTAACTTATCTCATCTCTCTCCATTTTATGCTCAATTACCAGCACAGCGAGGCGATGCTTTCTCGCCGGAAATTGCTTCTGAAACGCCACCACAAACGACCGCACCGATTTGAAGTTCGCCAGGTCTAGCTCCATGGCTTGCACTGGATAAAGGGCATCTGGATACTTGTCGGCGATCCAATCAGAGGCTTGGGACTGAGACTCGAGGGACCGCCCCGCGCACACCACCTAATGTGATATAGCATAGAATAGAATAAATTATAATGCTTCGGCTTCGAAGAGGCAGCCCATCACAACACACGCACACAAAAGCATGTACGTACATACACATTTAAAAATGCAATGTTGCCGTCACTACGTCATGATGATAGTGATATTGAATGGAAGAAGCCTAGTGAGACATGGGTTCTCGCCAGGAGAAAGAAAGAAAAAAAAAGGTTCATTTCTCTCTCTCACCTGCATGCCGCCTACGCCCGCGAGCACTGCCGCCGTGTCTGCGCCCACGCCTCCCATCGTGCAGCCCGTCACAATCGCCACTTGCCCCTGCCACGGGTGCGGCCCGCCCTCGAAGGACTGGGTAAGCACTTTCTGCGCGGTGCGCTGGGCCGTCGGGGACAGAAACGCGTTGTCGAGGAGGAACGGTGCCACAAACGCAAGCGCGTGGGACTTAAAGGCAGAGGGCAGCAGGACCCAGAGCGCGAGGAGCAGCGGCAGCACCACCGCCAGCCACCGGTGCCGCAGCACCGCCATGCTCTGAGGCAGCACGTTCACCACGGCCCCCGATGCCGCCAGCAGCGAATTCGACGAATTGCGGCGAATCCCCGTGCCCCCCGCAAAGGAGGTGTGCGTCTCGGAGCCGGCGAGTTCCCGAGCGGCGGCGTGGGCCTGCGCCACCGCTGAACTCACGGCCTGAGCTTCAAGCAAGGCGTCTTCGTCTAAGCCCCCATCTTCGTCTGGATTGTTGTTGCCCTTCTCTTCCTTGGTTGAAATACTTTGAACTGGCCCTTCTCCTATGCTTTCTTCTCTGCCGGCTGCTCCGCCTCCAGATTCGGCTCCGTTTACCACCGATGCACTGGGCGGATCCACCATCACCGCACGTTTAATAGGGGGCCGCGAACTCTTGCGTTTCTTGGGTGCCGGGCGAAACGTCATGGCCGGAGCGCCAGCTTGCGGTGCAGAGGGCGCCGGAAGAGTTAACACCGTAGGCTCAACTGCTTTTGCTGCTGCCGCTGCCTTTTGGTCGTCGCGGTGTTCGTCGTCGTTCGCCTCGTCTTCGGAGGGCCATTGGAGCAAATCTTCCATTTCGCTGCTGGGGCTCAGCAAGTGCTGCACGTCTTCGAGCGAAGGGGCTTTCGGCAACGAAGTTGATGCTGTCGTTGTCGTTGGGGATGAGGAGTGGGCATTCTCGTTGTTGTTCTTCGCTGAAGAAGAGGCAGTGGCACTTGCCTTGGCACTCTGGCTTGCAGCCTCCACTGGCTTCGGTTGTGCGGCTTGTCGCTGGTCGATAGCTACGTTCTTCTTAGCGGCCACTCGACTATTCGCAGCGGCAGCAGCATTGGAAGCGCACGTTGCGTTTTCTTCTGCCCATGATCGCCAGCCCTTCTCCCAGTGCTGCGCCGCTGCGGAGGTAGCCGCCGTTGCCGCTGCTGCTGCCGCGGCCTTCTGCTCGGTCGCCACAGCGGATGAACCCATGTCACCAATCGGAGAAGGGTACCGGGGCGCAGCTTGTGGGAACTTTGCAGACCCGCTGTTTCGCCGCGCATTCACCCCTGTAACCGCAGGATGACTGTCGCCGTCGTGCTGGTGCTCGGCCGCCATCTTCTCCAGGGCTGCTGCTTTCTCCGCCACGGTGCCTTCCTTGATCGCAGGCGATCTTGGTGTGGTGTTGGCGGTGCTAGTAGCAGGAGATTCTGCAGCGACAGTGCCCTTCGTTGTGTCGGTGGCCTTCTCAGGAGCGTTTTTGTCACCGACAGGTTTTGAACTGACAGAAGCCTGTACAGCTGCCTTTGCCTCCTCAGTAGCCTTCTCTTCTGCAGCTCTTTTCTCAGCAGCTGCCTTTGCCTCAGCCGCAGCCTTCTCTTCTGCAGCCTTCTTCTCTGCAGCTGCCTTTGCCTCCTTGGCCTTCTTATCAGCAGCAGCCTTTGCCTCTGCAGCAGCCTTCTCTTCTGCAGCCTTCTTCTCAGCAGCAGCCTTCTCTTCTGCGGCCTTCTTCTCAGCAGCAGCCTTCTCTTCTGCAGCCTTTGTCTCAGCAGCAACCTTTGCCTCGGCAGCAGCCTTCTCTTCTGCAGCCTTCTTCTCTGCAGCTGCCTTTGCCTCAGCAGCAGCCTTCTTCTCAGCGGCAGCCTTCTCTTCTGCAGCCTTCTTCTCAGCGGCAGCCTTCTCTTCTGCAGCCTTCTTCTCTGCAGCTGCCTTTGCCTCAGCAGCAGCCTTCTTCTCATCAGCAGCCTTCTCTTCTGCAGCCTTCTTCTCAGCGGCAGCCTTCTCTTCTGCAGCCTTCTTCTCTGCAGCTGCCTTTGCCTCAGCAGCAGCCTTCTTCTCATCAGCAGCCTTCTCTTCTGCAGCCTTTGCCTCAGCCGCAGCCTTCTCTTCTGCAGCCTTCTTCTCAGCAGTTTTCTCGGCCGTTGCTGACGCAGCTTCAACGTGACTTTCTTCAGCAGCAGCAGCAGCAGAAGCAGGACTAGAAGCCGTGGCGGGAGCATCACCCGGAGGTGACCCACCAGCGGCAGCCACCGCAGCCTCGCCGCTCGCAGTTTTGGGCGCAAAGTCGGCCAAGGCCCGCTCCAGCTTCTTGAGGTGCGCTTTCTTCAGGCCGATGCTCACCAAGGTGTCGGCACTCAGCTCTGCTACTTGCGTGCGCGACGTGTAGCCCGCGTCGACCAGAGGCTTGTAGCAGTGCGGCAAATTGGCAGACTCGCACAACGCTTTCAGCTCTTCTTTCTCCTTCTCTTCCGCACTTGGCATTGCATCTCCTTGGTTTTCTTCACTTCCTTCTTTAGCGCTTGCTCCTGCAGCTGCCTGCGGTGCTTCTTGCTCTGCACTGGTAGGCTTTTCTTCTGCGACAACCGGCGCTGGCGCTGTGACCACCTTCGCGGGATGGTCTTCCTTCTTGCTTGCGTCCACTGTGGCTGCTGTTGCTGCTGGTATTCCTGCCGTTGAGCTGGGTGCAGCGGTAGGTTCAGTAGGAGTGGATTTCGGCGCAGTTGTCGTGGCGGTGTCAGCGGCAGCTGCACTGTTGGAAGTGCTCTCTCGGGGGCTGCTGCTGCTACTGCTGTTCGCAGAAGATGGTGATGGTTGGGCCGCTGAATTGTCAACATTGGAAATTGATCTTTCAAACGACTTTTTAAAAGTGGCCTGCAAGAAGAGTAAGCGAGAGCGCGAACGGTCAAACCCGATAAATGGTAGCACACGGGTGACGCATCGATCAGGCAAGACCAAGAAGTCGACTTGCAGTAGTCTAGGACTGAATGAGCTGTAAACTCCAAACATCACAACGAAGTGAAACCACGCAGAAGAAAAGAGAACAGCACAACCCGAACCAACCTGCGAAGAACTGCCAAACACCGATCCTTTTTTGCCGAGGCCCTTGATGTCCCCGTTGACCACATGCTGATAGAGGGCCACAAACTCGCGCTCCTCCACAAAGCCTGCACACGCACGCGAGAAAGTGAGTTATACAGGTTTTATTAAAAAAAGGTACAACAAGAAGCGCGTGAATGTGCGTGCGTGCCTTCTTCTTAACTAGCGCCAACTTTGCGCTAAGTTTGGAGTCTCCAAAGCTGTTGCATTTATGGATTTAATACTTTATACATCATTTCTGAGCACTCACCGCTCTTGTCGGTGTCGGCGATGGCAAACGCAGCGGTTATGTCCTTGTCGTCAGGGAGCTCTTTGTCAGGCACACCGTCGTTGAGGAGAATCATTCGCATGACAATCTGCGCGATGAAAAGACATGAGCACAGGTAGAGGAGCAGCATGATATTTATGCACGAGCTCCGTCGAGCAACGAAACTCTAAGAATGCCGTCAGGAACTGAGTATGCCAAGAACAAGGCCGCTGAAGTCCTTTCTCATGGTTCAAAAACAGAGTTCACTATGATCAAGGCGTGGATGCACCCACCTTGAAGTTGAGCAGGTCCATCGATGGCTTTCCGTTGCAGTGCCGCACTAACGCATCGCGGTACTTGGCTCGCACCTGAGAGATCACACCAACGAAAGAAAACGAGGTAAAAAAGGAAAAGCCGCTCATCACGGGAATAAATATGCACACACAGGAGCCGTGATTGTACAGAAGATCATGGTGCATCTTCTGGCAGCATTATCCGAAACCATTCAACTTTAAAGACCAGAACAACAAGCGATTCTTCACCTCATCGGGTGTCAGAGTGCTGTCAATTTGGGCTTTTCCTTCGGACACCGTTTTCTTGAAGGCCGCCTGTATTGAAGTACGTGTGCGCGCAGAAGATTGAAGTCAACAACAACCAAGACGAGCATAAGAGACTGAATTCATGAGGGGCACCTTTTTCGAACTCCCAAACAGCGTCTTCTTGCCAATGCCCTTGATTTCACCCTTGGCCACCAGCTTGTAAAGCATCAGGAACTCACGCTCGTCCACCACGCCTGTGCAGTGCGATAGGTGAATGAAATTGAGGGTAGGGTGGGCAACGCAAGTGTGAGGGTGGAGACCTTCAGAAAAATACACATTGACGAAGGAATGAATGGATTCCTCACTAGAAGACACTCCCTTTCTCCCCTTTTCCTTTCCTCCTATTCACTTACCGTTTTTGTCTTTGTCGACTGCTTTGAAGGCAGCAGCCAGGTCTGCGTCAGAGGGCAAATCCTTCGCAATGATGCCGCCTTCCAACAGAAGGTCCTTGAGTGTTTGCTTCATTAGAAGAAGGAAACAAGAATAAAAGGAAGGAGAACATGAGGCGACTAGATTACACGCGGCCAAGATTACGTACGAAGAAGTGCCTAGTACTTTCACGGCGATGGTGCTATCTGCATTGAGGGGATACTTCCAACAAAGAACGCTTATAGAGCTAAGCTGAAAAAGCGCTCGCACTTTCCATTTGCTGTCTGTACTTCAAGAAGGGCGAATCTCAACGAATGAGCAGGCTAATAACCTTGCTTAAGTGAGGACTTACTTACGCACCTTAAAAAGCACGTCGCTCATGCCGCTTGCTATTCCGTTTGGATTGCTTGAGGTAAGAGTCGACCGGTACCTTTCCTTTACCACAGCGGCCTACACACAGGAAATCGAATCGTGGATTCATCCAATGTTATGCGCATTCACCCGCGCGAATGTTGACGACAATCAATATAGCCAACAAAAAATCAAAGAAAGTGAAATAGTACCTGTTCTGCAGTCAAAACTTTGCCTGCTGCTGCGGCTGCTAGGGCGTCTCTCGATGTTTGGGCGCTCCTTTGTTGTGCAGCAGCAGCAATTTCAGCAGACTTCGCTGTCTCATAATCTTTAAGCGCTCTTTCGAATTTCTTTAAATCACCATTCATGACGCCTAGTTTCTCCAGAGCACCAGCGCTAAGTGATTTTACTGAATCCACGTCTTTGTAACCAGCATCTGAAAAAGCTTTCAGGAATGGCGACAGGTCTGCCGCCTCGAAAAAGGTCGCCAGATCTTCGCTGGACATGTTTGTTGATTCGGTCACAAGTCGAAGCACGGGTCAAGAGTGTCTAGACACTAATTCCTGGCTATCGGAGGGATCACAGTGGAAATCGCTCAAGCAAACTCGCTACTGGGCCCCTCACTATGCTTTGCAGGCAGTTTCCTTTGAGGGGAAGCCACCACGCGGAGGCTGGAATGTAAAGTTTGCTTGCTTTACTTGAATGAAAATCGTGGAGCAACGAGTATATCTTCTTCCCAACGGCTCAACTCCTTGATGACATCATCCATATTAGGATTCTGGTTTTCGGATCCCGAATCCCGGAATCCAGATTCCGCTGTTGGGGTTCATCTACTGCTCTGTTGCAGCGCCCGGATTTCGTTAGCATATCACAAACGAATTGAAGTGGAAAACATGTTCGGCTACTATTAATTAGCGAACCCAAACGAAAATAGTGTTTGGTAGCAGAAGAACTAACGAACCCAGGTGAACTGATTGTTCGGACTCGCGGGAAATAACGTGAACTTATGCATGATTTGCGACGAAAAAAATCCACTACGATTTCCCCTGCTATGTGGCTTCTTTCATTTCTTTGTTCATCCTAGTGGGCCTAGGCTCGCAGCTCCTCGGTGGGTGAAAGCATTCTATCGGTGGAGTGGGTATGGCTTTGGACTTGGAGGAGAGGAATTCGGTTCAGGATGAGGGTAAAACCCCCCCACCAAACTCGGATACATGTGAGTCTGAGCCTGAACACAATCGAATCTTTGTTCGACCTCGCTAAGTACCGCTCCTGGAGCGGAGAAGCTATTCCTGGTGTTCGTAGGCCTGTGTTCATTCGTGTTCGCGCAGCCTACAGCATTGCAGCCACGTGATCCATCCTTCGTTAGCAAGAAAGAGGACAGGCGATGCTGAGATCGGCTGGCGCCCGGCGCCTGAGAAAAACATTGAGACGATGCCCTGCTGGGGCAAAAATAGTCCAGAGAATTGCCTCGTGGACCTGGGACGTGACACACGAACGAGCACTCAGTCCCGCCGA
>Ga0307982_1000929_pt1 | contig 23350 bp, 9 predicted proteins | sample OrgLakmetagen989_FD_201847 | JGI IMG/M metagenome (GOLD analysis project Ga0307982, IMG submission 201847) | Saline water microbial communities from Organic Lake, Antarctica - #989 | ecosystem: Environmental > Aquatic > Non-marine Saline and Alkaline > Saline | place: Antarctica: Organic Lake...
GCATTCAAGAAGCCGCCCAGCAGCCCTGAAAAGATGCTCTTGAGCACTTCATCTGAAGAGGGGGGCATGCAGAGCATGTGGTAGTGCCTGGAGAATCGGGGCGTGACCTCAGCGCGGCCGCCACCTGGCGGGGCTGACGATACTACCAGGACTGTGTCCACCACATCTTTCCAAAACAGCTTCTCGCGGTCGTAGAAGCCGCCAAAATCTGTGAACTGCCGCAGCAGTTCAACTGGAGGCTGAGCACCGTACGTCTCCACTGCCGGCATGTTCACGTCGTCCACAAAGACAACCACACGCTTGCCAGTTGGCGCCCCCAATTGAGTCTTTTTCTTCTTCTCCAGCTTGCTTTCAATGGTGGCTTGAGTACGCAGGGCAGAGGTTTGTGCCGAGAAGTTCACGACGATGGGCAGCACTGGGACGCCGTCCACATACTCATCTGACGAAGCGGCATTCAAGAAGTCTTGAATGATGACTGTCTTCCCTGTGCCTGTAACACCGGTCAGAAAAACTGGGTTCAGTTGTTCGAGGTTTAGGTTGAGCAGGTACGTGTATCGCACGGTGTCCACAGTGGGCACCACCATGGCGAAGTATGGCTGCTTCACGTCGTACTCAAACTTGGGCACAACATCAGACCACTTGCACCACGGCACATCTTTCTGGGCGATGTCGGGGAACACATCGAACAGGTTCTGTGTCGAGCCGAATCGCACGAGTTTGAACACGTCAAAGCCGCGCACAAGGGCACTGAAGTCCAGCCATGAGTCGTGGGTCATGGAGCCTCCCAGCGCCCAAACCAGTGCAAATGCAAAGACGGAGTCCAAGATTGCCAGCATATCTGCCTGTGCGCGCCCAGCAAAATCCATCACATTCGTGTTCAAACTGTCCGGTCGCGCCGACACCGCTGCAAGTGCGCTCTCGTGCCTGAGAATGCTGGTAATCAGGCGGCAGAGCGACGCCACAAGCTGCAGATCCGTGGTAACAATGGGCTCTGCGCTGTTTTTGCGCTGCCACTCGAGCGTCTTGGCTACAGTGGCATCGAATAGGTGCATCAAGTGTTCTGCGTGCGCCTCTGTGATGGTGTCCGGGAGGCCAGTGGGGAACCAAGACTGCACGTACGGCATCCACCCCATATCGTCAGGCGTCATATACACCACGCCCAGTCGAGACACTGTTGCGGGTGACGCTTGATCTAGGTCTTGTACCTCGAACAGCATGCGCATTTGGGGCTTCAGCTTGATGCGCTCGCCGTTGGCCAAGCACAGTGTCATATTGTCGTCCAGCACCGTGTTCATGTTCTCAATCCACAGCGCATCAATGGGGCCGTCAAACACGGTCCATTTCTTGCCTTCGTCTTCCAACATGGTGTGGCTGCGCATGATTGTGGAGGCAAGGCCGTCGTTCCACTCTTGCGTCAACTCATTCATCTCGCCATACAGCTCCCCCATGGTGATGCACTTGGGGTTCAATACGTATGTCGTCACCTCCTGGAAGCGTTCATCTTCGTGCTCTGCGTGCCTGAGTGCGGACAAGGCGCCTGCGAGCGTCTGATAGCACCTTGTTTTCCCAGCCCCGGTGGGCCCGGTGATGACCACGCCAAAGCGGACATTGAAGGTCTCGAACAGCTGAATGATTTTGAAAGTGAACTTGTCCACGCGTTGAAGACCGGAAGTATCCAGCTGTGTTAAAATCGCTTCTTGTAGTGCTCCAAAGTCTTGAGCGGGGACCACGACGCCTGGGAATAGGTCCCCCACAATGGCATGGAACAGGGGTAGGTCGTCTGCCAGGAACTTGGGCACATTGCTGTCGCGCATGGCACGGATGAGTACCACGTCCTCGCTCAGGCCAGGGTTGCCGCGCTTCAAGGCGCCGGCCATGACCAGTACAGACTTCACGGCACGCATACCGAAGTCATAGTGGCGCTGCTGGGACAGCTGCTCAGAGGACAGCTTGTACAGCTTCACCATCTTGCGGCTGAGGTTCTGGGCATCATCGAAGCCCTCTGCGTACAGGATTATCTCAGCAATGAGGGCGTAGTCCGGCACCATCATGGCCACAGGGCGGAACTGGATCTTGAGGTTGTCGGGCAGCTCGGTGCGCCCAGCGTACCCGGGGTTCATGGTGATGATCACGACGTGGTCCTTCAGCCCAATGGTGCGGCCCTCAAACTGGATGCTTGTCAAGCCAGCCAACTTGCCTTGGCGAAGCTGCTGCAGCTGTTGCGCAACTACGGACAGCACTTCAATGTCAATACGGTTGAACTCGTCCAGGCAGGTCCATGCTCCAGCCTGGGCGAGGCCAGCAAACAGCTTGCCAATCATCTTGTAGTCAATTTGCTCGGAGCAGTTAAATACAATGCACTGAATCCCAAGTGCCTTGGCCAGATCTTTGCTGGATTCGGTCTTGCCGGTGCCGGCCGGGCCAGCCGGTGCAGCTCCCAGCTTCAGATTCCAAGCGCCAGTGATGGTCATCCAGCATCGATCTGTCAGTGGGGTGATCACAAGGCGTGATGCTGCACCCTGGTATTCAAAGCCATAAGGGATGACGGCATTGCTTTGCTTGACCTGCACGTCAACGGTGTCCGGCAACCAGTAGTACCGGAGCTGCTGCTGCCACAAGAAGGATCCGACGTCGCTCACCTCCGCCTCACACATACTGGAGATGATGTCTCGGGCATGCACATCTGTGGTTACAAGTGCCACGATGATCTTGCGCTCAATTTTCGTGAGCTGGCCGCGCACGAGCTGAGTAAGCTGCCCGAGTGATTTCAAGTTCCCCTTGAACCAGACTTTCAATGCAGCCACGGGGTCGTCACGCAACAAGGCTTGCTCTGTGCCTCGTGACCACATGATTTGTGCGACACTTGCGACCACTTGCCCGGGGTGCGACTTCACCCATTCAGACCGCTCCTCGTTGTCCATGGTGTCGGAGTTCGTGGTGCGCAGGTAGTCCTCCACGCCCAGCTTCATGGCTTGACGCAGAGACTCAATCATGCCCAGCTGCACTGCCATGAGCCACTCTTCGACCTTGCCGCGTGCCTTCAGGTTTGGTGGCAGCAGCACCTCCTCCTTCTCTGGGGACTGCATGGCCAGGATGTCAATGCTGCCGGCGGAGTCTCCGAAGCGCAGACGGGTCAGCGCGTCAAAGCATTTGCGCAGGTGTGGCTGCACAGCTTGAGGGTCCCGTGTTTGTGCCAGGATCTCCAGCAGCTCCTCGTTGGACAAAAAGTAGAACCGGGGGAACGCCAGGCGCTTCGTCTCCAGGTACTCCTCTAGGGACTTCTGAATGGAGTCCAGGATTTCATTGGCGCGGGCCAGCTGCTCCTTTGTCCCCTTGACTGTTCCGGCGACAATGGCCTTCGGGTTATTGCTTGTGCGCGTCATGATATTCTTCCAAGTGCGGTCCACGTTTGCAAAGCGCTTGGATTCCTCCTCCAGTTGCCGCTTGATGTCATCAGCCACGAAGATGTTCTCCAGGTACATCCACTGCTTTTGACAGGTGAGCCACTCATCGAGCGTGTCAGACAGCAGCATGAGCTTCTTCTGCCACACTTCCACTTCAGCCTTGATAGGGGCGCAGAAACGGCTGCCCAGGATCGTGTTGATGGTCACCAGGGACTCATCCAGGCACACAGTGATCTCCTCCACTGATCCCAGAATGAACACGTCTTTTTGGTCCTTGTATCGAAGAACATCGAACAGAATTTCATCCCAGACTGAGGTGACCTTCTTGGCGAACAGCTCCAGCAGTGCTGCCTCCTGAACTGCTTGAGTAGCAACCACCCCAATGGCAGCAGCTTTGTCAGACACGCCCATCTCCAAAAGCTCTCCCAGCGTGTAGTCATGCTCTGGGTCCATGGCTTGCCCAATTGCAGATTCGATCTCCACCCAATGCCGCGGCTGAAGAGCATCTGAGCGAAGGTCCATAATCACTGGCAGCACCCCACGGAAGTTCTCAACAAGCCCTCGTAGCTTGACTGCTGCTGCATTCCCAGGCAGAGCATGAGCAGTGCGTGATGCGACCTTGAGGTACGTCTGCACCTGCTTGTCCAGCTCCTCTGCGTTCAAGGAGGCAAAGCTCGCCTGCCGCCACTTGTGGACGTCCTCTGAAAAGGAACGCAGAGTCGTCCACAGCTGCACCTTGGTGGACACGAAGCTTGAAACATCGTCAATGTAGTTAAACTCTTCCTCGTTGGGCTCCTGCTTGAGCATGATTTGGTAGTGCTTGAACTTGTCAGCCTGGTTACGCAGTGAGGCCATGTCATCTCGAGCGCGCTCCACAAACTCACACACCTCATGGATGTCAGCGTCGGGATTGCCAACGCGTGGGTCATCCATGCGTTCTTGCACAGCAAGCACGCTCTTGCGAAGCACTGGGATGTCGTTCTCCACTCGAGATGCGAACTTGCGCGTGTCCTCACTGAGGGACACCTCGCTGCTCTGCACGGCACCCTCCAGCTTCGTCATTGCGCTGCGCAGAGCGCGCAGCAAAGCGACAACTTCCGCTGGTGTGTCCCACGTTGCCGCCTCCATGATGCTGCCCAGCTGCCTGGTGTGGCTTTCATGTTCCCTCATGTCGGGGAGTTCCTCTTGGGCATCCTCCAGCACCGCCACCTTGGCGACAAAGTCCTCCACTTCAGAGGGCGAAGACAGAAGCACCTTGGAGAAATTGGAAACTCGGTTGATGAGACCATTTGCCCGCTGAGTCATTATGTAAGGCAGCATCTCCTGCATGGTGGACAGTACTCGCTGGGGGGATGGGGCAAGCCGCTCCTTCAGCGCAACGCAGTCCAGCCGAACGATGCCGATGTCAGCACAGTACGGCAGCTCCGCGAACGACTTCACTTGGTTCTCATACTTTGAGATCGCTGCCTCCACAAACTCGAGCGATGTGTCCAGGTGCAGCTTCTGGTCGATACTGCTCACCATGGCGTCGTTCCTGAGGAACGTGCCGGCAAACGGCAGGAACATGCTGGAGAACGCTTCCACTTCAGCATACGCCACATCCAGCCCCTGCCACATTTCTGCTTCCATTGCACGGTACCCTGGGTGCTGTAAGACCTCTGTTGCGATGTCCTTCTCGTCGTCGTCGGGGTCGGGCAGCGGCTCCCCGTCATCAGCTGCAGCTTGGGTGTACGGCGAAAGGTCAGGGTGGGTCAACAAACGGGGTGGCGATGCAATGACAGCCAGCGCCTTGTTCAAGACATTGCCCAGCTTTAAGCGTGCTGTGTGCAGAGGTGGGTCCAGAGAGAGCACAGCTTCATGTGCAACTCGTACATCGCCATCCACGTCCACCACCGCGTGCTCCTTGCGCCCCGACTCACCGTCAGAGCTGCCCAGATCTTCGTCTTCATCCATAAACCGGTCCACTGCATGGAAGCTTGCTGTGACTCTGATCAGCGGCGCTCGCTTCTCTGCAGCAGACACTCCACGCAAGCCGCCGACGGCAGCAGCAGCACCGGCGCTGCCAATCTCAGCAGGGGTGCCAACAATGCCGCTGGGCAGGTCCTCTTCGAGCTTGCTCTCATCGGTTCGAACCACCCTTTCAGGGGCTTCCTCCGCGTTGGGAAGTAGCGCTGCGCGCAGGGTCTCAGTGGAGTCCAATGCCAAACTCAACAGCGAATCGGCCACGATGAAGTCGCAAACCCGCACAAACTTCGTGAGCCTGCGGCATTCCGCACGTAACGCAGCCCGCTCCATGAATGTCATTTTGTGGTCGGCCTTGATTTTGTTGGCAGTGAGGAATCTGTCCAGCTGGGTGTCACATGCGCCTCGCACCAAGGCTCGAACATCAACTGCAAATTCTGACAGCCACACGCCCACGTGCCGGCGCTTTTCCGCCTGCTGGGCAGTGAAATCTTCTAAGTTGTATGTACACTGAGGGTCACAAGCAAAAAGCCCCCACTTGTTCACTTCGAAGCACAGACGCCTCAATCGCATCATGGCAGTTCGAAGCACGTCGTTGAGGACAAAGAGGCCGTCCTGCAATACGGTCTCTGCAGCAACCTGCTTGCGCCCAGTGATCCGCTTACGCCAAATTGTAAACATTTTCCATTTAGGATATTTCTGAAAGAAGTTGTTACGGTTGTGCATGTTGCGAATCTTCCAATACAAGCGATACTCTCGCTCCCACTGCTCCAAAGTTGTAAACTCGCTGTCAGCACCGAAGAATGTCGTGACTCCAGCTCGTGACAGTGTGAAATAGCGACTGCTGTCAATGTCCGAGTGTGTGACAGGCTGCAACTCGTAAGCCTTGCGGTTTGATAGGTCAGCAAAAGATAAGTAGAGGAAGTCACCAGACGCCAGGCTTGACATTTGAGTCTCGCTCAGCCTCAGGGACTCAATGAATGTGGCCGCAGGTGCGTGTTTTGAGTACACTTCCATTTTCGGGAGTAATGCGCTCGAAGGCTGTCCGCTTTCTGCAAAATGGTCAAGGTGGGGCGGAGTTTCACAGCATTTGACGAAACGCTCGCGCGGTTGACCACGCATGGCCTGCAGAGGACCACTCACCCTCTTTAGTCTCGGTCCATGCGTGTTTTCGTGCAATGCCTGGCACAAAGCGGCTCTTTCCGGACAGTGCAGCTGTGGAGCGCTCACGCTTTGATGCACCTTGAGTCTCTAGCATTGAGCTGGACCCAGAGGCCGCCGCGGCTGCAGAAGCACGGCGTGCACCATTGACGGGTGGCAGAATGGGTTTGCCTCCAGCAGCTTGGTTGCGGGAGTCTTTTCTGGCACTTTCTCTCTGCAAAAGTGGAAAGCTGTGTTACAGCCCAGACCCAGCAGCACACACAGGCTCACCTCAAGCGTGTGCAGAGCAGAAGCGGATGCTGAGCTGCCCAAGAGCATTGATGCTGGCAGTGTAGAACAAAAAGAAGGCTTGCTTTTGCTTTGTCGAAGACCTTTCGTATTCATTCTGGGTTTCAGAGGCTGGCTGCTGAGTGGGCCGCCGGTGCTTGACAAAGCTTGCGATGACCAGGATAGCTGCCCAGCACTGGATGATGCACTTGCACCACCTCCAACAACACCATGCAAGCGACGCTGAAGCTCACTTGCTGATGAAGGTGTGAAGGCAATGGTTTTGCCATGATCAGGCTGCTGGCTCATGCTTCAGAGTGCAGATTGGGACTCACGAAACGCTGCTGAAACACGAACTGAAGCTCGCGAAAAAAGCCCGCTGGATGGGAGGAGCGCAACTTCAAAGGCACTTAAATTACACCCTGTGTGTATTGTTTCGTAGGGGTGGTAACCAGACATGTTCATGGACTCGAATGCTTGGATGTTAGCCAAAGCATCACAGCAACTGCCGCCTCGCACAACATTGTCTTCACGAGGGGGTGCAAAAACCTGCAGCCGGCGCATGGTCAAGATAGGACGAGCGACTTAAGATTAAATACTCTCAGTGATTCAATGGACACTGTTGCTTGAGCGGAAGCAAAGCATCCAAGTCATAGCTATCTCAAAGGATATCTACAAAAAACCTTGAGCGACCGAGTAGCTTGCACAGCGCATGCAAGCCAGTTGCAAGGTGTACCGCCGGCAGAAGTATGGCTGGTGTGACTGGATTTAAAGAGACTCTTGCACCTCCTCTTGGGCATGTGGCCGTTATTGTAAGGCTGCCACACCGCGCCGCTTCCAGTGGTTTTCCCTGAGATCGTGACGATTGCAGGAGCACGCCCCTGGCTTGGAGCAGCATGAGTCGAAGCGAACAGAAGTTGTTTTCAAACAAGAAACTGAGATGGTTGGAGCAATGCAAGAATTGCGAATTCAGACAGTTGAGAAGAATGCAGAGTTCGATTCAGCCATTGTGAGGAAATATCTTTGTGGGTTCCTTGTTTTTCAGTGCACACCGGGGTTTTGAATTCACAGGCTGCGTTAAATGCGCGGGTAGAAGTTGCCTGGGATAAATTGCGGCGGGAAGTTGACGATCGCGCCGAGCAATTTGATGCTGTGAAACATTTAGTGTCCTCATCGCTCCTGGACCTTGCTGAAGCGCACAGGACTGATTTTGACTCTCGCATGTCTCTAGTTGAAGGAGCTGGAACCTCAATTGCACACGCCAAATGCGATCAGCTGACTTCTGCTGAGCAGCAAACATACTTTCAAGAGGTGCCTGCGCTGGTGCAACGGCTCATCGGCCCTGCCCGCCAACAGATGCAAACTTCTCATGAGGCGTTTGATGTTGAAAATACCAAGGTTTTTGCCAGGGAAATATGCCTTCTGAGTAAAATTGAGCAGTTCAATACAAGCACACAAGCACGTGTTGAAGTGGAGCGTGTGGATCGCATGCGGCAATTCCACATGGCTGCGGAACAGCTGTCCATGCAACTACTGCAGCCAGTGCGTCTGGATCGACAACGTCAGCGGTCCACGGTGATGCAAGGTGTGAAGAAGATTCAAAATGCTTTGCATCACGAAACCAAAGCTCGTGAAGATGGTGATGCATTTATTGCTGGCAGTTTGACGAAAGCAACGCATAGCCTTCAGAAGACGGTGATGGAAAACTTCGGTTCCTTGCAAGAAACCGACTCTGATAGCAATCACAGTGCTACCAGTGATTCTGATTCTGATTAACCGCACCACAGATGCCAGTCTGGTGGACACTTTTGTGACCACCGAACTGCTGCCCCCGTAACACCGTGGGGCTGCTGCCCTTGGGAAAATGTAGTACGTTCAGCACATGAAAGGCAGAGAGCAAGCTTGGAAGGTGCCACTTGGTCGTTGCGTGCAGCAAGGGTGCTGGCTGCGAGGCAGCATGTGCATCGCTCGCATCACTCTCAGGCGCCAGTGTCTTCAATGTAGGCTCGATTGGCGCAGGAGGTCATCCCCGGCATGTGCAACTGCCTGCAGGTGTGGAAAGCATTGCCAAGTGAATCATCAGCGCGTGTTCACCTGCCAGGTGGAGGTGCTGCCAACATATACGCTTGTGGAGTCTACAGCAAAGGCCATACTTCCATCCAGTAAGAATTTTTGCATGCCATATGGCCATGTGCAGTGCCCAATTTATGAATCTTTCAGTATTATTCACGTTCACGCGGTAGTGTGGAAGTCGTTGAGCAGTCAGCAGTAGTACTAGCCCCCTTCCACCTGGGCACCTGCACAGTTGGTCAGGTGCTGGGGGCTCAGCTTTCCCTGCCCTGGTGGGTGGTCTCGCTGAACAAAGAAGTAAATATACTGTGCTTTCCTGGAATTTTCAACGCAGTGTAATATCTTGGAGCTAAACTCCACTGCCTCCAATGACTTGGTGTCCTTCAAATTTCAGATAGTACCTAGTTTGATGAAATTACCACCAGTTGGCTGCCACGCTCTCTAGCACGAACAAAAAGGCACGCTATGATCCTTAAATGGCACTTGATATTTGCAGTGTCTGTGCTCTTTTCCTGCTGCTTGGCATACGGACCGAATGATTTTCCAACAAAAACGGGTGAGGAATTTTCGGGAGTGTCGCTTCGTGATGCCAAACCACTGTAACCCTAATTGTTCTCAGTCGATCAAACTTTTGACACTCTGGTTGAAGCCAGTGAGATTGGTTTTGGGGCAACCCTTTGTGCGACAGACACATATCTTGTTATTGCAAGTGACTCTGGGTTGATCAGAGTGGCGATGCTGGGCGCAGTGACACCAAACATAATTCGCACGAAGCTTTTGAACAGCCTCTTTCCTCCGTCTGCAAGTCAAACTTGGCTGCGTTGTTTTGCACTATCTGAACAACTACTGGTTTGGAACGCGAGCACTGCAACTATTATCGATTTTGTGTCCGAGTATGCTGCCCGCCTGTCAACGTCAGACTTCACACAGGACCCAGACGCAACATTCAAACAAGGCCAGCTTGTCCTGTCTAATGACACAGAGTCGCACTTTGTCTTCCTGATTGAGACAGTGTTTAGCCCTGTACACCTGCCCATTCTTGCAACAGGGCTGCTTGACCTGCAACAAGGCCCTGCATCTGCACAGGTGTCCCTTTTTACAGTTTCTTCGAGCACTGGCTGCCACAAATCCAGCATTCATTCATTGCAGCATCATAACCATGGGCTGTGGCGGGTGGCGGTATCCTGTGACGACGTGGTCTACCTCATGCAAGTGGGGAGTGCAACCAAGCCGCTTAGCCGGCCGACTGCACTTCAACTGGCGACACCTCAATTCTTTGAAACAGTGCCTGTATGTGCTAATAGTCTGCAAGTTGCTGTTCACCAAAAGGGGGGCCTTTTCGCGAAAGGGACCTGCGCTGGGACAGGCTGGGGGACTGCTGTTCGCTCTGGCTCAAACTCGCTACACCTACAAGGAAATTCTCACATCATTGTGTCAGATGCAGTCCTCAGCGCAGAGGAGGTTGTGCATGGTAATGTCTCGATTGTTGGACAGCACGCACAGACTCAAACAGTTGAAGGAGTTCTTGTTTCCTACGTCGCTGGTTGGTTTGCAGATTGGCGCGAGCACGCTCCTGCAGTAATACCCGTGTGTATAATATCTGATTCCGTGGGCGAGCCATCGGCTGTGGCTCTTGATGTTCGTGAAGTTAGACCATTGGAGTTTGACGTGCAGTTTGCAATAGCCTATCCAACTTTGTCAGGCGTGCTCATTATCGGCATTTCAAACTCTCAGACAGCTGGACTGGCAGGCCCCAAGCCGTGGAATCTCAAGCCTGTTGCCCAAATTCAGCTGAACAGTGCGGATCATGTTCGAGCAATGCAGTTTCGCCGTGGCTTGCTGTACATTGGCACTCCAGATTCTCAAAACCTTCACAACAACTTTTCCGGCAATGTGTACCTTTCGTTCAATTGCCCCAGTGATACTTCATTGGAAAGAATTACAAGTGGCTTCGACTGTAATTCTTGTTCTCCAGGTGAATTTTCGCTTGCAGGTCGGGCCCTGCATGGACCTTGCTCAAAGTGTTCTGAAGTACCAGGTTTGCAGCTCCCTGTCAGCGCTGCCTGGAGCGATACCGGCTGCACTTGGACATGCAATGCAGGATACTTTGGAAAGGATTGCAGTCATTGCTTTCATCACCAGCTAAATAATGTGCAGCCTTACAATGTATCTCAGTGTACAATTGGAAGGTCTCCGTCAAGTCTTTGCATCGAATGGTCGCTTCGTGCTGAGTCTCCTGTTGTGGGTCCCTTCAACACATCCTGTGAAATACCTGGGCACGGTCAACTACAATCATTCCATTTTGTCCAGGCCAACCAAACTTCTGAGCCCCCGCGCAGATTCCGCTCTGTGCTGAACAACCTACAGCCGGGTACACGGTACACGGTGGTGATCACAACGCAGTCAGGTCTGTGCACAGGAGTTCCTACTTTCAAGGGAAAATTCCAAACAGAGCAACCAAGCCCATGTGCATTCAATTTAGTCACTGGCAAAGAGTGCAGTGGGGTTGGGACTTGCAATCGGAACAACGGAACATGCAACTGCCCGTTGAACAATGAAGTGGACAACAAAATTGGCTACATGGGCCCTGCGTGTGATATGGCACGAGGTTTGGCCGCTCAAATTTCTTTTGAGGTTCCTAAAGGGGTATATGGTTTTGACTTGTCCCTTCTCGAGCGACACGTACTGCAGGCCCTTGCACTGGATGAGCTTCAAATCTCCGGCCAGACAATTGGAAACAGACTGGCTGTAAGGAGCTTGCAAGCCAGCACTGGTAGTGCTGCGTTGGGACTGGCACTTGTTGTGAATTTTCGCGATGATGAATTCGCGGCCTGCTCGTATGAAGCTGTGAGTGACGGGACTTGTTTCAGCAGCTTGCTCGACATCTGGAACAGAGGCACAGGAAACCTCAACACGGAAGCTGACAGTCTAAATTTGATGCGGCATATATTCAGAAAGTCCTCTGCTGCTTACTCGCTGCTTGTTCAGTACGGCATGGTTGAGCTTTGCGTGGCGATAAAAGACGTTCCGCGTATATCATATCCCTGGATGTTGCAAAACCCAATACAACTATCACAGTGGAATGCCATGGGCTTGATCTCGCGTTTAGAAGTTGAAACGAACTCCAACTGCGAGAACTTGAGCTCCTGCGATGAGTGCCTGATTTCCGACGCTTGCGGCTGGTGCAGCGTTTCACAAAGCTGCATGCGAGCCAGCTCAAACGGCCCACACCCGTATTTGCCCCAACAGTGTCCTCAGAGTGCCTTATATCACCGCAAAAGAACTGGTCTCAATTCGTGCCCCCTAACATGTTCATTGATGCCAGATTGTGATGGGTGTGCCTCGCGTCCAGAATGTGCCTGGTGTGACACGAAGGGCAAATGCGGGCATCTCACAGCAGATACATGCATTTCAAGCAATTCAAGGAAAACCATTGCACAGTGCCCAAGAGGGCGGTGCGCATCCATTACTGGGCCCGCAGAGTGCGTTGCTGACTCTTACTGCGCATGGTGTGTCAGCACAAACGATGCGTGCATGGAGCTGTCATCGCATCAGTGCTTGGGCAAGCTGTCCACATCATTGAGGGGAGCATTGGTCAGTTGTGAATTGTCCGCACCCGACTGTACCACATGTACAAGCAGTAAGGGTTGTGCATGGTGTCCCAAGTCTTCCACGTGTACCCCCTCAGCACTTGTGTCGCCCAAACCGCTCGATTGCCCAGCACTCAACGTTGCAACTCCCTGGGAGCAGGTACCTGGCGTGCATTTGTATGGGATAAACTCAACTTTGTCTTCCTGGGGGGCATTTCAGGCTGCTCAGGGGGTGGGGGCGTTCCCGATTTGCTTCCAAGAGCCCACGGCGGACTGTGCGTCTCACGTTTCATGCAAGCAGTGCTCCAGCGATGCTGCCTGCGCATGGTGCGCTCCGGATTCTTCGGCCCATAGTGGGGCAGGATCGTGCATGGCCACGGCCACTGCACTTCACACTTGTCCCCAGCTAGCTGCACCATCGTCAATCTACCGTGAGTCGTGTCCGTATGTTTGCTACGACAACCAGAATAGCTTCCAGGTGGATGGCGGTGCAATCACCACGGTGAAGTATACAAATCCAGCTGAGTTCAAATTTGGCAACACTGGTTCCAAGACAGAAATGGCCAGAGCAACACTTGGAACAGTGCTCACATCAGCTGGTGTCGACAAATGTGTATGGAGAGTTGATTCAAGCAAAGATACGCAGCAGACTGCAGCACTGGCGTCAGGCCAATTTGCCATCCAATTCAACATAGCAGTCAGGAATTTCATCGCTGATTCCACTACATGCTTAGTGTTGTACGAGCTTGGTGCAGATGTGACCAGCGCAGCAGCGGAGGTCTGTCCAACAGTTGAAGGTGCAAAGTGCTACAGCCAACTGTCGAAGTCTTCGCACCCTTTGACTGTTGGCGAACTATCTAGCGGAACATCGGGCTTATCACCAATAGCATGTGATGATTCGCTGCAGCAGTTCAAGGTGATTTCATCAAGTCAAGTCTTGAATATGGCTTGGAAGGAAAGCCAGCGCGCCGGGAATGGCAGCCAAAGACCCCCAGCATTGGCTGCTGGTATCCTCGTAGAAGTGTCTTCAGTAGTTGTGCCACTGCAAGAGAAAGATGCCAATAAGTCAGATGATCTCATGGCAGTCGCTTTCATCGCCATTGGTGCAACTGTTTTCCTGGCTGCGGTTGCAGTGCGAAGACTGCAGCTCCGTGCCCGTAACATGCCTGCATCAGAAGGAGACGGTGGTGTATCAGCTCAGCTCAAGTGCCAGCTGCCAGTATTTTCAATTCCTCGTCTTGTGCCGTCAGACTGGAAAGTGCAGCTGTTCAAAGTGGATACTGCAGAGTGCTCGATTTGCTTCACAGACACAGACCCTGGAGACTCCCAGCAGTATCGAGCATTGAGTTGCGGTCACATCTTCCACCGCGAATGTATCGACCAGTGGTTTGATCAGCACAATACGTGCCCTCTTTGCCGCAGTACGATGGCAGCGTCCACTTCAATTCGGCTGCCGCCATGGGTGACCTTGACTGCATCTGATGCCCCAAGCCGCAGGGTACGAATTGCAACTCGGCAGGAGTTCATAAACCCCCATTTTGACAGGGTAAGTCTATCTCAGGTAGGCCCACCCGAACACCCCAGCACAGCTTCTTTGCCGGCATCAGCGCTTAGTACTGAGTCGAGAGTCGAAGCGGACACTTCTTCGTTTGAGTTTGTGTCGCCCCTGTATCGCGGTGCAGCTCGCTCCAGGTGACACACTGGGGCAACTCCTTGGTTTTGATACGTAATTCAATTTTTCTGTCTTCATCGTTGGCAGGCTTGACGCAACCTACGTTGGCTGCAGCCCCAGCCAGTTGCCCGAAACCAGCCCCCCCCAACTAAGCTCACAGCCTGCATTTCAGCGAGCCCAAGCCTTCCTTGTTAGATACAGTGAGAACTGTGTACACCTGTTGCAGGTTTTGTGAACCAAACATACTCGTGTTACTTTGGGGCTTGCATTGACCTTGGAAACGCAGACCCCATCTTTCAACCAAACAAGGTCGAGGAGGGTCCCCGCTGGATGTTGTCAACTCAGCCACCTGCAGCCACAACGAAAAATGGCGCTGAAACATGTTGCCGGATGCAACAGACCATCCCCTCCCTTTCAGTTGGGTCACTCTCGAAAGGAACTGCGTGCCCCAAACTCTGCTTGGGTTGATTCCTTCAAGAATATATTACAAACACAGCAGACTTCATGGATGCACACATTGTGTTGATTCCGAGAAATATTGAGCATTAGAAACTGGCACGTCTCGAACAAGCTGATTACCGCAAGCGACACTTCTTTTCAGAGTCCAAATGAGCCGCTTTGTCCTTTCCAGCAGTTCGTTACCGCTGCACCCTCATTTGATAAAAGCAGCTTCTCAACAAATCCGAATTTCTGCTTATGCTGGGTTTACTGGGTGTGACTTATCTCACATACATTCTGGAGCCAAGTTCGTGATGAGTCTTTGCCTTGCCTTAGCCAATGCATGCACAGCTTCGCAGGGAGATTTTCCTTCATCTGGGGGTGTTTTCGTTCAATTCAGAGCACGACAGAATAGACGGTGTGCAGGAGGCAGCTTTAGCCCAGTCTGCTCGGGTGGGTGGACACACTGTGAGGTGAGCTTCATTTGCACCTGCTGCAGAAATGTCGAACCCCACAATCCCACAACTTTGCACAGTGTCGGTGGTGAAGGGACCGGCGTGTGGCACACTTTGGATATTGATTTGCTCAAACATGAGCTGGATGTATCTTTGGAGAAGGTCGCCCGTGCAGCTCCCGATGCCACAGTGAAGGTGTTGCTGACGTCACCTGAGGACTACGTGGTTGCCAAAGTGAACGCCCTGGCCTCGCCGGGAGACGGCAAGCAGGGCCAGGTGCAGGGAGCTGGTGGCGTGCATCAAACTCAACAATCTGCAACTGCCCGCACCCTTGCATCGCTGTCCTCTGCTGGTTCGTATTTGCAGCATCGGGTAGCGGCAGGGGATGTGCACAGCTTTGGGCTCGCAAGCAGCAGCCTGACTCCACAGCCGCGCGAGGCACAGACCTCCCCCGGTGCCAAAAGTTTCTACATGGATGCTACAGCAGTGCTTGGTCCCCTCATGCAGTTCCCGGGCTTCAGGGCCCTTGCCCACCCCATCAACAAACGCATCGGCCAGCAGCACCAGCAGCTGAGTGCAGCCCTCAGGGGCACAGCTGGCGAGCAGTCCCGACCTGTGCCATGGGCACAGGCTTTGGACGACCCTGCCGAGGGCGCCTTCTCCCTCCTGGCGGTGTCCCCCCTGCAGGACCGGTCCTGGGCGGAGCTGCAGCTGGGCTGGCCGGGGGCAGCGGAGGGCAACTCACCGAAGCAAGTACAGGGCGAGTTCGAGGCTGCTTGGAGACGCATGATGGACCATATTGCACCCCTATTGACTTCTACTGCAGCTGATGAGCTTGAGGCAGGGAAATGGATCGAGGGGTTTCTTCAAGAGGCAATCAGCAAGCCAGTGGCGGCATTCCCACAGCACGCTGCAGCCGCTGGCATGAGTCGAGCGTGGATTCATTGGCAAGAGCACCTGATGAGCACCAGTGCAAACTTGTCTGAGGCGTTCGAGGAGTTGGACGAGACCACGGCGCAGCTGCTGCAGCAGCTATTCATGGCTTCCACCCGCAGTGTACTGTGCACCGCCGGGCAGCACTGCCAGCGGGAGCTGCTGGCCAGCTTTGGTGCCGATGACACACTTGCAGCACTGAATGCGCTGCTGGAGGCGACTGAAGAGCCACTTGTGCCTGTTGCGGGGGCGTTGGTGGATGTGCAGCCCCACACAAGCGGCTTGGCGCAGTTTTCATTCCAGGCGCCAGGACACGCCCCCTGGCCAGGCACCACTGCCGATGACTTTGCTCTGGGCACGGAGTGGACGGCTACACAAGCATGGTCCAACTCACGGTAGGCTGGGCGTGGCCAGCGCCACTGTGCCTGTCGCAACAGCTACTGCTCAGCAGCAGCTCCCAGGCCAGAGCTGGGCACAGCTGGTGTTGCAGTGCTGTCGGGCGCCTCCACACTGGCACTCCGTGGCCGCTTTCTAGACACTGTAGGCGATGCAGGCTCTGTGGCCTGCGAAGAATGCAAGTCGCCCACTCCAAACATGACCCTCGCTTGGGAGCCCCCCCCTTCCCCCCCCTCCATAGATGGCTGCAGCGAGCCCTCCTCCGCGGATGGCTGGAAGTTGTGTTGCTCTGATTGCGCTGGGGCAGGCACAGCACTGGGTACATCTGTGCTGGACGGCACTGCCCGTCGCTTGGCTGATGGCTGTACATTCTCCTCCGGGACACCAGCACAGGGCAGCTGGCTGTCCGGTGGGGGCTTCCACAACGCGAAGGCACCTGCTCTGTCGCCCACAACCACGTCGTCATCTCCACTCTCCTCAGCACCCCCCGCTGCCACACTGACATCTGTTCCGCTTTGGCAATCACTGTCGCTCTTCGCCGCAAACGAGGCGTCGTGAGCATCAATTTGCCCCGTGGCAGTGAGGGTGTCTTGCTCATCGCCACCATCAGCAGCAGTGGCAGCGTCACCGCCATCGTCATGATTGTCACCACCGTCAGCGAAGGTGGCATCACCAGCGGCAGCGGCAGCAGCAGCGGCAGGTTTTGGTTTCAGCCACTGCGTGTCACCCGTGGGTGGCTGCCATGAAGTGTCAATCATCTTCATGATGAACGCGGGCTGCACCGGGGGGGGCACTTGTGCCGGCATGACGCTGTACACCTGAAGACAGTCCTCCTCCGCCGCTGCCCGCATTTCGCGAATGCCCTGCAGCTCCCCCACGAGGGGGTGCGTGCTGTCGGCGTCATCCCGCTCGCCATACATGTGCAGGCTCTTGCACATCCACCGCTCCGCCTCCCGTGCGTGGGCGGCAGTGTCGGCGGCGGTGCTGCACAGGTCCTGGGGGGGCAGCTGCCCCGCAGCTAGCACACTGCGGAGGTGCAGGGTGTGGAATTTGTGTGCAAGCGAGCGACACAGGCAGGCGCTGGTGGCACAGTGTGACCTGATGGACGGGTTGATGTTCTGCAGCACAGTGGGCTTGGAGGCTGTGACCGCTGCATCAGCTGGAGACACAGGGGGTGCACAGGGGCCCTTCACGAGTGGCCACACCCACCCTGCATCCCACACTTCACTGTACATGCCAGCTGGTGACAGCACATCTTCATCAGAGTCACTGCCTGCTGCACCAGGTGCTGCATCTGGCTCCACCCCAGACAGCTCCCCGGGTTTGCACCACAGGGGCAGGTGCACAAGGAGCCCCCCCTCACCACTGTCCAACGCGACCCCCCCCATGCGCAAGTACGCCTTGTAGAACCACTGCGCCATGCCTGCTATGAGGCGCGCAATGGCGCCAATGGACCGCTTCCCCGACGCGGCTTTGAAGGCGGCGCAGCCCTGGGCAGCTGCCAGCACCATGTCCCGCATACCCAGCACCACCTCCCCTGCGACATCGGGGGGGGCTTGGCGCTTGCCGTGCTCCCGATGGGCAGGCCACCCATGTAGCGCCATGAAATCCAGCACGCCCGCACACTCCCGCAGGCGCTTGCTGGCGTCCACCACGTGCTCCGTGTTGTACTTGGTGTGGGTGAAACGCTCCGTGGCCTGGGCAGGGGCGTCAGAGCTGCGCTGGAGCCACAGTTGCTGCTGCTGCTTGCCTTTGTCTTGCGTTGCCCGTTGCGACAGCTGGGCTCGAGCCAGGTCGATGTGCACCATGGCCAGGGCAGCGCAGGCCATGCTGACGTCAAAACTCAAGTTTTGCATGCTCCACCACCTAATCCCAGTGCCATGCAGCTGTCGAGCAGTGGAAGATGTCCATGTGAAAAGAACCGAGCCGGAGCCGCTGCTCACACCTCTCAAGACCCCTGTTTCGTCGGTCATGAACTTCAGCGCACGGCCGATGTATGAGGCTAAGGCCTCTTGCGTTTCATCAGTTGCTGTTCGGCCCATGAACTGCTCTAAGCAAACGACTGCCAACTGACGACACACATCTAAGGACTCGAGTTGTCGAATTGCACTGTTAGATGCTGCTGTACCATGCAGCAGTGATTTAATTGAGGTCTGCTTCGCTTGTAACGGCAGCAGCGAGTGCAATGGCAACAATACTATCTGTGCGGGAGCGGTGGGTCAATTTAAAGCGTGAAAAATTGGCGCTTTTTACATACCGGGTTGGGAACATTGACATTTTTTGTGAGCTTTGCATCATCAAAAGCCATAGCATCGGCGCCGAGGAAGCCGAAATGTTTTTCTCCGTTTGGACTTCTCTCAGTCTCGACCAACACCGAGCCTAAAAAGGGGGAAAACAGTTTTGGTTAATTGCAGCTAACGTAAAAACGGAGCCCTGTATGATGAATGAGCCAAAACCTGTCTCAAACAGCTTTGAGGGACAGGAAGCCTGATGGGTCCCCAAGAGAACCTGAAGCGCCAGTCCATAAATTCTACCTGCGGGGCAAAGCATAGCCCTAGAGTCATACATTCAAGATTTAAGATTGTGTGTGCTGCTTCATAAATGCACAAGCGTGCTCCTCATCCATGAGCCCAGCGCATCTGTCAACGTGCTTGCTGTTGTTGTAAACTTGCTTTTCCCGCTGACTGTGTTTGTGTTGGCCCTCGCACATAGACCAAGAGCGATCACCAAAACTACAAATGGAGCACATTATTGAGCTGACTTTGCACGATGGGCCTCTCGGTGTCCGCATTGAGAGCACCTCAGAGCATTTGGTAGCAAGCGTCGTGACAGGATCTCTTGCTGATGAGTGTGGCGTGCTGCCGGGTGACCGCCTGTGCGCTGTTGGAAAAACAGAGGTCTATAGCTTGAGCCATGGCCAGGCCATGGAATTGGTAGTGTCTGCACCGAGGCCTGTGCACCTCGTATTTCGACGGGTGAGTTGTGCGGACATTGCGGCTGCCTGCTACTGCGCGCACTATCACCCTCTACCGCTCACTCGCAGCCACATCCTGCAAGCGGGCCAAGCAGTAGTACCAGGTCTCCAAGCACCGACCATTCCTCTGTTTTCACTGCCTTTCAGTCTCGAATGGCTAGCAGTCTTGAGACCATGCGGCACGGCTCGCAGAAGCTGTCGAAAGCCATGGCATCTGCCTTTCGGGATTCACGGCAAAGTGAGCAGCTATCAGTAGAGCCGCACAGCGCAAGCGTTCCAGCAGATGAAATTGCCCACCACCATTTCCCCCCGCTCAATGCTGCTCGGGCCTCGTTTCAAGACGCGTGGCAGGAGGTTCGATCGCAGCAGCAACAGCTACACACCGAGTCCACTGCGCTGGCTGCAGCGCTGCAGACGCAGCTACAACGCATGCAAATATCGCATGCTCAGCATGGGCGGGCCCGCGAGGCCTTGAACATGCACCTCCCGCAGCTCCTTGAGGGGGTGCAGGGGTGCTTGAAATCCAGCGAGGGGCTGCACCCGCAGCTCCTGCAGGTGCAGCAGCAGCTGCAGGATGCACAGGTAGCCCTCAAAGTGTGGCACATGTCCCAGCGAGCACGGCCGCGTGCAGAGAGTGCGCAGCACGCTATGTCCACGCCCCCCTCACCCCCCCCGGCCAGGGCTGATGCCCCGAACAAACCTTCCCCCGAGTCTCCCCTTGCAGCTGCAGCTGTGGATGATGCAGCTTCTGATGCAGTGGGACACACTGAAGCCCAGGGTGCTGTCTCTGCTTCCGCCTCTGCCCAGACTGCTGCCCCGGCAGCCGCAGGACAATCCCTCGAAGAGGGGGGGCAAGCCGACCAGCCTGAGGCAAGCACTGAGGGTGCACGTGCATTGGACCACAGCGCCGAGGCGCCACCCGCACCCACCACCACACCCAGTCCCGCCGGCACTGAGGGGCAGGCAGCACAGGCAGATGCCACTTCTGCAGCAGCAGCAGATACAGATGCAGGGGAGACGGGGGAGACGAGCGGCAAGCGGAAGAAGAAGCGCAAGGGTGGCAAGCGCAAGGGGTGAAGCTGGGTATGGTGCTTGCTGCGGCACGGGCGGGCGGCAGCAGCAGGGCCAGGGGCTGCTGCGGCGGCAAGGGCTGCATGCTTGCGCCTGCCGTTCTCCACTCCACAGCTTCATCCAAACCGGGTTTGTTTTGGATGGGTGGCCATGCCGTTGGTTGTGCCTCGTTGTGGTGTGTTGGTGCGTCTTGGAGGGCGTCTGCAAGGGGGGGCTGGTGCACCTGATCGGGCGGAGGCACCATTGAGAACGGCCAAGCGAACCCGCGACAAATTGAGTCTTCACAGAATAGTTGTATCTAAACTGTTCACTGCTAGCTATTATGGCTTCAATCAGTGGCGTTTCTGCCCTGGCATTCTCCGGACACCAGTTGTCGCCTGAGGAGGCCGCGGGCCTGGAGGTTGCCATTGCAAAGCGCCGTCTTGAAGAAGATGTCGAAGATGTCCGCTTTTGGGGCAAAATGACAGGCAAAGAGAGAGATTATTTGATTGCATATGCAGTGGTGAAGGCAGAAGGCTTCCCTCTGAAGCGCTTCTTTGCATGGTGCGGAATTTGTTTTGCTCGCAAGATCGCGACTTAGCACCACTCACAACTTTATGCAGCTCGACAGGAACTTTCGATCTGCAGCAGTTGCCCGAGTTATCAGATGATTTCAGGGCTCGTGCCAGTGCTATGAAGGGCAAATTCAAGGGAGATCCTACAGACCTCTATGGTGAAGGTGAGAGAGAAATGTCGCTTGCTTCTCAGATGCCCTGCCACGGCGACACGCAACACTGATCTCTTTCAAACAGAGGAAGAGGAGGAAGAAGAAGACGATGAGGATGAGGGTGCAGTCAAGGCACCGAAGCCCGAGCGCTTCAGCGAGCTGCATAGACTGGCGTTTGTGGTGGAGCAAATTGACAGCGAAACTGCAGTCGTGCCTCGAGGTGCATTCATCGTGTCTGCTACACACCAGGTGCTGCGCAATACTGCTTTCACTGGATTGACTCGCGTGGAAGCAGGTGACTTGGGGAACTTCTTCCATTTCCGACGCGCATCAGGCTTGGAGGCACAGAGTGCTCTTCAGAAGGAGGGCCTCGTGAAAAGCACAGACTTCCTGGACAGCGTGCAGGACGACAGCCCCGCTGGATGCTGGGTGCTGCGAGTGGACTCTGGCCGCGCAGAAGCCACGCTGCGCAGTCTGAAGTGGCCCGGCTACTTCTTCAGCACGGGCATCAAGTCCCCTGAGTGGGCCGGTGCGTACTTCGGGGATGGCCAAGAGAACCACGACCTGGCCTTCATGCTGTGATGACGTGCTGCTGCTACAATACATACTGATGCCATCGTAAGACGCACCTGTTCCTTCATGCTGCTGCTCTCTGGGGGCGCAGCCTTCATCTTGCGGGCGGACATTTTACTGGTCAGTGCTCGTTATTACAGCAGTTGAAAGGCTGCACGCCAGGGACGGCAGCAAAGTCGCAAATCATCACACACAGTACCAGCTCACTTGTCGAACAGGCACTGCCCCATGCACATGCCCCTGGTTACTTCACACAAACGGTGATGGGCTTCGCGGCTTTGCGCACTGGGATGCACCGGCCCGGTGGCTGAGGCCGCTGCCTGCTGTCCCCACAATTGTGCGCAGTGCCTGTGGGCAATGGTGACGCAGTGCCAGTGGGCGACGGCGACGCAGTGCCTGTGGGCGAGGGTGTGGGTGTGGCCGACACCACCCTCACCACTGACCCGCTCACTGCCACATGGGTCCCTCCACTGCCACTGCCCCCAGTAGCAGCCAGCGCCCCCCCCCCACCACTCATGCCTCCTGCGCCCCCTACCCCTCCCGCCCCGTGCTGCAGCTTGCACCCCACCAGCGTCACATCGCTGCGCCCAGCAGCAAGCACAGATAGCGAGTGCCCACCACACCCGCCGACGCCCCCGCCACCAGCGCCGCCGTCGCCGCCATCACCGCCACGGGCACCGTTGGATGCATCGTTTTGCTCGCTGCTGCCCCCGTAGCAGCTGCCTGCAGCAGTGCCGGGGCACCTGCCGCCTGTCCCCCCTGCCCCGCCTGCCTGGCCGGTACCACCAGCCCCTCCATCGCCGCCACGCCCGGCCTTGAGACTGCATGCGTGCACTACCACTGTGCTGTTGTGCACGTACAGTGTGATGGACGAGGCACCGGGGGAGCCGGCAAGGCCGGGGGCACCACCCCTGCCACCGCCACCTCCGCCGCCGCCCCCGCCGCCGTACGAGTCGCAGTTTGTCTTGCCGCCACCGCCGCCGCCACCTCCACCGCCGCCGCCGCCATGACCGCCGGCAATACCATCGCCTGCTGCAGCTGGCGCCCAGCCCCCCGCCTGCCACTGGCCTGCGTGGCTGGCTGGGCAGGTGGCAGGGGCAGTGCCCGGACTGCCTGGGGCACCATCACTGCCATGAGTGCCGATGTGTGGTGCGCCGGGTACAGAGTTGCCCTGGTGCGCCGGCACACCTAGACCGCTGCCGCCGCCGCCGCCGCCGCCAGCACTCCCAGGAGAGCCGCTGGAATCTTCGTGACCCGGGCGCCCCCCCGTGCCCCCATTGCATGCAGACCCCAGGCACGCCCCAGTTCCACCGGAGCCGCCTGCAGGGCGAGCACAGGAGCCGCAGAAGCCACTGCTGTCCTCACAGCCGCGGCCCCCAGTGCCTCCTGCGCCCCCCCCTGGCGCAGTGGATGGCCCCCCACCCTGCCCTGCGCTACCTGTGCCCCCCGTGCCCACTTCCAGGTGCACGCCCACCAGCCGCACTCCCAAGCTGTCCACAAGCCGCACTGCACACGCCGCTGTGCTCCCAGATGCACCCCCACCAGTGCCGCTGCCCCCGCCTGCGCCCGGCATCCACACACCCACATCCTCCACAGTGACATCTGCAGCACCATGCAGCACCACACCGCCACACGCTGCCGAAGTGAAGCGCAGAGTGGTGCGGGGCTGCGTGGGGTG
>Ga0307982_1000931_pt1 | contig 23326 bp, 9 predicted proteins | sample OrgLakmetagen989_FD_201847 | JGI IMG/M metagenome (GOLD analysis project Ga0307982, IMG submission 201847) | Saline water microbial communities from Organic Lake, Antarctica - #989 | ecosystem: Environmental > Aquatic > Non-marine Saline and Alkaline > Saline | place: Antarctica: Organic Lake...
ATCCCCGGGACCCGCCACGAAAGTGGGCACACCGCCCACAGTCACAGCAGCCACGTAGTACTTGCTGCTGGCCAGGGTGGCATCAAACACCTCCAGGTTGAATGCAGTGTTTCGGTCGGCATCCGAAGATCTTCCAGTCAGCGTGATAGTATAGTTCACGTAGTCCCCAGCGTCGCGCCCCACAAACAGTGGAGTAATAGCAAAGTCCACTTTTGGTTCCACTGTGGTAATATCAAACGTTCTATCCACAAATCCCCCCGGTAAACTCAATCCACGCAGCTCGATGGTGATGGTCGTCACGCCTGAGCGCTGATTTGCTACGTCACTCTGGACGTACATTGTGAAATTGAATTCAAGGGTTTCTGTCACAGAATTGTCTTCATTGATATTCTGCAACGAGCCAAGATCAATTTGCAGGAGGGATTCAGGTGTAATAAATATCTTGCTAGGATCAGAAAGAACGTCCTGGAATGATCCGGCAGCCGAAGTGGAAAGTGCGGTCGAGTTGGAAACACTGAGCGAGTCTAGAGACACAATGAAGAAGGTGTAAGAATTGCTGAAAGCTGCGCGAATTTCGGCCGTGTCAATAACTCCCTCAGGAATAGTAATTTGCAAAGAAACTTGGACAGTTTGGCCAATCGTCACTTCACCTGAAGTTGAGGTTGCAGAATCAGGGAATACCCGGGCCCCCAAAGACAAAATGTTGGGAAGCTTCACCTCAATGTCTGGCTGGCTCACACCGGCAGCTGGTAAATTGTAAGTGCGAGCACCACTGTAAAGCGGGGAGGGGTGACTCACCCAACTTGCAGACAGCTGGGAAACCAAAGTTGAGCCACCAGGCACCGCATCGTCAATCAGCACAGTGTACACTGCCACATTTGAGCCAGATCTTGCCACAGTGTTGATAAAGGCAACACCTGCGGAAGCCACGACTCCAGTGTTAGTTGCAAAGGGTGCACCGTCAATCGTGGTAGAAGACCAGGTGTAGCTGGCAGTGCCGCTACTGGGGTCCAGAAGGAGGGCATCACTGAGCGTGACATTGAAGGCGTCAGATGATGATAATGCTCCGAAATGGTCAGCTGTCAAGGTCAATGCAACCAAGTCAGCACGATCAACACGAACACCTGGCTCAGATGCAACCAGTTGAACGGACGGAGCAGCCAGTGTTAGCTGGCTGCTAGTTTCTGAGCTTCCAAGGGAAAAAAGTGTTGATGTGGACACAGCCACTACCTGGCCCACATTACCATTTGCCCGCGAAGTGGAATCATCCACAAAGTATTCTGCCACCACGGTGATGAACTCCGAGTCAGCATTAGTGCTGTCAGAGTTATGCACATTGCAAAAATCGTAGCTTATGACGCGTGTGCCACTGTTGACATTCACTTGTGCGCTTGAAGATCCCTCCCAAGTGGATTCTGCGCCACATGTTGAATTGATTGCTGGGTCAAATACGACCGAGACAGTTCGCGCATATGTCAGTAATGCATCTCCAAGTCCGTATGTCAATCGAAGGTTCAGTGACGATGAGTTGCCCTCAGGTACAAGCATGCTGGTCGTGACTGTCACAGTGCTTCCTTGCACAGGGCGCAGGGGATCTCCGGAGCCGACAGCATCAGCAGCAACAGTGAGAACACTGGTTTCCACTTGATGCAGATCCAAGTTCACAGTAGAAGTGGACAAGGCAGTGTAGTTTCGAATGAGCTCAGGTTCCAGTAGATCTGCCCACGGCGATAGTTGTCGCTGCAGTGGATGAGAGCGGAATGAAATGTCTGGCCTGACACTGTACTGGGTGTCTGCCTCCACATCAGCATCCAAGCGAATGACATAAGTGATGGTGACGACATCTTCAGCAGGGATCATGTCAATCTCCAAAAACGCACCGGTCACGGCAGCCGGACTCACACCATCCGTCACTGCGTTGAAGTAGGTGACTGGCCCGAGCTGCGTTGAAGTGTAAGACACTTGCCGCACAGAGTACGATGCTGATGCATCGCTGGCGATGAGTAATGTGTCGCTTAGCACCACATCGAAAGCTGGGCCGGAGTTGCCACCATGCACAGTATTCGACAAAGAGATGGAAAAGGTGACCTCATCATGGGCATCCAGGTCACTGGTACTCGTCGATGCACTTGTCGTCACAGTGATACCAGGCTCAATGATGTCAAATCTCATGCTGGGAACTGCGCTCACCAAGTACTGGGAAAGGAAGTCCAATCTCAAGACTTCTGTTGAGCCAGCCACCAGGCTCGAAGATGCGTCCAGAGTGAACACAAAAAGGAAAGAAGATTGCACGGCATCCACCGGTGCAGGCAGAGACCCAAAGTCAACAACTGTAGTTTCGAAGTCAAAGTCGACGGAAGTCGAAGAAACTGCCGTTGCGTTGCTTCCAGTGACGAGCGGTCCGCTGCTGTTCCACGCACTCCCCACGGAGTCTGTAAATGCCGCAACATGCAGCAACCTCGCAGAATGAGTCATTGAAAAGACAGAAGTCCATGTACTCTGGGGACTGTTGACCGAGGCAGCAATTGCGAAGGTCTCTCCAAAGGCGATGTCAACGCGAGAGGGAGAGTTCTGCGTTTGAGTTGTCTCAGGCAATGAGGTTGACACAGTTCCAATGCTCAAGACAACAGGGGCCGCCTGAGTGACCTGACTAGTTGATAGTGCTGCGAGTATCTGTCTGTAGAATTGAAGCCCGTTCACGAACTGAACTCCATCTCCAGAAAAGAAGGACATGTCAAAATCGAAGGTCAGCGCCTGACGAGGGGCAATCGCGCTGCTGAGGTTAAAAGTCGCTCGAGCCTGAATGGTATCAGACTCAGTCAAGGCTGGCAGGCAGTTGAGCTTGCTTTGGCTAATTATGACTGCGCTGCCTGAGACCACCTGCACATCACCTTCGCAGCCGCAGCACAGGGAGGTGCTTGAGGCAGCCCCAGCGAAGCCAGCTGCAGCTGTGTCTGCAGTCCAGTTCAAGGCGATCGGAGAAAATGCTCCACCTGCCAGAGCTTCTGTGTGTCGCACTGTCACTTGCAGCTCAACTTCTGAGTAGCCCTGCACCAGAGCATTTGGCGTTCTCGTAAGACTGGGGCTTTGCACCGTCAGCACTGGAGCAGGTGACACAGTGAAGACAATTTCATCACTCGGCGAAGGCGAGCGGAAGATATAAGTGGTTGAGTTCATCGTTGGGTTTTGATACGCAACTGAAAACTGGAGGGTGGGCTGATCCCCCGAGTCACCAGCGGAGTCTTGCAGGCGGAACGGGGCCAGAAACTCGACAATGCTGTCTCCGGCAATGTTATTGCCAACATTCTCCAGGCTGTTCAGGGTGCAGCGGGTTCTGGTCTGGGTAGACGCACTGCAGTTCATTTTTCCGCCATTCACAAACTGCATGCTGCCAGGCAGAACCAGTTGGGGCGACTGCAGCGCATCTGCAACAAGAAGCTGCCCAACGTCATCCCCACTCACTTGCACCCTGAACTGTAGATTGCTGATTCGACCCTCAGGAATGATGACCCTTTGACTCACCCACACAACTTCGGAGTCAGCCAGGGCGTTGCCGGCTGTGTAGCTATACGACGTGTTGTGCACGGAGGGGGCATACGTGCCCAGGCGGCGAGCCCAGGCAGTGAAGGTCTGGTCTTCAAACTCTCCTGCGTCTACAAAGTTGGGTCCCACTGCGGAAGCTTTGTACGAATCCAACTTGCAGGTGAGGTGGGAAGTAAAGCTGGTGCCGTTGTTTATGGCCCACGGCGAGGTGGACAGCAAGTGCGCCTCATCTGCTGACGCCTCCATTCCCGATGACACGTTCAGACTCACCAGCAGGAACTTGATGTTGCTGCCATCAGTAGCTGCAGGAATGTGACCAAAGTCAGCCGTGAGGATCCAGTCCTGTCCAGACGAGCCCTGCTCGAAGCGGGTGCTGATGGCATCGGCACGGTCGCCGCTGCTGCTTGTGGCAGGAGAGCTGACTCCAGGGGCGCCAAAGAAAGTGGTCACCATTCCACTGCCATCAGTCGCATTGCCAGGGGCAAGCACTCCGCGCACTACACCATCGCTCCACCGAGCAAGTCCAGACATGTTGCACGACACAGATGTTTGGATGGCTTGGAATCCACCCTCGTTCACAATTGCAAGGGCCATGTGGACAACGTCGCCAGCGTCTACATTCAAAGCGTGACGGCCCTCACCTTCAGACACATCTGCCAGGTTGCCGGTGAGCATGTGTCCAGGGGGGGACGTTGAGAACGGGTACGCACCCAGGGAAGGGTCAAATGTGGTCAGCAGCTGGTAGCTCGACACGGATTGATGCAGCAGAGTGTTGCTCACCGCAGAGCTTGGATTTGCAGGGTCCACCCCTAAGATGAACGAGCGCAGGAACAGGTATGGCTGCCGGAGCTGAGAGACTGCACTGGCGGTGCCTGAGGCACTACTCCCCGATTCACGAGAGATGGCTACTGCTGGTGCCACCACTGCATCTGGAAGATCCTGGGCCTGCACCCGTAAAGTGAACAGAATGTCAATCAGGCTTACGGTGCCACGGGCAGTTTCTGATGCTCCAAGGTCCCAGCTGAACGAAAACCCTTGGTTGATCAATTGAGGCGAAGTAGTATAAGACGTGTTTGGTGCAGCGTTACGTGTTAGGTAGAATGTGTCACTTGGGCCCAACGACATCAAGCCAAGCTCAGGCGCTGTTGCGCTTGCGGCTTGGGCGTTCATGTTCAAGTGCCCGTCCGGGGCGATGTCCCGGAGGTCGAACACCAAATCAGGCAGCAATATATCAACCTCCAGATCCATGAAGGATGTGAATGGAAGGGAATACAGCAGCCTGTATGTCACGTTCGAGCCGGGGAAGAATTCAACTCCGTCTCCGCACGGCATTGGGCTGCATAAAATCCCGTCAATTGCGTAGATTTGAAGCCGCGGGGATCCAACAGCTAGGGAGAGTGCTGAGCCTGAACCACCTCCTGGAGCACGCACGTCACCTTGTTCATTCCTGGAACACGATCCTGGCTCCGGAGAAGCTGGGGTCAGGGGCGGCAGGTCGCAAGCAGTGTAGCCAAACGCAACTCGACCACTGAGGGATTCAGCATGCACAACAGGTTCGTTTGAAGATTCCTTTGTGTCGTGGATGTTGAGGTTCCATGAGAGGGAGCAATCACTGTTGTTGAGAAGGATGCTCTCAGCGCTGGAGTCAGACAAGCCGAGGCTTGAGGCAATCGCTGCTGAGATATTGAATCGCACGAAGACATCCCGTGTGATTTCATCGCTTCCACTTGATACAAGAGGGTCGAATACGAAATGATCTCCGTGAATCAGTGGAAAATTTGTCACGGAGTCAACCTGGTGGCCACTGCAGGACAGCTCTGGAGACAAAAAGTCAGCGGACGCAACGAAGCCATCTGCATAGAATGCATCAACAACAACATCCTCGAAGATCATATGCTGAGTAAAGGCAAATGCGACTGAGTGCTCAATGGTGTCGCCAATCAATAGGTTTGAACTGGGGGAGAAGCCTTGGTTTGAGAAGGTGTGGGTGACAAGCTGCTGTGAAGCTTGGCTGTCAGGTATGCCCAGAATAGACTGAAGACTATCCGTTGTAAAGTTTAAACGGTAATCCGGCTTGTATGCAAAGCTGTCTGGTTGACTCAAAATCTGCCAACCTGCAGAATTCGTGAATGCTGAAGTTGATGCTCGGATATTGGGATTGCCCACTTTGTCAAATCTGTCAGCAAAGAAGTTGACCGCTAGCCGCAGCTGGGCACCGTAGGAAAGGTCAAAGCTGTTGAGCTGCACTTCGATCTCGCGGTTGGTGTCGGTCACCTGCCCCAGAAGCTCTGATGGGGCCAGCTCCAAAAAGGCAGCCAGGTCCCCTGTTGCAACAACACCAGTGATGTTCACTTTGTCAGGCACCAAGATTGTAAAATTCAATCCTGACACATTCCAAAATGCTGGTACATCAATGGATACACCAAAAGAACCAAAGTGGTCATCTGCGAGAGGTGTAGGTGCCGCCGAAAAAAGGCTATCAACAACTAGGAGAGCGGCAGATGCTGCGCCAGGTGTCCATGAGGAAACGGCCGCTAAAGCAGACAGGACAGGCGAGGCAGAACCAGGAGATTGAGTAGCATCTGGCACCAAAAAACCCGACCGAACAAAAAATTCGGCATCTTCGTCTTGGGCCATCAGGCGTGCCCCAGGAATCGACACAGACACTGGAGAAATGCTCTGCTGCGAAATGAGCAAGAGGGGCAGCCTCCAGGAGTACAGATACGAAGGCTCACTTGAGCAAACTTCGACAAGTTTTCCTTGATCTTTGACAAAGGGGTGCTTGGTACAAGTGCCTGGAATATACGTCACAGAACCTGTCACTGAGGTTCCATCGCTCAACACGAGTCTTGCTGGATCTGGAATACTCAATCCGATCACAAGGCGCTGGCGCTCTTCCAGGATTGTGTCATTCCCTTGAACAAAACTAACAATAGATGTTACAGTGGTAGGATAGACAACTGCGCAGAAGTAAGGGATGCTGAAAGAGAGGCTGCCTCGGTGGAGTAGGTCGCTCAGCCGAAGAAAAGCTGCCGAAGCCAGGCGCAATATCAGCTTGTGGCTTACCGAGGTCGATGAAAGGCAGCAGCCCGGACGTGGTGCCAGTGTTATCGAATTCAATCTCCAGCCCGACATCTGTACACATTGCAGAGTGCAAATGTGGACAAAAGCTCGAAGTGATCGACAAACCTGATTGAGGCTGGAAACGCCCTTCCCCGCCAGTGATTGTGGCAACTGGAATGCTCGTTGCTGCTGCGTAGCACAAGAATGACAGCAGCAGGAAGTAAGTGTGCAACATGGCAGGATCGAATCTGGCAATTGAAATCTCAATGCGAACTCAAGCGGTGTAACTGCCACGTGCTTTGCGGCAGGAAGTGATTGCTGGGAGAAGAAACTCAAGTGCCCAGAGGGAGCCCAAAGAGTTGGCAAGCTGACTTAAAGTTTCTCAGGGTGGTAGAAGTGGTATCAGTTTTATGTGATGCATCCACAGACAGGCAAACCAGATGACCAGTGCATGACATTGCGTTGGGGAGGGGGCAACTGATTTCGAGAAATGATAGGTGCCCAGCTCTTTTCTGCCAACCTTCAGCTGCAGCAAAAGCGAACATAGCAAGTGGCGCTGAGCCGACCATTGTAAATCACCTAGCTGACTTTATCACCTATATGTGCTTGGCTGGGTGCTGCGTTGGAGATGCTCTCGAAACTACTTTTCCCCCCCAAGAAATGTCAGCTCTGTCCGTATACCCTGCCTCGTTCTGCTTGTTGTGGAGGAGTTTGGGACAAAGACACCACGCAATCTATTCAACTGTCCATTCGCATGCCGTTAAACGAGCATCTTTTTGCTCAGCTGCAATCAATTGTCTGCAAAGCGCACCCGGTCCACCTTCTTCTCCATTTCAGTGTTTATGTCCCTCGCTTGCAGCGCCCCGGATTGAAACTTGCCGAATATTTCAGCGTATCCATGCAACAGCTCATGAAATCTGTTGAAGAACCAGTCCCGCTCCTCCTCAGATGGCAACTGCAGATCCAAGGAGATTTGCTTCCCTTCTCCATTGGTGCCTTTGAAGGACACATACCGGGTTTGTAAGGCTTGCTTGCCTCTGCGCTGCAGTTTTTTGCTGTTCAATCCAGTGGAGAGATCGCCAATATTGCGTAGAGCAAGGCGCTTTGCGCTTGCTTCCTCACGAATCTCGCCCGCATTCCACCTCAGCTCAGGCTGATCTGGAACACTGGTGTCAAGCCACAGCAGGCGCGGGGCGCCGCCGGCCAGCGTCCATGTGGCGACTTTGAAGACAGTGAAGCCCTCTCGTAAATACTTGAAGATGGGCCGCTGCTCGTGCGGCATCTGCTCCATCGTTGTGCGGGTCAGCCGAATGTACTCGCCGCGGTCCAGGGGCCGATTGCGCTCAATGCGGCCAGACCCCGAAATGTTCTTGATTTTGTCACCCCCATATTCATCGCGAGCCTTGCTTTGCCGCTGCTCAATGGGCGGGCCCGGGGGGGGCCTTCCGCCGAACTGGCTGTGGCTTGCAGCAGGGGGGCTGCCAAACACACTTCTGGATGAGGGCGAGGACGAGGGCCCCAAGCTGGCACCGTAAGCCCCCCCCCCGAAACCGCCACCGTAGTTCCCTGATGCACCCAGCCCAGATGAAGCCCCGTACCCCCCTCCAGTCCCGTATCCACTGCTGCCATACCCACCGCCGCCGCCATAACCGCCCCCCCCCCCGTACGCTCCTTGAGGTGACGAGCCAAACCCAGCACCATACCCTGCAGACATGGGAGACGCTTGCATAGTGCCACCAAATACCTGGCGCATGGACTTTTGTGTGTCCACCGCTGCTTTATCCCGCTGCCGCTGCAAATGCTCCAGGCGGGAGGACTGGTACTGGGAGGTGGGGGAGGGGCTGCTGTACCCCGTCAGCGCGGCCATGCTGCGCGCAGCCACCTCCTCAGCTTCAGGATCTGCCATGGCCCTGGCTGCAGGCGACATGGGCGTGAGGTGTGGTGCCGCCGGGAAGAGTGCCTCGGTCTGCCCCTGCTTCACCGTGAAGGCCCGGCGCACGGGGGAGGCGTCGCCGTCCTGGCCAGACAGAGCTGCAGCGTGACTCTCATCCTCTGAAGCAAGGCCCATGGAGCCCATTTGTACAGTGTGCTGTGAAAGGCTGGTGACTGCGGACCGTGGCGGCGCAGAGCTGCGGCTGCTGCGGGCCATGGCTTGCACCTCGGGGCTGAAGCCTGCAGACGACGAGGACACATCGGAGGCGAGGGTGTCACCTGCGGCAGGTTTGCGTTCGGTGCCGGGTAGGGGGCCGAAGGCTGCGAAGGCGTCCACCTCATCTTTACTTTCGCCAGCAGGAGAGGAAAAATCAAAGCCGTGGCTAGGAGTTGGTGGAATCGAACCAGGCTCTGGGGAGCGCGCAGGAGCTGAAATACCAGGAGGTGCCCGTGGTGGGGTAGATGAAGTTGGGCTGCTTACTTGAGGCGAAGCAGTTGTCAGGCTGTTGCTGCTAGACTGAGCAGCTGGTCGAGCTGAGCTGCTTCTCTCCACGAGCTGTTTGAGTAGTCCTGCCCGTTCACCCTGAAGTGCATCAATGATAGCCTGCTGGTGTCTAACTGTAGCCACTAACTGCTCAGTTGAAGAGGAGTCTCCGCTTTGCGACAGGTCGGCTTTGTTTCGGTACTGCACAAGATCAAGATAAGATATAATGTGCGGAATTCGAGAAGTTTCACAGCAACACACAAGTCCAAACTCACGGTTGCAAGCTGACGCTGTAAGCTGTCGACTTTATTTGCAAGGCTTATCATTTGTTGCTTTTGAAATGCCAGCGCATCGTGGCACTCGTGAAGTGTGGAAGGAAACTCACTGAAGGTTGTGCTGCTTGGACTGGACCGCGCGTTGGACGGATGCTGTAGAAAGCTTGCACTGCCCCCATCGGAGCGAGTGCTAATTGTCGACCAAGCCATGGCCACATATAAACATGGTGTTGCTGCAAATGCTGCAAATGCTGCAAAGTCTGTTTGGCTGTCGCCGCTCTCGCATACAAGGAGTCGGTCCTTTTGACTGGACGTGAGACGCGCCCCCCTTTGCAGGCTTCACGAATCTTGCATGTCGTGATGCACAGTTTACGACCAACTTCGAAACGTATGAATTTTTGCCTTGGAGTGACACCAACTACGACACCCACTTCACTGCCCGGTGTATCTGTGTTCAGCGGTCCACTGCTTGCGAGCTGTCTTGAGAACTTGTCGCGCGCCAGGGTACTCAGCCACAGCGCTGAATACATGTTGGAATTCACTGGCAGACATGGTGTCGAAAATGCGGTACATGCCTTCAAGCACTGCCTTGTCTGCACTCACAGAGTCTGTGGTGGCTTCAGCGGCGCCTGACTGCCGCTGTGCTGCAGCAGCTGTCACGAAGGCCGCTACCAGCTGAGGGGCGTGGTGACGCACAGCTGCAGGGCGCGCCGAACGCACCAGCTGCACACAGCAGCGGTACAGCATGCTGGACAGCTTGCCCGCCGCCTCACCCTGCGTGCCCTTGATGAGCTTCAGGCCGTTCACCAGCAGGGCACAGGCCACAGGCAGGATGGCGGTGATAACCCGCTTGTGGTGCTTCGCCACTTGGTTCAACAGGGTGAACACTTGCAGCACCAAGTCATCAGCAGCACCTGCAGAAGCAGTGACGAGGGAGGTGGCTGAGATCAGGATGGCGGTGACGTCTCGTGCTGTGAGCGCCACCATGGAGGGAGACGCCGTGATGGCCGTGGCGGCCGACAGGAGCACAGCTGCTTCCAAGCACGCGTCTGACGCATCCAGCTGTGATTGCCTGAGCAAAATTGGGATCTGTGGCACCAGCACCTGGGCAGACTGTCCCACTTGGGCCGAGTCGAAGGCGGCAGGGTGCTGCAAGCAAGCCTGCAACAGCTGCAAGGCACCGTGCTTCGTGGCAGACGGGCAGGGCTTAGACAGCAGAGCACATGCAGCTGCGACTAGCAACGCAAGCTTTTCGCCATCAGCACTCTCGAGGCTGGTCAGCAGGCTGTTGTCTCCTTCGTAGGCAGTGCACTCCACCCAGAACTGCACAGCGACATCCAAGAAGGCACTTCCAGGGGTACTCACAGCAGCCTTGAAAACATCAAGCGCTACAGCTTGAGGGACACTGTGTGCAGTGCATGTCTTGCAAGCTGCCCGCAGTAGTGCTGCATCGTGGGTTGCAGCTGCAAGCAAGGCAACCTGCTGCAGAGCAGCCATAGCCGCCCCAGCAGTCTCATTGTCCGCCGCCCAAGCTGATCCTAGCGATAAGATCAGTGGAACCGCTGCTGACGCTGTGGCCTTGTCGGATGAGCGCACAGCACACGCAGCAGCTGCAGCTAGTTGCAGCCACTGTTTCACGCCGGCGCTCTTCATGGCAGATGTGCTGGGAAGAGACGGTGCTGCTGTACCCTGAGCCAACGCCTGTGCTGCGAGGTGGATGGCGGCGGCAGTGGCCCTCCTGTCGCCACACAGCATTCGCAGCAGCCACTCGGAGTCGCCGGCAGAAAGCCCGGCAAGTGCAGTGACAGCTGTGCTGTTGCTGCTGAGAAGCTTGATGCATGCATCGCTGCCCTGGCCTACACTCACAGCAACAGCCACGGCACGAGCGCATTCGTTTGGTGAGATGCAGCTTCTGCACTGCTTCAGCGCTGCCGCCAGTTTTGCTGCCATGTCTGCCTCACAGACCACCGGTGCCATTGCAGCCTTGATGTCCTGCATGCTATCGCATGGCTCTGCAAGTGCAAGCAGTGATGCAGCTGCGGGGGAGGATGCCACCTTCTTGGAGGCCTTGCTGCTGCAAGCGAAGCGGGCGACCTGGGAGGTGCACGCCGAGAATAACGCAGCAGCCACAGCAGGGGCGCGCAGGCTGTACTCTTGCATGAACTCACTGCCCAACAGGGCCAGCAACGGTGCCTGTGCTGCACTGCTGTCGTGGAGGGCGGCACACCACTGCTGCACTGCAGGCGCACCCGCCGCCCACTGAAGCACAGGCAAGTGGCTCAGCAGCAAAGCGACATCAGCTTGCGTTCGAAGGCTGGGATCTTGCAGACACAGCTTGCTTGCTTGAGCTGCTGCACTCTTCGCGCTGTCGTCGTCGGTGGCATGGAACGCGGCTGCGGCAAATACGGCCCGCTGCAGCAGCGCAGGCAGCGCACCGGGGACGTCACCCACGGAGCTGAGGCGCTCACAGAGCTGTGAGAATGGCAACTCCATCAAAGACTTTCCCGATGCAGCTCCATCCAGCAGCCCCTGGGCAGCTTGGACGGCTGGGGGGATGCACGCCATCCAGCCACATGTGCCCCACTGCCCCTCCCAGGCAGCAGAGTTGGGCGACAGTTCAGGGATGTAAGCAGCAAGGGCAGCCACTATGTTTTGCACACATACCATGAGCTGCACGCCACACGCAAATGCAGCGGGGGGGGCATCGCTGGACAGAATCTGCGCCACCACCATGGACATGGAGTTCGCCAGGGCCGCCACGCTGGGGAAGTTGCTGCGGGTGACACGAATGGTAGCCACCTGCGCCACAAACATCCTGGAGGTGGCAGACAGCGCGTGAGCAGCCTGAGAGGCCGCCTGCTGGGGAGCGGGGCTGGAGTCGCGTCGCCGCTTCTTGGCGCTCTTGGGTGTCTTGGGCTGCTTGGTGGTAGCACCGGCGCCCTCGGCAGGCTTCAGGGCCTCAGCCAACATACCCAGGGAAGCAACCACGGGCTGCAGCTTGTCTTCACTTGTACCGCTTGCGGTGAGGACAGGGCCTGCACCCCGCACAAGTGCTGCATGCAGTGCCTCCGTGTGCAGGCCGGTGCTGCCTGCGCAGGCTGCCACCAGGCAACCAAGCAAAGAGGCAAAGGGGACCACTTGGCCATTTGGCATGTTCAGCGATGTGTCCACGAGTGCTGTGGCCACCTGAATGTGCTTCAGCAGCTCAAGGGCGCCGGCAGAGGTTTCTGCTGGAGCAGAGCGCCCAGCCAGATGCAGGGGCTCTGAAAATGCAGGCAGTTGCCCAGATGCTGCCAAAATACACGATACGACTGCAGTGAACGCTGTGACGGGCAGTTGCCGGTCAGTGCCTGCAGTGAGCAGTGCCGTTGCAAGCGCGGCAGCTGCCTCTTGGTTTGAGGCAGGACCGCTAGCTGCCACCGCGGCAAGCATCGATGGCAGCTTGTGCTGCATAATAGAGCGGCTGGTCTGCAGCACAGACTTGACGGCGGCAGCAATGGCTGTGTGTGCTTGCAGCGCCTGCAGTTGCCCCAGCACCCCCTCCACCAGAAAGCGCACAGTGGAGAACAGCGGGAAGGGGGAGCGGTCCTTGTCTTCCCGCACTGCCCCGGCCTTGTGCAGTTGCGAGAGAATGCACAGCACGACTTCGCACTGCTGGGTCACGAGTGTGGGGTCGGCTGCGGCAAGCGCAGTGGCACGCCCTTGCATGAAGCCTACAGCCAGCTGAAGGGGCGAGGCAGCAGCTGCCGCCTCACCAGACGTAGCCTTCTTGGACTTTCTTGACTTGCGTTTCTTGCCGCCATCTGCGAAGTTTTCTGCTGCGGGTGCTGCGACGGTTGAAGCCGCTTCCAGCTGCTGGCAGGCGGCAGAGGGAGCAAGCCACGGGGCAGCGCACAGGGCCAGCTGCAACCCAGCGCACATGCGCACATCCACGCCGACGGCATACTCTTGGAAGGAAGCCTTGGATTGGTCCAACAGCAGCTCGTTCAGGTGCACAGTGGCTGCCACAGCCCCCTGGGCGATGCTGAGGCTGAGCCCCGGAACGCACTTTGCCACAGTGGCATGCAAGCCGTCTGCAGCGCCTGCTCCCAGGGCTTGGAAGCCAAACTGGAATGGATGTGACGCAGATGTGCATTTCTTGGTCCCGTGCGCCGTCAGGGTCTCCACAGCAGCTGCAAGGCCGTCAAAGGCGGCAGATTGGGCAGATCGCGGAGGGGTAGGTACGTAGCTGACGAGGCCGGTTGAAGCACCAGTTTCACTGCCTGCGCCTGCAGCTGCACCACCAGTCACTTCAATGACAGATGCATGTGGCTTCAGCACATCTGCATACCTGTTGAAGGCGCTTGGATACTCGTCAGGGCTGGCAAACACGAGAGCATGTGCCTCACTTGCCTCCCCTCTATTCAAGTTCGCCAAGAACGACATGACCTGCAGTGCTCCACGTGCTGTAATGGAGGGTGATGCACAAATCTTGGTGTTGCACCACACATCTTGCACGAAGATGGCGGCCTCGCGACGAAGCGCAGCAGCCTGCTCGCCAGCTGTTCCTGCTGCCGCCGTGCCCGATTTCAAGCACTTGCCCCACATACACAAGATAGGGACAGCTACTGTGTCCATGAGGGACGTGACACCAGTGATGCTTGACGTTAGGTTGTGTTGCTTGTTCGTTTCGCAGCTTGCTTGTGTAGCTGTTGTTGCCAAGGCAAGCACGGGGCATGGCTCGGAGCTTGCGCCGCTGCGCAGCACTGTGCAGCACAGCAGCACATGTGACAGCACGGACAACTGAACCGGAAGCGGGAGGAGTACCCGTTGGGCGCCTTTTGATGATGCTCGTGAGCAGCACAGAAATGGCAAAATACGATTGAGTTCCCATAGCAGTGCAGCCGAGTCTGCTGCAGCCAGACCACCTGAGCCCAATTCCGAACAAACAATGTGGCCCAGGGCAATTTCCAATTCCTGCACTTGAACTCATTTGCACTGCACTCGCCGCGCAAGGCCTGCGCATACGTACACAGCTGATCTTTTGCAGGGCCTTGCCTGTGACGGATACACTGCCCATGTCAATCATTGACAGCAATTTACGCAGCGCCTGCAGAGCAATTTCGTGCACTGGATGAGTAGTCGCGACAGTTGGGCTTCTTTCACCTTCCATTCCGAATCACGAAGACACAAGTTGGTATCGTTGGACCTGAGCGAGTTAGGCCTGTGCTCTTATGAAAGCGCTGCTGCTGGGAACCACTTACAGATTGAGCTCACGACTCTTTGGGTCGCTTCCACACATACGCCGGACTTGCCTGAGTACGAGTATATAATTTCACTGCACAAGCCGAGGTTCAATCGACTCACAAGTCCAATGCAGCTTGTGCCATGACACCCCTGTTCGAAATATGCGGAAAATGAGATAGACAATTTCTTCCAGACTGCGACGACAGTTCCTTCGAGAAATGAAGCTTGGCAAGAGTCAACTACAGTCAATACAGGAGCACTGTGATCATGTCCCCCAATTTATGCTTTGAAACTCGCAACTTATCATTTTTTCCAAGCCACTGCACATACCAAAACTGGCCCCCCGCAACAGGCGCTGCCCTGCCAGAACTTGCTTGTGAGGCGACCTAGTTTCTTTCACTTTATCAGCCACTTTGCAAACGAACCATACTAGCTAGGGTCTTTCTTGTCATTGATCCAACTGCAGTCACTGACCGTGCGCAATCTGTGTATTGTTTCCGTCGCTGCACCTTTTCCACAATGTTTGAGAAGGTCGTCGTCGTCGATGCGCGCGCCCACATGATGGGCCGCCTGGCATCTGTTGTCGCCAAGGAGCTGCTGAACGGTCAGCATGTTGTCCTGGTCCGCTGTGAGGGTATCAACATCTCCGGCAGCCGTAAGTTTAGCGTCTTGGCTGCGGTATTTCCGCAATGTGATTTGTGCCATTTTTTTGAAAGCTCTTGCTGATAGTATGCAATTGTCTGCAAGACTTCCAATGTTTGTTGTGTTTCTGTGGTTTTGTTGTTATCAGGACGATAGGTGTCCAATATTTGTGTCGGGCAGTCTTGTTAGTGGCCGCACGTGCCTTAGATGGTGTCAACATTATCTTCGCGCGATGGTTGCTTTGGGTGCACCAGAACCACGTATCAGAATGCTTGGACCATTTCGAATGCTTTTGTGTGCTTTTTGTCTGTTGAGTCTGCCGAGGGGATGTTTCAAGCTGGCACGATTTCCGCTGGTATCGTGATGAACAACATGTCCATTCGCGTAGCAGCGCAAGGTGTTGCAAGAGAAATGATGCGATGTGTTTTTATTTGGTACCCCTTTGCTGTATTGCTTTGTTCCCGTGGTTTCATCCTCTGTTTTTGCAGTCGAGCGCAACTCCATCAAGTTCCACTCCTTCCTGCGCAAGCGAGTGAACACCAACCCCAAGCAGGGCCCATTCCATCACCGTGCCCCAGCTATGATCATGTACCGTGTCATCCGCGGAATGGTCCCTCACAAGACTGCCCGTGGTGAGGCCGCCCTGGCCCGCTTGAAGGTTTTCGAGGGAATCCCCGACGAGTACCAGAAGGTCAAGCGCATGGTAGTGCCCGACGCACTCCGTGCCACCCGCCTGCGACCCAACCGCCGCTACTGCGTGATTTCCGACCTCGCCACCCGCGTTGGCTGGAAGCACGGCGACCTCATTGTCAAGATGGAGGATGCCCGCCGCGCCAAGTCCGCTGAGTTCTACGCCGAGAAGAAGGCCAAGACTGCCGCACACGCTGCCGCCAAGGCTGCTGTGTCTGCTTAAGCGTTCAGCATGCAATACACAGACCCTAGTTGATTGACTGAGCACTTCCTGTCGCCGCCTCATGTCGAACCGTCGAGTCTTGAAGCGCATTCCATTCGCTGCAAGCTGTCTCCCACAGTTAAATACAACTGAACTCGAGCATCGTTCCATCGAGTATGGCGTTGTGCATAACTGAATTGCATTGCATGCATGGTGTGTACACGCGATGATCAACGAAGTAAAGTGGGCTACAGTTGTGTCCACAAAGCCCATCTCCAGGCAGCTGCACATGCAGCCTGGGAACACAGACAAGACATGAACACTCTCATAGTGAGAGCAGATGCATATCTCCTCTGCTGATCAACCCCAGATTTTTTAGGAATGCTGTGAGCCCCCCGATCCTGCGAGCAGCATCCCTTGAGTGTTGCTGGCTCCCTTTACATGCTCTACACTGTAACACGGCCGTGCTGCCGCGCGCAATGCACTCTCTGCAGTTCTCAATTGGTACAATGTGATTCAGTCATACTGGCCCTGCAGATCTCTCGGCTTGCTGCCAGCGTGCCTCCGTTCGCACTGGGCAGGTGTTTCGCTCTGAAACGCCAGCTTGATATACACGATTATTCAGAGATGGAGCGATATTCGAAATTGGCCAAGATCGGTGCTGGTACATATGGTGTTGTATACAAGGCACGTGATCGACAAAACGGAGATGTTGTTGCGCTGAAGCGCATTCGCCTCGATGCTGAAGATGAGGGAATCCCAAGTACAGCTATTCGGGAGATCTCCCTGCTGAAGGAGTTGCAACACCCGAACATTGTAAAGTAGGTTGCATGAAAGGTCACTTGTGCATGGGTCTGAGTTGTTTTTGTTTCTCAGATTATATGATGTCGTTCACACCGAAAAAAAGCTCACCCTGGTCTTCGAGTTCTTGGATTTGGACCTGAAGATGTTCTTGGACCAGTGCCATGGAGGGCTTGACAGCAGAACCCTGAAGTCTTTCTTGTTTCAATTGACCCGTGGCATAGCGCACTGCCACGAGCACCGCGTGCTGCACCGAGACTTGAAGCCGCAAAACCTCCTCATCAACCGCGAGGGGGAACTGAAACTGGCAGACTTCGGCCTCGCCAGGGCTTTCGGGATCCCCGTGAGAGATTACACCCACGAAGTCGTTACGTTGTGGTACCGCCCCCCTGATGTCCTCATGGGCAGCAAGAAGTACAGCACTCCAGTGGACGTGTGGAGCATCGGCTGCATTTTCGCAGAGATGCACAACGGCAAGCCCCTGTTCCCGGGCCAAAAGCCAGAGGACCAATTGGACCTCCTCTTCAAGGCCCTGGGAACGCCCAGCGAGGGCTCTTTCCCTGGTCTGGAGTCACTGCCCTCCTACAAGCCTGAGACGTACCAGGTCTACAGCGCGCCGTCCAGTATTGCGCATTTAGTGCCGGGCCTCGAAGCACAAGGGGTTGATTTGCTCTCCAAGATGCTATTGCACGACCCTGTCCAGCGCATCAGTGCCGCAGATGCCTTGCGGCACCCGTTCTTCTCCGCCCTGCCTCGCGCCTTGCTCGACGGCGGCGTGTCTGGGCCGTCAGTGTTGACTGTGCCAGCTGCATCCACAGCTGCTGCGCAAGTAGCAAGCAGCTCCTCAGCAGCAGCTGCTGCAGCTGATGGTGAGCAGTACGATGCGACTGCGGCTGCTGTATCTGCGGTTGCTTCAGCAGCAGCAGTGTCCCAGGCATTCATTTCGGGCGATCATATAGGTGACGATGAGGAGTCAGACACGAAGCTAACTGGATAGTGTTGTGATAGAATAAATTTGATGCGGTAAGAATCTGCTTCTGCTTGTGGCAGTGCAGGCACCTTGCGCTTGAGCAGAAACTTCTCTGTCCACCCCTTCAACACAACCAATTCCAGACTCAATCACTCTGCCCTTCAGACGAGTAGCTGCGAACCAACTAAATCAGATCGTTGTTCTGCCTTGCCTTGTTGTCGTCAGCTCCTTGGCTAACGGTGGCAAGGATGTTTGATTCCAATGCACATGCCTTGGGCTTGCAAGCCCAGAGCAAGGCAGCGCAGTTTGCCGTGTACCCACAGAGATGGGTCGTACTGTGGCTGTTTAGCCTGGCCTCTTTCACGAACGCGTTTGTGTGGATTATGTTCAGCCCAGTTCAAGAGCAGAGTGCTCAGTACTTCAATACAGATTCAACCGGCGTAAATTTCTTCAGGTGAGAGCTGTGACAAATTGCTCCCAAATGTCTAACACTGTCATAAACAATGCAGTTTGGTGTTCATGATGACATACTTGCCGGGAACTTTGCTGTCAAGTTGGCTTCGGTCAAAATTTGGCTTGCGTGCATCCATACTGTTTGGCAATACCCTTACGGTGACTGGATGCACCCTGCGGGCTTTGTCGGCATTGATACCCGCACACCATGGAGGCAGATACGCCCTAGCACTCATCGGCCAGACCATCGCTGGCTTGGGCCAGCCATTTTTTACAAACATGCCGACATCCATTGCTGGGACTTGGTTTCCAGTTGCCGAGCGTGAACTGGCAACTTCTGTCGGTGCCCTCCTGAACCCCTTGGGCAATGCAGCCGGCTCTGCTGTACCGGGGTTTGCCATCCAACACGCCAGTGACATTCCCACCATGATGATCTGCACAGCTGCTGCTGCCGCTGTATTGCTAGTTGCAACGTACTTTGGTGTTGCCGATCAGCCCCCAACGCCACCCTCAGTTGCAGCCTCAAGCAGGCGGCTACTGCAGGAGGCCAGCCCATCACCGGTGACGAATGGCAGTGAGCCAAGCGGCTTGCCAGAGAAAAACTCTCTTCTGCGTTCTGTGCATACCGATGGCACTGGCACTCCTTGGCAGATGACGCTTGCTTTGCTGAAAGACACCAACTTCCTGTTCTTGGTGTTCGGGTTTGGAACTGGCTACTCCATCTTCAACGCATTCTTGACCTTAATTGCTCAAATCATAGCTCCGTGTGGGTACGGTGCAGGTGTTGCCGGCTTGTGTGGTGCTGTGGTGATAGCTGCAGGGCTTGTCGGCGCCACCATCGCTGGTGTCGTGCTGGAGAAAACCAAGGCATATGTGCTGCTGCTGAAATCAGGAATCTTTTTGTGCACAGCGGGGGTCGTGTTCATGCTCAGCTCCCTGGTACCAAACCAGCAGGGCCTCCTCATTGGCTCCTTCGCGGTGATGGGCCTCTTCATGCTGCCCATGCTGCCCCTTGCCCTGGAAAATGCAGCAGAGTACTCATTCCCCATGCCGGAGGAGACGGCAGCCGCTCTGCTATTGGTTGTCGGGCAGTATGGTGGTGTTGCATTCACGTTTGCCATCCAGCACACTATTCCAGACACCTGTGACAGCCGCTTAGCCCCGTCCAGCATCCTCATCGCTTCCGCCCTAGTGGCGTCGGGGCTCGTATTGGTGTGGTTCAAGGCCAATAACCGCCGCCAGCGAGCTGAAAAAGCAGGCCAAGCAGCACACGATAGCATCATTCAGGCATGAGCTGCCGCTAGTCGCGCTGCAGCCAGCTGGAGTTGCCTTGTAGGCTGCGGTACGTGTCTGGTGCACCCCCTGCCCTGGCCACATCATACGACAGCGGCGCCTCCAAGCCGTTGGTGTAGGAGCGTCCGGCTTTATCCGCTTGGGGCTTTGCTGCCTTTTTGGCCTTGGCGGAGCGACTGCTCTTTTTGGTCTTGTGGGCCTTGCTTCTGCGGGGGGGCGCTGGGGCGGAGTGGTGGCCAGCGTGCTGGGCTACAGGCATGCCGCCCTGCGGCATGAACTGCATAGGAACACTGTAGTTTGCCATAGGACCAATGGGCATGCCCAGTTGGTTTGATGAATACATGGGCATTGGTTGCGGCACGCTTTGCACATAAACCGTTTGGGGCACCTGGTAATGGGTTGACAGCGGCGCGGAGTGGTATCCGGCAGATACACCGTGCATCTGTCCGCTATGGTGCATCTGTGACGGCACTAAATGCATGGAGCTGCGGGTATTTTGTGCCCGAGCTGTGCGCTCTGTGGCGCTCAGCGGCCGCGCGTCGTCGTCGGAGCTGTCTGAGCGGCTGCTGTCACTGGAGGGGCCCGAGGAGGACACGTAGCTGCGGTCGGAGGAAGACCTGGAGTGGGCTTTGCGCCTGTATTGCTTCTTGGATCGGTGGGACTTGTGCTTTGACCCCTTGCGCTGTTTGCCAGCGCCGGATCGAGCAGAGGCCTCCTCCTGCACAGTCTCGGGCACAGCCAGTACAGATGAGCGAGCAGCAAATTGCGCTGAGGGGTGTTGCTGTTGCGGAGTGGGCTTCAACCCGCCATTAGCAAAGTCGTACTGCTCTGTACTGGGGGCATCCTGCTTGTTGGCTGTCTGTCGGCTGCTGCCCAGGGGCTGTGATGTATCAATTGCTGGGAACGCTGCGGTTGCCTTGGCCAGCTGCAACTTAGGCAGAGATACGGATTTATCCATCGCATCTGCAGGCAAGCCAGCCTGAGACAGGTACTGCTGGAGCACAGAGTCAATCATTGATGCCGTTGCACCTGGCTGCTCCAGAGCTGCAGACCGAGCCGAGTTCCCCGCCTGCCGCTCTGGGCTGCTGACCGACGTGTTATACTCAAGCTCCAGCTCCCGGAGATATGCCAAGCGGGCTGCATTGCGCTGAGCCATGCCCTCGTAGTCTGTGGTGGACTTGAGGGACATGATAGACATGTTGCCAACGGACATAGTGTCGGAAAAGTCATCATCCCCCCCTCCGTACTTGCGCCCGTGCGACCTCAGGTCGTGCGAGGCGCGGGAATGCATCGTGTCTTCTCCAGCCAAGACACCTAGCCAGTCGTCTTTTGAGGTGCTGAAGGTTGTGGATGCGCGAGATGTGGCCCCGGAGCGCACTGCAGACTGGGGGGCGCCTGCTGAGCTGGCTGGCGAGTCTCGTGTGGAGTCAGCTACATGTAGAATGCGCGATTTCTGTTTAGGTGGTGTGTGTACCGATGCTTCTGGGTGTGTCGTGCGGGAACTGCTTGTTGGCGCGGCTTCCGATTGGTCTTGCGGGCTGCCGCTTCGCTCAGCTTGCCCCCCGCCGCCCGACCCAGTGGAGTCAACATCCGAAACGCTAGCTGCAGTTGACACACTTGCATCCTGTCCGTCTTGCATGCTGCCCTCAGCGAGCCACGCGGACTGGCCCTGCAGGCTTCTGGCGGTTAGTGGAAGATGGTGCGAGGCTGCGGTGTGCTTGGCAGCACCACTGCGCTGTCCCGCACGACTGGCCACTCCAAGTTGGCGTCTCAAGTCCCCCACAATATCAGCAACAGGTACGTGCGCTTCCATTTCGCGATCGTCCTCAGCCAGCCTGAGCGCATCGCCATGCAGCCCCTTTGCTTGTGTTTCTGCTTGAGACGGTGCAGTGCTGACCCTTGGGGACACATCAGCGCTTCCGTTGTGGTGCTGGAGCGACTGCGACGAAGCCGGCCTGGAGGGCAGCTGTCGCTGAGGTGATAACAATGGACTGGTTGGCGCCCGCACTGTGCTAGGCTTGTTTTCCTGGAGCCTCCAGACAGCAGGCTTCGAGTACTCAATTGGCTTCATTGCCTGGCTCCTGTTGGGCGATGAAGCAGCAGAAAAGTCCACAAAGTGACTGCTGCCATCCAGCAGCGACGTCTCCATGGCCCCAGACCCCTGCGTTTGCAAAGCAGTTGCCCATGATGGGCCCGAGCTTGGCACAGCATGCGCTGCAGGGGGGGTGAAGTGCTGTTGTGTCTGTGGGGCAGCCTGCCAATCGTGCGGGGCATGATACGCGACGGTTTGTGGAGCTGGGGGTGCCTGATCAGGCCGTTGCCAGTCAGACTGTGCTTGCCACTGTTGAGGGGCTGCAGTTTCATAAGGCCGTTGCATGTGCTGGTTATGTGCGGCTGTGTTGAAGCCTCGGTGTTCATCATGAGGGGCAGTGAAAGCGTGCTCAGGCTGTGCAATGCCACCTCGCCACCCTGCTGTGTCCCTGCTGCCTTGAGAAGGAGCAAAATGATCCAGTTGGCGCTCTGTGTCAGCTGGACCAAATAGGTGCTGCCTTGCAGCAGCACCAGTTGCTTGGTGGGCTGCTTGTAAATGTGCATCTGCTCCAGCCAGGTGCGCCTGGCTTGGAGCCCTGTGCATGTGCCCAGCAGCTGTGGGAGTGCCACTGTGCCCCCCTTGGCCTGAATCCCGATCCAGCGGGCGCACTTGGTTCCTTTCCCTTTCGTATTTGTCTGCCATCTCCTTGCGCTCCCGTTGCACTCGGGCGTCCTCAGCAGCCTCCTGCGCTGCCAGGCGGGCCGCTTCGGCGGCTTGTGCCTGGCGCTTTGCCTTGGCCATGGCTGCATTCGCGGCTCGCTCTTCCTCTTCTTTGGCTGCGGCTGCACGTCGCTCCTCGGCTTGCACTTCAGCCCTGTGCTTCTCTGCCAGCTCGCCCTGCTCCCGCTGCAGACGGCGCTCCTCCTGCAGCTCCAGCTCGGCCTCAGCCTTGGCAGCCGCTGCCTTGGCTGCAGCCTTCGCTTCTATTTGAGCTTGCAGTGCTCTGGCCTGGTCAATGCCTGCTCGCTTTTTAGCTTCAAGCTGCTCATCAGTCATGCCAGCCTGCAAGCCAGCAACGCCAGTGGAGCGGGGCTGCCCCACAGCAGCACCTATGCCCCCCACTGCAGCGCTGGAGAATGCAGGTGCACCCTGGGCCTGCATGAGATTTGCGCCGGCTCGTCCAAGGACGCCACGCTGGGCGTCCTGCGGTACCTCTCCATGGGGGGGCTGCTGGCCCTTGTGCCTGTCCCCGGAGGAGGCCGCGTCTCCAGCGCGCTGCTGCTGTATCCTGAGCAGCAACTGTTCATCTTCAGCTGCTGTAGCCGCCTTTGCAGCTGCCTTTCTGGCAGCGACGGCTGCCATTTGTTGCTCCAGCTCGAGCCGGTAGCGCTGCTTGGCGTCCAGCTGAGCCTGCAGCTTGCGGCCATCTGGCGTGCCGTTGTGCATATTCCGAAAAGACACTGCTGCGTGATGCTCAACAGGCCCACGGGTTGGGTCGGGCCGGCCACGGTGCTGCAAGTAGGGTGGGGTCTGTCGAGGCGCGCTGTCAAGTGCTGGCCATTGGGGAGGTGGGGCCTGCGGTGACGGGACATCGTGGCCTGGGGGGCCATGGGGGAAATACTCCCCAGGCCTGACAATAGGCATATACTCATCCTGGGAGTACTGCACGTCTGACGCGTGATAGCTGCTCTGTTGTGGCGATGGTGCACGGTCACGGTTG
>Ga0307982_1000932_pt1 | contig 23324 bp, 24 predicted proteins | sample OrgLakmetagen989_FD_201847 | JGI IMG/M metagenome (GOLD analysis project Ga0307982, IMG submission 201847) | Saline water microbial communities from Organic Lake, Antarctica - #989 | ecosystem: Environmental > Aquatic > Non-marine Saline and Alkaline > Saline | place: Antarctica: Organic Lake...
GTTGCCGATCCTTTACGGGAAGCACAAGAGATGTGGCGGCACAACGGGTGCACGCCTACACTGGTTGGCTCAGGACGGCCACAACCAGCGGAACTCCCATTTTCTGTTAAACGGCTACTACAGAGGGTGCAAGAAGGACGCGAATCAAGGCGCATAGAACATACACCTACTGTGTGCCACGGCGAACTCATGGCGCCCCTGAACCGTGCACTGCGCAGACACCTATACATGTCTGTAAAAATGCTGTTGTCGGTATATACCGTCGGACTGCCGGTCGTCTGTTTGAGCAAATTGTTGACTTGTGTGTTATGAATAGATCAACGAAGAGTCGATGTTTTATGATGGCATGATCAGAAAAGTGCATACCAAAGAAAAATGTGTGTCACATGATTTTGTGTGTGTGTCACATCACATTTTTATCTGGATAACGTTACATACATGTACTGCAGTTTCTACAGGTCAACTCCAGTCAAATAGCATCATCCCAACGCACCCCCTATTCGTTCTCTTCGAACTCACATTCTCACCCCTAAAAGGAAAACCGCCTGGCCAACCACCCAACTAGCCACCGAACGTCGTGGCGCTCCCCATGTACAAGCATAAAAAAATCTCGGTAAACGTTAGTAACGTACCAGTACACATGGTATTCGGCACTCTTTTACTCTTCGGCTCAACCAACTTCCCCTCCGACTGGCCAACGCTGTTACAACATATTTATGCAGCTCAAGGATCACAATTTTAATTTCTTTTGATTCACGAAACGAATCAAGGCCAGTTTTACACTCAAATTCCCAGGACGAAGCACACCCTCACACCAACGACACTTGAAGTACGTAATAACAGAAGACACCTTTGACCAAGAAACGATGCCGCTTAAACATTCCAATCATGATGTACGCTTCGTATACGAGCCAGGACCTGATTACTGCATTAAGTACAGTGCCAAGCCACAACGCGATCTTTAGAAGAGGATCTACAAGAAGTGACAGAAATTGCGGTTTAAGATCGCGCCGAAGTCTAGACCCGTTGTGCGACTCGTGACTACTTTTTGACCATCTTCACCAAGAGTTAACATGATAACTTGCATAGTAACTTTTGTAGGTGCAATGGTCATCGTCAATGAGTTGGTGTATATGATGGGATGCGCGACGTCCACTGTAAATGATTACAATTGCATTACGCAAAAAGACACTCAACTTAGTCAGACTTTTTCTGAAGGTCACATATTTCTGTTGCTATATGCCACAGTGGCATCTCTTTGTATTTTTGGGGAGTGTTAATTAGACTAGACTAGACGTCCACTGCAGCGGCGCAGCCTTGCGCCGCGCCAAGATCAACGAAGTTTGACGTGTCAGAAGAGGCATGCCAGACATTTTTTTCTCTGTGATGTGACTTACACACAAAAATTTTGCTAGTCACTTTCTGACCCCGCACCGTAAACATCAAACTTCGTTGATCTATTTCAACAAACCATCTCGACGCGACGTAAGAACGCCTTCGTTGATCGTGGTACGGCGCACCCACGCCGCTGCAGTCTGCCATTTTGGACACGAAGATCGTCGTCTGTGTGATTTTTTTTTTCAGTGGGCGGAACTCGGACGTCTAAAAAATCCGAGTGGGAATTCGAGTCCGAGTGGCCAAAAATCCACGGGCCGAGTCCCGAGTCCCGAGTGAGTTCCGAGTGGCCTCCTCCTGCTGCGCCCGAGTCAACTCGGGACTCGCTCGTCACTCGGAGGTCTCACTCGGACCCCACTAAACATACATGGCCACCTCGAGTGTGTGACCGGAGTGACAAATGGAAGCACAAAGAATTCTTTTACTCCGGGCAATGCTTCTACAGAAGAGTTAATGAGTTGGAGCACGCCTTTGGTTATGTAAGTTGTGTGTCGCGCGAGTGCAACATTTGATTCAGGAAATTCTGGTAGCTGCGTTATACTTAGCCGCATGAGTCGCTTGCTTACCACATGAAGTTCGACATATAAGAGGGCCAAGTCATTTCTATATGCATAAAGGGTCTGCCTGTGTGTATTGCAATATTCGTTTACTTGCACCTCAGCCCGCAGCACCGGCCTCTATCACATTTGATTTTTTATTATTAGTCTAGTTCTAGTTGGAGTTATATTTATCTCCTCTACGGCACTTATTGTGGTTTGTATAAATATATGTATTCTTCTATCATATTTCGGCTCCTTCCTTAGAGAACTCAAGATTAATTCAGTGGCCATCAGAGGAGAGATTTCATCTGCATTGATTATAACCTGGAAAAAGATTATACCGGCATGATGTCTTGATGCATCGTGCTCAAGACAAGTTCACCGCGGCAGAGAAGAACGAGTTCCGAGTGAGCTCCGAGTGGCCTCCTCCTGCTGCGCCCGAGTCCCGAGTGAGCCCCGTGTGGCCCAAGCCGCAATCAGCCGAGTCCCGAGTGAGCGAGGAAAAAACTCGGGACTCGCTCGTAACTCGGAGGACTCACTCGAAAGAGCGATTTGTCATACAGATAGCATGAAACTCATAGCCCGCGTGTTCCTTGATGATTCAGAAGACCCCCTTTTGCAAGCGTATCAATCGTGGATTGAATAAAACATTCGCAAAGTTTCGGACGCATCGGAGCTCTTTGGATAATTTTCAGAAGTCAATTTGTCCAAACGAACAGTTCATACAGAGTCTAGTCTCCCGGGCCGGACTGGAACCGCCGCAAATCGCGCAATCGCGAGGAAGACGCCGACAGCTGTCAAAATGCCCACTTGAAAGACTAAGCAGAAAAACAAGAAAAGTTCTGCTCCCAACGTCAAGGTATGCGACAATAGCTCTGCGCCTGAAGGTGGTGATAAGTCCACTCAGCTATCAGCTGGCGCCCGGTGCGGTATAGCGCTATACTGCAGCAGAGGCTGTCAGCGGGCACATTGGAAGGCCAGTCATAAGCAACATTGTGTTCTTAAAGCGGATCGTGCTCCAGAGCAGCAGCATAGTAGTCTTTCGGTTGATGGCGAGGCGGTGAATGATGCGGGCACACGGGAGGAGTGTAGCATCTGTCTAGATGCTCTGACTGAATCAACGACCTGCTCGCTACAGTGCTCCCACAAGTTTCATATTTTGTGCGTGGCGGAGTTGCGAAAGTTCGGGGTGACGCAAATATGCCCCTTGTGCCGCACTCCACTGCCACCGGGCCCTGAAAAGCTTAATGTGGATGCTCTCAAGCACTACATGGCGGTTAGTCGACTTGTGGAGCAAGGCAAAGCATCTTGGTCTGCTCTTTCGCCAAGTCTGCAAGTCCAAGCAGATGCAGCAATCGCCGGGTGGCGGGCAGCTGCTGAACAAGGGGACCCAGGTGCACAACGCAACCTTGCGAATATGCTCGAAATGGGGAAAGGTGTGCCGAAAAATATCACGGAATCGGTGCGATTGTACCGAGCAGCAGCTGACCAAGGGCACGCATGTGCGCAGTGCGCCCTGGGAGGATTATTCGAAAAAGGCCTTGGCGTAGAACAAAACAATATGCAGGCGATTGAATGATACAAAAAGGCAGCTGATCAAGGAGATGCTTCGTCGCAGTATAATTTAGCATCAATGCTTGACGAGGGCCGTGGTGTGGCGCAGAGCAGCGTGGAAGCGGCTATGTGGTGCAGAAAGGCAGCCGAGCAAGGACATGCAGCAGCTCAGTTACATTTAATGATTATGCATGACGAGGGCCGTGGCGTAGCGCAGAGTAGCGTGGAAGCGACCCGTTGGTCAAAAAAGGCCGCCGACCAAGGGTTTCAGAGAGCTCAAGCAATCTTAGGCACGAGGTATGAGGAGGGCCGTGGTGTGAGTCAAAGTGATGTAGAGGCTGTGCGATGGTACAAAAAAGCAGCTGGCAAAGGAGATGTATTTGCGCAAGTGAAGCTAGGCATTATGTATCAAAATGGCCGCGGCCGCGGTGTCTTGCAGAGCGATATGGAAGCGGTGCGATGGTTGAAAAAGGCAGCTGAGCAAGAGGATACGAATGCGCAGTTTCGCCTGGCATGTTTGCATGCAAAAGTTGGCAGTGTGGTGCACAGCGACGTGGAAGCAGCGCGATGGTGCAGAAAAGCGGCTGAACGGGGAGATGCGACGTCACAATTCAACCTCGGACTTCGCTATGAAACTGGCAGTTCTGGCAGTGGAGTGGCTCATAGCGACGAGCAGGCCGCTTACTGGTACAGAAAGGCAGCTGACCAGGGGATGGCGGCGGCTCAATGTGGATTAGGAGTATTATATGAGGAAGGTCGTGGGGTAACTAAGAGCGATGAAAAGGCATTGCAATGGTATCAAGAAGCAGCTTTACAGGGGAGTTCACGAGCATGCTGCAATATGGGGCAAATGCTCGAAGTTGGTCGCGGTGTTGCACAGAATCATGATTAGGCAGTGCAATGTTTACCGTCATGCTGCGGAGCAGGGTCACTCAGTCGCACAATTTCGACTGGGAACCATGTTTGAAGCCGGTTATGGTGTGGCAAAAAATGGGAAGGAAGCAGCGCGATGGTACCGTGAAGCAGCTGAGCAAGGGCAGGCAGAGGCGCAGTATAGATTAGGTGTTCTTTTTCAAAACGGCTTTGGTGTAATTCAGAGCGACATCGAGGCGATACAGTGGTCAATGAAGGCAGCGAAGCAAGGCAATATCTTGGCGCAGATCTTTGTGGCAGTTCTCTTCCAAGAAGGCCGCGGCGTTGAGCAGAGTGATGTGAAGTCAGCACGATGGTACAGGAAAGCCGCTGATCAGGGTGCATTGATAGCGCAAACAAAGGTTGGTTTAGGCTTTCTAACCGGCTGTGGTGTGACGCAGAACCCTGTTGAAGCGGTGCGATGGTTGAAGAAAGCAAGCGACCGAGGCAATGATGTTGCGCAGTTTACATTAGGAGTGTGCGCTGAAGCAGGTTGTGGTGTAGCTCAGAGCTATGCGGAGGCAGCGCAATTGTTTAAGAGGTCTGCTAGCCAAGGAAATTTGGTAGCGCAGTATCAATTAGGAAAACTTATTCAAAATGGTCGCTGCATACCTGGGAGCACTGATGAAGCGGCTATTTGGTTTGAGAAGGCAGTAGAACAAGGCCACCCTGAGGCACAATTCAATCTTGGAGTTTGTTACCAAAATGGCACGTATGGTATGGAGCAGAGCAACGAAAAGGCGGCGCATTGGTATTGGGAAGCTGCAAGTCAAGGTTTTTCGGAAGCGCAGGGTAGCCTCGGTTTCATGATCGAAACAGGCCGTGGAACGACACAGAGTGATGCGGAGGCAGCGCAATGGTACAAGAAAGCAGCTGAGCAGGAGAATGCGATCGCGCAGTACAACATGGGACGTTTATTCGAATCGGGACGGGGGGTAGCACACAGTTACACAGAGGCGGCACAGTGGTACAAAAGAGCAGCTGACCAAGGTTATGCAGGGGCGCAATTGAATCTAGGGTTCATGTTCGGGAGTGGCCGCGGTGTGACGCAGAGCGAAGTAGAGGCAGCAGAATGGTACAGAAAAGCGGCTGACCAAGGGAACGAGATAGCACAGTGCAACCTTGGATCTTTCCACGAGGAAGGCCGTGGCGTAGCGCAAAGCGACGAGGAAGCAGCTCGATTGACCAAGGAGACGCATATGCACAACACGCACTGGGGGAATTGTTTGAGAAAGGCCGCGGTGTAGCGCAAAGCGACGAGCAAGCAGCGCTGTGGTTCAAGAAGGCTGCGGACCAAGGGCACGACGAGGCGCAATGTAACCTGAAGCGCCTTTCTGATGCCGATGAGTAAAAATGGAGCTGCGATAATCGCCCGCTAGAGATAGCGGAATTGGTGGGGATGGCATTATCGTTCTGAAAGTTCTGAGCTAGTGGTTTGTGGCTAGCGCGCTACACTGGGGTAGTGCGGCCGGTGACTAGATGACTATGGCCATAGGCCATGGTTATGCCGTTTTGCCTTGCCTTTCTTCTGGGCTATACGCCCAATCTAGAACCGAATTCTTCGTCGAAATCCACATCCAAGTTCCTGTTCTTGGATCGCGGAGTTCCGGGCTCGAAATGCGAAATAGCAGCAAACTCTCCCATTAAAATGTAATTGGAAAATGGGGAGATATAACTTAAAACTCGCTTGTTTTGATTTCGAGTGAAAACTGTGTCCCTTTTACTCTGAGCGCTAAGCCACATCTAGTCCTGAACTACAAAACGAAGAAAACTTTCCAAGTAACATGCATTATCGCTTCAGAATTCCAACCAACGCAGTTACTCTTTAGCTCTTTCCACCGCTCTTGCTCCGGCTTTTGCTGCGGCTTTTGCTGCGGCTTTTGCTGCGCGACCTTGACCGAATCCGTTGCTTCAGAGCTTCTAAATCGTCAGCGTCCAACCGCCCGCTGTTGTCTTCGTCTAACTCCGCAAATCTACACCACAATCAAAAATGAAAATACGAAGGAAACATGCCGCAACTGGTTTATAATCCTCAATCGTATAGGAATGACTTTGATTCAAAAGGGTTCTGAATGTGAAAAAAAAAAATAGAGAATACGAGTGATGAACAGGCAAAATTCTTCATCCATTCCTGTGACCACACCAACCTTCGCATGAGAGCCGAGCATTCGCGCTCGTTGACCGCGCCCATCTGGACCAGCATGCCCACTACAAACTCACACTTGTCCACTCCGCTGCCGTCCTGCTCGCATCACAAGTGAAATATAAGAAATCAAGTCAATTTGAGAGGGAGCGTGAATGCAATCATGAACGAGCATACAGACAGGCTCGTGACTCGAATACAGCATGGAAAAAAAGTAAGGTGAATGCTAGACGATGAAATATAAACGCCGCGCAGTGCACATAAACGAGATCGCGTCTGCAACGCTGCTCTCAAATACCTGATCGAGCTTGTCGATCATTTCCACGTTGAGGTCTTGCCGGAGCAGCATCCGAAATCCGCACTCCGCTTTCGCTTCCGCCTACAGGGAAGAAAGGGGAGTTCTCGTTCAGAAAAAAACACTCGTATAGATTGTTACAGGTTTGCATTCACACAGACAAAAATGGTTAAGTAGAAGAACAAATCAAGTATAGGGTTTTAAAAAAGAAACAGGAAATGGCATCATAAATGAGCGATGAAAGATAAATGCTCACGGCAACCACACTGACACTAAATGCTATCTGTACAAGCTACTCCTCCAATACAGGCACTAATATAATAAACTAATATAATATATACTTAGTACCTTGGCGCCACTGAGCCCCGCGAAGCACGCCGACACCACGCCCACCGAGAACAGCGCGTAAAAGCCCGCGAACAGCCGCGACCAAGCAGACGTTAAGGCACAGTCCCCGAAGCCCACCTTCATACAAACGTAGTTTTTGGGTAGTGATTAAAGAAAGAGGGAGATAATCTTTTAGAAAGAAATTGGCAGAGAGAAAGGTAATGAACACAACAAGATGAGAGAAGGGGCCTACGTAGGGGTGTATGGGGATTGTGAAGGAGACTGAGTGAGAACGAGAGACTAAGACTGAACAGCGAGAGAATGACGTCGTTGAAGGTGTGTTATCGTTGCATACAGATCGAATTGTCGTAGCGATACTATTTTTGGTTGTTTTTGCACGGGTGTGTGTATGGGTATTGCACTTACCGTGGTCACCGTTTGAAAAGCCCAATATATAGCCAAGTAAAACGGCCATCCTTGTAAGTACATCATGACCACTGCAGCAAGAGAAATAGGGGGGACGAAAAATCAAACGAGGGCGAAAAACAAATACACGAAAACATCAATTGACGGGCTGAATTCATAGGTAAATAACTGGTGGTTGCTCTCTGTACTTTTTCAGATTCTCTCGTTCACTCACGTGCTCCAAACAAGAGGACCCCCACAATAATCGCCGTAAACGACAACTTCTTGAGCAGCAGTGCGTTCTCGACGTCCTTGTCGTCTTCTGGGATCGCTCGCTGTGGGTCTGCGGCGCGCTGCTTCTCTTTGATGCGCTTGTTGACCTAATATAAGCGGAAGAAAGAGCAGGAATAAAACCGAGAAAGAAATATGGAATAGGTAATGTACTACGTAGAAAAAGTCACAATTTTATTGTAGGAGTCCAATTACTTCTCTAAATCATGTTTCCCATTAGTTTTTACCGATTCCATGAATTGGTTCATGGCGTTGGAAATCGTGCCGTAGACGCTGATGATCCCCACCGCCACTAATATAATAGTGGCCACGCGGTCTCGCGGAGTTCTCGGGCCGTAGTCGCCGTACCCCACCTTAAGCGGGTGAGACAAAGAATGGGAGAATAGCAAGGAGTTGGATGAGTGCATGGTGACACAAAAGTTGGTGAGATCACGCTAAAAATGAATGCAGTGGCAGAGGCATGAAAAGAGAGTGGAATGTATTTCGAAAGAAACCCGACCATCAATGGAAAGCATTGAATCTCTCTTCCACCGCCTCTCAATGTGCTGTATATTCTGGCACGGGACTTGACCCAGTCTTTTTTTCTTGCCTTTTTTTGCAAAGACCTCAAAAGATGCTCTCACTCCCTTTCCGTACCGTGGTAATCGCTGTAGAGACGAAGTAAATCGCTTCTTCCGTGTCCCAGGCAGTACTCGCGTGGGTGTAGTACGCCACCGCGACGACGTAAAAACACACCTTAAAATTACGGGTTATTGTTGGCGTTGGTGCTTAGTTCAAGGAGTGAATGCGTGAAGCGAGGAGGGAAACTAGAATACAAGTCAATTGGAACGGAAAAGGTATGCCGACATGCATAGGAACAGCGCGATGTGTACAACAGTGAATAAAAGTGCAATGATTAAAGGCAAAACATACCACGAAGAGAATATTCTCCACCCATCCTGATGACGGAGGCTTCTCTTCGTCGTCGTCGTCGTCGTCGTCAATATCGTCGTCCTCACCATCTCGGTTCCCTTCTCCTTTACCCTCGGCTGCATTTTTGTCAAATACTAAATTCGCGTATCGATCCTCGCCGTCGTCTTTCAGTTGCTGCCTCCTCCCTCCATCATTACCGCCGAAAATATCCCCTCTGTACCCACCACCAACACCACCATTTGCAGCAGGAGGAGGGACCGTGCTATTTACGGGTCGGTAGCGGCCGCCCGCATAACTACGGACGATGCCAGCTTCGGCGTATTCGTCGTCGTCGACTTCGTAGCCGTAGCTGCCGGCAGGAAAAGCGCTGCCGACAGCCGTAGGCCGGTCAGCACCCGACATGGATCTGCGACCAAAAACGCGAGGAGCAGTGAGGAGAGGAACAAAACGCGAGAAGAGGCGGTAAGATGAAGTAAATGCGAACACGCGCGCAATGGAGGTGTGAGTAAATTCGTGGTTCATACCAAAAAGCGTTGTTCACTAGCACCACCCGCGAAGACAACAAAATCAAGAACACGGAAACAAAAACAATAAATCAAGAACGCTGCAATAAAGACAATAAACAAGGAAGCATGCACGCTATAGCCTCCCGTGGCCCGCAGCAGTTTTTCAGGCTCGACACGCAAGCGTCGCAAATGCGAGGCATTCGACAAGTCCATCACCTTGTGAATTGGGTGCATGGAAAGTGAAATTGTGAAGTCGAGTAACTTATAACGTTTTACTCACTTTTCGGTGGAATTTCTCCACGGTTAAGGTTAAAGTGCCTGCCGCTCGATCTGCAGGTCGCTCGAAATCGTACACCTGCGACAACCACCACCACCCAGTAGTGAGGTCGACAATCGAAACAAAACGGGCTAGCGTATTGTGTCGATTGATATACACGAATGCAAAATCAACAACATGATTGGGTAACTGAGGGCAGCAGTAGGCTGAGCTTTCAGCACCGACGGCAGCAGCAGCAGCACCAACAACACGAGAGAAAAGAGAACACCTAATAGATCTAAGTAATACCCATATCTGCCTTCTCTGTCAATCTACGTAAACTGTAACCGCAATAAAACACGAAGCCAGCTCCTTGCTAGTGCACTGCATTGCAGCAATATGCTACTGCCACCACAAATGTGTACTTTTCTTTCCTCCTTTCATTAGCGCTGCATCACTACTTATATATTAGTACCTTAGCGTGGCACCATTCGCCGCTGCTGCGCTGGCAGAGCACACGCTCTCCGGCCGAGAAGTCCAACGGTTGCGTGAGCAGGACGTAAGCACCGACCACTGCTTCCGAGACTGTCGCGCCCACCTGCGTGTATACACATCCCGATAGGCCCGATAGAATCCGATAGGCACCACCATAAACGCAACCGACAGCCGTTGAAAATAGCCGTCACCGAGAGGCACGACCGCCGCCGCCACCCATAGTAAACATGCAGGATACAATAGTGGAGGCAAGTGTAAGAGAATGCCGGCGTGCGTTTGCAAAATAATAGCGAAAAAAACATGTTACAAAGCCGTGCCCACGCTATACGGCGCAGCTTCAGTGCACTTTCTAACAAGTTTGCTAGGAATGTAAGGAATGCTAGGTATAATGACAAGAAATTATTTATAACTTTTCAATGCACCAGTGCTTTATTCTCAGTGCACATACGTCTTTACTTAAGACCCGCTGCCTTCTCTCATAATGTGTAATGAATGCAACAATGACCGAAAGTGTTGCGAATAGCATCTACTGAATAAATTGGTGCGGGCACGCACCGGCGGGTATTGTTCAACCATGCGGTTCAGGGCATCTTCACCGCCTGCTGATCGGTGTGCCATTCCGGATGAGCGCCCTTGTGGGAGACTGCTTCCCAACTGCCGACGACTACTGCCGACGACGAGGTTGCTTTTTGCTTTCATGTTGTTCGAATTATTTTGCTGTATTTTGGTGCTTGTATTTTTAAGCATAAAATATTGGGGCATGCATCAGTGCGCCAGAAACATACATAGATACATATCCAGGATATGATATCCTTGGTGCTTGATCGACATTGCCTTTCTTTCTAAATTCCCACCTCATTTCTAGCTTGACTATGAGTTTTCTCATGCCCACAGACGAGCACTTGATAAAATGCTTCTTTTTCGCGTGTCTATGTATTACGAACACCGATAGGCTTTGACACTGACGTGCACAGAAGGAAACAAAACTTGTCTAGTGCTTCTTTTGACGAGCCATCAAGACATATCTTCGAGTCGAACGCGGCCTCGATGAAGCTACTCTCGTGAGCGGTGAAGCCAGTGGCAGTGCCACGAGACGAGCCGCCGAGTGACTGTGCCCCGTGTGATGGGTCATCCTCTTCTCCATCAATTCCCTCCCAAGTGCCAGTGCCTCTACTGTGGCCTCGGCGCACAGCAATCAAAAGGTGCAAATCACCAAGCAACTGTTGCTGTTGGCCTTTTGATTGCTGTTGCTGCTGTTGCTGCTGCTGTTTGTTACTGCAGGCACTTGCAATCCCGCTTGAGGTCGAAGACGACGATGACGACGAAGGAGAAGACAAAGAAGAAGAAGAAGAAGAAGGAGGAAAGGAATCAGGGTCGAACAGATGCCGAGGCACCAAAGCAAAGCGCCAGTCTTTGGCTAAACGAGCAAAGCAAGGTGCTTCTCTGGCGTCAACCCGCCGCTTGTAAGCCAGCACCAGTAAGGTAGTGCCTGGAGTGCTGTGCGCTCTGATGACAAGGGACAAAAAGGGAAAGAAGCAAGAGGAGTGTTGAGTTGAGATTGGCGTACACGTGCGAACAGAAATAGTGTCACACTTAAAACTCAATGAGAACGGTACCCTACTAGGAAAGCTGCACAGCTGCGAACCGATGAACAGCCGAATTATCAAATTCTCTTGTACATCATATAGAACACTCGTACACATCTACACACGCACCGCAGCGCGCGCTCTAAAGGCGCAAGCGAAGCGCTTTCGTAGAGGCAGTCCGCGCACAACACGGTCTCAAACCCTGCGGAAGGAAGAGGCGGCGGTGGCGGAAGCACTGGTCCTTCAGGCAACACTGCGGCTGTGCCATCTGTCGAAGATTGCGGTGAAGAGCTGCCAGAAGTAGCTGCTAGACTTGTTTCTACCTCTAGCGCTGCTGTGTCTGTAGACAATAAGCTAGCACTCTCCAACGCAACTCCGGCACCATTTGCTAATATATCTACGGTAATAGTCTCGTCCGAAGTTGGCCAATGATAAGCTTCGAAAGCGCATGGAGTGCTGAAGGACGAGGTTGTTCCTACTGCAGAAGCGACACCACCACCAGCAGAAGACTCATCAGCAGCAGTCTCAGCATTCTCAGCATTCTCTGCAGCCTCAGCAGTCTCAGCAGTCTCAGCAGCATCAGGAGCAGTAGCAGCAGTAGTGACAGTGGTAATATTGCGACGAACGTTGGCTTCTACGAGATCTCCTACCTGATTGTGCCAACACGCAATTTTGAAATCGGGCCATGATCTCTTGAAAATAATATCATCAATCACATTGCGCAAAGTCTACCTGTCTCACTCAGCGAATTACTGAGTTGCATTCAGTGGAAAAGACAAAAGTCACTTAAGGTGGGTGCAAAATGAAATCATTGAGTTATGTACCTCTGGTAAGTCTGATAGCTTCACGGCTGTTGCGCCGCAGCACACGGCCGCGAGCCCCGCAACCTGCGTGTGGGCGCACAAGAGAAAGGCGTGGGTTGAATATGAGAACTCGCTCGGTAAAAGACAAATCCGTCAATGTACTGAATTTCTTCAGCACGAGTGCACAAGAGCAACATGCAGCGCGCGTCTACGAAAAATATAAAATTCCAAACTGCTGAAAGAGAACTAAGTAAGTAGCACAACCACTATTAGTGCTACCGTAGGTATTTAGACGATACTAGAACTAGAAGTTACCGCACTCCCGCCGCAGCCTAAATCTAACACCGTGCGGCCTTGCACAAGGGTAGGGCAATTGTCAAGCAAACGAGCAACAGCTACGCCAGCGTCCCATACCTTCAAGAAGGCACAGTCAGGCAATTGTCAAAGCTTACTGTTGATACCCTAACATCAATATGCTCATTCATGCTGTAAATTTGTCACTAAATGAAAATTTCAAAGCATCATGAATTCGCTAACCACCAATCCAAAAAATGTTCGACCCATTTGTATTACACTTTACCACGCCTGCTATGCCGTGAGAGTCTAACCGCTGCTCGAGCTCGAGTCGCTTGCCATGCCGACGCATAAGTACTTCACGAAAAGGCTTGGAGGCCTCCACAAAATTCACACCAAGCGACGGTGATTTTGCTACCATGGTTGTTTCGAAGATGGACTCCCAGCTGCTAAATTCAACATGGGTGACCTTATCGACGACCTCGGCGTTCATTGTGCAGATCCCGCTTTGCGTAAACTGTTGCGCAGTTTGGCGTACCTAGCTAGGAATGCAAACTTCGCCTCGGCAAAACTCAACTTTGAGGAAAAAAATGTTCTTCTAGGCTTCATACGAAGCCATGGAATTCGATCGCCTCTCGTTCGCTAGCACCGTGGTGCCCTATCTATCTAGCTAACTCGCGCGGTTTTACTCGTACTCATTGCATTGTTTACAGTACAGAGTAACAGAGTAAAATAATGCAGAACAAAAGAACACACGAAAACACGAAAACACGAACTCGTCGATCTTTTCTTTCCTCTTCTTGTTGGTCGATGGTCGATGGTCCTGTAGTCCTGCATGCAGTCATGTACGTATCCTTTTGATGAGTAGTTGGAGTTGAGGGTGTAGCCCACACTCAAGCGCCAGCTCAGTTAAAATGAGCGATACGTCGGGCGCAGTGCCGTCACCAAATTACACATCCGTTCCTGTGATTGCGCGGAGTTTCCTCGACGTATTCATCAAGGAGTAAGTCTTGTCGTATGATCGCTGTTGTCGTGGTTTGACTTCAGTGTCCCTGATACATCATCACTCAAGAGTGTGGGTCGCGCTAGCCAAGCACACTCTACGTCTATTCAGAATCTGCTCAATCTTCTTAAATTTCGCTATCTCCATTTGTACTTTATTCGAGAGCATTTCACTGATCTCTGCTTTACTTTTTGACTGCGGTATTGTTTGGATCTTGCTCAAAACGCACATGCACTTTCGGCGTGGGTGCTCATCAATGACGTTGGATGGATGCGACGGCATGCTTTGCTTTGGGCTACAGTGGTTTCGACGGCAACGCAGCTACACTCACTTATGACGCAGAGCATGAAGGCCGCCTGTTGCTGAGGCTGTTGAACAAGGAAGCGCCGGATGCATCAGCCAAGATATTTCCCCTGTCGCTCTCAACGCTGCGAGTGCAGGACCTCAAGGCACTCCTGAAAGCGAAAGAAGAGCAGCTCGGCCGGGCTACGAATGGTGTCGCGTGGGCTGTAGACTTGACAAAACCCCTAGGTTTGCGCATGAACACCGACGCAGAAGTGGCGGGCTGTGCTCCCGGTGGGCAAGCAGACAAGAGTGGCTTGCCCCTGGCTGGCAAAACGATTGTAGAGATCGACGGCAAAGAGGTGAAACAACAGAGATACCTGCGGGCAGCCAAAGAAATCTAAATATTTTTCATCATATTCTGCAGGTCAAAAATTTGGGAGAGCTGCAAATGTTAGCGAAGCAAGTGAAAGAAGCAGCACTTTTACGAGGCGACGATTCTCCTGGGTGTGTTCTCACGGCATGCGACCAAGAGCTCGTTCAGAAGTTGGCTGACGACATTCATCGACTGCAGTTTTGCTCGTAAGTACTTTTTGTAATCCTGTAGGGAAGGAAGAGTAGCGTGTGCAATGGCTTGACGAATGACTGATCACCCATTTTCACTGACTTGATGCACGTATCCTGAAAATTAGGTTTGGACGCCCAGACGCTTTCCTACTCGAGCTAGGAGACACTGAATTTACCTTATCAGCTGCATCGGAGCCTGGCAACAGTGTCGATGGCTATAGTAACGATGACAACAAACGCGTCATCTCCCTCTGGGAAGGCGGTCTCATCTTGGACCCTCGAGACGGCGGCCACTGGGCTCGTATGCTGCCGCGCTTAGCCCAAGAATGGGCCGCTTCCGCTGCATTTCGGACTTTGCCCACGCTGCCAGGGCGCCTTCAACAGTTGGCAGGGCGGCCAGTGTCTCGATTTGCGCCGTCGAAGAGCGCTTACGCTTTGCCCTTCGCGCTGCCTGGGGAAGCAGCTCCTTCGAATGCTGCTTTTGAAGCTACTATTGGCAGCAAGACTGGTGCTGACAATGCCGAAGGCGGCATCACCAGGAGCAGTAGCAGCGATGGGGTTGAAAACCCTCTCCGCGGAAGCGTTGACAGTGGCATGGGCAACAAGAGTAGCAAGATTCAAAGCACCAGCACGACTTCAAGCAAGTCTTCGCGTTTCTTTTCAAGGAAAGGCATTGGCAGCAGCAAGAACACTCCGAAGAAGCGGGTGCCGACAGAAACTGAAGCTTCTGTACTAGCTCGCTTTCAAGATCTTGCTGCTACCCCTGTGCAAGCATCTACCCATGGACTTTTACTCGAGGACCTATGGACGCTCGTCTCAGAGCATTTCTACCAAGATTCAGCCTCAGTTGAAAGCTTCAAGCAGCAACTTGACTCTGAGGGTTCGTCGCTTGGTTGGGTCTTGATAGGTTTTCAAACACAGTCGCCCATTCATGATTTCAAAACGCAAGGCACTGGTCTCCTGGGCCTCAAGCAGTTGGCGTTTTTTCTCCGCCGCCGTCGCCACGCGGCTCACGCAATGCTTGATCCGTTGAGTCCGTGCTTCCAACTGCAGGCGCCTACTCTTGAACAGGAACGGAACGCCAACAGAAAGGAAATAGGCGGTCTTTCCAGTCGCCGCGCATCAACGAAAGCAGCACGTGCGTCAGTCAGTCGCCGCGCTTCTACGCGAGCGTCAATTACTCCGTCGAACTCGTCATCATCGTCTCAAAACAGTCCCATGAAGAAACGCCCTTCAATGCTTAAAACGAACAGTGCTCCAGACCTGAGCGCTGGCGGATCTGCCTTTCCCACCAGTGCAGCAGGAGCTGCAGCTGCTGTTGGCGTGAGTCTTGATGCGCTGCCACCCTTTGGCTTGGCCGCTTGTGGCGCCGCCAAGATCGTGGCTCAGGCGTTTGGCTTCGTCAACGAGCGCACGGGCACCTTGCGCGACTTTAAGACCACCAAGAAAGCGTACTGGCACTTGGTAGCTGATCTCAACGACGTCTTCTGTGCTGCTCTTTCGCTCGTGCACAAGGTAGCGTTGCCTTGTGATGTCACTTTACTCCAGGTTCTAGATAGATATGAAGTATTACATATGTTTCTCGTTGAAGTTTGTACAGTTCATGGCTTGTTTGTGTGCGCAGTCTTCGAATTAAGTTTTCCAGTGGACAGTGTAGCCTTAATTCGTAACGCCCCATAAGACGCTTGATAAATGTAATTCATTCCTCGAATCCTGACATTTTTGCACTTTTCAGGTCTGGACCGATACTGATGGCGATGATGCCAATCGCTTCAACAAAGTGTTGACAGACGCGAAGGCTCAATTGGTGATTGCGTTAGAGAAGGCGCCTGCTAGCGTCACAGAACTTGAAGCGAGCCTTGCGCTGCACGATGGTACGATAGCGAAGCACTTTTAGTTTCTGATATTATAATCGATATGTAGGCGAAGGTGAAGTACTAGATGCATTGCGAAGTAGGAATAGGTAGATGAAACTTCAAAAGAAAGTCCTCCCACGATCGTCAAGAGAGTGGTTTCTCGTCGGTGCACACTTTATGTATAAAAGAAACAATCTTCATTCTTTGTTATACCCCAATAGGCCTTGAAGGTCTCACTGATGGCAGCCTCCTTCGCTCTTCTTTGAGTGCTGGCGCTACGGTGGCTGCGCCCACCACGGCCAACGCCGCAGCACGCCGACGCAAGTCGCTCGCAGGCGCTGCTTTTAGCGGGGAAATCGTGTCAACCATCACCAACATCGACGAGGAATATGAAGACGACGACGACGACGATATTGAAAACTTTCGGCCATCCGTAACCTCGGCGGCCTTTGATGCCACCAGTGAGGGCAGTAATACTGTTGACATCGGTGAAGAGAGCAACAGCAGCAGCTATGTGCCCATAGGAGGGTGGGTGTACAGCGGCCCTTCGTTCGACAAGTTTGAAAATCTCGACGTTGTAAGTTTTTTTTAATCTTGTATATACATTATGCTTCATGAATCAATTCCGTCCCTTGGCATTTACGCTTCAAGCGTATTTCATGTTTCTTTTTCTTTTACTCTACGTCACAGGTGGAATGCGTGCGAAGCTTGCCGACTTCGGCGGAGCGAGCTCAACTCTTGGAAGCGATTGGGAATGCCACAACTCAGGTGATTTATCATGAGCAGAAAATACATGAAATGCTATTTCTTTGAATTCGTTTACCGGGAGAGAATTGCAGACAACGTTGACTGCAATGAGATAATGAACGCAGAAGTATTTTAAAGGAGACATTGATATCGATATCCCTTCTTCCTCGAACTTTCTTGTGGTGTATCATCGTCGTAGGCACTGGTGCTGATCGAGCTCCGGTTGCGTGGCGACATGGGAGACGTCTTAGAAGCATTCGAAAGTGCTCAAACGCGTTTGAACGTGAAAAGCGCGTGCCGTGCGATTGCTGCTGCAGCGGCGTCTCAGGTGCACTTGAGCAACTATCACTTGAATTCTCTATCTTGTCCGTTGACATGCGCCTGAAAAGTTCTATTCGAAAAAAAACACTCTTTACGTCATCAGAGTTACGTGGCACTTAGCTCTTCATCTCTCATCTCATACATGTCCGTGTGTGTATCCGGTGCTCTCTTTCCGCTCGACGGCAGGATTTGTTCGCTGATGATGCCTTTCTCGAATTGCCCGAAGACTGCAGCCGTCTAGTGACTTCAGCCAAAGCCGATGCCAAGGGTGCCTGTTGGTCAGCCTCGAGCACCGCAGCCATTTTCGCGGCACTGCCTCCTGCGCGAAGCTCCAGCCTTTTGAATGCGTTTCTGGAGCGCGGGGCGTTTCGACCTTCGGTGAAAGCCAACAATTGGCGAGTGTTCGGCCACCATGCTGCTGCGTCGGCGACGATGCTCGAGTCGGTGAGTTGTGTGCCACCGTGCATTGTATCAAACACAACCGTACTTGTGCATTCCTTATACCTTTATGTAGCATAGTCGTGGAGTTTCTTTGCCCGTATATGCGCACACACTCTGCCATCTCGTAACTTAAGATTTCTTTCAAGGTTGTTGAATGCCGAAAACCCAACTCCTTTGATGCTCCTCTACGTGCAGGTGCGACCCGACGCTCTCGCGTCAATGCTCTTGCAGTTGCCCACTCACGGCGCTCGAAGTGAGATCCTTTTGGCGCTTGAGCCCAACAAGCGCTCTGGCCCCTTCCAACTGCTCGACATCGACTGTCAGGTACGACAGAGCAAAGTTTTTTTAATTGGTTTGAAGTTTATTGCAGCGCCCTGATTGCATCTTTTGTCTAATCTTTTATGCAAACGTTTGTTTGGCTTGACGACTAATTTTGAGGCCAGGCACTAATTGCATATTGATGTACTTGTACAGTGCTCATATAATGTCTTCTTTTTTTTAACTATAATTATGTCGCTCTTTCTACTTAATGTTACCACGGATTTAGGTGCGCACACTCGCCGTGCTCCCACCGCAGGCACGGATGGAATTGCTCGTTATGAGCGTGCTCTGGGGTGGAGACCAGAACTTGCAAGATGCTTACGACACGCACGAGCAGCGCTATGGAGTGCTGTCTTCGTCGTCGTCGCCATCTTCACATCAGAACCCTTCTGCTGCCACCTCGTCTCGTGCTCCATCACCTCCAATGTCGCGGATGCTATCAAGTTCATCGAAATCTGCGCCTTCTTCGCGACCACCAGCAGAAGCACCACCGCCATCGCCAACACTTACCACCAAATTTTCCGCGAAAAACTTATTTCTCGGAGGAGGCAAGGCCCGCAATAATAGCAAAGACGAGCCGGCATCCTCTGCGTCGACTAAAAGAAGTAACCGCGGAAGCTATTCATTAGAGGTGCGCAGAAGAGAGCGAAGTGTCATGTTTGTTCTGGAGATGGAGCCATTTCTTTATAACCCTTTTTTTTCCTCTGTCAAGACATGGCTTCTCTTCTTCGTTCAGCTCTGCTTTTTTCGATCTCCGAACAGGATTTGAGCGCGGACATGGTGGCAGGCGCCGCTGCAGCAAGAGCAGCTATTGAAGCCAGCAACTATGAACCCGAGATCATTACCGCCAGTGTTGCTTCCACCACCGCTGCGAACAACAGTACTACTCCTGCGGGAACAGCAGCATCAACGGCAGTAACCGATGAAAAGTCAACCTTGATCACCACTTCCAACAGTGTACCTGCCGCTAAACCACGCAAGCGCAATCCCTCCGCAGCTTCGAAACTCTGGTGATCTTAAGTGCGATACAATCACAAAAAAATCAAGGGGATAAAAAGCGATATGCAACATGAGAGGTCGATTTTCTATTGGTTGCGAACATTCATTCGATCCGTGTAAGTTGAGAGTAGTATTTATTTCCTTATTTTTTTTATTGAAACCAATCCTACCAGGTCCCTTGGCGGAATCGTCGATCCAGTGTTTGCGACGAGTGCAGTGAATCATTTGCCAGAAACTCAAGAGCCAGGTAATCATCCGATAAAGAACGCGAAACTTGTTGAAGGCGAATTGTTTGCTTTGTTTTGTTTGGCATTTGAATTCATGTACGTATACATTGGTCGCATCATCAGCGCAGAGCCTTCGACCCATTTCATCACTGCTTTCCCTCTTGGTTCCTGCAAATGCTCTTCCCTCAGCAGCCCAAGCCGACAATTCAACACCCACCGTAGTGCCCAGCGCCCTCGCATCGCCCAATAAGCCCAAACCTTCAAGGCGCAAGTCGGTCATGTTTGCCGACGCGGAAAGCTTACAGCGAGATTTGCCAGGGAGTTCGAACGAGGAATCCGTTAAGAACAGCAGAATTGACAGCAACGACAACAACTTCAGCAACAGCAGCGATAGTGCCAATTGAATCAATGAGGCAGAGTCTCCAAGTGACAGAGGAATCGCGCCGCCTACGGGGAGGTCACTGCTGCGCCAGTCCCTGGTTTTTAAGCAGTAAGATGCGGAATAGAAATGGGCCGTGAGTCTGCAATCAGGATTTTCCCTTTTCCTTCCCTTCAATCTTCAATGATCAATAATCATTGAGACCTCACGAATGATAGGAACAAGACCCATAGGCCAATCAATTCATTAAATGTACGCGCGTGCGTGTGCGTCGCGCGCAAGTCGAGATACCTACAACCACCTCCATGGCCACTCGGGAATCTATACCTGTTTTGCCCCTTTTCTAAGCTGCTCTGCTTTTTATTTCTCCCTGTTGGCCTTCTAATATTCTAATTTCGGCCCTTCGGGGAGAGCACATCCCAGTGGGGCTTAAATTCCATTAAGCACTTAATTTAAGCCACATGTAGTCCGATTTAGACAAAAATTAACACTATCCCTAACCCTAACCCCACCCTGTAAACCAAACGTAAACCAAAATTAGTTCGACTGGGGTGTGGTATGCCTTCGGGGCCTCGGGCCTGTGTCATCTCGCGGCATCTGAAGCACTTCGGCCTCGTGGACGACGGCGGAAAAGCGATCACCTTTTCGGAATGGGCAACCCTGGCGCAGGACCGCGCTGGCTGGCTGAAGCTCGTCACGAAAGTGCCTTTTAATATTGGCAAACCGCAGCTAAGGCCACCCCGGTGCGACACTAGGTTTACGCCTGAGGAGAAAACGGAGGTTTTTGGCTCGGCGCGCCCAAGAGACGGAGCAACGGCGCGCCCTCTTCAACGCAGAAGCAGACGCAGAAGGGACTTACGGCTGGCCCCAAATTAATTTCATGAACAGTTTCCACTTTAGAGAGGGGGGGGGGACTTCCTCGCCTCTACACACTTCCTAATTACGATTTTGACTTTTGCGCTAGGTCAAGAGCTAATATAATATTAATCGGTAGCTATGTTGCGATTGTCTGCACCAATGGGAAGTCTTCAAATCTTCCCCAACAGGGACTTTTCCTCCGTCCGCTGCTAATGCTGGATTGTCGAGTTGGTGACACTCTCAAAAATAGTGCAATGTAGGGCGGGAGGTTGAGCAAATCTATGCGGTAATCGCATAGCGTTAAGCCAAATCGAACTGATGGTGATGCCGATTTCGAGCTTCGTATTGGCTTTAATTTGCTCCGTATGCCTCCATGTAACCGCGGCATTCTCGACAAGTTCTGCAAATGCCCAACGTGGCAAGTGGCCTCTCCCTTTGCCGTCGTCGTTTTATACCACGGATGGAAAGCTACTTGCTGGCAACTCTCTGAACTTCACCATTACTTTCGACCACGCTTTTCAGGTAAACAAATCCAGAACCTAGGTTTAATTTATATTCAGAGACATATTTTGCCTCGCTTACATACATACTTGGCGCGCTCTTTCGATATACAGGCTGCACCTGAAGTCTTGCTAAGCGGATATATTGCCAACACCGATACCGACATTGGGGTGAGAATACGCGTTCAGCTAGACTTTGGTTTTTATCCCTTGGTGTGACTCAAGCAGTTGGTTGCGCAGCACTGGTGCTCTCGAATATATTATTGACTTCATTCCATATTCAAACAGATACTGTACCTATATAGCAGTACTAAGTGCTGCAACTGAATATCTGCTAAGGCGTTAATATTGGCATTTGCTCCTGCGTTTCGGTGTATTCGTCTATACAGGGCAATAGTATTGCGGGAGCTTTGGCTGTGAGCGTCTTAGAGAGCTCTGTTACGGAAGCGCGGTGTGTTCTCACGATCCTTACCGTTACCCCTCTTTACGCTGGAGTGCAACCCAACTCTGTGGCCCTTCGCAGCAGTGCGGTTGACGACGACGCCAGTGATTTCCCACAGGTTTCAATCATTTACTACGCATGGTCCCCGGGGGCAAACGACGATGACAGTGACGCCAATGGCCACGTGATCCTGGTTCCACCTCAGGCATCCGTAGTTGCTCTGGTGACGGCAGAGTTTACAATTCCAGGAACTTATGTCATTGTGGCGTCAGCACGAGGTCAAGGTTTGCGACAAGCAGCGTCAGTCACGGTGGCCCGATTGACAGCGGACTACGTCCAATTTTCAGTTGTGGGGGCGTCGTCACAGCTTTGCCCTGACGGGTGCTCCCATGAATGCGCACCAGTGACTAGCAACGGTGACGAGGGCATTGCTGTCAACCCGTGCGAAGACGTGTACGTAGGCAATCCTGCATCGGCCTTATAATGCCTTAGATTTTAAGCTTGTACCTTTATTTCTAAACAAGAACGTCCTTTCCTTTTTAGGTGGAACGAGCCAGTTTTTGTAGTATACAAACTTCTGTCGGTGCCGCCTACTCCCGCACCGACCATTTCTCCACAGCCGTCTTTCGCCCCTACGGAAGTGTCATTTACATTGCCTTCGCCGTTGCCAAGCCTCCACCAGATGCCATCGCTCCTTACCCCGACACCAACACCAAAACCAACGCGTGTGAAACAGTCCGCCCTTGTACTAAAAGTGTCATCCCCGCCACCAGGCCATTCTAAGGTAATTCCAACTCTCCATCGCAGGCTTCTTTCTACTCAGGGTGCCAATGACGATAACGACCATGGCAATAGCAACGATGACCATGGCAATAGTAACGATGACCACCAAAATAGCATTGGCGATGACGACCTTAGCGTAATCGATTGTGGGAAATCTGAATGGATGTGGTACGGCGAGGGCGGGGATAGTACATTCCAATATCGCCAATTCGCGGCGACTGTGAACCCAAATCCAGACGACACGGCAGTGTATAAACGCGTGGAATTGCCTCCGGAATATGCAAATGCGTCTTATTCGACGCTGGTGCAGCCAGCAGTACTTTTGCTTCCAGTTCACACGGATAAGCAAAGCAACTATGCTCAAGCGTCTGCTTTTGCTCTTACTATCGGGCACAGTAAGTATGACTCCTTTCAATTCGTTGACGTGGTGGTCACTAAAGTCTATGATAATTTTGGTGGTGGTTTTTATGACTACAGCTTTGGCGCCAGTGAACCCTTTTGCCTGGGCCTTGCAGTCTTCAATGTATCGGTGTACAACAAATGCCCACACCCTTGCCAACACGGCGAATGCGTGAACGGGAAATGCGTGTGCAACGAAGGATGGGCGATTGGCCCAGTGAACAAGACTTGCTCCGTGTGTGCCTTCGGTTACGTGGGCAATGCCTGCAATCAATGCCCTGGGTGGGTCGAATACCCTGCAGACTCGCCCGATGCAGGCGAGTTGTTTGCAACCTGCAACGGGTTTGGGAACTGCACAACAACGAATGCGTCTGAAACGGGTGCTACCGCATGCCAGTGTGAACCGGGCTACATGGACGAAGACTGCTCTCGATGCGTGCCGGGTTACCATTCCGTGGAACTCTCGAATTATTCCACCGGTCAAAC
>Ga0307982_1000934_pt1 | contig 23311 bp, 11 predicted proteins | sample OrgLakmetagen989_FD_201847 | JGI IMG/M metagenome (GOLD analysis project Ga0307982, IMG submission 201847) | Saline water microbial communities from Organic Lake, Antarctica - #989 | ecosystem: Environmental > Aquatic > Non-marine Saline and Alkaline > Saline | place: Antarctica: Organic Lake...
GGCCCCTACACCGGACAAGTACGAGAAGGGGGCGGGGCGCCTGGAAGGAGGCACAGCCTGAGTAGATTTGTGAAGAACGGAACAAGAGTCCAGCTCAGCACACTCCAGAGGGGAGAGTGCGAAAGTTCATTGAAAAGAGAACCCCCACTCAGACAAGGATGAGCCACGGCAGGGCCCCTCAGTGTTGGCTAGGTGGATCAGACTAACCTCGCCTCTTCATAGTCTTGGTAGATTGTCATTCGAGTCTCCATAGAAGCATGGCCCCTTGGTTCGGGACATGCTCCCCCTTCGGCGGCGGGTGGGGGTGGGACTAAACACTTCACAGCATACATTGCATTGGTGGAATAGCCTTCTCGTAGCTTTTCTGCAGTTGGCCTCTCTTCTTGTCTTCTTCTCTTTCTTGGTGTTTGTGCTCTCTTGTCTGGGGGGGGGGTACGCTCATCGCGCGAACGGGGGGTACTACATGATACCTGCCTGACCGCCTCTTCAGTCTCGAAACGAAGGCAGCATTGCGCGGCAAGGTGTCAAATTCCCCAGACAGGGTGGCTGCTTTGACTCGGCAGCCAAACTGCATGCTTACATTCAGAGTCAAACGTTAGAGTCAACCATGGACTGGTATGAACTGGACGGTATCTCGCCAGATGCTCAGGCTGAGCTTGATTTGCTCTCCGCCACCTTTCCAGAACTGACCTTTGACACGAAAGAAAATGTGGCAATCATTTCTGTCCCAGCAAGAGAGGGGTCTGATGGCGCCGCACGAGCTGTGACTGCAGATTTGTCTCTTCACCTGCCGGCGGACTACCCTTCCGCTGCCTGCGTGGTATCTGTCCTTCGCTCTCGCGGTGGCATTCAAGACACTGAGCTGCAGAAGCAGTTGCAGGAAATAGCTGATGGTGCAGCACTAGGTGAAGAACCGTGTTTGTACCAGCTTATTGAAGATGCCCGAGACGAGATGGGCAAAGCAGTGTCTGCAAGAAGTGAGTGCTGCATTTCAAAAGCCGCATCTCATCGTTGCCGCACTCTCCTCACTGCTTGTCAATCACAGAGGATTGCGAAATCTGCCTGGACACCATTGCAGCAACTGACATGTTTGTTGCAGTCCAGTGCTTGCACGTTTTCCATGAGCGGTGCTTTGCGCGTTGGGTGCACGCCTATGACGAGCGGCAGGCCGCGGCAACCACCAACGTGCAGGCCAGGGAGCAGGCGCACGGCATGATTCGTGCCGCAGAAGAGGACCTCCGCTCTGCGACAATGCAACATGACGCCGCACTGTCAGCCATGGATGCCGTGCTGGCGGAGATGGAGACTGTTGCAGGCCTACAGGTCTCCCTACGTGGCGGGCCACAGCAGGCAGCGGCGTATCTGCAGCAGGCCGCTGCCACTGCTGCTGATACTGGCTCGGGCGATGCCGCTGCTGCAGGAGGGAGCTGTGTGTCTGACGCGGCTGCTGCGGCGCTGCTGCCCTGCATCCGCCCTGCATTGGACCACGCTGATGCAGCGGCCAGCAGCAAATTGAAGCGAGGACAGCCGCTCCCCCCCTTCCAAAGCAGCCTGCAGCCGGTGCAGCAACTGACTGCAGCAGCAACTTTGCTGGCAAGCGTGCCAGACCTCGTTCAAGGTGTCGTTGCAGCCACGAAATCTCGCCTGGCAAACTGCAAGACGCGCCAGAAAACAGCACAGCGCGCCGTTGAGCGGTCCACCGCAAAGCACTCCACTGCAACAACAGCCCTGGCGGAGACAATCGCTTCCCAGGCTGGCAAGGGCGAGCGCACGAAGGACACTCCCTGTCCCGTTTGTCGCGCAACCGTCCCCTACGACTCCATCGAGGCGTGGGCAGCCCCCCTACTGGCTGAAGAGGGGGGGGGGTCTGCCGCCGCTGCTGCTGACAGTAGGGCTCCCTTGGAACCATATGAGGGCTTGGATGCTACCACTGTCGCTTACATCCACCGCATGCAACAGCAAGTGGTGAGGGGGCTACAGCGCCAGCTGGGTAGGGGGGGCGTGCTGCCTGAGGCACTGGCTGAAGCGGAGGCGGTGCTAGAGCAGTTGCAGCAAGTACTGGGGGGCACATAAAGGCGCCGGGGCCGTCCATGGTGGCCACAGTGGGGGCAATCAGTGCACAAAGTCCACAGAGCCATGGGGCAGGTACGGGAGGGGGGCACCAGCGCACGAAGCAGGGGCCTCCTCCTCGTCTGGCTGAAGCAGGCGAGGTGCCTGCAGGCTGTTCTCAGTCAGGTACTGGTCGTTCCAAAACCGTGCCAGGTGCCTGGAGCCGTGATCACACAGCAGGGTGACAATGGTGCTGCCGGGGGGCAGCTTCCTGGCCAGCTTCACTGCCCCCGCCAGGTTCATGGCGGAGGAGGAGCCGATGAACAAACCCTCTTCTTGCAGCAGCCAGCGAGCCATGTCCACAGCCTCTTGGTCAGACACCTGGAAGGCGTCATCCACCAAGGCGTGCCGCATGTTGGCGGTGACCCTGTCCAGACCGACTCCCTCAATAATTGTGTCGTAGCGATGTCGACGAATGCTTCGTTCTGCCTGCTGCGGAGTGTACGCAACGCCGTTTTTAGCCCAATGGAAAAGTGAAGATCCGGGCGGGTCGGCCAAAGCTACACGCACCGACCCAGAAGACTTTTCCTTCAAGAATTGGCTAACGCCAGCCAGTGTGCCTCCCGTGCCAGCACCCGCTATGAAAGCATGCAGTCTGCCTTCAGTTTGTTCCCATATTTCTGGCCCTGTTGTGTCATAATGCACTGCCACGTTGCTTGGGGTCTCAAACTGGTCAGCAAACACCGCAGCAGAATCCTCGTCTGCACTGCTTCTTGCCAGATTCACATAGTGTTTTGGGTTCACAATGGACACATTTGGCACTTGAACAACATCAGCACCAACTTTTGAGAGTAAGGAGACTTTGTCTGCTGCAGTATCGTCTGGAAGCCAAACCCGCGTGCCCATTCCGAACGAGCGTGCAATTAGACCCAGAGATATCCCTGTGGATCCGCTGGTCCCCTCGTAAACTCGCTTGAGTGGACTTGCACCTGCAGGTGTCCCACGCAGACCATCCTGCAGGATGCGCAACGCTACTCTGTCTTTGCTTGAGCCACAGGGGTTGCACGACTCCATCTTTGCCTGAATTGGGACGTTGTGCTCGCCTAAACACTCAAGTCAAGTTCCGCAACACGCACCAAGATAGTACACCCCGTGGCTGCTGAAACCGACTGCAGATGGACCATAGGTGTGTTGCCAATGAGTTCAGTCCAAGATGATGCAATTTTTGCCGGCCGCTGTTTGGTGGCCTGTAGTGCAGACCAAGCAAGCGCTGCTCCAATCGCAACAGATGTGGCGGCAACGCCAACTGTAGACAGTGTAGGCCACCATGACGAATCTGGGGCAGTAGAAGGGCCGCTCTGCGCACTCATGACTCGTCACAGGCACAATGATATGGTGCTGCGTTCCGAGGAATTGGCCTGGCCGACTTATTTGTTTCCTTTATTCTGTCCTGCCCCCAGGTGGAAAGTCAGTTGATAATAGCCCCCCCTGCCCCTGCTTGGTGAGTAGACTTGAGGTATTCAAGCAAATCCCCAGGACTGTTTCCTGGAAACAAAAACATTCATTATTTTATCACGCTTGGCTCAGAAACTACATTGTCTGCGACACAGACTGCTTGAGGGATTTGACTGCCGATGAAATCATCTCGCTGACCACTGGGCTCTTGGACACCGCGTCCATTGGAAGCATGAGCAGCATTCCAGTTGTGCGGGCGATGTCTTTGTCAACTTGTCGAATGCTGGGCCGGTACAAAAGCGCGTAGAACATGAAGAGGGCCACAACCAACAGTGCTGTCACCACATTCATGGTGCTCACAAAGCCGCTGTGTGACTCCTTCAGCATTGTGGTGTACAGTGCACTTGCATACTCAAGCGCCTCATTCAGTACAAGCGGTGTATCTGTGCCAACTAAGCGACCAGGATGACTTGACAGAAGGCTTTTGACTTGAACAGCAACAACTGTAGAGTTGCTCTGAGCAGCTTTCACGGCTGATGCATGCAGCATCAACAAGGCGGTGACTTGTGCCTGCAACTCGTTGAGACCAAACGTGACACCTTGCCCCATACTGCCAGAAAGAACAGCTGTGCATTTCGCTCGATTTGAAGCAGAGGCACATCCGTTCACTAAGAAGTGCTGTCTCATCGCGTCTGCCATGTCAACATAGGCTGGTGACTGTGTGGCAGTATTCTTGAATGCAGTGGTAACAGATGCTCTCAGCCCCAAAACTTCATCCCCAAAAAGCAAATCTTGTGAACTTTTCTGAATAGCAGCAAGCACGTGCAGTGTTTCCGACATGGGGGCCTCAAGAGTCGTGATATTGTGATGCGAAGCTTGACCAGACAAAAAGCCACTGAAAAGGGACTCCCTCGGGAAAATGCTCGCGATAATATGCTGCGATAATGAACGTGTCTCGAGTAAGCGGCTATCAGTCATCGAAACCTGTGTAGAGATACTGCGCAAATTATCCATTTCAAAGCGTTGATAGGCGTAAGAGCCAGCCAGGTACGCCAGTAGCAATAAAATCGGAGCCGAAAAGCGCGTCATAAGGACTAGAAAGACGCGTAAGCTCTTTGTGTGCCGGCGCACTTGTACTGTGTCCCATAGGCTGCTCTTCTGCTGCATGATGTGAAGCTTGGAATTTGTGCGCGCCAGGCTTTGCTGCCTTGCAGCTGACTCATTTGACCTTTCCAGTGCACCATCTTCACTCAGTTTGAATGCTGTGTCAGCCTCATCAACACTTTCGTCAGACGAGCCATGGTCATCCCTTGCTTCCCTCTGTGCTCTAATGAGCCTTTTCGACGACTCTGTATGCACTCGCAGCACCAGTTTTCGGGGTAAGAACAGGAAAGTCTTGAGCACGTTGTCTTTCGTCTCTTCCAGACTTTGAATTGTGGGCGCGATCAGACTGACCATCAGAATGTCAAAGACAATGGCACAGATCAATACACTTTCAGCGGGTATTTGAATGAGTTGTGACACTGCTGCCTCGGCAACATCGATTTGGCTGGTGTGGGTCGCATCCATTGCAGCGTACAAGCCGTCACTGCTCCCAAGGATTAGATACAGCGCTTGCAGTTCCTCTCGCTCAATTTCAAAATTCACCCTTGCGGTGCTGTCAAATAGTGTGGAGTTTGCCAAAGAAAGCGTCTTGAGTGCACCAACGTATGCAGCTGCTGCTCCCAACAACGACATACGCCTCGTTGAATAACCAAAGGTTTGACCACCCGAGCCTGACGCCATTAGCAGTGAAGCTGTTTTAAGTTCAACAGATTCAGTGCTGTGGTAATGTGAAAAGTGTTTATCTGCAGGAAGACTTGTGCTGTGCGCTTCATATAGCTTCAAGTTCATTGCCTCAAGCGTGCTGGCTAGATCGTTGAGCTGGGCCAAACGGATACCGACAGCTTCAGCGTCGTAAGATATTGCACCGTTGCCTGTGATAGCTAAAACTTGGCACGAGGTAGCTGCTGTTTGTAACAGGTCGAGGCGCTTGGCTGTGTCCCTGGCCAGCTCAAGTGCAGCAGACGCGCCTTGGCCCACGGCCCTAACTAAGACAGTATTCGTGACAAACGCACTTGCAGCGAAGATGAATATGTAGAAGAAAGCTGATCGCAGGAATTTGAGCTTAGGGTCGATGTGCTTGCTCCGCTGTGTGAGGAGTCGTCGCAGGGTGCTGAAGCTGCTTTTGTTCGACGTCGTACTGCCGCCGTCACTTTCCGCAGCGAGGCTCGCTGTGGTATTTTCTCTCTTTGAAAGAAAATCTCTGCTGGATTGTGCTCCCTGTTTCTGCTCTATCGCAGAGAATGAGTCAATGCGAATGCTTCCAGTGTGATCCGAACTGTCGTTGGACAGCGAGCGCTCTTGGCGACCAGAGTCACCCGACAGATCGAAGCCACTTGCCGAATTGGCTGCTTGAATCGACAAGGCATTAATCGAATTCATATCATTTGCACTTGTCAGAGCTTCGGTGATTGATTTTGTAGGGAGGGTTTGGGCCCGGTCAAAGTGGTTGGGCCTTGTAGCAGGCGAAGATGCCATGCTGACTGCCTGAACAGCCAGGGGCATCCCATTTTCCTCACTCACGGCGCGGAGTGAGCTCAATTTACTAAGTGAGGACCGAATAAACTTGGTGTTGCGAGTTTCAATGGTTTCTCGTTTTGGCACCCAGCTTATGATGAAGTAGCTTTCACTCTCCATGTGTGAGCAAACCGAGTGCAGATCGATCTCCACCTGCTTCACTTTTCTAGCTGCCGATGCAGCTGACGATATTTTGGAGCCATTGATCGGCAAGTGTGAGCCTGGTATGACACGTTGTGTGTGTTGTTGCAGTAGTTTAGAAACTTTGACGTGCTTGCCAGGAGCTGGAGTACCCAAGCCTTTGTCGCGCAAGGCACTGATTGAGACTTCAGCCAGCCCAGGCAAGGTAGCATGCACCGCCAGCGGAAGCAAGTCATGGCAACCTGGCAGACGACCTCCACTCGATAAATCTGAAAGCCCTATCAGCTCTAGCGACTTTTCGCAGCAAGCCAATAGGACGACAGCGGCTTTTGACACAGCTTCACCATGTGCATCATCCAAATCTGTTTGTTTTGCAGCTTGAACATGCACTAGCATGAAGCCTTTGGAGGAGTTGACTCGATACGTTACTGCGTTAATTCCATCAGCGTTCCAGCGCACACTTGCAGCAACCGGAATCAAGAACATTTGCGAGTTCAGCATCAGCATGAAGTGCCAGGCATCTTGATCGCTCAGCTGGTCCAAAAAGGTCCCATCTCCGCCAGTCCCATCTCCCAAGGCTTCAAACGTGACTGCATTGAACCATTTGTCAAATGGTGTTGGGAACAGCATTCCAGCCTCTCGTCCAAGCAAGTCACTGTCCTGAAATCCTGTCTGCCTGCCTGCTGCAGCGTTCATGGCAATTATGCGCCCAGCATTTGGACCCATGTGAGCCATCGTGTAAACACCTGCCTCAAGGTCTGGTGAAAATTGGGCGGAGTCAGCAGTCGCCCCAAAGTTAAACGTGGAATGCTTCAATTTCGTCAGCTTTGTCGATCGCTCCTCAATTGAAGCTGCTTCGTCAAGCAATACTTGCGCCCTTGAAGGGTGGTTGAGAACATCTTCAACAAAGCCAGCATACTTGCGAAGAACATCTACATTACGCCTATTGATATTCAACAGAGATCCGAAGGCACTCTCCGTCTTTGAAATTGAGTCATTCAACGTTCCTCCCAACTCATACAGCCTGCCAAGATCTGGGAGCTTTGATTTTAGCTCAGTCCAGAACAAGACCAGGTGCTTTCGCGCAAGGGCCCCGATGTTCAGTGCATCCTTCATGTGCTTGTCAAATGCCACACGAGTGAGCACATTCATATGGCCCTGCTCAGCTGCAGTGTCGTCCTCTTCCATTTGTTTGCGCCGTTGCCAAATTAGAAAAGAGACGTCAAAGGCGGGTGACTTTTGTTCAGCTTTGTTCAGCATCAAACTTTCTTTCTGGCGGTGTTTTCCTCCACCAAGGCTGTGCAAATACTGTGCGTAGAACAGGTACAAAATACTATTCGCAGACATCGTTTCCACGGACCGAATGTACACGGCCTCAACCAATGCCGTAACGCGACCATCTTGTGCAGTTTCGCTCTCGTCATTTCCTCGCACTTGTTTTGTCGAATCATCAAGCATGTTGGAAAGCTGGTTTGTTGTTGTTTCCCGCTTGAGGCGTTTCGTCAACTCGTGTTGGCGCAGGCCGATGTCGTGAAGCTGTCGCACCCGAATCTCAGAGTGGTATGGGTTCTTGCAAACCGCATTTGGTGAACTGAAGCGATCCAATTGCATGTATACACTTTGACTCGCACCAACAATGATGATGGGCAGCCCTAGCCAAAATAAGTAAGCTGCCGCCTCAGGATAAGTCATGAGAGCTTTGACATTTGCTGCCACAGATGCCCAAAGAAAAATAGCCGCTGTAGCCGCACGGTATGCGTTCATTGCTGGTTTGTGAAACGGCAGTGTATGCATGACAGCTGCAAACACACAAATGCCTGCAAGAAGCACAACGATTCGCAGAACCCACACGCTGAGAGACTCCTGCAAGGTAAAGATCAAGACTGTCACCAGCTGGGTGAAGAGAATGATAACGTCACTTCTTCCATGTGACTTTGATACTACAGATTTCGACCGCCAGTCCCTTTCAAAAAATACGCTTGTGACCGTCAAAGAGAAAGCCGCGAAAGATGGGAGCAGTATAAGCACGATCAGCAGCCATGCAAGGTGAGTTCCTTCGAAGCAAACGAAGTCTGTATTTCCCCATTTTTCTCCTGCTGGGCATGCAAAAATACTCAGCATGATACCACTGAGAGGAATAAACAAGGCTGTTGTCGTCAGTTTTGCCGTAACGCGCAGAACTCGCAGCGGCCAAAGGTAGGTGAAGGAGTTTCGTGAAAAACTGTACCCACACCAAATGGCGATGCCGAGAACCAATGCAATCCAACCCAAGCAAGCAAAAAAGGCGATAACGTTGTACAGGCTGGGAGCTACAAGCCGAGCTACTTCTGAAAGGCTCAGGTATTCAAGAATGTTCGTGACAGATGAAATGGCAGTTGTCCCTTCCCAAAGCCGCGAAGACAACGGGAAAGATACGAATTGGAGATTACTCAGTGTCAATAAGGCAACACTGAAAAAATTGCCGGATGACGAGTCCTGTGTGAGAGTGTTTGTTTTTACAAGAGCTTGCGCCTGACGTATATAAGTGACTCACTTTGTTCATGACGTACAGGACGCCAAAGAGACCATTGCTAAACTTGCGGTAGACCTGCTCGATAGAAGATTCTGGAACGCTGCCTTCGTCAAGCGCACTTCGAGTGCGAGGTACTGATGAGCTCATCGCAAAATCCGTATACGAAAGCGACTCTTCACCAAAAGTTCGGCTTTGCACCCCAGGCTTCCAACACTTCAGGATTTCGTGGCCGAATCGTTTAAAAGTATCGCTTGTTGCTGTTTGAAAGCCACTAGGGTTGAATCGCTTGAACGAAACACTGCTGACATTTGGCGTTTCTTGCCCCCGTGCACTGGTAGCTTGACTCGCTCGCTAAGTTCTTCCTGGTTCTGTTGGCGAGATCAGCATATAAAACCTCACAATACCATTATTTAGACGGTTTGCCTGCCCTTGTGGAATGCTGTTGTGTGTTGCCCAGGTGGTCTTTAGAAACCCTCATTTGAGATGGCAGCTAGAAACCCTCATTTGAACAAGAGCTTCCGCAGCCTTGTATCAAAACGCCAAGCGGAAGATTCATCGGTTGATATTTTCGCTTCTGGCCAAGCAGGAGCACATTCCTGGTCGACATGGAGCAAGAGGCTCTCGACAGCGCTTTCGAAGCGACTCTTCTATTGCCTGCACGCATTGCTTCCTGCTATCAACACATCAGGCGACGCCATTGCAATGGTGGGATGTGTGTGGATGGCAATTCAGCCACTAGGTATGATGCCCGTGTACTTTTTAGCCTTCCATACTCGAACAGGCACTTCTGCAGCTTTAGCACTCCGTCCTGCAAAAAACCTTGCATGGAGTGATATTTACGAGATGAGTACATTCGGCAACATTCTTCAAGCAAGTCTTCTTTGGCCATCATCACTTGGTACTGCGTTGTCCTACAATTTGCTTAAGCCTGCATTCGGAATTGGAGTGTCTTTGGTCATTCTGCATTTTGGAGCGTTTGCAATTGTGTCCTCACAGTCTTTACAACCTGACTTACCCTCTGGCGCCGTATTTATGCTGCTCAAACATATCTCAGCATTTTGTAGGGGAATCGCTTTTATTCCTATCGTTGTTTGGCTGCTCGGCCCTTTCCTGTGCGATGCCGAAGCGGGCTGGGCAGCTGAGGCCGAATGCAGCTCGAGTAGCACAACTGTTGCTGCGATCTTCGGCATTGTCCTCGTTTGTGCCCATCTTGCCCTTTCTGGAATAGAGGCTGTCACCCTTGTGGATCAAGCTCCAAAGGGTGGCCTCAAAGCTGCTATTTCAGGAAGGCCTATGCTCACAGCTCAGTTGCTGAACTGTATCGCTGCGATTGTGACACTCTTCTCAACTTCAAATTTGTCGCCGATTGCTGGTCTTGCAACAACACTTGTTATATCTATTGTCATTTTGGTCATTATTTTCTTCTACCAGCCCTTCTTCAACCAAGGCATCAACCTGCTGTTCATGTCCTCAGCTGTCTGGGCCATCTGGGTGGCATTTATGCGGCTCATCAGCTGGGACAGTGGACAATTTTCACAAGCAACTGCTTTGACAGCAGTTGTATTGCTGCCAGTTTCGTGGACAATTGCATATGCCCTCCAGAAGTGGCGATTTTACAATGCTCGAACAATGCCATTGGCTGAAATTGGGTCCTCTGCGGATGTTCGCCTTAAAATTGCGGAGCTGATGTCCGTGCATGTCAAACTCAATATCAAAGAAGACAGTGCGCTTGATCTGGCTGCTGAGGTACTTCGCTTCGCAGCTGTGAAGCTGCGTTCAAGCAGTTCGATCCACATTCTGCACGACAACTTCTTGCACTTTTCCCGCCGCAACAAATACCTTGAGCAATCACAAATCGAGCATTTGGTCGAAAAGTCCACTGCCATAGATAATCTGTTCTATGCCTTCAGGAGGCGTTTGGAGCTGTCCGAGGAGCAGGAGTCAAGCGCACATATGGGGGTCGCAGCTCGGATTCAATTTGACAGAAAGCAGGCTGAGGCACTCCAGTTGTCTATCAGGACGCGCAGTAAGTTGTTGGCATTTTGGGTGGAACTTGCAGACTCCAAAGAACCAAACGTTTCTGAAGTACACAAACTTGCCGGGTCACTCAGCGAGCACGTGGCACAAACCAGAGCGGCATTCGAAAACTTGGTTGGGCTGAATCCTTCACATGTTGGCTTACTCAGGCAGTATGCTCAATTCCTGTTGGAGGTAAGCAACGATGTGGACCGCGGTCATGCCCTGCTGGAAGAGGCAGACAGCATTGAAGACACCGCGAGTCGCAGGCATGCGCAGCCCCATGGCAGCTTTTCATTCATGGGGAAGAGCTCTCTCGATGCAGCAGACGAAGGTATCGGAATCTTGACTGCCAGCGCAGCCCCTGATTCCCTTGGTGAAGTTACCAGTTGCAATGCCAATGCGCTGAGAATGTTCGGTTTTGGCCGAAGGGAGATTCTTGGAAAAAATATCTCTGCATTGATGCCCGAGCCAATTTCCTCAATGCACAATGCACTGCTTCAGCGCTACCTTCAATCTGGGGTTGAACAAGTGACAGGGACTACGCGGGTTGTCTTTGGGTTGCATCGAACGCACACAATTTTCCCCATGTTCCTGCACGTAAAAGCCATGGATGTGGGCTTCGGCGCACTCACGATGCCTTTTAGAACGTCTGAAGGCTTTTTCATGTTTTCAGGGCGATCAGCAACTGTTTCAGCTGCTTGCCAGCGGAGTCTGACAACTCTTCGGCTCAGTCCTGAGGACGTTGCCGCTGGCCAGGTTTCCCTTACATCTATCTGCCCAAACATTACATCAGTGATCCGTGCCATGTCAGCTGCTGTCAAACTGCCAATGGTCCAACAAACCTATGACAGAGTGGAATCAGACTCTGTCGATAACCAGTCTGTGTTCAGCACTGCAACAAAGCTACGCGCAGACGACACAAAACAGTTGATGTACGTACCAACCCTGTTCCAGATTCATCATGCAGAACATGCAGCTGCAAACTTGCCAGTTTCTGTCAGGGTCACTAAGCACGAGTTCAGTTTTCCTCGACAGACCAACTTTTACGTGCTGCAGTGGCACGAAGCAGACCCAGCTCGCTTCCATTCTGCCCAAAAGAAGCCCCGAGCCATCATAGCGCGCGAATCTCAACCAGATGACAAGTTGGATTCGGAGCCAGACTCTGTAGCAGCGCTGCTGGATGAGCAGAAAAGTCAAGGAAGCAAGGAAAACATGCAGCACGAGTTGATCAATCCATTGGCAGAGCAGGAAGCCACTGCTCAGAAGCCAACGCTTGTGCAGAATAAGCACCAAGAAGACAACTACACGTTGGATTCAAGATCATATGTCCACAGTGTTCGGACGACAGGCTCTGCGACCAGCGCTTTGACCACTTTGCGACGCCTTGTGACTCAAAACGAAAAAGCACTTGATCCTGGTCTGCGAATGCTGCGCAATGCATTTGCGGCAATTTTTGCATTGACTGTACTGGTGACATCCATATCTTCTGCATCTGTCGTATCAAAACTGTCAGCATTTGCCGATGCGGACGACTTACTACACAGTGATGCTTCTCGCCAGCTCAAAGTTATGCAAATCGAAGGCTGTGTCCGAAGTCTCGATGCGTTGAGTGATCAAACTCTGCTGCACTTTCCAGGCGATGCAAGGAAGCACCCACAACTGCCACCGCACCTCATTAGCACCGACTCACTGCTTCCGCTTCAGTCTTTGTCACCGACAGATCAAAGCCTGATGCAATCTGCACTCACGCTCGATCTGAGGCAATGTAACGATGAGCTACAGAAGATGTCCAGGAATGTGTTTGCACAGCTCTCCTCAGACTCGTTTCGCTCAGCACATGCTGAGAGTGTGAACGATGTACCGTCCATAATTCGTCTGCACAGCGATCAGGACTTACAGCTGACTGTGCGAAGAGCTGCGCAAGTCTCCTCGGAGAAGAGTAGCTTGATTGTAGCTACTGATCGTTTCGTTGCCGCCGTCAATGATGTTTGGACATCTTTCCGCTTGACAAACACATCGGACTCTGCAACCAGCGCCCGTGACTTCATTCATGACAACTTTAATGAGCCCATTCGAACGCAGCAGGCAAGCTCGGCCGAACTGCTGGAAACAATCCAAATCGCGTCTTTTTCATCACTTTACTCTGTTCCTGAGCAAGTCTTTCTCGTCATCGCTGCAATCGCTGATATTGTATTATTGGCCGGTGTGATCCCTTTGATTCAGCGAGTTGAGCTAACCAATGATCGAGTTGTCGCCGCCTTCCTCAACGTCCCGCAATCCTACTTGCAAAACTTGCGGCAAAAGTGCAAGGTGAACTTGGATAAGATGGTTTTCAGTTTGGCAGCTGATGGGGAAGAGGAGATTGACGAGTTTGACAGCCAACTAGATGATGACTCGGGCAGTGAAGGGGAAGACTCTGTTGGCGCAAAGGGTCTTTCCGACAAGAACAGACACAAAATGTTTGGCTTGGGGGGCAACAAACTCGTGCAGCGAGCCTCGAAGAAATCCCAAGCTGCATTCTTTTTCTTGTTGATAAAATTTGGGGGCCCATTGATTGCTCTGCTTGCTTACCTCATGGTGATATACTTTTGGACCTTCGCAGCATTGCACAATCTCCAGTTCTCAAGTTCAAATATTGTGCTAGGCTATAACAGACTTCTGCATTTGTATGCAGCGGGAATTCGAACAACACATGCAGTGCAGATCCCTACATGGAACGATGCCTATCGCCAAGCACTGAACTTCACGATGCAAGCTGCATGGCAGGATGTTATAGCTTGCGGAGAAATAAACAGGAAACTTGTTTTTGGAGATGCAGTGGAAAGGCGGGAGGCAGAGGTGCTAGATTCCGAAGTGTCCAGGTGGATGCTGGAGTCTGCTTGCACTGAAGTTGACCAAGCATGCCAATCATTCCAGAACGGAGCCGTTAAATTCAACGGGCTCTCAAACGTGCTTCAACGTTACTTGGATGACGTGAAGAGCGTGTTGATCATGAAAGCTCTCGAGGCAAATCACTACACTCCGTTTCAGTCTGGCATACTGGATCTGGACCTGGCTGTCGTGAAGTCGTTAGAGTTGGCCCCAGGGTTCTCCGTTGAACCAACTGCAATGAGGTGCTCCATGCGAGATCGAGCACACAAAAGTTTCGACAATGTGCTGGCATCCCATGCAGCAAGCACAGGGAACTCCTCTTGGCTCGCACTGGGCGCCCTTGATCCCAATGCTACAGCCTGCAAAGCATACAGGAGAAACTGGGCTCGTGTATCTCCTCTCCCAGAAATTCAAACCCTGCAGAATTCCTTTCTTCTCAGTGGACTGCTAGAAGTGCTGCAAATCAAGTCTGGAGAGGTTCGCTATACTGTTGACATGTATTCAGTCGGCATGATTGTGGTGACTATCAGCATGGGCATTTTAATTTTCGTGTTCTTTCTATTTGCATATGTGCCTTTGGTCCACAACATGGACCAAGGCATGAAGCGGACTAGATCGTTGCTGTTGCTGTTTCCTGAAGACGCCTTGATATACATTCCAAGCCTCAAGAAGGCGATGCGGTCAGCTGCTCTTGGAGCCACACAGGGCCTCAGCACCAGAAGTTTGAAGTCGGGACTCGGATCGCGGTTGCGCCGTGTGCGAAATGCCTCGAGGGTCTTCCCTTCTCGGAACGCCTCAGCTTCAGCCAGCGTCACTGGCGTTCAGGAGCAGGCGTCGCCGCTCGCACAGGCAACATGATCAACATCAATGCATTTTCACATTCCAGCAGCTTGCTTTCGTTGCTTGATAACGTTTTCGAGGAACAGCTCCCCCGCTTTGTAGCTGCTGCGAACAAGTGGCCCAGATGCAACGTACAGGAAGCCAAGCTCTTCCGCCTCTTTCTGCCACTGCTCGAACGCTTCCGGTGTTACATACTCTGCAACTGGCAAGTGCCGTTTTGATGGGCGCAGGTACTGCCCAAAAGTGATCACATCCACACCAGCATCGCGGCAATCTTGCATCGTTTGTCGAATCTCGTCAGGCCTTTCACCAACCCCCAGCATCAGTGATGTTTTCGTGATCAATGCAGGATTAGCTTCCTTTGCAGCACGAAGAACTGCGAGTGTTTGCTGATATCCTGCTCGTCGGTCACGTACACGGGGCGTGCAGCGCTCAACAGTCTCGAGGTTGTGAGCAAAGACGTCGAGACCGGACGCTGCCATGACGGCCACAAGCCCAGCATCACCCCCAAAGTCAGGTGTCAAAACTTCAACAAGCAGTGAAGGCTTCAAACGCTTCAAATGTTGCACTGTCTCAGATAGATGACCTGCTCCAGCGTCTGCCTGCAATCGAAAGAAATACGGCTCGGCTGTGAAACTCAAGCGAAACGCGGACATACCAAGTCGTCACGGTCCACACTGGTGAGGACAACATAGTCAAGACCCCACCTTGCCACGGCCTCAGCAGTATTCAAAGGCTCGTCAGGATCTAGTGGAGCCGGGTTGCGTGCGGTTTTCACAGCACAGAAACCGCAGCCGCGCGTGCATGTATCACCCATGAGCATTATCGTGGCAGTGGCGGTGCCTTCTTTGCCACCCCAGCATTCACCAATGTTGGGGCACTTGGCCTCTTCGCATACTGTGGCCAAATTGAGCTTCTTCACGTCGTTGGTTAACCGCTGCAAGTTGGCCCGGTTTGCAGCTTTGGGCGTGGAGATGCGTAGCCAGCTCGGCTTCGGTGGGTCTTTGCTGTCCCCGAAATCGGTGCGGCGAATGACATCAGGGGGCAACTCTGCAAAATCTTGCAGCTCAGGCCCAGCTTGCAATGAATTTCTCAACGATGCCAGTCGCGATGCCCGGCTAGAGTCCACGCGGACTGCAGCTTGTTGTTGCGTGCGCGCTGACGTGTGAAGGCAACGCCAAGTTGCCTGAGACAGGCTGCGGCGCACTGCCGCTGCGCTCATACTCCAAGCCATGTTTGCAGTTTGAGTAAGAACACACATACCCAAGATATCTGAAATGAAACTTCAAAATACAAACTGCCCAGGGTTGGTCCACCCCCTGCGAAAGCTGAAAATTTGAGGCCCCCTGGCCACGAAATGCAGGGTTTTATCGAACCAAACGCAATTTCCGCAGCGTATTTCTCAATTTCCGCACCTGTCGGCGCAAGATGGCCTATTAAATCTAACATGGGGTGGACCGACCCTGTAAGCTTGCCTCCCAGGCAGGTATGATGCGCCGTGTGTAAAGGGACCAACAGCCAAACTCGCGAGCCAGAAGCCAATCTCGCGAGCCAAACCAACGCCAATCTTGCGAGTAAAACCAACGCCAATCTCGCGAGCAAAACGCCAATCTCGCGAGCCAGAAGCCAATCCGAGCCAAAGTTGCCAGCCAAAAACCCTTGCCTATAATCAAAACTGAAAGGAAATAAACTAATAAAAACAAAGTAGAGCGTAAACACACAAGCCAAAACCAAGATTGAAAGCCGAAAGGCACAAGAGCGAGGTCATGAAAGTCACGTGCACAACACACAAAGTGGAGCGCTCCTATCGCAGTTATTTCATTGCCAAGCAACTGCTGTAGCCGATTCTATCCGCCCGGATTGGGCTTCTGTGATTCGACGAGTCGTACACCAGTGAATGGCTGCGTGAGCTGCCCAGTGGCACCCCCTGCCAAGGTGCCCAGAGTTGGCACGCACACTCACGCAGACTGAGGCAGGCCGCACACAACTCGCATGTAGCTCCATATTACCAGCCCCACCAGCCCCACAAGCCTTAGAGTGGCCTTGCTGAATAGCTGCTTGGGTGAACCTCCACTCCAAGCAGCGGGACACTTCAGCCAACAGCAAGCGCTCGCCATGCTCGGGTGCAGAGCACGCTGCTGGCGTGCTGCGGCAGGCATGTCTCTTTTTCAAACATGGTGCAGCATGCCGTGCTCCTTCAGGAGCTGAATGAGGGTCACACGGGAAGCACCAGGCCGTTCAGCCATGTCTGTCTGCTAGGATTTGTTGGCAATCAGTCACACCAGGCTCTCCCTGCCAACAGCCAGCTTGGGCAGAGACCCTTGACTTACACCACACACACCAGTATGTACGTCTTCTGGAGGACTGTCGCATTGATGGTCGTACGCCTGCCCCGGCTGCATATCTACAAACTACTACCGGTCTAATGCCGGGCAGCATTAGGCCCGGAAGCCTCATGTATCACGTGGCCAGAGGCACGCAAGAGTGGCTTGTGATACGACAGGGAGGGTGGTCCCCCAAAAGCCGGACATTCATCAGAGCATATACTTGAATGGCACACTTGTGCGCGGCTCCAACTTTGGCCGACTCAGGTGATGGGACGAAGTTGGAGAAGGGGTCGCATTTCTGACGTCTTGTAGGCAGGCAGCGATCTGTCTGGCTGGGTCTCCAGGCACCGCGACCGGCCCCACCACGGCCGGTGAGTTGGAGGGGCGGTGCCTACACCACATCAACAGACCACAACAACAGCAACGACAAGGCAAGCAGTACTTGTGGGAAGGAGGGAGTGTTTGGCGTCGGTCTTCACAGACCGGTTAGCAGGGTCCGGGGGCAGTGCCCCCTGCCCAGTCCTCAAACACGCTTCCATCAACCCCACACTGGAGAAGATGCATCAGGCCGTCCAGGCCTGGCATCAACTTGTATCAATGGGGAAAACAAGCCTTTCTGTGGAAGGCTGCATGTGCCGGCACCCGGCGGGGTGTCCGGTTTCCCTCGGAGTCTGACCGAAAATACGGCCGACTGTGTGTTCACTGCCGCCGACGGCAAAACGCATTCACACACCTGGCACACCCCACGAGAAAGAGCCCGGAGGGGCAGAGCTCATTGGCATGGCTCAGTGTGGGCCACGATTTAGTGTTGCGGCTCGTTTGGGGCCCGTGTGCAGCTGAAGAGTTGCCACAATACGGCAATTGCACTGAACTACCATTCTGTGTTTTTGTAATGTGTTTGTCCTTACTTGTGTATGAATTTTAGCTGCCTGAGCAGATTTGGCTGTTGGCTCGCGAGTTTGGCGTTTGGCTCGCGAGTTTTGGCATCAGTCCCTTCACAGGCGGCGCGGTAAACCAGGCTCTGCCCGCGTAAGCTGTGCATAGTGTCAAAACTCATATGCTGATTACTTCACTGCATCTGCACACACTTCAATAGCTCCAAGCCATGCATCGTGATCATGTGCAGTCTGGCCTTGAGTGCTGTCGTTGTAGTTCCTGACTGATCCACCCGGGCAAGGTTGGTCATGAAATCCACCCTCCTGCCGAGCCAATTGCAAGTGGCAAGTGCCGGTGGATCCCGTAGAGCATTAGCATCCCAATTCAAGCAGGCACCTCCTCTATGCCAACCAAGTCCACAGCTATGCAGCATAGTGGCACCTGGGCAGGGCGGGGGCGCGCCCAGTCGTGCACTTGCCAGGTGACGCAAGAAGCATCTGCACGTGTGCCACCTGGTGGGCACTTGCGCTTCCCTGCATAAAAAAACAATGCTCTGCAGCACATCGCCGTCTGGCAGAGTATAGCTGCTGCATATGTCGTGGTATACAATTCATTCTTGTGTGTCCTTTTTCTTCTTCAGCTGTCCACCAACCACCGCTCTGCAGCGGCTGGGGGCGACCAACGCAATGCGCCACCTCCTCAAGCAGCGCTCACAGCTGCTGGTCGGCTTACGCGGTGCCCTGCAGGGCCTTGAGTGCCTCCTGCACATTGGACCGCAGCTCCTCGGGAGACTCGATCAGGTTCAGCAGCTCGCCAGTGTCGCCGCCTGTGCTGTCCAGCAGCATGCCGGTCAGCTTGCGGGCAGTGGCGTCGTCGTGCTGCAGCTGCTGCACAGCGCGGTACAGCGCGGAGCCGATGATCTGGCGCTGCTGCTCGGGGGTGGACTGCGCCAGCACCTCGGCCATGGAGCGGGGGTCCTGTGCCTGGGCGGGGGCGGCACGGGCAGCGGCGGCGGCGGCCTGCTGCTGCATGAGCATCTGCTGCTGCTGGGCAGGCATGGGCTGGCCAGCAGCCATGCCGTGCTGCTGCATCTGCTGCTGCTGCATCATAGCCATGTACATCATCTGCTGCATCTGCTGGTTCTGCAGCATCATCTGCTGCAGCTGTTGGGGCGGGAGCTGTCCGCTCATCATGGCCTGCTGCAGCTGCTGCATCTGCTGCTGCATGGCCAGGAAAGGAGGCATGCCTGTGCGGCCGCGCTGGGCCATTGCTGGGCCGGCGGCACCAGGGGCGCCGCCGCGGTTCTTGCTGGCGTTGCTCTGGGCCTTGCGGGCGGCACGGGACAGCCAAGCGAAGACGGCAATGGGCTTGCCTGCCAGGGTTTGGTTGTTCATGGCAGACTCGGCCTCAGCGGCGTCCTGCTGGTTCTCAAAGCACACGTAGCCGTACAGCTTGGAGCGGCCCTTGTCATCCTTGGGGATGCGCACAGACTTCACCGTGCCGTGCTTCTCGAACTCAGCCTTGAGCTTGTCCTCATCCACGCTCTCGTCCAGGTTGCGCACGTACAGGTTGCGGTTGGTGAGGATCTGCTCACGCTCCTGCTTGTCCTGGCTGCGCTGCAGCTCCAGCTGCCGCTGGCGCTCAGACTTCTTCTGGGCGCGGCCCACGTACAGGGGCTTCTCGACGACGACCTCCTCGGAGGTGGTGGTGCCATCCTCCTGCTTGGTGGTGACAGTCTTGGGCAGCTTCATGATCTCGCCGTTCAGCTTCTCAGAGGCGGCAGCCGCAGCAGAGTGCTCCGCGAAGCACACAAAGGCAAAGCCAGCGCTGGCGCCATCCTCGGTGGTGGGGAAGTGCAGGGAGGAGATGGTTCCGAAGGGGGTGAACTTGGCGCGCAGCTGCTCCTCAGTCCACGTGGTGGGGAAGTCCTTCACGAACACGTTGTTCCACTCAGCCTGGCGAGAGCGCTCAGTGCGGGGGAGGTACTTGGTGACCTGCACCTGGAAGCCCTCCAGCTTCTTGCCGTCCACAGCCTTGATGGCAGCGGTGGCCTCCTCCTCATTGGTGAAAGCCACGAAGCCGTAGCCCTTGGGCTTGCCATCGCTGGTGAGTGCGACCTTGCAGGACAGCACGTTGCCAAACTTGGAGAAGGTGTCGTGCAGCATCTGCACATCGATCTCGGGGTTCAAGTTCTTGATAAAGATGTTGCCCTTGCCAGTGCGGCGGCTGGATGCGTCACGCTGGGACCACATGATGCGGCAGGGGCGCCCGGAGATGAGCGTGTAGTTCATGGTGTTCAACACCTTGTCGGCGTCGGCGGGGGAGTGGAAGTTCACGTAGGCATAGCCCAGGGACTCCTGGGTCACGTGGTGGCGGCACACACGGATGGAGGCAACGGGGGCAACAGGGTTGAACACTTCGTACAGCATCTGCCATGTGACATCAGCATTGAGGTCGCCCACCCAGAGGGCGGCAGACACGGCTGCGGCACCAGCACCGGCACCCTGGCTGTCGCTCATGGTCAGCTCGGCACCATCGGTGATGCTGTAGTCTCCCAAAGTGCGCCTGGAAACAAAAAATTCGTTGGACATCTGAAAGATGAGGATGAGGCAGAGCACAACACCCCAGGGTGTTTCACCGCCCTGGTGTTTCACTGATTTCGCGTTTCACATGTCAGCAAGCAGTACTCACGCGTTGTCCAAGGTTTGGCTGTTGAAGAACAACTGCTGGCGGCTGACAGGTACCTTGGTCTCCTCCTGTAAACATAACAGGTAAGGACAGAAGCACAAAGTGGCCGATTTGACACAAGGGAGGAACTGAGGTGCGAAACAGCACGAGGCACAGCTCAACCAATCGAAAGAGATGAACTCACCTGCATGCGCTGCTTCAATTCTTGCACAGTCGTGGTTGCATCGAAGGGAAGGGGGAGTGCGGTTCCGCTGGGGGTCTGGAAATGAGGAAAACACATGCAGAAGTTGTTTCGCGGGTGAGCTGGTGGAGCGTGCCAGGAACAGAAGTATTATGCCTCTTCCGACCGCTACTTGCACTCACCTTCACAGTGACAGACATCGTGAAGTTTTTTTTTCTTTTTTTTTTCTTTTGCTGTGGGAGAGGCGGGCTTGAACGAGTGATCAGATGGTGGCGTTTCGCAGAACCACAGAATGACACAAAAACTCACTGTTTGTGCTGCAAGCAGCAGTGCCAAAAAGCAAAATTTGCTTGGCGGGAGGGGATCAGGAGACAAGGTGAAAAGTAAAACAGAAGTTTTGCATCGTGCAAGGCGTGTGTGCAGCACCGAAAGTGAAGGCCCCCCGGTGCAATCCCAGCAAACGTGCGTGATGCTCTCTGAGGCCAAACAACAGCTTGCATGCCAAGCGCAAACGCGAACTTTGTGTGTGGCACACTTTCACTGATTAAAAATGACCACAATGTAGTGGGAAAAGTACTTGAATTTGTCACAAATGGTTCATTTCTTATTGTGCAGCGCAAAGTTCCATCCATTGGCAAGCCAAGCTCAGTGTAAGGTTTGCTGCACACTGTCATTCTGGCAGATCCCTGGCGGCCACAAACATTGGCAGCCATGCTAAAGCACCAATAAGCAGCCAGTGGCTGCTAACAGACGGCACTGTCGGCAGACCAAATCTGCCCTCAAAAGTGTGCACCAGACCCACGCTATCTCCTCAGTCAGGATCACACGGCACGACAGCATCAGCAACCAGTGGGCGCAAGCCCCACATACACAAGTAGGTATGCTCATAATAAAGCAGTGTGTGCCACGGCCGCATCTTTCCCACCTGTGGAGCAGCTGCCACTCCAGCAGTGTGACGTGGAGGACGCCCTGTGGCTGGGGTGGCGGCGGGGCAGGGGGCTGATGCTGCGCCTGTCACAGGCTCCATACGATACAGCAGGGCCCCCAGGTAGCATCAACCTGTGCGACAGCTGCCCCCAGCAGCCGAGCAGGGGCTGAGCGCTGCCCCCCCCGCACAGCTTGCGCCCTGTCCAAACGGGGCACCATGCACCCTTTCGCATGCAGTCAAGGTGTGCTATTTAGCAGCTTTCTGCGCCTAGGGAGCTGCTGCTGCGCTTGACCCGGGGGCGCGCCTGCCTCTGCTGCAGCAAACCCCTTGCGGACGCAGGCGGCTGTGTTGCCCAGGGAGGGGGGGGGGGGCGGGGCAATAATAAAGCGGGTGTGCACTTTCCAACCCATGTTTTTAGCAGAGCTGCTGAGTGCAAGGCAGTGCAGGGGGGTGTACTGCCCCCCCCTCACCCGGAACGCTGAGGGCTCTCACGCTTTCTTGCTGGAATTCGCAAACATTTTTGCGATTTAGGGGACACACTCAAAGTCTGGGGGGCCCCCGCTGTGCTAGACTTAGCCAGAAGCAGACTTCACAGATTCGGCATGTTGACAAATTGAAAATTTATACTTAGATTTAATTAGGACTTGTGGACTGGCTTCAATCGAACATCCTAAGATGGCGTCATCACAAGCAGCGCCGGCCGGCACTCGACCGCCAGTTGCTCCAACGCAAGGTGTAGCACCAGCTGCTGTTTCCCCCCCACAGCCAGTTGCTGAGCGGCCTGTGCAGATAATCTCTATCTCGGATGAAGGCAATGCCTTCACATTGGACGATGCAGCGCTGGCGAGCGTCCTGGATTCCGTGTGTCACGCACTTTCTCGGCGTTGCTGAGCCGGCTGTGATTTGTGTCTGCTGTTCACAGATTCCCAGGCACATGAAGGTGTCAGTCGTGTCCATTGTCGGCGCATTTCGAACAGGGAAAAGCTTTTTGTTGGACTTGCTGCTGCGCTATCTCCGTAGCGCTGACAAGAAGCCAGCTCCAACGCGTGCGTGCCACGGAAATCGCCGCCCAAGTGTTGATGCACATGTCTCTATGCACAGGCCCCCCGTCGTGCACTAGAGATTCAGAGTGGATCAAGCATGGCATGAAGCAGGCTATTGAAGGCCATGCACGACCTGGCGAAGTGAGCTCTGCGAGTGCTGCTGGTTTCTCATGGAGAAGTGGCCGTGATCGGTGCACAACGGTAAGCGAGCTGAGAGCATGCGCCACTAGACCACTGTATGCACGACGACTTGCGCGCAGGGCATTTGGGTGTGGAGCCGTCCCTTTTACTTGCAATTGCCACAAGTCGACCCCACTCTGGCGCCTGAGACTGTGGCGGTGTTGCTGGTTGACACGCAGGGAATGTTCGACCAAGAGACGAGCAACAAGCTCACAGCCAACATCTTTGGCCTGTCCACGCTGTTTTCCTCCGTCCAGGTGTACAATGTCCGCCAACAAATTGGCGAGGATAATTTGCAGCATTTAGCACTGTTTTCAGAGTATGGCCGCATGGCGTTTTCGGCCCAGCAGGACGCAGAGGCCGCAGCAGGAAGCGGCGCAGCGGCAGCACCCAAAGCCGCCGTGCCCTTCCAGCACGTGCAGTTCCTCCTGAGGGACTCCGTGCCCACTGGCTTCAGCTGGTTTGACGACAGCCTGGACTGCCAAGCGCTGTGCAGGGACAACCAAGACCTCATTGACGCCGTGCTGTCCAAGACGCACTTGGAAGACCTGGCCTCCACACGGGAGCAAATCACATCGGTAT
>Ga0307982_1000936_pt1 | contig 23295 bp, 13 predicted proteins | sample OrgLakmetagen989_FD_201847 | JGI IMG/M metagenome (GOLD analysis project Ga0307982, IMG submission 201847) | Saline water microbial communities from Organic Lake, Antarctica - #989 | ecosystem: Environmental > Aquatic > Non-marine Saline and Alkaline > Saline | place: Antarctica: Organic Lake...
CTGCTGCTGCTACTGCCGCTGCTGCTGCTCCTGCTGCCATCAGCATCGCTACTGTTTGCTGCTTCCAAGTCGTCTTCATTTCCTAGTCGGGCAGCTTCTTCAGTGGCGCGTTCTTCCTTGACTTGCATTGAAGTTTTAGCGGAAGTTTGAGTCCACGCTACCTGAATGTCAGCGGCTTCCTCGAAAAACAGGAGTGTTTTTTCGGCCTCGGCTGCACCATTCTCCTCTAACGTACGGGTAAAGAATGCTTTGAATTCATCCACATTGATCTTCTGGTCACCGTTGCCGTCCATCTTGGTGAGCCACTCCCGGGCCAGCAAAGCGGCTTCAAATTTGGCATTGCCCGCTCCACGAAGGCATGCACCCAATTCCGCAGCATCAATGTTCCCGCTGTTATTCAGGTCAATCTTCGAAAAAGATCGTGACAACAAAGCAGCATGAATTTTAGAGTTATTTCTCATATGAATGCTAGACAACCTTTATTCCTGAAATCGTGCAACGAAATTCAAGTTTTGGTGGCGCGACTTTGAGCTCACCTTCTCAAACACAGACACTATCCGCTGTGCAGCTGACTGGTGGTCCACTGACGCTGCAGCCCCCATGAATAAACAAGCCTATCGAGGTTGTAAGGTTCGACTCTTATTCTTATAGAATTTTAGTGAGGCCTAGCTAGGGAAGCTTCTTTATAGCGGACGAGACGATGGCGCCAGCGCCAATGCGCTAATTAATAGGCCGGGCTAGTGATAAAAAAGGAGTTCGGAGACCTAAAAAAAGGAGGAACAAAAGGAGCCCAACGGATTTGTACGCATTGTGCGTATGTTTATGTACATAATCCCGTAAATGGCCTTGGATATGTCCGTTGGGCGTATCTTAAGTTGTCCGTTGGACTACGAATATGTCCGTTGGACTCCAGATTTGTCCGTTGGGCTCCTTTTATGCTCCTTTTTTTTTCTCGGGGACCCTGAAAAAAAGTTCCTCCTTTTTTATCACTACCCTACTAATTAATGCTCTTCTGCTCTTATTTTGCTCTTTCGTGAGCTCGTTGAAATCCCCGGTGTTGTTGCTAATATAGTACGAGGTGAGGTGTTAAAGACGACTGCGTCACTGCTTCTCTGCATCTCAGACTGAGTTCCTGCTGGGGGAGGACTGAGAGGAATGGTGTGCGTATCTACACGAAATTGGGCACTGTCAGGCGGCTTCAAAGGGGTCCCTGAGCTCGGCCTGGAAGGTAGAGACTCGAATTTCACGTAGCCTCCATATGCAACCTTCTCTTCGTGTTCGCCACGGAAAGCCGTTTTTGACACGGCCCCGAGCCCCGAAGGGCCGGACTTTAACATAGACTAAGAGGAACAAATACAAAGGAAAGCAGCTCATACTAGCGAGTTGTTAGTACCAGAATAGGGGCTAAGCAGGTGCACGTGCCCAAATCGATTTTGAAGTGATGGAAGCAGTCCAAAGTGGCAGGCGCGTCCGTGCTTTGAGAGTGCTGCTCAAGAGCTCAAGAGAAGAATTCCCACCCGGGAGGGGGCTACTAGAAAGTCCCTCAGGCGATCCAGAGGAAGATATTCCCGCCCCTGAATAATCGCTTGACCCCAGTTGCGTGTCGTTTCTAACACGGGCCCCGAAGTGCCTGAAATAGAGGGCTAACAGGCAGAAAATGAAGACAATGCAAATTCGGCACACATGTGCAAGCATTATTCTAAGCCCCCCCCCCGAGGGGACTTGACATAGTAAGAAACCTCGTATTCTTCGAAACCGAAGCCTGATGTCTACTAATACGTAGAGAGAGGCTCGATCGAAAACGGGGCCATACTATTGCTTCGGGATGGGCCTCTCTTCTTCTTGATCGACATGAAGACTATGCAGGAGCCGTCTCTTGATCGGTTGTACATATGGCTCTCAGGAGGTGGATTGACCGTCCACGTTGTACAACTATTACCATATACATTGCGCTCTGGCTCCTTAAGTTGCTTGGTTACTTGGCACTGGCTCTGAGGAAGCAGAATGTAATGGCCGGAAGTCAAGAAGGCTTAGTTTTTTATCTCTACCTGTTAGCCTTCTAATTCCAGCCCCCTCTTGGCCTGTGTGAAAAACTTCTTGGATTTGGTTTGCGCTACTTTCCTTTTTCTCTACCTGTAGCCTTCTAGCTTTGATCCCGGTGAATTCTGATTAGAGTTATCTATTGGAAATTGCTTTACGCCCCCTCTTTGTGGCTCTCAAGGTCGCTGTGGGAGCTTTCTCCTTAGAGGTGCTTAAGGCATACTAGTACACTTGTTGAATTATTGATTTCCTTTGTGCTGGCATTCTAAATCCGGCCCTTCGGGGCCTGCGTGAAAAACGCCGACATGGAAAATAAAGGGCAATTTTCATGCTGCTGCTTTAGCGAGACGAATGCTCTAAGCACACAAGCCTGATCGACGAATTACACAAGGCCGAAGTAGCCATGAAAGTGGCGATAACGGTTCTGATCAGCCCGTTCTACCATGCCCTGAAAGCAATTCGGAAGAGAACTTCCCCGGGCCGTAGGAGGGAGCAACGAAGACCCTGAGACTATCAAGGTTTAGGGTCGCTACCCTAGCTAGAACATTTGCGTGACCCAGTTCTCGTGCAAAATTATCTCTGAATACAGCTGTGGGTACGGAACATCCCAAAAAAAAACTCCTGAAAGTCGCATGAATCCCAAGCCATGTCTTCAGTCAAGTTGGACTCCGTAAACACAAATAATATAGCGCCCTGCTCTGTGAGTTATAAAATGCGGTTTCCACTCGGGGAACTTAGAAAAAAATCCGATATCCCCCGCATGAAACATTTTGAGCCCCCCGAGGGGAACTGAGTTATGGAGCAGGATGCCTGGGTCAGCAGGATGCCTCGGGGAATTGGTACGTCTTCAACACATGCCACATACACGAACGCTTTTGTGTTCTGTGCTACACTTTACAGGTGCAAAATTTTGTGTTACGAGATTCGTTCAATCGGCTCCGAGGCTTAAATGCCCGCCGTGTCCTTTGGTGTCCGTAACATGTAAGTACTGAGTCAACTTCCATCGTAGATTCCGGCACCACACCAATTCGGCGAGCTTTTTCTAACGTTTGAACGTCATGATTAAACTTGGTAGCTGCAATACGAATAAGTCATTCCATTGGGATGACCAGGCTGTGCGTGTACCCATGATCTAAACTTGGTGTCGGATGTTCAGAAAGGCTTTTATATGTGCGAGGTATGAGTTCGACGCCGAAGGGCCAGATTCGAGGGCTAATCTGTAGCATAAGGGAATTCAAGAATACTAAAACTAGAGCGCCCTTATGGAGAGAAATCATATTACGAACTTGAGTGCAGGAAAGAATGGGGATAGATCAAGTCCTCTAAGATGCTCGCACCCGGATTGAAGCTTTCATTTTTCGAGAGATAAATCCGATTGCTGACCTTCGCACCTGTACCCATACTATCTGTACCATACTTTAACTAAAGATGCGCAGAAGCGAACGTTGATGGAAGTGGAAGTAATGGTGACGAATGAACCATGAGACCCTTGATCGAACGTAACTCTTCAACATCATGAGAGTCCTGCGCTGCTTTGAGAAAAAGCTCCAATGATTAAGAAGAGGCGCTACTTCAGGTCATCATGACACCAAGAGCTAGGCTAGATTTTATTTCGGTTCATTATGGATCGGCCCTACGTTTGGCCGATCCTCTGGCAGTGGGCCGTAGGAAATGACTTCTTCGGTGAGGCCTTTCAACACTTTTACAACACAGAGCCCGAAGTAACACCCAACCAAACTGCCAGTGCATTAGGAAGTGATGAAGGGTACCATGAGCATGCCGAATAAGGTAGCTCAATTCATAGCCCATTGGGTAGCAAATAAAGAGAGGGGGAAGCAAGAGCCAAAAGAAGTCCGAAACAGATCAGCCAGATCAGCAAGGATTCTAATCTCAGTCCACCGAGGAGCCATGATGGGCGCTACTGAAGCTCTAAATAGATCTTCTCGTCCGCCGTGAGAGCTCTAGATCAATGGGGAAGGTATCAGTAGCTTCACTTAGACCCTCAATATCTGAAAATCCACCCGTTGAGGAAGGCTTCAAGTCACCTAAATAAATCTTCACAAATGACGAAACGCTATCCGTGAAGTGAAGTAGATCAGACAAGAGCCTTACACTAGTATGCTTATAAAGGCAAGAACATTGTGCGCATCAATTCGAAGATTCTGAGAAAGGGACTTGTTACTCGAAAGGTGTTAAGGTCTTGGGAGTATGATGTTTTTTTCAGGGACCCTCTGAGGGTATTTTTTTTGAAATGTTGACATTTCTCCGTAGCTCAAGCTACTCGGCTCTTACGCGCACGATATCACGGGAATCTTCAGAGGTCATCGCTTGAGAAGGCTACAGAGCCACAGAAACGGATAGCACAAGGATATGCTTTTAGTCCTTGAGGAGGCAGCTTGGCTCATGCCATCAAAAACTCGATTGAACTGCTCACGGGCACTTGAAATCAAACAACAAATGAATGGTATATCGGATCCAAACTACATATTTGTACAGAGTGTTACGGAATAAGCCTATCGAGAACTAGAGAGATAACGGGGATTTGTTGGGAATTTGGCTTTCACGTTTTAGGTGAATTTGGGTTATTTCGCAACACAGAGGAAGGCGCAACTTGCACAACACATGTGTTGTCTTTCTGACCACGAACAAAACACGATGAAATTGAAAGCTCTTCCACAGCAGCAGATCTTCTGTGGCCTGGGCCCATACTCCCATACTCCATAATCAGCAAATTTGGCTTATCATCACTTGGAGCACGAAAACAAAAATTTCTGTGCTTACACTGAATTGGAGGAATGAAATCGAAAAAAGAAGTCCTGCCTGGGAGTCGAACCCAGAATCCCCGGTTCCGTAGACCGATGCCTTATCCATTGGGCCAACAAGACATGTACAACGGTGAAAATGTAAAAATAGAAACACCTAATCATACTATACGGTATGAAAACCAGTATACGTGAAATACAAGTGATTTTGTGAAGTGTTTTGAAATGGGAACACCTTTTGCACCGTATCATCATCTGTTCACGAGACCTCGAGACTCGAGGGCTCAAGCCGCAAGCTCCCAATGAAGCGATGAAGTATGAGATAAAATGCTAAGCTTAGCTGCTCCGCCGACAACTTCCCATCGCCTCGCACTCTGAGTTCGAACTTATGTCGAGCAGAGCGTTCCCATGGTAGCTGGTCTCCTATAATTAGCATGTTGTCTACCCAAAATTGGTAGTGTATTCTCACGTGGTACGGTTATGATATTGGAGGCTCTGGCAGCACCTAAAAGATTCCCGGAGTAGATCTAAACTCGAGTCAAATTATCGAAGTCCATTTCATAGCTTCTCAAGCATGTTTTGAAGCTGCTCGCCGCGCATTGTATAGGATTTAAAGCATGCGGTTGCGCAGCATCGTTTCAGTGCTCATACTAGCCTGGTTAATCACTGTGATTATTCTCCTAGCCCGATACCACGACCAAGCCTATATCATATCTACGATTTGGAGTGACTCAAGTGGCAAGCTCCACATTGCTGAAAAGGGTGGCCCGCCTGTAGGCGACCTGAAGCATCAGGTGCTGACGAGGGCGGCCGAGGACGCGCGACTCGCGGATGAGCTCATGGAACACTTGGCTGGTAACTCTGTGCTTAGTCAAGAACCTCTTCAGAAATCCAAGCCTGCGCACTCAAGTACGAGCAAGCCAATCTTGAAATCTTCGTCAAGATCGAAGGTTGAGCCGAAGAGCCTACCCCAGGTTCAGGAATCCCTGGCCCTGAAGTTGCCTCAAGATTTGCCGAAGGATCCATCAATCATAGCTGCGCCTATTGAAAGACATGCTGCCATGTCGACCGGCACTGCCTTGCATGCTACCGCCTCAGTATCCCAACAGATCGATGAATCGCATGTTAGAGACCAGCACTCGTCGCCTCCTACGCTCAACCCAGCGTCAGTGCCGCATGCAGCCACAACAGGCGTAGTGCTACCTAGAAGCAGCGCAGCCGCAGAAGAGGTCCTGACCGCGGGCGACTTGGTCGTTGATGGAAAAGATTCAATTCGAATCGAAAGCCAACCTACCATCCCTGCAAAACTAACCTCCATGCCCGGTGCTGCTTCAGTATCTCTGCAGTATGACGAATCGAGCCCAAAAGACCTGCACACACCCCTCTCTGTGCTCAAGCAAACTTTGCCACCACATGCACCAACCTTAGCCGGCTCGGCGCTTCATGGAAGCAGTGCTCGCATAGAAGACGTCCTGACTGCAAGCGTCGCGAGATCTGGCGAAGCAGGGTCGGGGCCTGCGGCAAAGAAGAAGCAGTCGTCGTCTTGCACAAGGGTCTTGCTTGACGATGGCTATGGAGCGATCCCAAACACGTACGTCGTGGTGGGGCAAGAACCGTCTTCGAGCACTCCACCACAGCTCCAGCCGTCAACCCCGCTGCTGCTCGAAGTCGTTCCGGGGGAGTTGTGTGCGGCTAAAGCGAAGTGCCAAGCATCTGTGTCATGTGCGGGCTTTGTGTGGTGGGCAGCACTGCAGGAAGCACAGCTTTTGAGGCGCTTACCGCCAAAAGACCAGTGGAAGAGCCATTCGGAAGGCACGAAGACAGCGGCACCGCGACGGCAATTGCTAGGGCAAGTCGACCCTGACCAGAGTCAAGTCGCTTTGTCACATGCCAGGCAGGCTCTTAGCAGCACTAGTAGCAGCACTGGCAGTGGTAGCGAACCAATGCCGCAAGGACGGCACAAGAGGAAATCCTCGGCAGAGTTGAAGAAGGAAGCCAAGGACAGAGCCCAAGCGATGGCGTCGAATTTACAGCAACAGCAAGTAGGGCTGGGGCCCGTGCTCTATGCGAAACTAGCCTCAAGCGACACGTTAACCCACCTCCTTGGGCACTACGACCGCAGGTATTTCAATAGATTATCAAACATGAGCCAAGAAGATGTTTATTTTTGATGATTTATAAATCATCAGCCTCCTATGCACCTTGCTCTTTATTTTCTTTGCTTTTCTCTTTCAATTCTTTCCACAAATAAATCATCAGCCTCCTATGCACCTTGCTCTTTATTTTCTTTGCTTTTCTCTTTCAATTCTTTCCACAAATTCCACAGACTTCTTGAAACCTCTCTCTCTTTGTCTCTTTCGCTCGTCTTGTTGTCAAGGCCACAGCTGCAAGTGGCCATGTCTGGCGTGCTAGCCCCAGCCCAGGAAGCCGAAAAGCGCACCGCTGCTAATGCATCCGTGTGCAGTGGCTCTGGCCTGCCAGGCCATCCTCGAGCGGAGTACGACGTGTACCGCACCGCTGGGGAGTGGTGGACCGACATGAACCGAGTGAGTGAAGGGGGCTAACGAAAGGAGGAGGAGGAGTTGGCTTGAGGAGAAGAGGGCATAGGAGTGAAGAAGAAAAGCTGAACACTTGCATTTATAGAAGTCAACAAACTCAAAACGATGAAGGAGTAGAGGATGGATATTTCCGTGTGCTATATTACACCTTGGAAAAGCTCACGTCAAGCTTTAAAACACCTCTGAATTTCACGCTCTGCTAGGCCGAAACCATTGACGGCGGCATCTGCGCGGTGAAGGCGGCGTGCGCGGCGGACGACGAGTGCCACGGATTCGTGTTTCGAGCGCGCGACGGCGCCGGCCTCCTGGGGAAGAAAATCAAGGTAGAATAGCTGCCTAGGAGGAAAAATAAAAATTACCGCGATTCGCATGTTGCACGCATTTGTGAGAACTTCTGCATTTTTAAAAAGCACTTTTTGTTCACCACACAATAGTAAATCCTTTCCACGACACAAAGCATGATATTCACGATGCTTCGTTGTGATTATAGTCGCGCTCTATCTCTAATGCCTGCATTGTCCACCCCACTAAACTCACTACTGCAGATTATGGACTACTCTAGCAAGACCGTGCGGCTGAAGTTGCAGAGGTTCGAGAAGAAAGCTCCAAGAGGGGTGTTCCTCTACGTGAAGCGCCCGAATTGGCTGAAGTTCGGAAAGGCGACGCACATCAACGGACAAGAAGTGGACGCTCCGACTACGCCGAGCTTGAGAGCACATAAGAGCAACAACGACGACCCTGGCAGCAGCAGCAGCTACCGCGACCAGCGCAAGCGTCGAGGTGGCGCAGGTACCGATGCTGCTGCTACCCCTGCCGCCGCTGAAGAAGAAGACGAAGACGCTGAGGCGAAAGCGCTGCGAGCGAAGTACACGTCACCGTGGGCGTCTCGACTCCGAGCAAAAAGGCCATGCCTGAACTTGGAGCAAGCGCCGTGGTCTGGGAGTCCTCCCTTAACGGACCCTCATCGTCGGCCCGAGGACCCTGAGTGGGATGCACTGCCAGCGCACCGAGCCACCGTAGAGGCCTCGTACTTTGGAGTCATAAACGACAGCAGTGGCGTCAGCGGTGGAAGTCTAGCTACCTCATCATCCTCGTCCCTTGGGGGTAGTTTAAGCAGCTTGCTACGCGGTGGCAGCAGTAGTGGTGGTAGCAGCACCTACCGGTGGAGCCTCGGTGCCTCTCAAACGGCTAGTGCTGCTGGGGCGTCGGCCGGCTCACCGGCAGAGCCGACGGGCCCGACGAAGCCGTCGGCAAGAGGCCGCACACCGGTGTGGATTAGCTTGACTACCCTGCCAGGTCGCATCGATCAGATTGAGCGGACAGTGATGAGCCTGGTGCAACAAACGGTGCCTGCGGATGAGGTGAGGATGATGTACCTTTGTGTCCGTGCAGCTAATAGGGTCTCCTCCCATTATAGAGTGCAATGGAATTTCGTCGAGTGCACCATTGTAATTTTTATCTTCTTCCTCCATTCCTAATGATCGCTAACCTTATCCAAACACCCTCTTTTCTATTTATTTCTCGTATCCACTTCCTTTTCCTCTCTTGATTTGATTCGATGACCAAACTTCCTTGTGAACAGGTGGTCATCAGCGTGCCTGCCCACAGCGAACGCGAAGGCCGCGCATACGTCACTCCATCTTGGCTCAACGCTCTGGTGAATTCTAGCCGCATTTCTCAGGCTCGGCCGCTCGTGCGCTTGCGGCACATCGAGAAAGACTACGGCCCTGCCACAAAACTGATCCCGTCCGTTATGGAAGCGCATTCCTTGAGCCGAGGAGACGGAAGCGAAAGAGGAACATCAACATCAGCCAGCAGCCGTACTGATAGCACTGGTGATGCCCGTGGCCGCGGCAACGTGCTCCTGTTAGTGTGCGACGACGACACCCTGTACCCGCCCCGCTTGCTCGAGACCTTGCTGGAATGGCACACCCGCTTGCCACACGCCGCCCTGGCCTTCAGCGGGTGGCCAGTGGTGGCCAAGACCTACCGCTACCCGCACTGGTCCGAGAACTACTTGGTGTACGGCAACGAATTGTTCGCGCCCCACCCTGTATCCATCATCCGCGGCAACACCGGGTAAGGTTTTTTCACACACGACACATGTTATAAGTCAAAACTTTGTTTCTGGATGGCCTCTGTCGAATTGCTTTCCCTTGATTGAACTCGTGTTAGATTCAATTCTACATGTCCCGTAGAGGTCCTTTTTCACAATATCTTTCCCTTGTGCTAAAAGCTGTCTCACCTTCACACTTCCATTCCTCGTGACCCTGTCACCGCCAAGCCCCACTATTTTCCTCGGCAGGTACCTGGTGCAATCCAAGTTTTTCGACGACCAATTATGGTTGGGCTATTCCAATGCGCCTCCGGGTGCTTTCTTCATGGACGACGTGTGGATTAGCGGCCGCTTAGCCAACGCAAAAGTGAAGCGATTTGTGGTAAGAGTGTGCCTTCATGATATTCATCCATTCATTCCCCTTCACAGGTCCTTAACCCTGTTTGAATAGTGTCTTAGCGTGATTTTCTATCTGTTTTCCCATCGCCCTCTTTTTCCTGCACCTCCACCTCCATTAGGTGCCGTTTGACGAGGACCAGTTCACCATGACCCCCAACTTGTCCAACGTGACCACTCTAGACCATGTCGAGCTCAGGAAACCTGCGGGGCCCTCCACAGCCCCTGAAACAGTCAACGACCTTGCTTCATTGCCTGAAGTTGCGACGAGTAGCCTGCACGCCAGCAGCACTAGCAGTAGCGCAGTTATGACAAACGAGCAGGACATACATCAGGGCACCTTGAACATTGGCGGTGGGCGGCGCCTACTAGCAGCGCCTAAGGTAAATGCTGCTTTCACTACGTGTGATTTACGCCACCACACTGAAGGCACACATGTCACACCCCTCGTTCTCTCACAAACCCTCTGGATCCATGTTGCTTTCGCCATCATCAATTACACTCCTTGGCAATGCCTGGAAGTGTACTACAAATACAAATATGCGCATACTTGCTTTACGAACTCCCCTGATTCATTCTTTTCTCTTGCCTCTTATCTGATGGGATGGGTGGAAATTGAGCAGCCCAACAATCGTGTCCAGGCCAACGAGCAAGCTTTAAAGCACTTCAAAAAGGACTGGGACGTGCTTTGGGATGGCGAGAAATATAGACTTCTTTTGCCTGCTCCAAAACAGAAACGGCCTCTAGTCCTGCGCTCGGGCTGGCTGTAGCAATATTACCCTTCTCTCTTCTCTTTGTGCCAGCGAGAAATCACCATCACCTATCAGCCTATCAGCTTTCGGGATTCCTATGGCGCCCTTCGCTCCAATGAGAAAAGATGTACAGAGCCTAGGACGAATACGAGAGAACCTATATTGTTACGGAGTGGGTTCAAAAGATACTGATTTGCTTTAAAAAGAAAATACAAATTCAATTCTATCGCCTACATTTCACATTTCATTCTTTGGAATTTAATATTTAATATGGCACATGGCACAGGGCCAGGGCATCAAGCCATTGCCATCACCATCACCATCAAGATTTCCGCCCTAATCCCGGAACTTCACTCGGCCATTTCTTAAAACGGAAATTACGGGGGAAATCTCCCCTCTGTATAGTCCAATACTCGAACTCCATACCGTAACTAAATTAGTAGTAGTGTTGGTGTCAGGTGGTTTCTGCGCTGCGTTTCCGAGACGGCTTTTAATTTTAATCCGCATGTTGAGCGTTATCCTCATAAAGCGGAATGCACTCCCCAAGGCCCCTATATAGAAGACATTCGGGACAGCGAATCGGTGTTAACATTTTCCCTTTGCACGGAGGACTCTGGAACGAAAGAGGAACCGCCTGTGTAGGGTTCGTGATTCGTTGTACTTTCGACGAATTGGCGTCCTGGCAGCAGTGAGCACAAAGAGCCTGCATGAATCTGCTTCGTACCAGGCTCGTGCTGCACTTATCGACCCCAGAGGATTCTGACGAGAAATTGTGCACACTCTTGTGTTGGAAGGTCAGGGTGTGGCAGGACCATGCAAAAACAAGGTAAACCCTTGGAGGCTGCACATCAATGCAGCAAAGTTCACGTGACTCATCCAAATCCAGGGCACTGCAGCGCGTCACACAAAGCGCATCTTATTATATATCATAGCAATACATTTGCGCTCACGAGCTGCATGGAGCTCAATCACGTGCTGCCATGGTGAGGTTGCGAATCTGAGCAAAGTCCGAGAAGAGAGTGAAATTGTGTCTGCGATGACATGTTGTGCTGCGTAAACAGGTAATATCTAGAAATGAGCTTCACATTGTAGAGTATGACAAATTTAGGCTCAACGTGTTAAGAACTGAAGGGAGTGAAAACTCTCAACAACGTGGCCACCGCGCTCGACCCGACAAAACGTCGGGGAGGGCAGCGACAGGTGTAAAACTTCAGGTGGACACATCAAGGCCAGCTGAGACCTCTCCCCGCGCGCAGATGGATAGCCGCGCGTTAATCGGAACAGAAATCTCAGGCCAAGCTCATCTTTATGTATGCCGACATAATGACGAACAAATTCCGTGTGTTTGAGCGGAATGATCGCAAAGTGAAGTTGGCAGGTGTGGGCTATGTGCTATGTGTTTCCAGATTTCAATTTCCGAAACACTAGCTAGATATTTATCTTGTATGTTTGCAAGATAGAAAAGTCGAACGAAGGACTAAAGGTGAAGCACAAGTGCTCTGAAAATGATTTCCTCTCGAGCTTTGCACCTATAGTTGTTGTATTTCGTAGCGAAGAGATGTTGTTGAGGATGCTTTAGCGAGCGGCAGGTAAGGCGAAAGGACGAAGTGATGAGAGAGAGAGAGAGAGATGAGAGAGCGACGATGTTCAAAAACTGTACGGACAAGCAAGAAGCAAGAACTGGACTTCGGAATAGATTTTTTTGGTTTTTGTTCCAGAATGTCAACATCAGCGTGACGTCCTTTGACACGACAATTCTCAGGTATCTTACAACTTTCTTACAACATACGCACGTTAGGTGCTGCGAAACAAATTGCGCGAAACGCACGTTAAGACAATGCTTTTCATTCAGCGGCTGAGTGCAGTCCGTCAAAGCACGCTTTCATCTCTCTTCAGCCTATGCCTCTGGAGCACACTTCTTCAGTCTGTATTTGCTGCTCAAGGTGATCAATTTGATTTGTGCTTGACACCCGAGCCACCTAAATTTTGGCGTGCTTTCCTGTCTGAAAATTGAAACGAAATTAATTTCCCCGGTGAATACTGCATGTTTTCTGATCGACTAGGCCATTGCCGCCGCCAACTTGATGTCATGACATCGTCCGCATTTGCATTTCCCACGCCGAGTATGGGAATCTTTTCCACCTTTGCCTTCAGCAAATCGGGACCAGCGCCAACCTTAAAGAAGCTGAAAGAACAGCCTGTGGCCGAAGCTATTCCTATCCTTTCTCAGTCAAATACCCTGGCAACAACACCTGGCGAAGGTCTATTGAGAATTCAGGCCAAATCGCCACCAGGACTTCATGAAGTTACGCGTCACCGGCGCGCCTCGCCGCCAAGTCAGCTCGAGCGGCAACTCCGGCAGACTTTCACTGGATGGGTAGAGAGCGCCAAAGTACGTCTTCCAACTTCTAAAGACCGCGACCGCTCGGACTCTTCTCAAATGGACCCCGACGATTTACCCTTTGCGCCCGCAAGCTCATCGCTTTTTCGTAAAATCCCCACAGTAATTTCGCCGGCTCCTTTCTCGCCGGTCTCGTTCTCGACAGCATCACCCATCGGGAGCTTTGGAATGAGCAGCAGCAATCGAATCGTTTCAAATTTTGACATACTTCAATGAGTTTTGTCAGGATTTTCTGTATATAATACGATTGATTAAGTGAGTGTTCTCGAAATTCTCTGCTTGGCAACTGCGGTGCGCTTAGCAGGCACACCATACATAATTACATATTCTGCCCTTGTCTTTCTTTGCACTGGGGGAGTATAATCTAATCTAATCTAATTACATTACATATTCAGAAACCGCATTTGGCACAGAAAACAGTCAGTCAGTTGGCTTGATACCTGATACCTGAAATATAGCTGGTTAATCACAAGCCATAACACAACCCAGTCGGGCTTAAATCCATTTAGGCTTAATTAAGGAAAATAATAATTTAAGAGGTTTTATGAGGCTTAAATCTAGGCCTAAAATAAGCTTAAATTTAAGCCTAATTTTAAGCCTAAATTTAAGCTTAAATTTAAGGGTCCAGGCCACTGCCCTCTCGGGGTTAGGGTTAGGGTTAGGGTTTATCTGGAAAAGCGGGGAGGCTTAAATTTCGGCCTAAAATAAGCTTAAATTTAAGCCTGTTCTAGCCTTGAATTTACGGTCAATTCTGTTGATCTGGAGAAGCGGAAGTAGGAAGCTTAAAGTAAGCCTAAAATAAGCTTAAATTTAAGCCTAATTTAAGCCTAAAATAAGCCTAAATTTAAGCCTAATTTAAGCCTAAAATAAGCTTAAATTTAAGGGTCCAGGCCACGGCCCTCTCGGGGTTAGGGCTAGGGTTTATCTGGAAAAGCGGGGAGGCTTGAATTTAGGCCTAAAATAAGCTTAAATTTAAATTGTGGGAAGCTTAAATTTAGGCCTAAAATAAGCTTAAATTTAGGCCTAAAAGCTTAAATATTTAGGCCTAAAATAAGCTTAAATTTAAGCCTGATTTAAGCCTAAATTTGAGTTTAAATTTAAGGGTCCAGGCCACTGCCCTCTCGGGGTTAGGGTTAGGGCTAGGGTTTATCTGGAAAAGCGGGGAGGCTTAAATTTCGGCCTAAAATGAGCTTAAATTTAAGCCTAAAATAAGCTTAAATTTAAGCCTGTTCTAGCCTTGAATTTACGGTCAATTCTGTTGATCTAGAGAAGCGGAAGTCGGAAGCTTAAATTTAAGCCTAAATTCAAGCCTAAAATAAGCCTAAAATGAGCTTAAATTTAGGCCTAAAATAAGCTTAAATTGCGTTCTTGACCTCCTCGGTGGTCGTGCACTTAAGCATATTTGTGATGCTTAATTTAAGCCTAAATTAAAGCCTAAAATAAGCCTAAATTTAAGCTTAAATTTAAGGGTCCAGGCCACGGCATTCTTGAATTTCTCGATTATCGTGCACTTAAGCATATTTAAGGGCTTAATTTAAGCCTAAATTTAAGTCTAAAATAAGCCTAAATTTAAGGTAAATTGAAGGGTCCAGGCCACGGCATTCTTGAATTTCTCGGTTGTCGTGCACTTAAGCATATTTAAGGGCTTAATTTAAGCCTAAATTTAAGTCTAAAATAAGCCTAAATTTAAGGTAAATTGAAGGGTCCAGGCCACGGCATTCATAGTCACAGCCCAGAGCTTATTTCCCCTTAAATTGAGCCTGCTTTAATTTAAGCTTATTTAGGCTTAATTTGGGGGCTTAATTGGATTTAAGGCCCACTGAGTTGTGCTCTCTCACAAGCGAAGTAGATAATCGGTAGTAGCGCTGGTTTTCTGAATACCGAGTGAAATAATTTGTATTGCACTTGGTGCATGGCGAATGCGTAATGCGTGTACCAGGCCGCAAAAGTCAAAGAGGGTCCAACTTGCGTCGCGTGTGGTTCACACTTAGCATAATTGGATGAACAATTTTAGTCAAAATTAAAAAAGAAAGGTGATGAGCTGGCGTGCTTCTCTTGAGGCCGGTTCTCAGTAGCGAAATTAGCCTGCTGGGGCACCGAAGTGCGGCACAAATTCCCTCTCATCCCGATAATGCTAGCCATAATTGCCATTGAGCTGGGGTTGTTATGAATTCGTTCACATTGCAATTAGTTACGATGCGTCTACGTATGGATGCAGCAATACCGCGGAGAAATTCCTTGTGAAGCTGGAAAGTGACACGCAATGGGCACTCCAACACTCAGACCCCGCAAACGTGTTCCGAGGAAAGAAGCAAGATTCTCGTAGAGCCTTCTGGAGCGCGCGCATACATGCCACATGTTCAATGGAAGTTTTTTTTTTTTTTGCCCATGTTTTTCTTCGCATTGGGGGAATATAATCCAATCTAATCAGCGATAACGGTACTTTCTGCAGTGGAGAGGAAGTGACCAAAGGGCCCCCCTTCTCTGGAGGTTGAAACTCCTCTTTTGAGCAGCACTCTCAGAGCACGGAGGAGCGTGCCTCTTTGGACTGCTATCATCAATTCCATGGCCACTCCAATATGTTTGCCTGATTACCTTTTGAAGTTTGAGCTGCTTTGCGTTTTATCTCTACCTGTTAACCTCCTAATCCCGGCCCCTTGGGGCTCGGGGCTCGGGGCCTGTGCCAAAAAGCCTTCCTTGACAACAACACCAATATAATACAAAAGAAATTTCGACGTTGGGAAAATTTGGGATCACGGGATGGTATGCATGTACTTATCGTGAAACCGTTGGAGCTTTCTCGGTTTCTCGGGCGTTGCAGCTTTGGCTACTAAACCGACGCGCTCGTCGTTGCTCGTAACTGTAAATTGGCCCCGCCTGGTAAATCCAAGGTACGATAATGATTCACATGTTCAAAGGCTACGACTTTATTTTCTCGTAGTTGTTCATTAATTCAAATGCTCTGCTTGCTCATCCGGACATCCACCCTCGCAGGGGTTTCGTAACACCTTCAAGGTGGCGCCGCCAATGTTTGCCAATCCGCGAAGGCCGGCTTCGGCCTCACAGGAGCGCCGTTCTCACAGTGCTTCACGCCAGCGATCTCGTGATAGTGAGGATAACCAGGGCCCTAGTCAAGATCCAATTCTAGGCGGGGGCGCCCGTGGCATCCGCGCCTTGCGCAAGCAGCGCGACGATGGGGCGTCAACGTCCTACGCAGCAACTGGCGCAAGTGATAGAGAACGGTCGCCACTCTCGCCACTTTCAAATCAAAATAATTATTCAAGTCGTAACACTTCTGAGCGCGACCGACCGAGCAGCGCTTCTGCTCGCAGGCCTCGGGGCGGCGTGGGCAAAGTAGACTTGGCCCGGCGGTACCTTGCCGAGCGCGTGGACCCTCTCATGAGCGAAATCATCAATTACTTGCTCCTGGAGCAACCAGAAGCGGCAGACCAAGCTATTCTCCAATTTCTTGAAGCACGACGGAGCGGCGCACCGCCACCGCGCGTGACAGCCCGCCGGGCAGGTGACGGGAGCCGGCACGCGGTGACGAGGGACCGGCTGTATATGGCACGCAGCGTGCAGCCAGTGCTGGAGAAGCTCATGCGGCGCGTGGTAGAAGAGCAGCCCGAGGACGTGCCGGCACACTTTATCAAGCAGCTGCGGGCGCATCATGTGAGAAGCCCTCCGGCCTCAGCGGCGGCCCCTGCGGTTGCCAACGAGGTTGCTGCGCCACCATCGTGGAACAGAGACACTCCGACTCCGGCTGCTCCTGTGGTTGCTGATGTTGCTCTTCCTACACCAACGCCTCTGCCATCGCCCCCAAACCGATACGCCTGTGATGCACTCTTTCGCATGTTGGACGAGGACGGCGAAGGATGGATGCAGGCCGCGACGCTGGTGGCGCGGATGACGTCACTGCGAGCGGTAGGGGTGCCGATTGAGAGCACGGCCGCGAGCTTTTGGCTCAGCGTGCGAGTCGACGACCAAGCACGCCGCTTGAACAAGCACGCGTTCTTTGCCGTCATGTGCAGTGCGGTGGACGCGGCGGACCAGTGGTTCCCTGTAGGCGACAAGTCACCGCCTCTCCTCAGCAAGCACCTGCCACTTGAGGCGAAAGCACCGGAGACAATCAACGCTGCGCCGCCCGTCCGCCCTCAGCCCGTAGTCATGCCAGCCGTCGCACTCGAGCCTGTCCAGCAAGTTGTGCCTCCAGCAGCAGCAACAGCAGCAGCAACGCCCACGCCCGTGGCAGCTGCACCGGGGCCTGCAGCAGCAGCAGTGGCCACGAGAGAAACTCCTCCAGTAAAGTCGTCGGTGGCACCCGCAGCTGGTGCGCTGGCAGTGGGCACCCGAGTGACGGTAAACTACAAAAGGAGCGGCAATTTTTACCCGGGCAAAATTGCGAAAGTGAACACCGGCAACACGTACGACATTGCCTATGACGACGGCGACAGCGAAAAAGCTGCAAAACGTGAGCACATTTTTGTTTCAGATGGCGAGTCAGCTGCCGTGGATGCCCGAGCTGCTCCAGCTGCCCCAACCCCTACATCTCCCGTGTCTGTGGTGCCAACTGAGGCAGACAACCAGCCAGCATCAAGCGGTGGGGTAGAGGTAGGCACCGCCGTAACGGTCAACTACCGCAAGAGCGGCAACTGGTACCCTGGTAAAATTGCTGTGGCGCGCGCGAACGGCACTTATGACATAGCTTACGATGACGGTGATAGCGAACGGGCGGTGAAAAGCGAGCACATTAAAGTTGATGGTAAGCTTATCGTTGATCCATCAACAACAACAGCAGCGGCTGCACCTTTAGCAACAAGTGCCTTAATGAGCAACGAAGCCCTTTCTGGCGCCGCTCTTCCAGCGGCTGCTCCCGCGACGAAGCTGAAAATGGTGGTGGCGCTCTTGGGTGTGCAGGGGGCAGGGAAATCCACCTTGCTGCGCGCCATGGGCGGAGACCCAGACCCCAAGCCGAGGCCCACCACAGGCTTTGGCCAAAAGAAGCTCCCCTTTGAGCTGAACCCGGACGCCGCATCCGCTGCTGCCTGCGCTCCCGAAGTACTGGTGCACTGGTACGACTTGCCGGGCGGGTGGCAATCGAAATGGGCCGGCTACTTGGGAGAGGTGCACGCGGTGGTGTTTGTGGTGGACGCGGCAGCCGAGGATGCGACCTTTGAGGTGGCCAAACAGGCCTTTCGGGTTGCGGTGGGCTTGAGTGACGGTGGCGACAGCAGCGGCGATGGGGATGCTGACGCAAAAGCTTGTGCCCGAGTGGTGAGTGGAAAACCCGTGCTGGTCCTGTGCAACAAGCAAGACGTGCCTGGAGCCAGGTCCACAGACGAAGTAGCGGCTGCCTTCTTCAGTGGCGGAGGCGAACACCTCAACATGCGCGCGTTAGCGTGCTCGTGCCACCCATTGCGCGCTCCCGGAGAAGAGTTTGATTCGCGGCTGGAGCAAGGGCTCGAGCAGTTGCTCTCAGAGACGGCCCAGCGCTTCAGCGAACTTGACGCGCGCGTGCAGAGCGACCAAGCCCGTGCAGACGAAGCGCGCGCCGCGGAAAAAGTGGAACGGCACCGCCGCGTCATGACCAAAGTGCTCGCCGAGAAAGCTTTTCCCCCCGAGGGCACCCCTCCGCAGGAAACTTTTTCGGAAGTGGACGGGTACGAGTTTTTGGCGATGGAGCTGTTGCTGCACGACCCGCAGGTCCCCGAGAAGACCCGCACGGCCGAAGAGATGTGGGGCTTACCATTAGAAGGGCAGCGCCTTGCTAAACTAGTGGGGTTCCAAAAGATGGCCATGATCATGTGCGCCGACATGATCAACCCAGAGAACAAGCCGTCCAAAACCACGCACACTTGGGCTGAAGTGACCGCTTACGTGATGGACCGCCGCGAAGACGCAGGCTTGCCCCGGGATCTGGCGGATTGATGGGTTGAATTGGGGTTGAATCTTAGCACGCGGTTTTAAAAACACCAATTATTTTTCCTATAGACAACAGACAAAAAGGACATTCGGATTCCGAAGCTAAAACAGAACGCAGAACGCACAAATAGCGGAATGGGGAAGATCTTTGTTGAATAATCAAGCCTTATGAGAAACACAAGAGGGACACGGCGGCACTCTGGCACTTTGATTTCGGTTTCAGTTCCAGGTTCATTCAGCCGAGAGAAGCCAAGTCCAACTTGTGTTCTGTGTTGTAGGGCTTATACAGCTTAAGCTTAAAGCTTACAGAGTACCACCACGCATCTACGCCTACGCATCACCATCACTGTGCTGTTTGACGGTTGGCGGTACACTTCATTAATCTTTACCTGAATTGAGCTACTTCCTCTGAAAGAAGAGTAGCAGGGTGATTCGTAATTCAGTCAGCAGTCATAGGCCATAGGCAGCAATCGATTTTATTTCTTTCTCCTAGTGCCATCATTCCTCATGTCACTACAACGGGCACGCAGGTAATCACTTCCAATTCTCTTCTACAATTCTATTCGCTCGCATGTCCAATGGCCTCGCGGAAGGCCTGAAAGTCCTCGGGTTTTACTCCCAAATCCTTCGCCAGTGCTTCGTCGGGCTCTTCCGCAAAGAAAGTAAGTGCCTCAATGTCAATCTGTTCGTCAGCACAGCGCGCTCGATACTTTCCGAGGCGAAATCGCTCAAAGAGTTCTTTGACTCCCTCGTCTTCGGACTCTAGCGTGAGCGGACTGAGAATCCGAAGGATGCGAATTCGAGGCCCTTTCTTGATACCCAAGTTGTTCAAGCCATCATCGTGCGCGGCCATGATTTGCTCCAAGCTCGTTAAATTCGCTTCCACTAGCTGCTGCAGCGTGGCGTCGCTCACTCCGCCATCACGCAGCAACCCAATGGTTGGGCCGGCCTCAATCAGCGCCTTTGCCAACTCAGGTGTCGCTTCTGGAACTGCAGGTGTTGCAGTAGCATCTGCCGCGGCACCGTTGTGTTGTACAGCCTCTGCAGCCGCTGGAGCTCGAGAAGCTTCCGCAGCCGCTGGAGCACGAGCAGTCGCGGCATTTACTTGAGTGGCAGGAACTTCTTGTCGAAAGTCTGGAAGCGCAGCGCCCTGGCGCTTTCGAAGCAAATCAGCTTGGCGCATTTCCTTCGTCGGCTTGACTTGCCAGCCACTGCTGCTCTCGTCATTAGCCCCTTGACTGCCCTGGACTGAGTCGAGGGAAAAAGGCGCAACTGACACTGATTCTTGAGGCTGTATAACTGGCGACTTGAACGTCTGCTGGCATAGAGGGCACACACTCGAAGCACTCGTTAGGGTATTGTATTCCTTGATTTTCTCGACGCATGCCGAGTGGAAGGTGTGCCCGCAAGGAAGCATACTGGTGCTAGCTCCTACCAGAGATTCAATACAAATTGCGCATTCATCGTCACTAGGTGCCAAAAGCGCGTTTACGGCAGCTGCTTGGGCTGACTCGACGGGTATCTCATAGCGTGCTTTTTCCTTAGTGGCCGCAAGTAGTCCAAGCGGTGGCGACACATGTCTCTCAGCTTCAGAGGCCGATCGTGATCCAGGCATAAAAGCGGGCTTAGCGGAACTTCGTTTCACATGATGATCGTAATCAGATGAATCGACACCAGCTTTGGCATGCGATTTCCTGTCGGCAGGATCAGTACCATCGGACGGCATTCCTTGATTATTTCCACCGTCGGTGAGCGAACCACCTCCGCCTCCCGAGCTCATGGATTCATCAGCGTAAGTGTCTGCGTCGTTCGAGTGACCGTATCGAATGTTAAGTTCTTCCGCGTACTGAGCAGCAGCATCTAAAATTGAAGTGATCCGTGCAACTGCGTCGTCTATACATTCAGGCGACTTCGACTCGATATATACAATGGGGTCTTCGACATTGATATAACATCCAGTTTCAGCTTTGAGTTTGCGTATATCTTCGCCACCTTTGCCAATGATTCTCCCCGCGAAATTAATTTTGGGATATTTCGCCGAAGGCATCGTAATTGTCTGTTTGTACACAGGCCGCCCGCCTTTGACATTGCTGGTTACCATGGTAGGTTGCGTGGGTTGGACAGATATGGCACCGTCATCCATGTTTTTGGCTTCCGAAACACGAGTTGCAGCTGCATGTACACCATGATTGTACTCAGATGAATCGACACCAGCCTTGGCATGCGAATTCCTGTCGACAGGATCAGTATCATTGGCGCCTCCGCCTCCCCAGCTCATGGATTCATCAGTGTAAGTGTCTGCGTCGTTCGAGTGACCGTATCGAATGTCAAGTTCTTCCGCGTACTGAGCAGCAGCATCTAAAATTGAAGTGATCCGTGCGACTGCGTCGTCTATACATTCAGGCGACTTCGACTCGATAAATACAATGGGGTCTTCGACATTGATACAACATCCAGTTTCAGCTTTGAGTTTGCGTATATCTTCGCCACCTTTGCCAATGATTCTCCCCGCGAAATTAATTTTGGGATATTTCGCCGAAGGCATCTTAATTGTCTGCTTGTATAGCGGCCGCCCGCCTTTGACATTGCTGGGTACCATCGATGCAGGTAGCGTGGACTGAGCAGATGCGGCGCTCTCAGCCATCTTTTTAGCTTCAGAGGCAAGAGCAGCAGCAGCGTCAAGTATCGGTTGCATGCACTTGTTACAAAGCTTTTCTCCCGTTGTTGGGCAAATTCCACCTCTTTCAGCAAAGTATTCCGCGGCACACGACTGACAAGTTGCGACGGGTTTTGCAGCACTGACCAAGGAAGAGTACAGCAGCAGGAAAGCAGATTACCCAAGTAGAGAGAGAAGAACAAAAAGAAATCGTTGACCATATTATTTCTAAAACATCTTTATGATATTGATATTGTACATCACCTCTTAAGTAAAGCGCTCATTCCGCCCAGTTTAGGTTTAGCCATCCTTTTTGTATCCGAAGCCGCAGCTTTCGTTCGCTTCACGCCTTCTTGAGCTGCTGCCGCAGCAGCGCGGGCAGCAATCTGCTCAGCGCTTTCTTTGCAGCGACGACAAAGTTTCTTGTCTACGTCTCCTCCTGACTCAGTTGAAAACCGTTGGCATTGCGTGCCGTTGGATTTTGTTCCGACGCACCTTCCGTTGTCTTCATCTTCGTCAGAGACCTCGGCTGCGGCCGAGATGACCTTCCGTGGTGCTGCAGTGGGCTGCTCTTTGGTCGCTACCCGTGAATCACTCTCCTGAGAGATTTTATATTTCTCAATCGTCAGTCCACATCCTGCTTCATGCGGACAAGCCGCGAGCAGTAGTTTTTTAGCAGTGCTCTTATCATTAGCCCACTCCTTAGCCTTCTTAAGATACTTCTCAGGCATTTTTCCATTTAAACTTGAGGCCGATGATTTGTTTTTGCTTGCCGTGGTTAGGTCAAGCATGTCTTGAAGGCCAAGAGCTTTAAGGAGAGTATTTGAAACCAGATTGGCGCTAGCTCCTCCTCCAGCTAGACTTGGGCAGATTGCGCTAATGCGCCCCGACTTCAGGAACTTATTAGATTCATTCGTCGCGTACCGTTCTCCACACAGCACGTGGATTGAATTTTGATGCGCATTTGGAAGCATCCCACACTCGATTAAAGCCATATCTTTCGGGCTCACGCTAGTCTGGCAAAGCACACATATAGCTGCGACTGTCCCAGACCCACCAGACTCCGGTGGTGCTCGGTAAGCGGTGAACATGCAATTACACGGGTAGTGCTTCAGAAGCAAAGTTCACGATTGATTGAATATAAGGGTATCACGAAACGAACACCAAGCTAGTGCGATGGTGTGCTCGTGATGATGATCGCGATGGCGATGAAGTGCGTCGGGCTTATGTCTAGTGTTCGAGGAACTATTCTTGAAAAGAGATGAGTGAAAAGCACTCGCTACTCGCTAAGCCTTTGTTACTTGTATGTTACACTTCGTACTTCGTAATAAGTAAGTTTCGTAAGTACAGATGTACAGTACAGTACTGTACTGTAGTACTGTGTACCGTCGGTACAGGTTAGGGAAACAGTCGAAACCAAAAAAGTGAGATGAAACGAAACCCCGGTTTGTAGGGGCTCTGTTCTTCTAGTTGTTTCGAAATGAAACACACCGAGAGATGGGAATATTGGGGACGTTTCGTTTCTCGAGGTGAAACAAACGCAAAATATTTATCATGGTTCTGTACAGCAAGCCGAAACGAAACGGACTTCAGCCGAGACCCCCTCGGGGGGAGTTCCGTAAATCCACTACCCTCCGTCCGGGAATTAAATACTAATTGCTTTCGTATTTATCTTTGCTTAAACGAACTCCCTGAGCTTAGCTCCAGTGAGATGAATGATGCGTACTGTTGCGTAGCTTCATTTGGTGTACT
>Ga0307982_1000938_pt1 | contig 23283 bp, 9 predicted proteins | sample OrgLakmetagen989_FD_201847 | JGI IMG/M metagenome (GOLD analysis project Ga0307982, IMG submission 201847) | Saline water microbial communities from Organic Lake, Antarctica - #989 | ecosystem: Environmental > Aquatic > Non-marine Saline and Alkaline > Saline | place: Antarctica: Organic Lake...
TTCTTTCTTTCTTTCTTTCTTTCTTTCTTTCTTTCTTTCTTTCTTTCTTTCTTTCTTTCTTTCTTTCTTTCTTTCTTTCTTTCTTTCTTTCTTTCTTTCTTTCTCTGTTCTCTGATGGAGGGCGAGGGCGGAGCTGCTCGGAGCTGGCTCAGCCATTGGCATTTTACCAGCCAGCTCATCTACCTCTACGCTCCTGGATTTATGGTTTTTTTGGGTCCTGTTGGCTGTTGGGGAAATAGGGAAATGCGTATTGTATTGGATTGGCGAGTTATTCCAATTCCAGTCAATATCCACCAGGGATTACAATTTTCTGACTATTTCAATTGCAAATCCTCGAGAATTCGTGCGTAAAACACATTGCACGTCCGGTGTACCAAGCGAGGGTATTAGAGCGCTCTATGTAAGTACTCCATGCAAGTACAAGTACAGCAGCAAACTTCAAACTGTAGTTGTCTGGAGTCTGCACAGTAACTTTACGTACTTACTATTTCAGCAGGGGCCGGAATTAGAAGGCTAACAGGTAGAGAAGAAAAGCTGCGCTTACTAAATCTAAGAAGCGAATCGGGCGCACAAGCCCGAGTGGCCATGGAATTAATGGTAGCGGCTCAAAGTTGCACACTCCTCCGTGCTCTGAGAGTGCAGCTCAAAAGAAGAGTCTCCGCCCGCAGAGGAGGGGACCAAAACGAAGTCTCTCAGGCGATCCATGTCCAGAAGAAGAGCCGCCCATCCCAAAGCAGCAGCGTGATCCCATTTGCGTACTTACTTTTTGAGTTTTGACCATGTAAGCATGTAAGTACTAGTACAGGTGTAAGGTGTAAGTAAGTTAGTTACTCCTTGCTTGTTCCTGTAACGACTAACTGTACCATATTAGAGTGGCGTTACCGGTCAACTCAAAATGGCCAAAATGGCCTTTGCTGCGTCAACACCCATGCAATGCTTCGTGCTCTTGGGCTACCTCCTACACTTCGCGCAAACTATCCCGTAAGTCTTAGTTTGTCACCTAGATCCTATTTTGCCTCAACCTAGTCAATTTTCACGTCGATAAAATGTACCCACGCTGAAACACAGGGACTCGTCATTCATATGGCCGGGCAAAGGGTACCCACCAGATGAAGAAATCCAAGCCGTGAACAGAACTAACACTACGAATGCCACAAATTCCACAGACTTTGTGCCTCCTTTGAATTACACTGCTAATCGCACTGGCTGGCGGCCAGTGGCTCACGCTGCGTACCAAGACGTAACGGTCCCACGCGATGGCCGCCGCCAGATCGAACTCCTTGAAGAGTTCACTATCCCAGATGGCGAATCGGAGCTTTTACTTCCCATAGAAGTGTCACCGAATAGACTCACGCTCGAAGGCGACGCACCTCCTCTGGCCATTGCAGTAGCTAGCCCGACTCCTGATGGGGAATATGGCGCAGGCCATAGAATCAACGTAACTGTGCTGATGACCACGGAAGTCGATTGGAGACCAGAAGGAGTCGCAGTGGGATCGAGGTAATAATCAATGCTTGCATTTCATCTAGGCTACTCTGCGTAGCATTCACAATCACTCACACACTCTCTCTTAGGTGGGTTGGGAGTTCGATCGATGTGCCTGCACGTTGGATTATCAGCGGGTCTACGAAACATCTCTACGGCACCGCAAACGATGCAGTCGGCTTCAATGCTCAGTGGACAGACGGAGCGCACCCCACAGCGCATACGATTCTTGCGAACGCTACAGCCCCCGTGCTGCGCCTCGCTACAGGGTGCCTTGGCGCGCGGCTTACAGCATGCGCGGTGCCGGAGGTGCAAACATTTACATGTGCAGCAGACGGTGGCGCCCTCACGATCACATGGAACGGTCATCACGCGACCAACATAAAAGCGCACAGCGACCAAGAAGAGCTGAAGCAACGCCTTGAAGCTATTCCAGGCCTAGGAAGAGTAACGGTGTCGTACTCGACCCCACTAGACGATCCTGAGGCTCGACGCCTGTGCACAACTCGGGGCAACAACGTCACAGTAACCTTCGAAGATGCCAACATACCGCCTTTTCACATCGATGCCGCGTCAAGCAGCTGCGAACAAAATGGCAACCTTCCAGAGCTCGAGCTTGACCAGTACAACGCGCCGCAGGATTCAGTCTCGGGGCGGGCGCTAGGAGATGGCACCTTTTTGTACACGAACCGCGATGACGTGTTAGACGTGCATGGCGTAGTGCTGTCTCGCCAAGCAATAGAATTAAGGAGAGGGCACAGGGCACCGGACCGATATGCACCGTTAGTTGCCATTGAATCAGATGATGAGGATCCTGCGGTATTTTTGAGCCGGAATCGCCGGTCTAGGCTTGTGTTTCAGTACACCGTGTGCGAAGGCGATTCAAGCAGTGACCTCGAGTACCGAAGCGTGGCGTCGATGGAGGGAGAAGGCCTCGTCGACGCACACACCGCTGTTCCCATTGATCTCACATTACCACCCCCAGGCTTTGGAGGCAGCTACCGACACCACGGCGGAGAGTCCCTGAGCGCACGACGGCACATTCGTATCGACACGGCCGTGCCCCAGGTGGTGAAAGTCACGAGCCCGCTGAACGACGGGGTCTACGGAGAGGGAGATGCCATCTTGATCGATGTGGTCTTCAACAAAGCCGTTGATGTTGAAGTCACCAACGGAATAGCCTACCTTGATAAGTGGAAAGAAGGCGAAAATAGTGCAGAGATGATCCGAGTGGAACATGAGGAACAGCCCGGGCGGCCTTTTCTGTACGTGGCAGTGGGTCGCATATCGGAGGCAGTTCGACAAGCCCAAATGATGTGGTACCCTCCCAAGGAGACCGTGGGCCAGTATGTGTACCTCCGAAAGGCCTATTTCGTGAAGCAAGTCGACGAAGTGGTCACCTTTCGCTATGTTGTGAACGATCTCGACTATGCCGTGCGTCTCGACTATGTGGACCAGTCATCGCTGAGGCTCAACGGCGGCTTCATTCGGCGATCCTCGTCGCACCCGACTACCCATGCAGATGTGACTCTACCACCACCGAGAAGCGTCAACTCCCTCGCTGGTACCAAAAGTCTTTTGATTTACCCACTGCCAGCGAGAGTGGTGCGGGTGTATGCGAGCGGGGGCACACAATCCTATGGCGCGTTTGAGATCATCAAATTAAACGTTCAGTTTGGGTGGGGGCTCCTCGCGGGCTGGCGAGGTCAGAGCTTCCTACCGCCTTACCGCGCACTCACCAACCGTTACGGTGTGCCGGTGACGCTGTCAACGAATGCAGCGCCGTACCTGGAGCTGGCAGTGGATGTGGTGCCAGTGGCCAGGGTGTGGTCTTTGAGCAACGGTTCGTCGTCTCTGGTGCTCGCCCAGGGGCACGGCTTCACCAACAGCTGGGCACTCGGCCTTGAGTTCGAGGTTCTTGTGGGGCTTCCTGGCACTAACTTCAATCGGAAAGTTGTGACAATCACAAACACATCTGGGGACGTGCTCTATTTTACTCCTTCGTGGAATGGCCAAGAGGTGCTCTCGGGCACGCCATCTGGAAACTTGACTTCTCTTGGGGTGCGCAATGCGACATATACCGGTGGGAACAACACTGACACTTTAACATTTGAGTATTTAACACTGCCTGGAGACCGAACCAAGTTTCTCGATTACACTTCCTCGAAGGCCTTCAAAATGAGCCCTAATTCGACCTTGCTGCGACTCGCGCATAGCCCCAAAACAGCAGTGAATACCACGCTAGTGCCAGTAGGAACTTGTTCAACGGACCTTGCGTTTGGTTGCTCTCTGAGCGCCACGGTGGACGATGAAGATGACGACGCAGTGGACGTTGAGGCGCGGAGTGATGCGTCCTTTCGCCCTTCCGTCATCGCCATCACAACCACCAAGGTTGGCGGTGTATATGGTGTAGGTGAGCCCATTGATGTTGTGGTCTCATTCAGTGCACCAGTCATGGTATCCTCTAATATAACAGCTGCACCTGTGCTTCGGATGAGTCCTGGTGGATTTGCGACTTACGGCTACGGGAGCGGCACGCACAGTCTCACTTTTTGGTATGTGGTTGGCGAGGGCGACTCGGCATCAATACTTGATTCGTACGCTTTACCTTACGCCAATGCCTTTGATCCAGCCATCTCAACCCTTTCGCCCCTTGACATCTTCTTCATGGGCCATGAGGAAGGCTGGATTCGGCGCGCATCGTCTCAGCCTCTGACGCCAGCTTTACTCGACGTGCCTACTCCGGGAGATCCGGGCTCACTCTCAGTTCTTCAGGTCACTCCAGGCTCTGCAATCGAAGTGTGCACGGAGATGTGCGCCTACATTGAGACGGTGTCCACTGACACTCCTGCAGACTCCATCCTGGGAGCGGGTGCCCGCTTGACGCTTCTCGTGCGATTCAATCGGCGGGTAGCTGTGAACACCACCGGCGGCACGCCTGTCTTAGAACTGCATTTGGGAAGTACTGAGCCCATTGACGATGGCAGCAACCAGGGATACGGATCCATCAGTGGAGAGGTGCAGGTAGCAACCTACACGAATGTCTCGGAGGACGGCCGCACGCTATCCTTTCTTTACACGGTGCAGGCTACGGACCCGTACACGCGACCAGTGATTGTGCACCAACGGCGGTCGGACCTGACACGCACCACTGCGATTCAGCTCCAGGGTGGTCGTGTGGTCACTGTTGCAACAGGCCGCAATGCCGTCTTGACGGTTCGTCGGCTGAGCCGCGTGCTTGCCCTCGAAGAGCTGCAACTTGACATGACCACGTCACGCTCCGAGCCAGGCGACTCCGACCCTTTCAGCCCTGATCCAGCCCGCACTCTCCGCCGCTTGAACATCACCATCGACACTTCCCCACCCACTTGCCACACGGTTGAGGCGCTTCTTGCTCCCAAGACTAAAGTCTATGGCACGACCTTCGGGGCCGGAGATTCCTTCACATTTGCATTACATTTCACGGCACCCGTGGTGGTGCGCTCCGAGAATGGCTCGTGGCCATTTCTGGCGCTAGAGACATCGAGCGCGCGGCGGAGCGCGGCAGCTGTTTACACGGGAGGATCAGGCACCTCCATTCTTTACTTTGCCTTTGAGTCAGCTCCTGGTGACTATACTCCTGATTTAGATTACCCCGCACCGGACGAAGCCCTTCTCGATGGCATCATTCTCCGCGACTCAAACAACCCGATCACAGCTGTAAATCGTACTTTGCCCTTCAACGGCGCCCCAGGATCACTCGGACACGAATCGCCTATCATTCTAGACACTTCACCTCCCCGTGCTATTGAAGTTATCTCGACGCTGCCGTTAGATTTGTACAGTTTACGAACGCAAGTTCAAACTTTGGAGTTAGTTTGGGCCATACCGCCAGTTGCGGTGTCACTCACCTCCGGGCCATTTCGCATTGCATACACCACGCATGCGAGCCAATGCCTAGCTTTCAACAGCTCCGCGCTTGGTGTGCAAAAAGCGCTTCGTCTCCTCGGGGGCGGATCGATTCTGGCTAACGTCAGTGTGACCGAAGTGCCAGCCCCTCATTCTGGGTCTCGCCGCTTAAAAGTGGACTTCTCTGCCACCCAGGGCGGCTCTCACCCCCTTCGGGTGTTTTTCAACGACGATGCTTGCTTGCCCTGGAAGTGTACTCCTCTTGCGACCACAGTGGCGGCAAGCAACTCTTCGGTTCTCTCACAAGACGAAGTGGACTGCAGCGTGGCCTCTGCGGATGTGCTCGAGCTCCGCAACAATGACTTGGGACCGCGTCGGTTCGCGCAAGGAGGTTTTGTTGAGGTCACGGTACGTTACGATCGGCCAGTGGTCGTGAACGCAGATCCAAACTCACCCCCTTTGCTGCGCCTCAATGTGCTCAAGGCTGACCCACACGACAACCTTATTGGCCATTCCGGTGACTACCCCAATGCTACTTACGCGGCGGGGGCGCTGGTTCAGACCATTGACGTCGGAGTCTTCGCGTCCAAACCGGTCACAGAGGGGCAATTTCGGCTCCGATACGGCAGCGATGGGCCTCTGACGGGTTGCATCGATTTTGAGGCTGCATACTCAGCGGTCTATGCGCCGGGTGGCAGTGATGCCTGGGAGGTGACAAGCGAGATAGGAGGTCGAACGGAGCACGACCTGCGCTCTCGACTCGAGGAGCTGCCCCGCGCTGCTGCCGCTGGTATCATCTCAGTGACAGCTCGGCCCCTGGGCAATGGCACTCGATTTCGCGTGCACTTTCGCCCCAGCAGCAACCCTCAGCGCTTAGAGCCTGTGTACACAGGAGGTTGCCAAGCTTTCATACCTATCGACGCTAACGTGACGCTGCCACCTTCCAGTGACGTCACTTTCCGTTACGAGCTTCAAGCCATGGATGTGGCCCTGCCTCTAAGGCTCGCTCCTGCGGTAAGAGGGGCTTCCTGGGACCATGCGAGACCTTGGCCCATTCATCTCGGCAACTCGACCATCCGCCGTGATGCTGCCATTCCAACCACCAATGCCCTTCTCGACTTGCCGACTACCATCATCACGTCAAGACCTACCACGAGTGGCGGCGCTTATCCAACAGCGATCGAGCTTGAGGGTGCATCAGATGGTATCTTGATAGACTGCAGTGTCGGGCCTCAAGTGATGAATGTCACCACCGCCTCCTGGGCCGATGCTTATGGCGTGAACCATTGGATTGACTTTTACGTGACCTTCAGCTCAGAAGTGGTAGCGCCACCGGGCACCGCCCTGCACCTTGCCACTGGCAACGTCATGAAGCCAGGTCGGGCCGTGTTGCTGTCGCAGGAAGAAGGCACTGGAGACTTACCAGTACCTGGGTATGTAGCTGTAGAAGTGCACGGAAACAATACCCACACTCTACGGTTTCACTACCGTGTTCAGGAAGGAGACTCTACCCCAAATCTCACCCCACTCTCGGCTGCCGCCCTTGAAGGTGAAGTTGTGTCCGCTCATTTCGCGCAATGGGCATTCGCGAACACTGATCTGAGGTGGCCGTTGATAAACGGATCGGTTGCCGCTGCCAATTCCACGAATAATGTTTCTTCGTTTGAACAAATTGACGTGAAGGCTTTCAACTACACGGTGGATGGAGGTGCTCTTAAGCTCGACACGGAGCAACCTCGTGTGCTTGGAGTGAGTGTGGACAAACCCAACGGCACCTACACGGTTGGCGAAGAAATTTACTTGCTCGTGCACTTCAGTCGTGAAGTGGCAGTCGCAGGGCGGGCTTTCTTGAAGCTCAACACTGGCGGCGTCGCGACCTGGGAGCGAAATGCGGGGAATCGCCAAGCATTTCTAGTGGGGGCTGACGCTTCAACAGCCATGCAGCATTCCTGCTGTGGGAAGTTTCAACTGAGCGACAACAGTGGCGCTGCTACCGAGTGCATGCAGTGGGATTTGGACAGGAGTGTGAAGCGCGGTGTGCACAATTTGCCTGCCTTACGAGCTAACGTCGGCCTCCTGTCTCCTTGGCCGGAGCCCTTCGAGGCCGATGGAGTTGATTTCCACGGTGGCTTCAAGTGGAGACTAGCGTTTCCAAATGGCGGAGCTCAGTACCGCCCCTATCCTAAGGCCTTGTTACCCGTTAACGGAGATGACGAATGCACTCCACTAGCACCTCCTTTTGATGGCTCAGCACTCGTCGAGACTGCCAACACTGCAATGCTCTCTTTCCGATATGTGGTTCGCGCTGGCGACGAAGCCGTCTCTTTAGGACCAGCGGGAACAGACGCGCTCTCACTGACGCCGTTTGTTGAGGGAAATGAAACACAATGCTTCGAAACCCCAACGAACATCTCAATGCTCGAGTCGTACGTGCGCCGTGACTCGACACGCCCCATGCAAGATGCCAACCTCACTCTTCCGGAAAGTATTTTCATCGACAACAACGCCTCTTCTTCAAGTGGTGTGGTGGTGAACGGAACGGGCGTGCGTGTGGTTGACGCCCAATGCCTGACCGGAAATGGGCCCTTCACAGAAGGAGACACTCTAACGATTCGCGTGCTGTTCACAGGACCAGTGTGGCTCATCAAGGAAGGCACTGGAGCTGATATTGAGTCCGGCATTGCTGTTACGAATATAAATGATGGAGAAGGCGACAATAGCACCTCAGTGAGAGCACCTGAAGAGACAATGTGGGATGCCGAACCACAATGCGAAGGCACCGCCAATGCTAAAGACGCTCTCTCGCTCGCCCTAGAAACTGTTCGTACCATGCCCCTTGATGAGATACCAGGCCAAGAACACCAGAATGCTACCAACGGCAACGAGAGTAGTGCTTTATTTTCAGAAGTAGAAGGAGTCGCACGAGCGCGTTACGTGAATGGCTCAGGCACAGATGAGCTGTTCTTCACGTTTATAGTGCGGCCCTATGAGGCCACTTACGGTTCGTTAGACTTTGCGAACGGCTCTGCTTTGCAGCTCCAGCCAGGGTATGCCCTCCTCAGCCGATCTACCTACTCGTCGATACCAGCTGACCTTCAACTCCCTGACCGTGGTGCTGTTGGCAGCTTATCGGACGACCAAAATGTAACCCTGTACGCGTCGGCCCGTGCTGAGACCTCCGTATCATTCGTTACCGCCGACGTGCCTGAAGGTTGCTACGATCCGGGCACCCTCATTCACATACATGTGTTGTTCGATCGCTGTGTGCAAACTCCGGGCACCCTTCCGCCGGGAGTGAACCTCACCCTCGACCTGATCATCGCTGACGCACTGCCGCCGCTCGTGCTAGTGGCCCAGCCCGATGCCAGAAATAGAGACTTCGCGCGCCTCCTCGTGTTTCCCTGGGTGGTAGGACAAGAAGAGCATACTTTGCGGGTGGTCACTCGTGAAAGTGCTCTGAAATTGACCTCATCAAGCGAGGCGTTGCGTGATGCCCGGGGCTATGCAGTAAACATGACCCTGGCTCCCGCCGGTACTCCTGGCTCCCTCGACCATAGCGTCATTCTAGCAGTGCACCACGGCCGAAAGCGCGCGCCCCCCGAGCAAATCCTCCCCACCCCTGCGAGCCCTCGGGTTCTTGCCGTGAACACCTCAGCCGAAATGAACACGGTCTACGGCGCTGGAAACGTGTTGCTCTTACACGTGGTGTTCGACGCCGCAGTCACGGTGCATTGTTTGAGCCACACTGACGCGCGAGGTGCTGCCTGCCCCTCCCTCGCCCTGCGGGTGAAGGGAGGTCGGGCAGCAGGCGTGTTTCCAGAGGACTTCGAGTGGGATTACAGGGCAGGGGGCGTCTACGCGGAGGACTTCGACTGGAGCGATGCCTCTTCCATGGCCATGGCGACTTACACGAGTGGCAACAACACCGCAACTCTAAGCTTCGAGTATGCGGTGCGCTCGGGCGACGGTCCAGTGCATTTGGATTATGTCGATACGCGCCCCGCTGCCAAGACGCAGCGTTACAGCCGGGCCCTGGTGCTGCCGTGTGAAGCTCTCCAAGGGGGAAAATGCCGTGCAGCAACGGGCTCGTCCTCGTCGATCGTTCGGTCGATAGATCCGTTGACGAATGCGCCGCCTACACCACCAGTGCACGCCATCACATTCCTGCCCGTGCCAGGAACACCCCTCTCTCTCGGTGCGTTCAACCTCACTTTAGAGACCTCGCCGCCTGTAGTGATGAAGGTCACCACCCCCGCTCGGGACGCAGTCTATGAGCCCACCGAATTAGTGTCTGAGGCTTCTTATGCGGATTGGGGGTCGTCGATACCGGTTGAGCCTCTTACGCGCGATGCCTTCACCGGTGAATACGCCCCCTCACATGACGATCGATCCTCAGCATGGACTGTGCGTGAGCGGATCGCCTTGGACGTTCACTTTTCAGCGCCCGTTGCGGTGAATCCTCTGCCAGCTGGGTGCAATTTGGAGCTCGTCATGGACGTCGCCGTCGGTCGCTTCCTGTCCACGAGCAAAGCTATCGCAGGCAGCAACGGTGTGCTTCGGAGTATGGTGGGCGCTCGTCGAGTTGCGGAATGGAGCGGTGAAGGCAACCGTACCAACATCCTTCGCCTGCGCTTACCCATATACCCGGGTGACTACGCCCCTTTGCTCGATTATGCCGCAACGCCTGACGCTCTCGGTGTGGTGTGCGATGGTCCGCAGCCAGAGACAGGGTGGGTCTATCGTCTCGCCGACCCTTTCCTGGTCACCCTCGCCGACCTTTCCCTGCCCCTGCCCGGGCCTCGACCTGCGGTGGTGGCGCCCACGAGCCTCGTGGGGTCCGGCCACCGGGTCGCGATACAGGGGGACTCGTGCTGCCGGGTGGAAGCGCTGGCTTGTGCCGTGGACTCACAGGGAGAAGATTGGGTGGACACATTTGAGAATGGCAAACTGATGAAGCGGCCTCGCACGGTGCAAGGATTCTTTACGGGCATGGCGGTGACAATTGCGGTGCGCTTTGCGTCGCCAGTGATGGTGCGGGCCCCTACCTCTGTGCTTGACCCAGGGCCTGTGCTTCATCTCCGTGTTGCCTCGTCTTCTTTTGTCAATGGCTCGCGGTACTCCACGCAAAGTGTGAACCAGTCGAGTGCGGTCGATCGCGACTTTCAAGGCCCTCGAGTGCCTGCTGTTGAAGCCTACATGGTGGGGGGCAACAACACTGACACTTTAACATTTGAGTACACTGTGATGCCAGGTGACGACGCAGGCTACTTAGAAGTCACCAACCATTCAGCGCTGGTGAGCCCTCTCGGCCAGATTGTGTTCTTAGCATCTGAAGCTCAAATAGATGGCATTGATGCCGAGGGGCGCCTCGGCCCCAGCTATGGCCGCCTTTCCCCCAGTTTTCCTCATGACGCGTTCGCGATTCGGCCAGTAGCGACGCGACTTCCCACTTGGCCTGCCACTCTTTCTCTGGCTCGAAGTTGCAAGGCGCGCGTGGACGGGTCACCTCCACATGTAGTAGCAGTGCGACTCAGCCATATGGTTCGCAGCAGCATTCAAGATCGGTACACTGGCGGAGAAACAGTCCCTGTGGTGGTGGTGTTCTCTGCTCCTGTCACCGTGGAGGGTGTGGCGTCCCTCTCTCTAGATGTCCTCTCGAGCAGCACGCAAGGTTACTCCGTGACGGCTACAAACGAAGACCTTGATGAGACCAGCACGGAGCTCACGTTTCGTTACACGGTGTTGCCCGGGCACTCAAGCCCAGCTCTGAACTACACCTCGAGTCACGCTCTAACGGGCAATCTCACGGCGAAGCACTTTTCGGACCAATCAGCGGTGCTTGAACTGCCAGTCATCGACCACAGCTTGCCTTCCTATGACCTCGTCGTTGTCGACACACTTGAGCCTGTGGTAGACTCGGTGAACGTGTCCGAGCCTACATGTAGCGGGGTTTATGGGGCTGGCGAGGAAGTGTTCGTGACCGTTTCTTTCAACCATCCCGTGGTGTTAGTACCGAGGGACGGTGGGAGCTGGAACAGCTCTTTGTTGGATCTCACTCCTGCCGACACGGCGAATGCACCTAACACTACTCTGAATGCCACGCTTAATTCAACAAGTAGCAACGCAACCAATGCTACTGGAGTGACCATTGGAAGTGCGATTAAGATAGATTCGAGTGCTGATGCAGTGCCTCCAGTGCTAACGCTTGAGCTCGACATCTCAGGCCGGAACGGGAACAAGAATGCTACCTTAGTGCGCGCCTCCTATGCAGCGCTATCGCACACCGGCACTTCTAGCCTCACGTTTACTATAAGCTTGGAACTGGGAGATGGTTCATCGCGGCTCGATTATGCCAATGCCATGGCACTAAGAGTGGATACTTTCGCTATGGACACTGCTGCATCGCTTCGATTAGCGCGAGCGCCAACTAGCCACCAGGCCACAGTAAAGGCAGAAAATGGCGTTGGAATGGAAGAGCAGGCGACCTCACGAGAAGAGTTCAAAAGATGGAATGCATCACTCGGTGTAGGCGTGAACTTACGGCTCCCTAACCGCGGCGTAAGAGGGAGTCTCGGCATGGCATCTCAAGTCACCGTAGACCCTCCTCTCGAGAACAGGCCCTTCATATGGCTGGTCGCAGTCGATCGCGTGGGGTCCGACTACGGTGTGTATAGGCCTCCCAAGTGGCTAGCCGAGCGAGCAGGGGCCGATCTAGAGGACTTGGATGAAGATGAGCGCACCGCCCAGGTGTACGGCACGCAGACCGAGATCGAGGACGAAGACCACACCGAAATTGGTGTCGGAGACGCACTGCACCTCATTCTTCGGTTCACGGAGCGCGTCTTCGTGCATGGTGCGCCGTCTTTCGCCCTCTCAGCGGGTGGCGAGAATGGGAGCTCCACCACTGCGCATTACCTCGCGGGGAACGGCACAGACGAGCTGATTTTCGAGTATCAAGTGGCGGAGGGCGACAGTGACAAGTGTTTGAGTGCAGTGGAAGGAGCTTTGAGGTGTGGCTGTGTGGCACCAGCCTGCCGAATTGAAGGAGTGGGTCGAGCGAGGGCCCGGCCTCGGAGTTTCACGAGGGGGGAAGCGGGAGGTAGCCCACCTCTGGCAGCGCGCCTGAGGCTGCCCTTGGAGTGGCCCTCGTTCACGCGGCATGCAGCAGTGTTCTTGGCGTCGTATCGGCACACCGCGATGGGGCCCGATGCTGGAGGAGGCACTGCCCCTTGGCGGCATAACACCTCGGTGATTGTCAACGTCACCACCGAGCGATTCAACGGCTCTCGAAGCGACGCGTCAAGGCTTCTGCCCGCCTTCCTCGACGACCTCCCCAGCTCCACCTTCTTTGTGCGCTCCGAGGCAGCGCCCTCCGCCGATCTCTTCGCAAGGTTTACGACCATGGCAGTGAGGGCCAACGCCTACACTGGGGAACCAGCGGAGTTTGCGCAGGCAGAAGGGTGCGTGCGAGTGCAGACCAACGCCACCTCCGTGGTAAAGGTGCACACCAACCATACAGATGGGGTATGGGGCGTGGGCGAGCACATCTACATCATGGTGCTCTTCTCAGGGCCAGTGATGCTCACAGAGGGGAGTTTGGCTCGGCTTCGCCTTGAAGTGGGGGATACTGTGATGGACCGCACTCAGGGACCTGCGAATGAAACCACACCCACCGGCGACGACCAAGGCACCATAATTCGATCAATCGCTTTCGCGGATTATGTCGCTGGCAACAACACTGCTCGAATGTTTTTTCGGTGCGTGTGTATATCATATTGGAGCATCATTTGAATGTGTGTGCGTCTTTTGCATTGTTCCCAGAGGAGATGTGCTCCAATCGTAGACACTCGTGAAGTACTAATATACCTCTTCTTTCCTCTGACCTCTGTTTCTCTCGTTTTGTGAACTTCTTTGTATCGCCAGCTATGAAGTCGAGCCAGGGCACATGACGCGCAATCTCGATGTCGACGCATCCTCCTGCCGCGCGGTGTGCGTTGCCGCCGGTATTGGTGTCGAAAACTTCCCTTTTGCGCCCTACGCGACTCCTGCGGGTTGCCACGAACTTTTAGCGAACGGCGACGCGACTCTCTTTGCGAATTACTCGCAGCGACCTCCAGACCTCCCTAAGGAGTTCGGGGAGTATCAGACCTTTCGCGCTGCCTCGGGGCTCGAAGTGATTGGACGGTTAGTGCGACGGGCAGCTCTCTTATTGGATGATGTCGACGTTGCGCTGCCTTGCCCAGGCACTAGAGGCAGCCTCTCGAACCACCACAACCTCGCCATCGACACGCGGGCTCCTAAGGTCGAGTTCGTTGTGTCGTTACGGCAACCAGGCGTGTATCGAGCAGGTGAAGTGATCGATCTTCAAGTGGTCTTCAATCGGCCCATCACTGTCACAGGCCCCGCCAACAGCCTTCGCCTAGCCCTCAACCTTCGCTCAAACACCAATTACACCAGCGCCAATCACAACTCGACCTCAGGCAGTGGAGCCTATAGTGGCAACGGGTATGTGGCCTACGCTGAGCACGATCCTTCGTGTGTGATGCGGGAAGAAGGGTTCTCGTTTGAGTCTCGTAGCATTTGCTTTGCCTATACCGTGAAGCACGGAGATGTAGCAAGCCCGTTTCTCGATTACGAGGATCAGAATGCGCTTGAAACAGGAAATGGCTCGATCTTCACCACCGCCACTGTTCTAACGCAACGGGCTCTGCTCTTGTTGCCCGACCATAGCGACTCGAGCAGCGAGTCCGGCCTCCTGGGGAAAGGTGGGGTCGAAGCAGTGCAGCGCGTGAGTGCCATTCAAGTCACTCTAGCGGGCTTGTCGCATGACGATGCCTCCGACTTGGAAATTGGCCTTGAGCACGGGGGTAAGAGGGCTACCTTGATGGATGGTCGTCTCGCGAAGAGGGGCGATCTCGAGCTCGGCCCTCCATCAAGAGAGGCCTTCACCAATTACCGCACACCTGCCCAGAGCCCCACTCCGCTGCCCTACGCGTCCCCCGATGAAAATGCCTCCACCTCCACTCCGGTCTCGCCCGAGCCCTGGGCGTCTTTAAGGCACCACAGTGGGGGAGGATCCACCTATCACATTGGCGACTTATCGGGCGTGAACTTGGCTCTCGAGGGGCGCGCCTGCCAGAGTTCAACTCGGTTCGGCGCCTACGCGTCAAGAGCTGTAGACGGGGACCGCAACCCGTACCTCGTGGCCGGAGAAAGCGTGTCTCACACGGGCTTTGGGATTGACGACCCTCTGCCGTGGTGGCAAGTCTCATTGAAGAGGCCCTCTCCCATCGGCACCTTGCGCGTGTGGGCTCGCCAGCCCGAGTTGCTGGTAGAGGAAGTGCAGTATATTCAGGTGCACGCACACACCCCTTTGAGTGGCACTTTCCGACTCAGCCTCGCCCGGCGCCTCTCGAACGGCTCTACGATCGACGAAGTTTCGTCGCCCATCAGCGCGCATGCAGTGACCAGCCGCAGCGACGAGAGCTTGTGGCCCAAACCCCCACCTCCGCGGGTGTACCCTACTAGCACCATGGATAGATTCAACGAATCCAGCAAGGCCTATTGCGCACCCACCGAAGACTGCCGAGGGGACTCTGTACAAGCCAAAATCGAAGCCCTTCTCGTTGCGGCCTATCCAAAAGTGAAAGCGGGCACTCTTCGTGTACATGTTACCCGAGGCCGCAAGAGAGGCACTACTCGTGGCGGCACCACATCTGCGGTTGCCCACTCCATCGATCACTTCAGCCCGAAGATTGACACCTCGGAGTTACCTCCCTCTGTAGCTGATATCGCGCTAGCATCATCGTCTGGAAGCAACAGGGATCGGGCAGTGCGCCAGGCATCGACTCCAGGGACGGTGCCGCCTTCCCAATTGCACTGGAGGGCTTTGCAGGGGGATTATGACGTGGCATGGCAGGTGACGTTTATCGGCACCATGGGCAATATGCCTCCTCTCAAGTGGGCAGACAGGAGGCACGACTCCAGTCACTCCAGCGGCTATGTGGGAGGCCTCACCTGCTTGAATCCCCACGTCACCACTGCCACCCTACGAGAGGGGGCTTTCAAGCCGGCGCCTCACGGACGGTCCGATTCTCCCGCGGCAGTGGCAACGGCGTCCACCAACACGACGCTCCGACCAGGCGAAGGCGCCGCCGGCCCTGCCTGGCTTATGCTCTTCAACACCACCGAACCGCCCCGCCGCGGCCTGAGCCTCTATGAGGCGCGCGCTCTGTCCATATGGAGCACTTATCTGGACCAAAGCGCATTCGAGCCAGTCAATTCAGTCGACGACTTCGGCGGCGATCGCGGCAGCGGGGGAGCTCCTCGGCCGGTGGTCACAATGCGGGTGCCAGGCGTGTGGGCCCGCCATCTCCGGCTACAGAGGGGGGCGCGATCGGACGTGGACACGAATGAAGTCCTAGCGCGGCAAAAGGTGGCGGCGAAATCGCTGGCTGGACAAGTGCTGCCCCTGGAACTTGAAGTTGAAGATCCGGAAGGATCGGCGGTGAAAGACGGTGGCTCCTATGTGCCTATTGGGGAAGTGCGTTCAGTGGACGCTAAGGGCACTTTCAAAGATTTGAATCGGACTATGGACACCTCCAGCTACAGCGAGCGTGATTTCTATGGTTTTGCTCCCCTGTCTATCGCTGAGGTTGAAGTCTTCGAAGAAGTGCACTCGCCTTTACACGAGTATGTCGGGTCCTCTCCTCTGCCGCCCACGGTGACCTCTTCCCCTCTTTCCCCTGCGGTTGAGCCTCTGCTCTCCGCCTTCGGCGACTCTCCCTCCATCGGTCAGTGGACTCTCAGCGTGCGAGATCGGGTCAAGTCTGACCACGGCTCCATCGCGGCTGACAAGCGAGGTCGAAGTGGCGAGCGCGACGGTTGGTCAGTGGGAAAGTGGGGGCGGCGCCGGCGCAAGCATGGAGTTGGGACCTTAGGTAGGTGGACGCTGAGTCTAACGGACGTGCTGGGGTGGAAGCACACTTTTTACATGGACACTTCCCTGGTCGTGACGTCGCTCCCCAAGTACGGCCACCTCTTCGTGCTCTCAGATCGCAACCGAGACTCGTCCGCGGAGCTGCTGCTTCCAGTGGAGGGGCAAGGGGAGTGGCAGAGCAGGTGCGATGGCGTCGACACCACTCATATGAACGGCGTTGACGTTGCTCGGGTGTATCGGAATTGCGCTGATAACTTTGGAGTGGGGCGGCACAAGGGCCAACGCGCCCTTTCAGGGGGTGATGCAATACGGCGGCCGTTGAGAGGCGATGCGAATGGTGCTTTGGTGTATGTGCCTCGAGTAGGTTACACGGGCAAAGATGCGTTTCAATTCCAAGTGGATTCAGCGGGTACGGGCTTAAGCAGAGCACGCGGGCAAGACAGCGCTGTGACCTTACGGGTAAAAGACTGCCGGCGGCGGGGCGGCCCTTATTTCCCTACTGCTCAGCTCGAAGCGCTCTGTGCGTGCACTTCTCCACTTCTCTTCGTGGAGCCTGCCTGGCGCACTGCCTGTTTCAACGCTCTTCAAGGCGCCTGTGGCGTGCCACTCTCCACCACCGTGACTGCGGCGGCATCGACTAATGTCAGCGAGGCACCTCCAATAGACACGACTTTGAATTTCACTCCTCTTGAGAACGGGCAGTGCGACCCCACCACCGGTATTTGCGCTCCCGGTCTGCCTGACAAGGTGATCTCAGACCCTCGTCCCAACACGACGTCCTGGGCCGCGGCTGAAGAGGTGGTGGCCTCGGGCTTCGAGCGCATGTGCCGCGCCTGCCAGGGAAGCACTTCCTTCAGCGCCCTCAGGCCGCGGTGCTGGGGCGAGTGGCTCAATGCGATGGAGTCGTACGGGATCAGAGCTTCGGGCGAAGGCATTCTAGAGACTTGCGAGGCAGACGTGCGCGCGCAAGGGAACTTCAACCAAGCCCGCTGCGACGACGATGAAGTGGGAGGGGCCTTTGCCATGGGCCACACGCAAGAACCGGGGTTCGAGAACCGCCACCGGGCTGCTGGCCGCCTGTAGAGGCTGTGGCACATTCGCAGGAGAAGGAAGTCACAGCTGTGTGCAATAATTTGCTATTATGCTTATGTACACGTGCAGTCCGCAGTTCTCCACCCTCTTCTAATTTCCCGCTTGAACTACTAATTAGATCCGAAATCGAATGCAAATGGCCATCAGAAATCGCCCCTGTTGACCTCTTCCGATTGCCTATGTTCTGTGTCGTGTGTCCTATCCGCAAATCATACATCATACATCATAGGGCGCTTCTGATAATCATTACACGAATCGCAAAACCTTAACTATCAAGAACACTTATCCGGCCACAACACAGAACACTTCCATGCCGGTAATTTGGATTTAGAATTGGGCGGATATAAGGCAAATATACCCAGAGACCAGCAGCGAAGGATTTATAAATACACCACTCTCACGGAGTTAGAACGACGTATAATCAAAACTTGAACTAATGCAGTAGGCGAGCTATTGGGTTCATGTTAACTAAAAGACCGCGCGAGCCTCCCTTGTTGTGCAAAGCAGGTACTCCGGTCGAGGAGACGAAGGACGGGGGCTCTCTCCCCTAAGGCTTCCCGCTGTAGGCACAGCCACCCTGGCAGTAGGAATAGGCCGAAGTTCCTGGCACGGCGACGAGGCCTTATACGACTGGTTTCTCGCCGGCCGAGGTACTTGGAAACGCCCAGCCTCTCGCGCCGGCATTACCGGTTGTTCGGCTGAGTTATTGCTGCCAAATCCAGGGGTTGAGAACGACGAGTCGAGAACGAAACAAACCTGAAAATAATGTGAGAGACGAATGAGAGGGCGAAATGGGAGATGCACACTCGAAAGGCATAGAGGTTCTCGTCACCGATTAAATTCACCTTAGTCGCACTGGATGCTCCGTTCAAAGGTCGCGTACTTGAACGCACTCTTGAAGTCTTGAGTTTGCTATCAACTGAAGCAAAGGGTGTGGGCTTGTGAACCGTTTCTGGGGAAGAAGTTCGAGGCTTCGATAATGAGGGCAACACCTCCGCAGTATTTCGAGCGGTATCTTTTTCTATTGAATGAGGATGGAAGAGGTCATTCACTCCCCGTATACTTTCCATGGGCGATGGTTTCGGAACGTTCGGTGTTGACACCTCTCCAGACAAAGCTCGGCTAGGTACACTCACCGCAATCTTCTTCTTAGGTGCGGGTGTGACTGGGATGCTTGACTCCATGGCAGGCTTCTGGATTAAAGTTTCCTCGCTTGCAGGTGCACGCTGGGGATAAGCCTTTTTGCGCACCAAGGCTGAAGACGCGGCCCTTGATGCGACACCCATGGAATGGCCTGGGAGATTAATTGCCCCTATCGTGCGCGAAGCGGCACTTTCATTGGGCCCATCTGAACGCGCGAACGCTTTTACCTTGAGGTAAGACGATGACATGTCAACGTTAGGGGTTGCCTGCGGAATGGCCTTGTGAGGGCGTCTTTTGCCTAACGACGATGTCGGCACAGATGGTTGAGTTCGAGTAATCTTCATGGAGCTGAGAAGATCTGAAGATAATTTTGCCGCGCGTATGCGGTCGGATGTGCATCGATTGCAATCAATAATTACTTCTAGAGCCGGCGCCATTTTCCAGTGCGGTGATGTTGGTGATTGATTAGTTCTGTGGAAGCTCTTATGCAATGAAAAGGCGAAGTGCTCGAAAAGCGATTCACTCAAGAAACATGTCGCATCGAGTATTCATTTGCGGCACTCCTCGCGCACTTGAAAAACTTCAATTCATCGGAAAAATAAAACTGATTCATTGTAGGTGTCAAAATTTAAGGCAATCTTAGTGTTAGTTTGCGCTGTAGGCATATACTTGGCCTCTGATGTTCACTATTTTGACTATTGACGGGTCGTTGAGTTGAGTCGTTGATTCGGACACATTTTTCATTGCATTGTTCATTGCTCGAAAACCCCGACAAAGAACAGAAGAACATCATCTCAAGAATATTTTTGTCGTCATATCATATGTGGGCTTGTGGGCACGTGGTTACCCCCAATTCTTATCTGGGTGGCCCATATACGTAATTCTACGTATTACGCTCTTCGCTCTTTCTCCCCTCTCGCTCTCGCTCTCGCTCTCTCGCTCTCTCGCTCTGTCTGTCTACGTACGGAACTCTTGAACTCCACTACTGAAGCTGAGTAACCCTAGCTAGCTAGCTAGTTAGTAGTTAGACAAGTACAGTGCTGCTTACTCTGCACTTAGAGTCAAGCTAACACTAACAATATCTCAGCCTAGCAAGCAGCCTCTTTTGTTATGCAGGCTTTTCTTGCACGTGCAGTGCGTCTCGGACGCTCAACAACTCATATTTTTCGACCCGCTGCTGTTAGAACATTCGCTGATGTAGGCGACACCGTCCCTGTGAACTTCAAAAAGGTAACCCAAACGAATAATCTGCATGCTGTAGTTCATTTCGTAGTTATCATACGAACTCATGGTTTACTCTTCTTCTATGTATGTATTATCTTTTCTTCAGGCTGGCAAAGACCCAACAATCCAGCCTGACACGGAGTACCCTGAGTGGCTCTGGAGTCTTGAGTTGCCGGTACTCGGGCAATTGAATGCGAAGGGCGTCGATAACTTGACGCCTGCTGAATTAAGGCGCTATTATCAACTTAAGAGTACACTGAAGATCAAGACGCAAAACGAAGAAAAAGCCGTTTCTTAATTGGACTGGCTGTGATGACACTCTGTGTTGGTCCCTCGCCGTAGTTGCATTAAAAAGAACGATTTCGTGCCAGTGCTTCGGAAACGTCAGTCATCGGGTGGCTTTGTGCTTTAATCTATAAAGTAAAGGTAATGATTAAGAAGCAACAAGTGCGGGTGCCGGAATGGTCTACTGTCTACTGGTCTACTAGCAATATCGCATGTCGGCGCTCTGTTTTCTTTGCTCTTGTCCTTGGCGCTTGGCCCTGCAATGCCAGTTGTGTCACTATCCGAACAAAAACGTACTTGGCGATTTGCCATGTGTTTGATACGCATGTGTATAAGCGTATAAGCGTATAATCTATAATGCACGTTGTGAATGTCAATGTAAATGCGGATATCGCAAAATATCGGCGAAGGCCGAAGGCGAAGTGACTGAAGATAGAGATAGGGAGATGGGAATTAACATCACACGAAACTCGAAGCATGTGAAGCAGATGCAAAGCGGTTTGATCATAAGATCGCACCGAAAACCACTGTCCCACCGGGCGTGTCCGGCCCCAGCGTAATGGTTTTCGAGATTGAAGGTTTCTTTACTTGGAAAGTTTGAACTCAAGGACATTGTCGAATTGAGTTTGGGCGTATTTTTCCGTGAGCTCTGCCTGCAATTCTTTCCACTTGGGCTCGGTGTTGTCTGACCAGATGTCATCGATGCGCTGTGGGCGGTTGCGGCCACCGAGGCCGTCGTCGTCCTTTTGCTGGCGCTCGCGCTTCGGAGGCGGCTTCTCATTCTCGTCGTATGGCTTCATCGACAGCTGCAACTTGCCACTGTCCACTGCTAGCACGCGCACCTTCACCTTGTCTCCCGTCTACAGCAGTACAAAAAAAATGATGTTTAGGACAACCATACTTACTCTTACGACACTTATATTACTGCCCATAACTTCTACACCAGCACTACTGCTACTCACCGAGACAGCGTCGCCTGTGTTTTCAACTCGTCCAACAGACAGCTGGCTGATGTGCACAAGCCCCTGGACACCGTCCTCAAACTTCACGAAAGCGCCGTAAGGCATGATGGAGTCCACGGTGGCATCAACCTCCTCCTGAGGCGACATAGCCTCGTACTTGGAAAGGTCGGCGCGCTTGCCCGCTGGCTTTTCCTCACGCTCAGTGTATGGCTTCATCGACAGCTGCAATTTACCATTTTCCACTGCAAGCACGCGCACTTTCACTTTGTCTCCCGTCTATAGCAGTACAAAAAAAATCATAGTTGAGTTGATTGTGCATGCTGCCGACACATGCATCCGTGTCCGTTACAAGCCCATAACTCCTGCACCAACACTACTGCTACTCACCGAGACAGCGTCGCCTGTGTTTTCAACTCGTCCAACAGACAGCTGGCTGATGTGCACAAGCCCCTGGACACCGTCCTCAAACTTCACGAAAGCGCCGTAAGGCATGATGGAGTCCACGGTGGCATCAACCTCCTCCTGAGGCGACATAGCCTCGTACTTGGAAAGGTCGGCGCGCTTGCGCTCACCCGCTGGCTTCGCAGAGGCTTCGCCCTTGTCTTTCATGGAAAGAGACACCTGGCCCTTGGCAGCATCTACTGAGAGCACGCGCACCTTCACTGTTTGGCCTTTTTCGAGGCCCAAATCTGCCACGTTAGCTACGAAAGTGTTGGAGAGCTGCGACTTATGAATGAGACCGTCAGTGGACATTCCCAAGTCCACGAAGACGCCGAAGTCGGTGGTACTCTTGACCACGCCCTCGTACTCCGCATCAACCTGCAAGATCAGTAAAAAAAAAAACAGAGGCGTTGAGAATTTCAAGCAAGCGCGGGCTTCACTCGGGCGAGTGTGCTTTGCACCTCGAGGCTTTCGATGGAGCGCTCAGCGGGAGCCGCCACTGCGCCCTCAGCTTCGGAACGCAGAATAATGTTGGGAAGGGGCGCTCGGCGCACCCAATTACCCGTGGTTACTGAAGAAAGCAAAAGAACAAGGCCATACGATTGTTATGCTGGTTTTGAGCGCACTAAGTACGCCTGAACGCCAAGTGCGGTTTCCACCTGACTCGATGCGGCGATGATAATGAATGAAGGCGGGAATGTTGACAAAAATAATTTACCAGGCCGTCCCAGAGAGAAGCTTGAGACGCTGGCCCCGCTTGCGAGAGCAACCAAGAGCTTGAACCAGAAGTGACTCATGTTAGCGAGAACCAACTACTCCTCGAAGTAGCAGAGGACAAAGTTCAACAGGAAATGAAATTTAGTGCGAGGTTCGACGAAATTCTTACGATTTCATTATAAACCCAGTCCTCTTTGTCGACTTGTCTGGACTCAGTCCGCAGTCCGCAGTCCCTCATAAGTAGTAAAAAAAATTGCACTACTGTAGTATGGTATAAAAAGGAAAAAGAGGGAAAAACCACGCTCAGTAAATCCGAGAGACAAACTGTGCTGCTTCTAGCTAGCTTTATCCCGGGTTGAATGGGGGTTCCGGTAATTACAAGATCGCCGGTTTAGCTTGGGGTCGTAGTAGTAGAATCGAGGGCAAGGTGACGCCTTGGCAATAGAAGTAGTGTAAGTACGTAGGAACAGGGGACACCCTACTCAGGGTGTCCCCTGGTAGGAAGTCATCAAGGCTCATCGACACACGTCGACACGGTATCAGGACGTCACGGTGCCAACTGATTTGAAGTCCTGCTCAGAAGCTTTCTCCCACGAGAAAGAAGTATCACCCCCCCCGCCTCACGCCCTTAATTCGAGTTGCATTGCGATGGTACATCAACAGGAGCAAAACCGATTCCAGTTGTCGAGATTTTCACGCAAACCCTGAAGGGCCGAAATAAGAGGGCAAACAGATAGAAATTTATGCAATAAATATTACACCCGGAAATAGGCTAATCAGGTAAATATAATCAAGTGGCTGTGGCCCACACGCCCGCGCCCTGAGAGTTTTCTCACCTGCGGATGGGCGAGGTTTGTTAATTCAATTACAATGAAAGCTCCATTACCGCGCCTTACTCGACAACACAGACAAGGACATGAGTTATGTAACCTTAAGTCTTTTCACTCCCATATGCATATTTCCATGTGGATATTTCGTGCACGAGGGTTTCGAAAAACGCTGGAGGACGACCACGACTAGCGTCCGTGGCGTTTGATGGAAGATACATGGGTTTAGCTCTTTGATAGGGAGGGACCGCTAGGCCACAAGCGGCCCGCTTGCATGTTG